>Ga0233416_10000270_pt1 | contig 15967 bp, 17 predicted proteins | sample Sediment_Towuti__2_FD_188638 | JGI IMG/M metagenome (GOLD analysis project Ga0233416, IMG submission 188638) | Sediment microbial communities from Lake Towuti, South Sulawesi, Indonesia - Sediment_Towuti_2014_0_MG | ecosystem: Environmental > Aquatic > Freshwater > Lake > Sediment | place... | reverse complement strand
TCGCCGTGCGGATCGCTCAGCGCATCCTGGCGCTCACGCTCGGGATGCTGCTCAACACGCTCGCCGGCCGCCCGGCACGCGCTCTCGCCGCCTACGACGGCCGCTGATTCACATCAAGCCTCTAGCTGGTTCCTGGCGCCACCCGCCTCGGGGGCGTAACATGTCAGGGAGCAGGCTGCGGCCGAACGTGACAGAGACGCACTCCCGCGGTACTGCCTGAGGCTTCCCCCTCCCCCTCCCCTAGTCGAAGGGCCGGTTCGCCGGCCCTTCGGCGTTCTCGGGTCACGGGCGAACGCCCACCCACGTCGTCGTCCCGCACGGACGCCGACCGCGGCCGACGCCGCAGGGCCGAGGACGAGGCGTCCTAGCCCTCCCCGTCCTCCGCGCTCGACGTCCGCCACTCGCGCAGGCATGGCGCGAGCCACGTGAAGGCGATCTCCTCGTCGGGAGGGAGCTCGTCGCGCCCGAACCATCGCAGCTCGGCGACGTCGTCGGCCGGCACCGGCTCGCCCGCGCTGATACTCGCCTCCCACGCCAGGTTGAGGACCGAGACCGACCCGTCGTCGCCGCCGTAGCGATCCAGGAAGAACCCGAGGAACACCCCCACGTCGACCTCGATCGCGGCCTCTTCCAGGAGCTCTCGACGGAGAGCCTCGAGTGGCTCTTCCCCCTCCTCGAGAAACCCGCCGAGGGAGTCCCACATCCCGGCGTAGGGCTCGACCGCCCGCCGCGCGAGCAGGAGGCGGCCGGCGTCGTCGACGACGAGCGCGGAGACGGCGGGCACGGGATTGGCGTACGCGACGAACCCGCACGACGGGCACTCGACTCGACCGCCCTCGGCGGCGACCTCCGCGGCGCAACGCGGGCAGAACCGCCAGCCGTCGAGGGGCCCCATCGGGGTACCGTACCGCCGTGTCTCCGAGGCACGTTCCCGCATCCGTGACCGAGCTCTCTCGGGTTGGACTCTTCGCCGAGCTGCCGGGCGAGACGCTCGCGAAGCTGGCGGAGCGCATGCAGCGGGAGGAGGTGTCGGCCGGCACGGTGCTCGTGCGCGAGGGGGAGCCCGGTGATCGCTTCTTCGTCCTCCTCTCCGGTCTCGCCGGCGTCTCGCAGTCGTCGCGCGGCGAGCGCGGCGTTCTCCGGGCCGGCGATTTCTTCGGCGAGGTCGCGGTCACGATGCGCGTCCCCCGGACCGCGACGGTCACCGCGATGACGCCGTGCGTGGTCGCGAGCTGCGACGCGCCGACGTTCGACGAGCTGCTGCGCCCCCTCTTCGCCGACGACTGACGCCGCCTTCGCGTCCTCGCCGCTGCCAACGGGCCGCGGAACGGCGCACGCCGCCTCGGCGAGCTACGTGCTCGCGAGCTCCTCGAGCACCGTGTCCGAGAGCTGGGGCCAGGCCTCCTTCGCCCACTCGCCGAACTCGCGGTTCGTGAGAGCGGCACAGACGACGCGGGCGTCGGGATCGACCCACAGGAAGGTTCCCGTCCCGCCGAAGTGGCCGAAGGCCCGCGAGGAGGCCCGCCTCCCCATCCACGAGGGCGACAGCGTGTTCAGCTGCACGCCGAGGCCCCAGTCGAGCGGCTCGAAGCGCCCGTGGTCGGGGAGCACTCCGGTGAGCCCTGCGAACTGGACGCTCACGAGCTCGTCCCGCGTCTCCGGCGCGAGGAGCCGCGAAGCGAGGAGCTCTCGCCCGACGACCAGCACGTCTCGAAGCGACGCGTGCATCCCAGAGCCCGGGTCGCCGTGCGGGTCGAGCCCGATCCCGAGCGGAACGCAGACCGCAGCGTGCACGTAGCCGGGAAACGGGATCCCCACCCGCTCGGCGAGGAGGTCGGCGAGGACGCGAAAGGCCTCGTTCGAGTAGATGCGGCGGCGGCCGGGCTGCGCGACGGGCGTCGTTCCTTCGAAGGGAAGGCCCGACGCATGCGCGAGCAGGTGTCGCACGGTAGAGCCGGGCGGGCCCGCCGGCTCGTCGAGGTCGACGACTCCCTCCTCTGTCGCGACGAGGACGGCGAGGGCGACCACGGGTTTGGACACCGATGCAAGGCGGACGACCCGGCTGGCGTCGCCTTTCGTCGCGACCGAGCCCTCCGCGTCGACCACCCCGGCAGCGGCGAAGGCGACCGGCCAGCGCTCGATCTGGAAAAGTGCCTGCACGCCGCGCGATACTAGTGAGGTGCCGGAGCGTCGCCTGATCTCGGGACACTCACCGTACGAGCCGATCGTGGGGTTCTCCCGAGCGGTCGTCGCCGGCGGGCACGTCTTCGTCGCCGGCACGGCGCCCATCCCGGCCGACGGCTCCGCGCCTCCGGCGGACGCGTACGAGCAGACGCGGCTCTGCCTCGAGATCATCGAGCGGGCGCTCGAGCAGGCAGGTGCGGGCCTCGAGCACGTCGTCCGGACACGCGCCTACCTCACCGATCCCGCGCACTACGAGGGCTACGCCCGAGCGCACGGCGAGGTCTTCTCGGAGATCCGCCCCGCGAACACGACTGTTGTAACGTCTCTCCTCGACCCGGCCTGGATGGTGGAGATCGACGTGGACGCGGTGCTGTCGTGAGCGCAGAGAACGGAGGCACGCAGGCCTGGCCGGCCTCGATCACGGGGAGCGTCGGCGAGAGCGCCGGAAGCGTGCTCGACCACAGGTTCGGCACCGGCGAGCCGTACACGCTCGGCGTCGAGGAGGAGTACCAGCTCCTCGACGCAGACACGTTCGACCTCGTCCAGCACATCGATACGATGCTGGCCGCCGTCACGGGCCACGAGCTGGAGACGCGCATCAACGCCGAGCTCATGCAGTCCGTGCTCGAGATCTCGACGCCGGTCTGCCGCAACGCGGGTGACGTCATGAGCTGGCTCACGACGCTCCGTGCGTACGTGACGGAGATCGCGAACCAGCGCGGCACGCGCGTCGGCTCGGCCGGGACGCATCCGTTCAGCCTCTTCGAGCGCCAGCGGATCACGGCCAAGGACCGCTACCGCGCGCTGATCGACCAGCTGCAGTACGTCGCCCGACGCGAGCTCATCTTCGGCATGCACGTCCACGTCGCCGTGGACGACCCCGAGAAGGCGATCAAGGTCGTCAACGGCCTCCTGCCGCACCTGGCGCCTCTGCTCGCGCTGTCTGCGAGCTCGCCCTTCTGGCGCGGGGAGCCGACCGGCCTCGCATCCAGCCGGCAGATGATCTTCGCCGCGTTCCCACGCTCCGGACCTCCGCCGCGCTTCCACGACTACGCGGACTACGCGGCGGTCGTGGGACAGCTCGAGCGAGCGGGCTGCATCGCCGACTACACCCACATCTGGTGGGACGTCCGGCTGCATCCCCGCCTGGGGACGGTCGAGATCCGGATCTGCGACGCGGTCACGCGGGTGGAGGACGCGGTCGCGATCGCAGCCTACTGCCAGGCGCTCGTGAAGCAGCTCTGCGAGCGCCACGAGGCCGGCGAGGAGATCCCCTCCTACCACCGGATCCTGACGAGCGAGAACAAGTGGCTCGCCGCCCGCTTCGGGCTGGAGGCGCCCGTGATGGATCTCGCCACGGGGCAGCGAAACCGGGTACCCGTCGCCCGCCTCATCCGCCGCACGGTGGGCGAGCTCCGGCCGCACGCGCGCGAGCTCGGTTCGGAGCGCGAGCTCGAGGGGATCCTGGAGATCATCGGGCGCGGCTCGAGCGCCGAGCGCCAGCTCCGGGTCTTCAACGCGAACCACGACATCGTGGAGGTCGCACGCGAGATCGCGGACGCGACCGAGTCGCTTCCGATTCCGGTACCCGCAGCGGTGGCCGAGGCAGAGAGCGAGCTCGCCCCGACGACGTCCTCGGTGCCCAGCCGGCCGGCCTAGCGCTCCGTGCTCGAGGCCGGCGGGCGCGCCCCCGACGTCTCGCTGTGAACCGCTCCCGCGCCGAGGCGCGGCCGCTCCGGGAGGTGCCGGGCGAGGGCCTGCGCACTCCTCTCCTTCTCCCCCTGGGGCTGGTCTCCGACCTGCGCCAGTGCTCGGGAGGGTCCGTTGCGAGCGTGCAGACCCTCGAGGAAGTCTCGGTCAACTCGAAGGCGGGGCCCCAAGCGGGATGAGCCGCTCGACCTCCCTCAGGACGTCGGCGAGGTCAAACGGGCCGCGCCTGTCGACGGACGATCCCCGACGTCGTCGATGGGGTTGAGCCCGACCTGAATCGCGTCGACGGGTCGCTGCGCGTGGCAGCGCCTGGGCTCCTCGAGCGGGTAGTGGGGCACGTCGATCGCGCGCACGGAGCCGGCATCTACGAGCTCCGCCACCCCGCCCCAGGTCTCCTCGAGCGGGATCCACGTTCGGTCGGGCCGGTTACGGAACCAGACGTCGAGGTGATCGCGCCGGAGGAGGATCGCGGTGGCAAGGCGTGCAAGTGCGGCGACGACGGTCTGCGTCTCGAGACCCGGCGGTCGCCTGGCCAGGGTCCGGGGGCGGCGCCTGAGCGACTCCCCGATGGTCGCTGCGTGAAACCAGGTCAGCCAGGGGAGGGAGCGCGCTCGGCTGCAACCGCGAGGACGGTCTCGTATTCGTGCGCGGTGATCCGAACGACGCCTGCCTCGAAGTCGCCCCTGGCCTTCGCCGTCGGGTCGAGGCGTGAGAGCACCGTCTTCATCGGGACCGGCGGATCCCATTCGTCGACCTGAGCGAGCACGACTCCGTTCGAGGAGTCGGCCGGGTACGCCCGCGCCTCTGACGGTGTCCACGCGTGAACCGCTGAGGCAAGCTCGGCACGGCCGATGAATTCCCACGTGGGTGCCCCCAGATAGACGAGAACGAGATCACCGGCGGCGAGCGCGTCCCGATGGGGTTCGCCTGCACCGATGCCCCACATCCCGATCCGCAGGAGCACAGCTGCCCGTTCGCGCAGCGCCGCCTCCTGCGCTGCCTCCCCCGCCACGGAGTTGAGAATGTAGTGGGGCACGCTGGGAGCGTAGCCTCGTGCTTGCAGAAGCTCGCTTTCGTGCCCGAGGAAGGACCTCGCTTCCGGAACGAGCGAGCTCCCTCCTGCGGGAGGAGCGACGACCTCGTGCCGGCAGGGATCCGACCGTCGTCGATCTCTCGCGACTCGCCGTGGTCGCGCAGAGCCCGGGCGGAGACGCTCGGTGTCGACGTCCCGCTCCTCTCCGACTGGAACGGCGATGCGACACGCGGGCTCGGAGTGGGCGAGCGACTGCGCCGCTACATACCCATCGCGTGGTAGCCGGCATCGACGTAGAGCGTCGTGCCGGAGACGTTCGCCGCGTCGCTCGAGAGGAGGTAGGCGGCGGCGGCGGCGCAGTCGTCGGCCTCGATCTGCCGGTGGAGGGGCGCGCGCTCCTCGAACATCGTCTGCATCGTGGTGAAGCCCGCGATCGAACGCGCAGCGAGCGTGCGCACGGGGCCGGCCGAGATCGCGTTCACGCGGATGTTCTTGAAGCCGAGGTCCCAGGCGAGGTAGCGGACGCTCGCGTCGAGGGTCGCCTTCGCGACGCCCATGACGTTGTAGTGCGGCACCGCGCGCTCGCCGCCCAGGTAGGTCATCGTCACGATCGAGCCGCCACCGCGCGCGTCCAGCAACGGCTCGGCCGCCCGTGCGCAGGCGACGAGCGAGTACGCGCTGATGTCGACCACCATCCAGAAGCGGTCGCGCGGCGTGTCGACGAACCGGCCCTCGAGGTCCTCGGCGGCGGCGAACGCGACCGAGTGGACAAGGAGGTCGAGCCCGCCGCCGAAGGTCTCGGCCACCTCGGAGAAGACGCGCGCGAGGTCCTCGTCCGAGCGGACGTCGCACTCGGTGACGAGCGGGCTCTCGACCGTCGCGGCAAGCTCGCGGACGTTCTTCTCGATCCGCTGGCCCTGGTACGTGAACGCGACGACCGCGCCCTCGTCTGCGAGGCGCTTCGCGATCGCCCAGGCGATCGAGCGCTGGTTCGCGACCCCGAGGACGAGCGCCTGCTTGCCTTCGAACCGGTCTGTCATGCGGGCGATCCTAGACCACCGGCAGCGGGGCGATCGGCACCGGCGTCTGCGATCGGCGTGCCGCAGACCGAGGTGGGCGGACCGGTCACGGCAGCCGGCCCGCCCGATGATCGGCCTCAGCCGTCTCCGAGAAGGAGCGGTACGGCGGCTTCCTGGTCGTCGTCTGTACGCCCTGTGGACTCCTTGACCAGTCCAACGAACTCGATGAACTCGTCGTCCGAAGGATCCGTCGGAGTACCTCCGTCGTCGATGAGGATCTCGTATCGCACCTGACCGGGGTTGCGAGCGATCACGTTGCCGTCCTCGTCGTACGGCGCGGAGTTGCCCGTGGCGAGGACGGGCACCGTGAGAGTGCCGTCCCCGTCGTCGGCCACTCGCAGGTCCCCGTCGAGGATCGTCGAGAGCGTCGTCACGAAATTGCCGTTGGCGTCGTTGACGGCGACCTCCGTCACCTTCACGTTCTCGGCGAAGTACGCCAGCTGGTCACGTCCGCGAGAGACGACGTGGGCATGGCCGCCGACCGTTACGTGCCAGGTCACGTCGAGACCAGCGACCCCGCAGAGGCTCGTCTCCTGGAACTCATCTTCTTCATGGGACTTCTCGCCGAAGATCTGGCCTGCATGTGCGCAGCGGCGAGTACGAGCAGCCCGATCCCAGCGACCACGCCAGGGAGCCCGAGTCGAGTCTTCATCCATACCCCCTCCCGTTGGCTAGCCCGTCTGCGATGGCGATCCTCCCGCGGTTGTGACATCCGAGTCAGGATCGGGCGCTGGCGGGTGCGGCTCCCGACCCTGTTGTCCCAGCCCGAAACGCCCTCCGAGAGCGACATCGCACCATCGTCCGCGTACCTGGACGGCTAGGGTGCCCCGCGATGGCGGGAGCGCGCGTGGCCGTGGTCACAGGGGCGTCGTCGGGGATCGGCGAGGCAACCGCGCGCGAGCTCGCGCGCAGCGGCTGGCACTGCGTCCTGCTCGCGCGGCGTGCCGAGCGGCTCGAGGCGCTCGCCGGGGAGATCGGCGGCGAGTGGGAGGCGTGCGACGTCCGGAGCCGCGAGCAGGTGGACGAGGTCGCCGCGCGCGTCCTCGAACGGCACCCGGCGATCGCGCTCCTCGTCAACAACGCGGGAGTCCCGGGACGGGGGTCGTTCGTCTCGACCTCGCCGGAGACCGTCGAGCGCGTGCTCGAGACGAACTACCTGGGCGGCGTCTGGTGCTCGCGCGCCTTTCTGCCCGGCCTGCGCGCCGCGGCGCCCGACGCGCACGTCGTCAACGTCGTCTCGGTCGCGGGGACGATCGCCTTCGCGCCCGCGGGGCCCTACGCGGCGGCGAAGCACGCGCAGCTCGCCTTCTCGCGATCGCTCGCGGCGACGCTGCGCGAGGAGCGCATCCAGGTGCACACCGTCCTCCCGGGGTTCGTCGAGACCGAGGGATTCCGGCCCCGCACGACGCTGCAGAGCTCGCTCATGCGGCGGTTCGTGCTCGACTCCGAGGACGTGGCCCGGTCGATCGTTCGGGCCGTGCAGAAGGGCAAGCGCGAGATCACGGTCCCCTGGTTCCCGTACCGCCTCGTCTCGCTCTTCCAGGCCGTCCTCCCGGGCGTCCTCGCGCGGCTTGTCGGGCGCTACGGGTACCGCGGCGGCATCCAGGACTAGTGGCTACGCACGCGGGCCGGGCTTCTCGGCGACGTACCAGCCGACCTCGACGTCGTACGGCGCTGCCGGCGCCGGGCCGCGGATGCGCGCACGCTCCTCCTCCGGCGTCCCGGCGAGATCGAAGCGGTGCTCGAGGTCGATGCGCTCGCGCGTGACCTCCGAGCTCAGGAGAACGAGGTCGTTGGCGTCGAGGTAGCCCCGGATGTCCGCGTCCGGCAGCAGGCGCTGGTGGGTCTCGTCGCGGAGCCGCTCGAAGCGATCCATCTCGAGGCTCCGGAGCGGGTCGATCGACCCGAGCTGGTCGACGATGAAGATCCGCCCGCGGGGCCGGGTGACCCGCGCCAGCTCGGAGACGGCGAGCTCCGGCCTGCGCAGGTGGTGGAGCACGCGGTGACTGCAGGCGAGGTCGAAGGTCCCGTAGCCGAAGGGGAGGTGCATCGCGTCGCCCTCGACGAAGCGGACGTTCGCCGGAGCGGCCGCGCGGGCCGCGTCGAGGTAGTCCTCGCGAACATCGGCGCCGACGACCTCGGCGACGTTCGGGGCGAGCGCGAAGGCGAGCGCGCCGGTCCCGCAGCCGGAGTCCAGCGCGACCTCGGTGCCCGCGAACGGCCCGAGCAGGCGCTGCACGCGCTCGGCCAGGTAGGCCGCGCGCTCCTCCTGCATGGCTCGGCGGAAGTCGACGCTCATCCTCGCACCTCGACCCCGGCGAGCGAGCGCGCGAGAGCCAGCGCCTCGTCGCGCGTGGAGATCGTTCCCGCTGCCCGCTCCTCGTCGATGACCGCGAGGATACGCCCGATCTCGGGGCCGGAGGCCAGTTCCAGCTCGTCGCCGCGCACGAGTGGCTCGGAGGGCTCGTCGCGTCGCGCGACCTCGACGACGCCTGCGAGCTCGGGTGCGCCCACGAACGCGAGCGCGTCGAGCGCCCAGGGCTCCGTCGCGCGCCGGAAGCGGTGGATCGCCCGCGGCGAGGCGTCGGTCGGGCGCGTCGCTCGGAGCAGCACGGACGCGTACCGCGCCAGCTCGTTCGAGATGGGGAGTCGACGGAGGTTCTCGCGGAACACCGCGACGAGGCGGAAGTCCGCGTCGTCGAGCGCGCCGACGCGCTCGTCGAGCCGCCCGCCGAGCGGCTCGAGCAACCCCACCTCGTCGAGTCGGCGGAAGCCGGCTGCCGAGAGCCGGCGCAGCTCGGCGAGCACCCGCTCCCCCGCCGGCTCCGTCACGAGCGCGACGAATGCGCGGAGGAGCGACTCGGTGCGCCCGTCCATTCGAAACCCGAGCTCGTCCTCGAAGCGGACGGCCCGCAGCAGGCGGAGCGGATCGTCGACGAACACCGTGTCGGAGACCGCGCGCACGATCCCCGCGCGGACGTCGGCCCTTCCTCCGTGGGGATCGAGCGCGTCACCGGTTCCGACCCGGAGGGCAACCGCGTTGAACGTGAAGTCCCTGGAGGCGAGATCGGCCTCGATCCCCGCGCCGAGCGGCGTGAAGTCCACGGTCTGGTCGACACCGCGGGTGGCGACCCGCCAGGCTCCGTGCCGCTCCGAGAGGGAGAACGCAGCGCCGCCGAAGCGACGTGCGTAGCTCAGCGCGGCGGCGCGCGGATCCCGGCACGCGACGTCGAGGTCGACGACCTCGCGGCCGAGGAGGCGGTCGCGAACGGCGCCCCCGACGATCCACGCCTCCTCGTCGCCGAGCACCGCCCGAATGCGCTCATCCATCCGTCGTCACCCGGCGGGCTCGCCTCGACCGTGTGTTTAGACCCGTGGCGATCTCGTACCCGATCGTCTCCGCGACGCGGGCGTGGTCCTCGATGAGGATCCCGTCGCCGACGAGGGTGACCGGCGTTCCCGCGTCGAGCCGGCCGTCGAGCTCGACGGCGAGGGCATCCATCGAGATCGTCCCCACGACGCGACGACGCACGCCGTCGACGAGCACCTCCGTACCCGTCATGTCCCGGCGGAAGCCGTCCGCGTAGCCCACCGGCACGATCCCGATCCAGGTCGGCCGGTCGGCCACGAAGCGTCGTCCGTAGCCCGTGCTCTCCCCGGGCTGGAGCTGCTTGACGAGCGCGACGTACGACTCCCAGCGGAGCGCGGGCTCGAGGCCCTCGGCCTCCGGGTCGGAGCCGAACGGGGAGATGCCGTAGAGCGCGATCCCGCAGCGGACCGCGTCGAACCGGGCCTCCGCGTAGCGGAGCGTCGCCGCGCTGTTCGCGATGTGCCGGGTGAGCGGGCCGAGCCCGGACGCGGCCTCCCGAAACCGTTCGACCTGGAGCCGCGTGAAGGCCGGATCCGCTTCGGCCGCCGCGAGGTGGCTCATGACGCCGACGACGTCACGCGTCGGCGCAGGCAGCTCGGAGAGCCCCCAGCGCCCCATGCCCGTGTCGAGCTTCAGATGCACGGGGACGCCTTCGGGAATGGTCACATCGGCCGCGACGAGCTCGAGCCGCGCCGCGCGCGCCTCGCCGACCTCGCGCTCGGCGATGGGGCCCATGACGAGGATGCGCGCGTTGCGGAGCGCCGCTCGCAGGTGCAGTGCCTCCGGCAGGGTCGCGACGCAGAGCGCCGCCGCGCCCGCCTCGAGGGCCGCCTTCGAGACGTCGACCGCGCCGTGACCGTAGCCCTCGGCCTTCACGACCGCCCAGAGCTCCGCTCCGCCCGCGGCACGAAGCAGCGTCTCCGCGTTCCGGCGGATCGCCCCGAGGTCGATCGTGAAGCACGACCGCTCCATCCCGTCATTCTCCGCAATCCGCGCCGACTCCCGGGCCGCCTGCGGTTCGGGCCCCACTCGGCCGGTCAGGCGTCGAGGACGTGCGGCAGGGTCGCGAGCAGGTCGCCCGCGACGAGCCCCGAACGGTGCGCCACCGCGGACGCCGCGAGCCCGTGCGCGATCGCCGCGGCGGCCGCGGCCGTCGTCGCGTCGAGGCCCTTGGCGAGGAACGCCGCGACGACCCCGGTGAGGACGTCCCCCGTGCCGGCGGTAGCGAGCGAGGCGGGGCCCTGGTCGCAGACGATGGCACCCCTCGCGGGCGCGGCGACGATCGTGTCGGCGCCCTTGAGGAGGACGGTCGCGCCGAAGCGCTCCGCTCCCTGCCGAGCCGCCTCGAGGCGATGCGCGCTCACCCAGGCCGAGTCCGCGCCGAGGAGGCGCGCGAGCTCGCCTGCGTGCGGCGTGAGCACCGTCGGCGCGTCGCGGCGGAGCGGCTCGAGGCCGAAGAGCGCGTCGGCGTCGACGACGGCAGGGAGGTCGACGCGCTCGAGCAGCTCGCGGACGAGCGCGAGTCGCGCAGCGGTCCGTCCGAGCCCGGGGCCGAGTGCCAGCGCAGACGCACGTGTCGACGCCTCGGCGATGGCCTCGGCTGCCGCCCCGTCGGCCCAGCCCACCTTCACGGGCTCGAGTGCGAGCGCCTCGGCGGTGCGCAGCGCGTCCGCCGGGACCGCGAGCGTGACGTAGCCCGCGTCGGCGCGGAGCGCGGCCAGCGCGGAGAGGCAGGCGGCTCCGGTCATGCCCGGCGCGCCCCCGACGACGAGCACCGAGCCCGCCGTGTACTTCGTGTCGCGGACACCGCGCCGCGGCACCACCTCGAGCAGCGCGGGCGTCGCTCGCCGAATCTCTGTCGGCTGCGGCTCGAGACCGATGTCGGCGACGACGACCTGCCCCGCGTGGAAGCGGCCGGGTGCAATGGCGAGCCCGACCTTCGAAGCGTGGAACGTCACCGTGAGGTCGGCGTCCACAACGGCGCCGGCGACCCCGCCGGTGGAGGCGTCGACGCCCGACGGGAGGTCGACAGAGACGACGGGAGCGCCGGCGGCGTTGATGCGGTCGATGAGCTCGGCGGCATCGGGGCGCGGCGCTCCCCGGAAGCCCGTCCCGAACAGCGCGTCGACGACCACGTCGTACGCCTCGAGACCGGCCGACGTCTCCTCGGCGACGTGGCCGGCCTCGCGGAGTACGCGGGCGGCAACGCGTCCGTCGCCCCCGTTCGACCCGCCTCCGCACACGCACGCGAAGCGTCGAGCGTCGGGAAACGCGAGCATCGCCTCGCGCGCGACGGCGGCGCCGGCGCGCTCCATGAGCTCCGGGACCGACTCGGGGTAGTCCGGGTAGCGCTCCTCCGCCGCGCGCATCTCGGCGGCGGTGTACAGCGGCTCGAAGCGCTCAGCCATCGGCGCGCGGGCTGACGACCGCGATGGCCGCCGCGATCTCGCGCGAGTGCGTCATCGAGAGGTCGATCACGCCGGCGCGCACCCTCTCGGCGAAAGCGGCGGTCCGGCCCGACAGCCGCACCCCGGGCTTGGGGCGACCCGCGATCTCGATCTCCTTCCACGTGAAGCGGACGCCGCAGCCGAGCGCCTTCCCGACCGCCTCCTTCCCGGCGAAGCGAGCCGCGTAGCTCTGCGCAGGACGCGAGCGGGAGTCGCAGTACGCGCGCTCGGCCTCCGTGAAACACCGCTCCCGGAACCCCGGTCGCTCGAGGGCACGCCGGACGCGCTCGATCTCGATGATGTCGACACCCACCTTCACGGCGTCCACCCGCCCGAGAGGTCCTCCTCGAGCAGGACCGGGAAGTGCGCGAGCGACGAGACGACGACGTCGGGCGCCGGATCGGCGAGCTCGAGGGTGTCCGGGCGGAACTTTCCCGTCCGCACGAGCGCCGTCCGCATGCCGAAGAGACGCGCGCCGCGGACATCCGCTTCGACGTCGTCGGTGACGAGCCACGTCCGCTCCGGCTCCGCGTCGAGCGCGTCGAGGGCGGCCGCGAAGTAGGACGCGCTCGGCTTCCCGAGCACGACCGCCTCCACTCCCGTAGCGTACTCGAGCCCCGCCACGAACGCGCCGCTGTCGAGCATGGGCCCGCGGCTCGTCTGCCACCACTTGTTCTTGTGCAGGCAGTAGAAGGCCGCGCCGGCCTGGATCTCCTCGAACGCCCGCGCGAGGTTCATGTAGCTGAACACCTGGTTCGGCTCCAGCGTCTCGTCGCACCCGCCGATGAGCACGGCTTCGGCGTCGTGCCCGACGAGCTCGAGGGCGTCGAGATCGGGGACGACCGCCGCCATCGTCAGCGCGAGCACCCGCTTGCCCGCGAGCTCCCGCGCGGCGGCGCTCGGCGTCGTCTGCAGCTCCTCCTTCTCGACCGCGAAGCCCATCTCGCGGAGCTCGGCGGCGAGGCGCGAGCGGGGACGGGTCGAGTTGTTCGTGACGAAGCGCAGCGCGTGGCCGGCCTTGCGCAGGTCTGCGACCGCCTCGACGGCGCCGGGAATCGGCTCACCCGAGACGTGCAGCACGCCGTCGACGTCGAGCAGAATGCAGGCCATGGAGCGTGAGTCTATTCGGGTCACGCGCTCCGTCACGCTGCCGCTGTCCGAGATCGAGTTCCGCGCGTCGCGCGCGAGCGGGCCCGGAGGGCAGCATGCGCAGAAGTCGTCGACGCGCGTCGAGGCCGTCCTCGTCGTTGCGGCGTCGACGGCGCTCACGGACGTCCAGAAGCGCCGCGTGACGACGCGGGCGGGGCCGGTTCTCCGTGCCGTCGCGCAGGACGAGCGAAGCCAGGCGCGGAACCGCGAGCTGGCGCTCGAGCGCCTCGTCGAGAAGCTCCGCGGGGCGCTCGCGGTCCCGCGACGCCGCGTGCCGACGGCACCGAGCGAGAAGGCGAGAGAGCGCCGTCTCGAGTCGAAGCGGCGGCGCTCGCGGACGAAGCAGCTGCGTCGCCCGCCGCAGGACGGGTGAGGCATCGGTCGTCTCGCTCCCCCGGCCCCCGAATAGGATCGCGTCAGTGAACGCCGCCGCCCTCGCCACGCTGCTCCCGTCTCTGCCGACGGAGCGCGCTCGTCTCCTCGACAACCTCGGCCGCATCCGCCGTGAGGTCGGCCCCATCACGCCCGAGCTCTCGGACGCCCTCGCGGATCACATGCACATCCGCCGGGGCGAGGTACACGAGGTCGTCTCCTTCTACTCGTTCCTGCAGGTGCCGACGAACGTCGTGCGGGTCTGCACCGGCCCGATGTGCGACTGCCGTGGAGCGCGCGACCTGCTCGAGCGCAACCCCGGTGCGATGGAGGTCGCCTGCCTCGGCCACTGCGACCTGGCGCCGGTGCTGACGCGCGGCGACGAGATCGTCCCGGCCGTGACGCACTCGACGAACGACGGCCCCGTGCTCGGCCTCGGCATGCGCGACGAGACGCTCGCCGAGTACACGGCGAGGGGCGGCCTCGACGTCCTCCGTCACCTTCCGGCGCTCGAGCGGGTCGTCGGCGAGCTGAACGCGTCCGGGCTCACCGGCTTCGGCGGCGCGGGCTTCCCGGCAGGCGCGAAGTGGGAGTCGGTCTCCCGCGAGCCGGGCCCGCCGTACGTCGTCGTGAACGCGGACGAGGGCGAGCCCGGGACGATCAAGGACCGCTACGTGCTGGAGCTCCGCCCGCATCTGCTGCTCGAGGGGACGCTGGTCGCGATGCGCTCGCTCGGCGCCGTCGAGGGCTACGTCTACCTGCGAGAGGAGTACGTGACCGCCCGAGCGCGTCTCCAGCAGGCGATCGACGAGCTACGGGCGGCCGGGCTACTCGACGGCCTCTCGCTCGAGCTCGTGATCGGCGCCGGCGCGTACATCGCAGGCGAGGAGACGGCGATGCTCGAGTCGATGGAGGGACGTCGCGCGATGCCGCGCCTCAAGCCCCCGTTCCCGAGCCAGGTCGGGTACCTCGGCCGGCCGACGCTCATCAACAACGTGGAGACGCTCGCGCACGTGCCGGCCATCCTCCGGAACGGCGGCGCGTGGTGGGCCGGCCTCGGCCGGAACGGCGGGCAGGGAACGCGCCTCTGGTCGGTGACCGGCGCGGTTGCTCGGCCCGGGTGCTACGAGGCGCCGTCGGGGGTCACCTCCCGCGAGCTCGTCGAGGAGCACGCGGGAGGGCTCACCACGAAACTCGGCGCGATCGTCCCCGGCGGAGCGGCGAGCGGGATCCTCCCGCCCGCCGCCTACGACGTCCCTCTGACCCGCGACGGGCTGCGCGAGTACGGTGCCGGGCCGGGCTCGGGTGGGCTACAGGTCTTCCCCGACTCCTACTCTCCACTTCGCCTCCTCGCGGAGACGGTGCGCTTCTTCGCCGAGGAGTCGTGCCAGAAGTGCACGCCTTGCCGGATCGGCAACCGCGCGCTCCACCACGTCTGCGAGGAGCTCGGGCGAGGCGAGGCGGCGATGTCGCGCGAGAAGGTCGAGGAGTGGCTGCTCGCGATGGAGAAGACCTCGATCTGCGGGCTCGGCCAGGCCTCGCCCGTCCCGGTGCGAAACGCGATGCGCTGGTGGCCCGAGCTCTTCGCCCCGCTCGGGGGAGACCCACGGAGCGCGTGACCGATCGCGACCTATCCGCGGCGGACATGAAGGGCCGCATGCTGCGCGGCGAGCTCTACCTGTCCGTCGGCGACGAGATCGCCGACGACCAGGCGCGGGCACAGGAGCTCCTCGAGCAGTACAACGCGACCCGCCACTCGGAGCAGGCACTCCGGACGCGCCTGCTCGACGAGCTGCTCGGAGCGATCGGCGACGGCGTCGTGATCCGCCCGCCGTTTCGCTGCGACTACGGGAGTTACATCACGATCGGCGAGCGGACGTACGTCAACTTCGACTGCGTGATGCTCGACGTCGCCCCGATCCGGATCGGGGCGACGTGCCAGATCGCGACGGGCGTGCACATCGTCACGGCGACGCATCCCCTCGACCCGGAGCCACGGAGGCTCGGCTGGGAAGCGGCGGAGCCGATCACGATCGGGGACAACGTATGGCTCGGCAGCGGCGCCGTCGTCTGTCCTGGTGTGACGATCGGGGACGACACGGTGGTCGGCGCCGGCGCCGTCGTCACCCGCGACCTGCCGCCGGGCGTCGTCGCGGTCGGAGTCCCGGCGAAGGTGCTCCGGGAGATCGGCGACGAGGACCGGGTCGACTTCCCGCGTCTCTAGCGCGGCCGAGCGCGGGCCGGATAGCATCACCGCGTGGTCGAGTTCACGCTCGACGGCCGGAAGGTGGCTGCACCAGAGGGCGAGCTCCTCGTCCATGCGGCCGCGCGCCACGGCACGTTCGTCCCCACCCTCTGCCACGACGAGAAGCTCGACCCCTACGGCGGGTGCCGCATGTGCATGGTCGATGTCGAGGGTGCGCCGCGCCCGCTGCCGGCCTGCGCGACGCGCGTGAGCGAGGGGATGGTCGTCTCCACGAACGGCTCGGTCACCCAGTTCCAGAGGACGCTGACCGAGATGCTCCTCTCCGAGCACCTCGAGGCTTCCCCCGGCGGCCGCCCGAACGAGCTCCTCGACCTCGCGAGCGAGCTCGGCGTGCAAGCGCCGCTCGTCCTCCCCGAC
>Ga0233416_10000269_pt1 | contig 15990 bp, 25 predicted proteins | sample Sediment_Towuti__2_FD_188638 | JGI IMG/M metagenome (GOLD analysis project Ga0233416, IMG submission 188638) | Sediment microbial communities from Lake Towuti, South Sulawesi, Indonesia - Sediment_Towuti_2014_0_MG | ecosystem: Environmental > Aquatic > Freshwater > Lake > Sediment | place... | reverse complement strand
CGATCGCGCAAAAGCTCGAATACCTGTCGGCATACGTTCCAGCCATCGGATCGGTTGGCGCAGAAACCCGCATCGGGATCCATATGGACCCCGATGCCGGTCAATACATTATCTGGCCGCGCGCATTCGCATCGTGGACCGTGATGGGTGGGGCGGTTGTCGGAGCTGCGACCGGCGGCACGACCGGCATCGACAAAAAGGGCAAATCGATCCCGATCACATTCGGGGCGGCCGCCGGCGACGGCGTTAAACTCGCAACTACCGTTCCGGCCGGATTGGCGACCGTGCAGATTTACGCCCGGCAATCGACTCCCGGCCAGCAATTCCGGTTGGCCGTGTACGATCCGGTAACGCTAACAACTCAATATTCCGCAGATTTTACAACTGGCGCGGCGGATGCGCTCTATTCGAGCACGTTCGCCAGCGTGGCAATCAATTCTGAAGTATGGATCGTTAACGGCAGCGGTGGAGCCGCCGGCACGGCGATTTTCGATCTAGCAATGCTTCATCGTATCGACGCACCTATTTCCCCTATCCCGGCAAGTGGGTCGGTGGTTGTCACTTCCCCATCATATTTCCGGCTTTATCCTGAGCACCGGGCATGCCTACCGGTGCTCTCAACATCGGAAACGACATGGGTCGCAGATTTTAATTTCACGCCGGCCTTCGGTAACGGTGCTTCGTCTCCGTTAAATAATGCTTATTTATTGTTTGTCGTTACGCCTTCCGGAGCGCTTTACCCCATATATTTCACAGCAGCCAGCCCCGGAAAAATCGCATCGCTGCTGCGCCCATCAGGTTCTCCCGGCGGTAACATTCTGAGCGCCGCATCATATTCCGGGCAACGAGTAGTCGCCGCGCTTGTTCTATCCGCTGGCGCAATGGCGCTCTACGTCAACGGCACACTGATCGGCACCGCTACGATGACCGGCGACTTCGCGGCGGCTCCACCCTCCGAACTGCGAATCGGCTACCGCATGCTCGGCAAGGTTTATGGCGTTCGCGTCTATCATTCGGCGCTCACGGCCGACCAAATCGCTTTGGGAGTTTGAAATGCGCTTTTATCTCGCAACCGCACAAGCCATTCCGGACGGAGTCGATCTGCTCCCGCCGCTTCAATCTGGCAGCACATTCCTGCTCGCCTGCGTCGCCGATGCTCTTCCGACAGGCGCGGCGATTCTGCACGCCGGAGACCCAGCGCAGGCTTCGCGCCATTGGTGGGACGAACTCGACCCGATATTGCTGGCCAATCTGGAGCAGCGATTCGGAGCTGCCTTCTGGGTCCGCATCGGGCATTTTGCCTGATTCTTGAGAGCCATGCTTCGGCTCGGCGAGCGCAAAGATTCGGAAGCGATCCGCCCGCTTGTCCGCCGAATCGATAAATAGTTGTTGACAATGCGCCGGAATCGGCGCATTGTTCTCCTATCGACGGCGGGCAGTGGTCAGCCGAACCCTGAAAGAGGAGACCACCATGACCAACCGCGAAAAGCTTATCGGAAACCTGCTCGGAGCAATCGACGCCATTGAGCCGAATGTACCTGCGCAAAACAAGGCGCGTTTTGCGGAAATTCGCGCGCAGATCGAAGAGGACGTGAACGCTCGCGATACCTACGACCTATCCACCGATCTGTATGTTACCACGACCAGCGAGAAAGAGGTTAAGGAGTTGCTCATGTACTACTGGAAAGGAACTCGCTACCTGCGGGTAACGGGAGGCCTCGTTGCAAAGCGAGGCTGATCGAGTCTCCTTGTAAACAAAAAGCAGTTGACAATGCGCCGGAATCGGCGCATTGTTCTCTTATCGACGGCGGGGAATGCCCGGCCGAATCCTAAAGAGGAGAATCACAATGACCAACTTCAAGAAGAGCAAAATCGCAATCGTTTTTTCGTACAACAATTTGACTGGACACCTTCAGCCGGCAGTTGCCACATCTCGATCCGATCTCGGATGGCATGGACACATCTTCCGGGGGATGCTCACCCCGGAAGGGGTAAGTTTCGAGGATGGGGATGTGCAGGCGGTGTATTTCAATCTGCACCCGGCATGGGCGTTGACCACGGTCATTGTGAACCACGGCGAGAACGTTTTCGAAGAGGTTTCCGTTGACTTTTTCCCGGAGGATTTCGGCCCCGGAAAAATCCTGAAAATCGATGCGCAGGTGGCTGAAAAATGACCAACACCGAACTGGAGGCGCTGCGGCGCCTCCTCTTCCCGAGCGGCGCCGATCTTGGCTACCGAGTCGATAAATAACTGTTGACAGTGCGCCGAAACCGGCGCAGTGTTCACCTATCGACGGCGGGGAATGCCCAGCCGAATCCTTGGAGGAACTATGCACAAGCTCGATACGACGATCTTCATTCTGACTGATCGCGGTGAAATCCGCGAAACCACCCTCAGAGACGTGGCTGATCTTTTTGTAGAGACGACCACGGCACCCATCGGTGTTGCCGAGAAATACCATCTTCGCGGCAACGAGGTCTGGACATGGGGCCACTGCGGGAATTTCCCCCGCGTGGTTTCAGTGCACAAAACCGAAGAGGAGGCGCAGGAGGCGCTCGACGACATCCGCTACCAGCAATACCTCGATTGCAACGATCTCTGCGATTACGCCACGCGAGAAGAGGCTGAAGAAGCGCTCAACCGGATGCTGGAATAAGAGAGGGTCTTGTAAATTCCAAGTCATGGGAGGTCGAATGCTCAAAATAGTCAACGACGGGCAGCGGATCGTCGAAACGAATTACTGGGGCACCGAGCATGCTCGTCGCGGATTTCTCTACCTGAGCTGGAATGCCGGCGCCGGGCGTCTTCTGGTGCCGGACTCGGCGCGGCAGATGCTGCGCGAGATGAAAAATGTGCGGCATGTGATTGTCAGCCGGGGGAGATGGATCGAGATGGGTGGGCGCGATGCGCTGGAGCTTCTTTTCGAGGATGGGTCGAAGAATCCGTTTGCAATCCATCTGGTGGTCCAGCAGTGCGATCGAATGATCCCGGACGAACAGCAGGGTGGAGGATTCGACATCGCGATCTGGACACCAAAGGGAGAGCAGCTGCGATTTCCCGGGAAATACCGCGTGGTGCCAGCGCTTCCATGTCTGGAAAAGTGGGGCGAACAATGACCGGAACCGAACTTGAGACGCTGCGGCACCTCCTCTTCTTCAGCGTTTCCGAGGCGTCGCAGCTTGTTGGGCGCTGCGCCGAACGAACATGGCGCGACTGGAGGCTAGGCCATCGTTCGGTGCCTGCCGACGTGGCCAATCTCATGCGCCATCTCGCCGACTGGCGCGAATCCGCCATTATCAACACTGAGCGCGCCATTTTGGAGATCGAGGAACGGCACGGAGAGGCAGCCGCCGATCTGGTGTTTTGCTTTTACCTGACGGCCGAGGATTTCTGCACTTTGTCGGGGCGCGAGCCGATCTATTGGCGGCCGCACTGGTCGGTGGTGGCCGAATTTGTGGCGCGCGGCCACCGGGTGGTTCCCTTCATTCGAGACGCCTACTTCGAGTGGCTCGGCGAGCGCGGCGATTCAGAAGCGATGCGCGCCGCCTGGGCTGCTGATATTGCTCGGTAGCCCGGATGCAATCCGGGGCTCTCGATTGAGGCCAGTCCGGGCGGAGCATCTGCAAGAGAGGGAGAGATGCTCGACGCCCGGACCGACCAGCCGGCTAATCCACTTTCAGCCGCTTGAAATTTCTATCGTCGCTTGCAAAGGCCAGCGAGTCAGAAACTATGCCGGCGATGCGCAAGATGCTGTCGGGCGTCGGCATGATGATGGTGTCGCCGCCACCAATCTCCAGCCCTGCCCTTGCGATCTCATGGCGGCGCTCATCAGTGAGGGGTGCGCTCATTTGAACACATGGTTGCTTCCTGTCGCCCCAGTAACGAACGATCCAGCGATTTGTTTTGCCCTTGAACAAAACGGTAAAGTAGCTCTCGGTGTCTTTGCCGCAAATGTCGGCATCGCCCCCTAGGATTTCTCCGACCACTTCAAGTAAGCGCCGCTCCTGTGGGGTCGATACAATTTTTGAGTTTTCCGGATCGACGATGTTCCCGTCAGTAATTTCATCCGCCGCTGGCTGTTGCTCGGATTGATGGGTTGGCTCATGGGTCCTGGGCGAAAAGCTGTTGGCCACCATTTCGCTCATCGACAAGGCGATAGCCTGTTTGACAATGGGAGTTACGGTTTCCATGAATCTTGCCGTCATTGTGCGTTGCACCGTCGATTTCGACACGACAAACCGGATAAACTCCTGATCGCATCCAAGGACGCTGGTGCGGATCACGTCCTTGAACGCTTGAAGATAGACGCTTTCCTCGGCCAAAGTGCGAAGCGCTTCCGGTTTGAATTCATCGTGGCGAAAACGAAACAAGCTCTCTATCTGATTTTCGTCGAGCGCATCGAAGCGAACAGTAAGGAACGGTTCCGGGTCCATCACGTTTTTGTTGCCAAGATCGGTGAAAAAACGCCACTCATTGCCGTTGGTGATCGCCGCGACAGCTACTTCAGGGGTCGCATTAAAATAACGCGATAGCTGTGGTACGTGATTGACGATCTTAGACCCAAACGACTTTGCCTCGATGAACATTACGGGAACGCCATGGCAAAACAGTGCATAATCCACTCGCTCGCCTGCTTTTGCTCCGGGAAAATCGGAGCTGTATTCCGCTTTCACTTTGGTCGGATCGAAGGGCGAGAAGCCTAATATGTCGAGCAGTGGCAAGATCGTCGCCTGCTTGGTCGTCTCCTCAGTCGTGCAGTGGCTTCCTGCCTTCCCGATATGATCGGCATGCTGTTTTATTCGATCTCGAAATGAACTCATATTCCCTCCATGCGATGTGAGCGAGCTTTGCCCTGCTGATCCCGTTTGTCTATTTCGCGAAACAGAATAGCTCCACGATACCTTCTCGCCATCCTCCCATGCCATGTCGGCATGGCGGCGAGCTGCAACCATGGCTCAGTCGGCTCCAACCTGGTTCCGGTCGCATAGATCGCGATCGCGAACAGGCAAAGAGATGACATTGTCGCCCATCCTGCGAATCCCCTTTTTGCGACGATGGCATCGAATATCCATCGGGTCTGACTGACTTCTTCCGCCAGTCTGGCCGTAAAGGCTGGATGCTCAATGATTTGAGCCGTTGTTTTCTCCCCCATCTTTGGTCTCCCTTGTTGATTTCACCGGCTCCTCCCGAAGCCTGAATGCGATATGGTCGTAGATGTATTGCTCGCGCTCGCTCGTGCTGAGAGTGGTCTCCGATCTGGCTTCATGCTTGGCCAGCGCCTCCTCTGCCAGGCGGCGCAGATCGGCAAGACGCCTGTCGATGGGCGATGGCATGGAAACCGCTTCGCACAGCGAACGAATCGCAGCTCGCCCGTTGGCGTCGGTGCGGCGATAGGCTTCGATCAGAGCCTGCTCATCGGGAGATAGGCCTGCGTCGGAGTTTGTTGACGCAACCTGCGCGCCGGCGCTGAAATAATCCGGCGGCATCCCGAGATGCGGAGCAACACGTCGAAGTTCTTCGGCGGTCGGCTCCGACTGCCCATCAAGCCATCGCTGCGCGGTCTGGGCAGAAACGGCTCCTCCGGTGAGCATGTCAATATCGGCCGGATACAGGCCCAGCCGCGCCATGGCATCCGAAATCCGCTGCTGAATGACCGACAACTGTCGTTTGTCGCCCCTGCCGGAGATAATCCATTGAGGATTGGCGTTCAGAGCTTTAGCGATCTTGAGGAGGTTGTCGGCCGACGGCTGCTTTGAAAGCCCGGACTCGATTTGAGATATGGCCGATGGCGTCACGCCAGCCTTTTTTGCCAGCTCAGATTGTTTGAGTCCGGCTGCTTCTCTTGCACGCCTGATGCGCTCTCCGACGGTCATGCAGCACATTATTAGCACCCTTTATTAGCATGCTTGACTTTGTTGTTTAGCATGCTAATTTCCCTCGCATGAACAAGCAGGAAGTCATCGATGCGTTTGGTTCGGTAAGCGAATTGGCCAGAATTCTCGATTGCACGCCGAGTGCCATTTTCCAATGGCCTGATGTTCTCCCGCGTCGTCTGCAGGATCGCGTGCTGGCCGCTGCTGTTCGCAAGGGGATCGATCCGTCCCAATTTCTTGGAGAAAATGGGTTAAGGGAGGCCGCATGAGCAAGCAAGCAACCATCGAGCGTCGCATCGCCGAGTGGCTGGCGAATGGCGAGACGGGGTCGAGTAGCCGGAATATGGCGTTTTGGCTTGGTTTTGGGGTAAAAGCAAAACGCGATTGGTTTTTCTCTCCATGTGACCCTGCCGATTTCGACCGGTGCTTGCGGTTGCTCGAAGTGGTTCCGGAGCTGCGCGAACGCATTCCGGAAATGGCGGAGCTCTCCGTCGGCTGGGAAAGGATTGTGGCACGTTGGGATGAGATCGAAGCATCCCACCTCAACGAAGTCGGACTCGGCTGGACCAAGGGCGAGGAAGCACCTCGTACCTACCAACTGATGATTCGCATCCGGAGCGGAGAGGGTTAATCCATGAGCGATCACATCACCCAGAGCTTCGAGCCGCTCACCCGCCTGGCCGAGTCCATCCGGAAGGACGGGTGCAGCATCCTTGCCTCGCGCGGGATGGTGCGCCTTCCCTCCGGCAACGAAGCCGACGCCATTGCCGACGCAGTGCTCGCCTACCGGGATCGGCTCGAAGCCGAAGCGAAAGCCGCCCTCGATGGCGGGATGTGAGGAGGGGCCATGCGTGATCTTGTTTTTATGTCCGATGAGGTGCATCCGCTCGAATTCAATGAGTCCGATGGGCGCGTGTTATCGCAATCGCCACAACAGTCTGTAGTGGATCATGGCGAATATATCGTAGTTCGATCACGCGCACCGGAATCGGCTGCCGAGTCTCTGGGTCAACCAGGAATGGGCGAGCGATGATGTCGCCTTCATGCGGGATTTCATTTTCAGCGCCTGCAATGCCTTCGATGTATCGGATGGAGCCCTGCTCGGCAGGGCTGATTGCCCAGCGCACGACCGGATTGAACAATATGATCGGTTTGTCGGGCATTTGCTCACTCCTTCACGATTTCCGGGCTCTCTGGCGATCGCTGCTCTCCCGCGTTGGCCACGATGCCGGCCCCCTCGGCCAGATCGGCCAGCATGGCGGAGGACTCGGGCAGGATGCCGGGTTGCCGGCTGGCGGCGGCGAGCAGGTGGGCGAGCTTGCCCATATCCGCGCCGCTGGCGGCAGCGAGGGAGAGCATCAGCAGGCGCAGGGTCTGCTGGGTGACTTCGAGGGTGTAGTTCTCGGGCATGGCGGTCCCTCCTCCGGGCTGCGCGAATGGATCGTGCGGCCGCTCTTCGGGGAGGCGGCCTGAAATGGTTAGTGTAGCAAATATCCAGCTGGGCGCGCCTGTCCCTCCCTCCGGGCGCCGCTCCGGGAGCGCCTGCGATGGCGCTCCCGCCCCTATCCCGGCGACCACACGCCGGGCCGTTGCCGCGTCGGAGGGCTCACCTTGTCGCCTGCCGGCGCTGGCAACCACATCGAAGGCGCAGCCATGACCGTGCGCCATCTGCTCCCGGCCGAGGTTCCGTCGCGCGAGATCGCCGAGGCGGCGCGCTCCAATCTTGCCTCGGCCATGCTGGCGCGCGAATGCATCGCCATCGCCCAGCATGCGCCGGTCGTCGAACTCGATGCGCTGCGCACATTGCGCGCTGTCGAGCGCCGAGCTCTGGCCAATTTCGACGCCTACGTCGCCGAGCTGCGTCGGCGCGGCGACTGGACGGGATGACGCAGCGGAATATCGCATGCCGCCAGATTGATGCAGCAGGCCGGGATCGGCCATCAGAGAGAGAGGAGGATGAGCAGATGAGCAAGGAGCCACGGATGCAGATCAGTATGGAGCAGGAGCGGGTGTGGCGGCGCGTGCTGCGGCTGTATCACGCGGCGATCGTGCCGTCGCACGATCTGCCAGTGGCAGGGCGCGATGGGCAGCCGATCAAGCCGATGGGCGTGCGCCTGGCTGCCGAGGCGATCGGGCTGACGCCGACCGATATGGCGAATCGACTAAACCCGAATCTGCCGACCTCGCGCCCGACGCTGGAGGGGTTTCTCACCCATCTGTTGCTCGGCATGGATCGAGCGCCGCTCGATGAGATCGAGGCGGCTATTGGCCGCGTGGCCATCGATCTGCCGCCGGCGGAATCGTATGACGATGCCGATCTGGTGCAGCTGCTGGCGCGCGCCTGCAGGGAGCATGGCGAATGGATGGTTTCGGTTTCCGAGGCTCTGGCCGACGGCCGCATCGAACCGAATGAATACGACCGGATCGGGCGCGAAGCGAATGACGCTTTCGCCGCCATTGCCGGCGTGCTGCAGGCGCTGCGCGCGAAGATGGGCTCGGCTCGGCCGGTGGTGCGCAGTATTGGCGGGCGCGCATGAGCACGCTGGCGGCAATTCTGGCTGCGCTCGCGTCAGGCGTAGCGGTCGTGCTGCTGTTGAGCCGGATCGATCGCGCTGCCGGATTGGGGGCATGCCCATGGGCCAAGGAGAAAAAGCATGAGCAAGATCGCTGATATGTTCGGCCAAGGGCTTTGCGCCCTTGGCTTGCACGACTGGCAGACATGGCTGCACCAGCGATTCTGCCGCCGCCACGGTTGCCGCGCGGCACAGAGATTAGTGTCCGGGAAATGGACATGGGGGCTGTGATGCATGCCGGTACCTGCCGCGAATGCGGCGCGATCGATGAGGAGTTGATCGATGAGCGGAATCTGTGTGGCTGGTGCAGCTACCGGCATGGCTACGATGCCGCCACGCATCTGATTGAGATGGCCGAATCGCTTGAAGCTGGCGATGGCGATGGCGACGGAGATGAGGAATGAATCCGCAGCGCGGGATTGTATGCCGCTGGCTCGATGGCCGAAACGAGACGGGGCCGGTGGTATTGCTGGCGCCGTTTTCGCCGCTGCGTCCGGCTTGCCGCTTCTGGTGGGCGGCTTGGCCGGCCGGCGGACGCATCGATTGTCCGACCATCGTGATCGTTGGCGAAGAAGTGGAGCCTGTGGAATTTTTGCCCGACTATTTCTCGCCCGAAGAGGCCGTTGATCTGTTCAAGGCTGCCACCCGCTACGGCGTGGTGCCGCAAGCCTGCTGGCAATCGAGCCGCCTGCCGGAGGCGGCATGAGCAGTGCGGTCTGGGCGACGATGGCCAAGGCTCGCATCGAGCGCGCCCTGGCCGACTTCGGCTGTACGCTGGCCGAGCTCGAAGGGGTGCTCGGACGCCGGGATGGAGATCTTCAGGCGCTGCTCGATGGCCGGCGCGCTTGGATTGCGCAGGCCGTGGCTGTCGAGCTGCGACCGGAGATGGACGGGATCAACCGCAAACTTCTGTCCGAACTGCGCCGGCCGAAGCGGTCGCAGGTTGGCGATGTCGTCGATGTCGCGCCGAAGGCGCTGCCGGCACAAATTGCTGCTGCCGCGCCATTCCGAATCAAGGGGCAACAAGCGCGCCAACGCATGCTGAATTCTTCGAATGTCGCGGAAAAGCGCTCTGAATTGGAGGCGCTTCTGGCCGAAGCGCTTAAAAGGCGAGGCCAGAAAACGCAACTGGCCAAAGATTTGGCAAGGGCGGGCGCCAAGGCCTATCGCTGCCATCATTTCTCGCCGAAGGCCATCAGATCGGCTGGGTCGGTGATGATCGAGCGGATGATCGCCGATTTGCGGGCATGGTTCGCATGCCCGCTACGGCCTGTGCAGGCGCCGGCGAGCAAGCCTGGTCCTAAGCGCCACTGGATTCCGACAAACGAAGAGCTGGAGCGGATGTCCGGGCTGGTGCATGGCGCTTGCAATAAGCTGGGTGTGAATTGCTACGGGCTTGCCACGCACATACCGACGAGCGCCAACAGGCTTTACGAACTGCGGCGCATGCGTCCTGGGTACGTGTCGAGAAAAAGCTGGGAAGACATCGAATCGGTCCTGCAGAGGATCATTGCATGATCGATGTTCTGCCGCACCTGATCATTGTCGTCATTGCGCTGGCGCTGCTGATCGACTGGCTGCCGCTGTTTGCGGCGGCGATTTCCGGATTGATGAACAAGGGGGATGAGTGATGGATGGACTTGATGCGGAGTATTTTAAGAAAAATCTACAGCAACTCGCAAGAGATGCCGACAGCTACACGCCTGACGAAATGAGCCGCGCTTTGTGTCGGCTTTCAGGCGTAGCGAAAGAAAGAAAGCCTGCCGCATGGGTTCGTTTTTGCTGCGACAGTGTAATTGAAGGCCCGATAGCGAATTGCGACAGCAGAATGGACGAGGTGCGCATGAACAAGGGGGATGAGTGATGGCAGAGCGGTTGTTGAGGCGTCCGGAGGTGTTGGCCCGTGTAGGGCTCGGGAAGAGCAAATGGTATGACCTGATCCGCGAGGGGAAGGCCCCATCCCCTATGCACATTGGGAAGACCTCCGTTTGGGCGGAGAGCTCGGTCGATCGGTTCATCGCCGACGTGTGCGACCGGAAACTGGCCGCCTGATGCAGTCAGCCGCCGCGAATCTCGTCCAGCCAATCGGACCAGCGCTGCATCATCTCGGCGCGCGCCTCGATGTGCGTGGTGCGGTTGTAGGTGCGCCCGAGCGGGCCATGCACCTCGTGCGCGAGCTGGTGCTCGATCAGGTCGGGGGAGTAGCGCAGCGTCTCCTCCAAATGAGTGCGCGCCATGGCGCGGAAGCCGTGGCTGGTGATCTCGTCGGGGCCGTAGCCGAGCCGGCGCAGTGCTTGATTGAGCGTGTTCTCGCTCATCGGGCGTTTGCTGGTGGAGAGCGCCGGGAACACATAGCGACCGCGACCGGTGAGCGGCTGGATGCCGGCGAGGATCGCCAGCGCTTGGCGCGAGAGCGGCACGATGTGCGGCCGGCGCATTTTCATTTTGGATGCCGGGAGCTCCCATCGGGCGGTGGAGAAGTCGATCTCGCACCACTCCATCTGGCGCAGCTCGCCGGGCCGGCAGAACAGATGCGGCAGCAGGGCGATGGCATGGCGCACGATGGCCGTGCCGGCATAGCTATCGATGGCGAGCAGAAGCTCGCCGATGCGGCTGGGCTCAAGGATCGTTGCGGTCGGAGTATGTCTGCGCACCAGCAGCGCACCGCGCAGGGAGGGGGTAGGGTCAGGGGACGTGCGTCGGCCTGTGGCGATCGCAAAGCGGAATATCTGGCCTGCCATAACCTTGGCCTTGTGCAACACCTCCCCGAATCCAGCCTCCTCGATCGGGCGCAGCGCATCGAGCAGACGCACCGGATCGATGTCGGCCACGGCATCGGCGCCAATCGCCGGGCAGAGCCAGCGGCGCAGGATCGATTCGGTCTTGATCGCCGTGGCGTCGGCCAGCCCATCGCGGCGGCGCTTCGCCAGCCACTCGGATGCCACCGCCTCGAAGGTCGCGGTTGCTCCTCCCCCCTCCCCCTGTGCGTGCGTCCGTCGCTTGATCGCTTCGCGCGGATTTGCGCCAGTAGCCAGCGCCGCCCGTGCCTGGTCGCGCAGCGTCCGCGCCTCTTTGAGGCTCACCTGCGGGTACACCCCGAGGGAGAGCTCCTGTTGCGTTCCTTGCCAGCGGTAGGCCATGCGCCAGTATTTCCCGGACGGGACAATCACCAGCTGCAAGCCGCCGCTATCGGAGAGCTTGATCTTCTTCTTCCCTTCCGGGAGTGCTGCCGCTTTGATCGCGATCTCTGTCAGGGCCATACCGCCCTCCTGTTGGGACACGTTTCGGCGATTGCTGCCATATCCCAACAGTTTTCCCAACAGAATGTTGCGGCTGCACGCGCACAGCTACGGATTCGCACGGAAACAAAAAAGGGCCGGAATCGCTGCAAATCCAGCCAATTCCAGCCCTTCATGACACCCTACGCACGACCGCGTAAGCTCATATGGTACTCCCAAGGGGACTCGAACCCCTGTTACCGGCGTGAGAGGCCAGCGTCCTAGACCGCTAGACGATGGGAGCAGCGTTTGTCGTGGGCTTCAGGTTGAGCGGCCCGACGAGGGTCTGAATTGTGTCGACAATGCGCTCCTGATTCAACTGTTGTTTTACCAGATAGGCATCGGCGCCCGCCTCAAGCGCACGCATACGATCCTCGGGACTTTCGCGTGTGGAGATTACCAGAATCGGAATATCCTGAAAACGCTCGAGATTTCGCAACTGCCGCGTCAGCGTGAAGCCGTCGAGACGCGGCATCTCCAGATCGGTGACCAGCACGTCATAATCCTGACGTTGCAACTTCTCCATCGCATCAAGGCCATCGATGGCAGTATCCACCTCGAAGCCGATGCTCACCAGCATGCTGCGCTCGATTTCGCGTGCAATGATCGAATCTTCGGCCAGCAGCACGCGCATCTTGTTGCTGCCGGTTTCGGCCAGCTGTTCGATCACAACATTCATATCCGGAGCTGTACGTCCCATCTCCTTGATACCATGCGGCTCGATCAGCAGCAGGATGGACCCGTCGCCGATCACGGTGTTGCCCATCAAACCCTGTGCATGATAACGCTTCAGATAGGGGTCGAGATCGCGCACCACCACTTCGGTCTCATCGAGAAGCTCATCGATCACGATGGCAACGAAACCTTCGATATGCTCGGCGATCACCAGCATGGGCTTTTCGGAGCGAAGCGACTCCTCGCCCTGGTCGAACATGCGACGCAGGTCGACCATTGGCACCAGAATATTGTTGTAGCGGACAAAATCCTTGCCGCCGGGCCCCTTTTCGATATTACCGGCATCCAGCAGAACCGCCTGTTCGATCATGTGCGTCAACATTCCCAGACGCAAAGAGCCGATTCGGAAGAGCAGCGCGTGCTGCACGGCGATGGAGACCGGCAGGGTCAGGACAAAGCGAGTCCCCTGCCCCACCTCGGTATGGATTCGAATCGATCCGGTCAGCTTTTTGACCGTATCCTGCACCACGTTCATGCCGATGCCGCGACCGGCAAACTCGTTCACATTTTCGTAGGTCGAAAAACCGGGGCGGAAAATCAGCTCCAACAATTCGGCTGAATCCATCTGATCGGCCTCAAGCTGCGTGGTCACGTTGCGCGCCACAGCATGCTTCTTGATAACCTCGGGATCGATTCCCTTGCCGTCATCGATCACTTCGATGCGCACCTCATTACCGCTCTGAGCGGCAACAATGGTAATCTGCCCCTCTTCCGGCTTGCCTGCCCGGCGGCGCTCGTCCGGAGTCTCGATACCGTGCGCAATCGAGTTGTTCAGCAGATGCACCAGCGGTTCGACCAGTGCTTCGGCAACACCCTGATCCATCTCGACGCTGCTACCGGCCAACAACAGCTTTACCAGCTTGTTGTTGCGAACCGAGATATCGCGCACCGCACGCGGGAAGGTGGAGAAGATACTCTCCAGAGGACGCAGCATCAGCCCAAGTACCTGATCGCGCAGATCATCGAGCATAATCGCATTTCTATTGCGATCGAAACGCAGATCGTCGACAAAGCGCTTGGCGACACGCAACTGGTGCTCCATACGGTTGTTGATGTTACTCAATACTGTCTCACGCTCGTCATTGCTGAGGCGGAAGTGATTCAGCTGCAAATCCTGAATATTGCGCGACAGCATTTGCAGTTCCTGATACAGGCGACGGAAGCGCTGCTCGGAGGACTCGTTGCGGGCCTTCTCGGTGCTCAGCTCCACAACCTGGTTGGAGAGGTTACTCAGACGCTCAGCGTCGACGCGCAGGAAGCGACCGGAGCCGGCACGCTGAGTAGCCTTGAGTTCGATCTGGGAGACGTCGGGGCGATACAGCGACGACTCTGCGACCGATCGGGATGGCGCCGTAGCCGTAGCGGATACAGCTCCTTCGGCTATTTCAACAGATGTCTTCTGATCGGTCTGTTTCTCAACCGCCTCGACCTGCTCGCGACGCGCAGTACGCCATTGTTGCGCTTCGTCGGCACCGATCAATCCCGATGTGACGGCGGCAGTGGATGGAGCAGGCTGTACGGCAGCAGATTCAATTTCGTCAAGCGGCGCCGGCTCTTCTTTCATCTGTGGCGACGCATCGCCGCCTTTTCCCGCAGCGATATCGGCAAGCAGTTGAGTGTATCTGGTGCGCAGAGACGCAGAATCCAGCTGATCTTTTCCATCGGGATCGTCGAGGCGGTGATGAAGCTGATCGTGCAGATCGAAAAGAAACTGCAACATCAAACGAGTGCGCAGCGAAGGATCCTTGATCTGCTGCTCCATCGCATCTTCGAACAGGTGCGCTACACCACCGATATCCTTGACGCCCAGCATGAGCGCCGAACCCTTGATGGTGTGCGCATCGCGGCGAAGTGCGACCAGCCCCTCATCATCCAGCGAGCCGCTTTCAAAAGAGACCAGCCCATGGTTGATCGATGCAAGTCGCTCTTTGGCCTCGTCGAAAAAGGACGCAAGGAATCCTGAGAGGTCAAAACCAGACAAAGGTCATCTCCCTGCGCGGATCAGACCAGTCGCTTCAGTTCGTCGGCTACAACAGTCAGCTGATTGGTCGTCTCACGCGTGCGCTGCATTTGTGCCGCCGTATCCTGGAACAGTTCGGCAATCTGCTGCATGGTCATCAGGAATTCGCGGTTGGAGGCATCCTGACGGTTGGTCGCCTGCGCAATGGTACGTACGGCCTGACTGGTCTTTTCGGACATGCTTTGCATCTTGGTCAGAGCTTCACTGGCACGCTTGGTAATCTCCACGCCCTTGGCAACCTCTTGCAGGCCGGCCTGCGTCACTTCCACAGAGGAGCGGGTCGCGGCATGCACGTCGTTCACGATGTTCTGAATCTGATCGGTAAATTCGCGCGCACGTTCGGAGAGTCGACGCACCTCGCCGGCGACCACCGCGAAGCGTTTGCCGAACTCGCCGGCAGCAGCCGATTCGATCGATGCATTGAGCGCCAGAAGATGGGTCTCGTCGGCAATGTCCTTAATCGAATCGACGAAGTCGAGAATCTGCTCCACCTTTTCGCCGGCGAAGGTCACCTTCTCGGTAATCGCGTTCACTTCATCGCGAATCCGATCAAGATAGCCGATCGCCTCCATCACCGCCTGCACACCTTCGGTTGCCGAGGCGGCAGTGGCATCGGCGATCTTTTCCACGCTGGAAGCGGTCACCGCGATCTTCTTCGCCGCAGCGGTCATCTGTTCAAGCTCTTCGGTAATTGCCGATACCGACATCGCCTGCGTATCGGTTGCGGCCGACTGCTGATCGACCGAGTTAAGAATGTCGTCGGAAGCGCCGGTCACCTTCACCGCAACGTCGGAGATGGTGCCGGTAATGCTGTTCACAAAATTGCGATTGAAGAGAATCAGAATCAGCACCAGTGCAACAATCAGACCCAAGTTGATCGCGGCAATTGTGGCATTCTGGGCACGAGCACTGGCAACGTTGGCATCCAGACGAACGCCCTGACGCTTCACCACCTCGTTCATTTTCTCCTGCGCCACGAACACCAGACTCTGAGCCACGACCACGATATTCTTGGCCTGTTCGGGCGGAATCTTGCCGGAGACGATATCCTCGGAGATGGTGATCACCTCCTTCATCAGATCGGAGACCTCCTTTAATTCGCGCGAATCATTTTCCTCAAGACTCGAAAGAGTCGAAACCTCGGTATAAAGGCGACGGAAGTTGTCGGATGCGCTCTTCATCTTCCCCATGTCGGAAGGATTTCCGGTCAGGGTAAAGTCGTTCATCGGCAACAAAATATCGGAGAGTGAAGCTCGGAATCGCTCCAGAGAGTTCTGTTCGGAATAGAGCTTGCCGATCTCGTTCATGCCGGTATCCGACTGGCGGTACGCGAAGACGGCGGCTGCCACGAGAATCGCCAGAAGAACCATCGACAGCACGATATTGCGTGTCGCTCGCTGACTGAGGGTTGCTGTGCTCTTGGCGGTAACTTCGGTATCTTTGGCCATCGCTCTCAATTCTCCATCCGCATATTCGTGTGAATGTCACTTCGATAAAACTTCAACAGCTT
>Ga0233416_10000268_pt1 | contig 16015 bp, 9 predicted proteins | sample Sediment_Towuti__2_FD_188638 | JGI IMG/M metagenome (GOLD analysis project Ga0233416, IMG submission 188638) | Sediment microbial communities from Lake Towuti, South Sulawesi, Indonesia - Sediment_Towuti_2014_0_MG | ecosystem: Environmental > Aquatic > Freshwater > Lake > Sediment | place... | reverse complement strand
TGGTAAGCAGGCTGCCATCCCGGTTCATCCAGTAGCGCCTTGGCTAGTTTCGACCCGGGTGGCATCAGCACCCAGCGAATTCCATACTGGCGCAGCACATCCTGCCAGCCGATGCCTAAGGTGATCACATGCTCATACTGGCGAGTGAGCTGCTCGCCGTAGAAATCCGTCTGCCCATCGATGAATACCTTTTCTTCTGGCCATCTGCGGAATAACAGGTACCCACCCCAGGGGAAATAATTGAATCCAGATCCAGGTATTGGCTGGCTTTCCATCCAATCCACCGCCTGCACCGGAAATATCGTGGGATCGAATCGGTTGCCCTGGAGGGCAATATCCAGGTTCACCCCTTTAAATAGCGCCACAACGACCAGCAAAACCACAATCACAGGCCAGAATCCACCCCGCAGAGACGCTTCTGTGCTCGCCAGCCGGGCATCGAAACGCAACCAACCGTTTAATCGTGGGGATTCCCGTACGACATTGGCTGTTACCCATGCCAGGATCGGGCTGGCAACCACGGCATACAGTGGGATGTTCCGTTGGCTGTAGATCGCCATTGCCGTCCAGGAGGCCACGATCAACAAATGGGGGAGTTCCGTTTGCCTTCGACTCAATCCAAATAGCAAAATTGATCCGATCACCATCATCAAGAATGGCCAGGCATTCGCACTGTGGAAATCCGGTGGTAAATATTCGGCGGTATGGCTTACCAGGTATTCACTCCTCAGGAACTCCAGACTGGTTTCCCACAGTCGCCATCCAACCGGGTTAACCAACGTCACCGCCAGGGCCAGCCCTCCCCCCAGGCTCAACGATCTCAACACCTGGTTCCCTCTTCCTGTCGATTGGCTACCAGAGATGAAATGCTCGAGCATAGCGCATGTCCAATAAATTCCCCAGACGACGAACCCAGCTAGGAAGGCGCCGTGCAAGTTCGCCCAGGTCAGCATGATCAACGGTAAAACCCACCAGCGGCTGAATTTCCCCTGCCAGATGCGCTCAAGTTCGCCGACCCACACGGCCATGAGCAATAGGGTGAACAGATGCGGGCGAGCTAACCAATGCAGGCTGGAGGCGGCAACACCCAGTAAAGTGATCCCAAGCGACACGAACAGCAGCTGGCTGCGTTCATACGCCTGCCGGTAGACCAAGATAAATGTGACAGCGATCAAAAACCCACACAGGATCACAACACCGTCCAGACCCATCCCGCGATATGCCAGGGCATAGATGACCTGGGCCAACCATTCGTGCGGTGTCAGCGGCTCGCCTTCCATGCTGTGTGAGAATATATCCCGGATGGGGATCGAACGATCTTCGAGGATAGCGTTCCCGACGGTGATATGGCGCCCCAGGTCACCATCGACGTTGAGCAGGCGTGGGCCCAAACTGACTACCACCAGGAAGAGCGCTATGAACAACAGTTCCTGCAGGCGAGGCATCCCCCAGGAGAGCGCTGTCGTAGACCAGGATCGCGTCGGTGGTGGAACCACACATTCGCTTTCGATGAGTGGGCGATCCGAATTCATAAGCCCACCTCTTCCAGGTATACCGGGCGGGACAATCGATAAAATATGCGAAAATTGCCAATGGCTTTCTCTTCCCAGGACACTCCCATCCCGCCGAACGCCAGACGTAAATGGTTGTCTAACGCCGGATAATCCATCGTGATGTAGGCCACACGATCGGATTCTGCGACGACTCGATCATAAACCGGGTAACGGTTATCCCTTGGGTTATAGCGCAAGCCGAGGTGGTAGGGTAAGCGTGGGCTGAAGATGATCGATTCGTGCGACAGGAAAGCCATCGGATAAGATAACCAATAACTGCTGTAACCGTGCTGCTCGCCTTCGGCCTGGAGGAATTCGAGCAGTTCTCGAACCTGGCGCGTATCGCTGCGTGTGCGTATGTCGAGCTGGGTCGTGAGGCCTGCCGGGCTGGCTGCAGCAACCTGGACAGTTCCCCAAAGGTGGAAGATCAGTATGGTAGGGAGAAATATCCAGATCGCATTTCCCCAGCGAGCTTGCCAATCGATCATTGCCCGGGAGGCAAACAAGGCCAGTATGACAGCCAGCGGGAGGAAATAACGACCAGTTGGATCTGCCCCAAATGGAGTAAGAATAAACCCCAGAATTAAAGTCAATCCCACTCCGATTAACAACCATTCCGGCTGGTTTATCCTACGTAGGCCATTAATATTATCCAGGCTCCACCGGGTGTGATGGGTGATCACGCCGATCCAAAAAGCCAGCGCAACTGGCAGCAGAGGGATTGCCAGCCAGCGCAGCTCCCAGGGGGGGCGCAACCCAAAGACCGCCGTACTGCCGATGAGCACCAGGTTCATCATGTGTCGAAGTGTTTGTTGAGGCCAAGACAATCCCTCGATACCGGCGATGGTGCTGCCCCCCAGCTCGCTCACCAGGCTAGTGATTCCATGCCCTATGCCATATATCAGCCAGGGAGCCGCGCCCAGGACGAGGCCCAGGGTGGTAATCGCAGCCACCTGCAGAATCTTCAATGGTTTAGTAAGCCCGGCGGTACACGACTGTTGCCAACGCCAGGCAAGGTAGGCAAAGGCTGGCAAGGTATAAACAAGGGTCATCCCAAACACCCACAACCCGAGACCAGCCAGGAACCCCAAAGCCAGCCATTGCCAACCCGATGAATGACACCTTAGGCGATCATCAGGGTTGCCTATGCGCATTGCGGCGATCAGGATCAGATTCCCAATTAGCAGCGCTTCACCATAGCCTCCCAGCGAGACGGTCGTATAGAGCGTCACATTCACACTCGGGATCGCTAGCAGCCAGGCCGCCAGCGTGCCGACGATCCATGATTTGAAGATCAGCCTCCCCAGCACCGCGGTACTTATCAGTGTGCCAAGGTAAAGGATAGTCTGCACCGCCCGGATCACCCATACCTCTTCTCCGAAAAAACCAAAACCCCCGGCCACCAGGTAGGCGTCCAGGCTGCCCATGTACGCCTGACCGTAGAAGAATATCGGCCGCTCGCCTATCAGGATATGGCGCGCCATCAAAGCTACAACCGCCTCGTCCGCATTGAAGGGCACGCTTCCACTGGCTTGCAATGCGACCTTCAATCCGATCGCCGCCAGACATGCCCCGGTTATTCCTAACATTGATCCTGAGTTTTTCAGTCTACCAATTCGCATACGAGCCCCGATTTCTCATCCATTTTCCCGTTTACGATTGTAGCAACCTTTCCCATAGGCCAAGATTACACTTCTGCAAACTGACAGCTCAGAGAAATAAAAAGTGCGAGCAACTCGTTCTCGCTCGCACCGTGTTTAAACCGATTGTCAGTCAGTTAATTCGATTTAGCCCAGGGACGCTATCCCAGGTATTCGCGCAGCTTGCGCCGGATGGCTGGATGGCGCAACCGGCTGAGCGCCTGGGCTTCGATCTGGCGCACTCGCTCGCGGGTGACGCCCATCTTGCGCCCCACCTCCTCCAGGGTGTAGGCCTGCCCATCCAGCAAGCCGTAACGGAGCTGCAGGATGCGCACTTCACGCGGGGGTAAGCCATCCAGGACGTTGTCCAGGTGCTCTCGCAGCAGGTTATAGGTGGCAGTATCGTCCGGGGCCGGCATTTCTTCATCCTGAATGAAGTCACCCAGCACCGAATCTTCTTCATCGTCTGTCGGTGTTTCCAGTGACAGCGGTCGCCGGGCGACCTGGATCATGTTCTCGACTTTTTGCGGCGTGACCTCCAGGGCATCAGCCAGCTCTTCCACCGAAGGGTCGCGGCCCAGGCGCTGAGTTAGCTGGTGCTGTACACGCAGCAGCTTATTGATCTGGTCGCCCATATGCACCGGGACGCGGATCGTCCGGCCCTGGTCAGCGATGGCGCGCGTGACCGCCTGGCGGATCCACCAGGTAGCGTACGTGCTGAACTTGTGGCCGCGCCGGTAGTCGAACTTCTTGGCTGCCCGGATAAGACCGATGTTGCCTTCCTGGATCAGGTCGAGAAACGGCACACCGCGGCCCATGTATTTCTTGGCCACGCTGATCACCAGGCGCGAGTTGGCAGTGATCAGGTGTTCTCGGGCTGCCCAACCATCCTCGATCAGGCGCTGCAAGTCCATCCGGCGGCGAGGGGTTACGTTACCGCGAGCTAATTCCTCCCGCGCTAGCCGCCCGCGCTCGATGCGCTGGGCTAACTCGACCTCTTCTTCAGCCGTCAACAGCGGCACGCGCCCGACTTCTTTCAGGTACAAGCCGATTGTGTCATCCGTGTCGATATTCGCCAGATAATTATCATCGACGGCTAAAACACGCCGTGAATCCTCCTCGATCTCCTCTTCAGCCAATTCCTCTTCTGTAGGACCACCAATCGCGGATTCCTCGACGTAAGGAATCCCCGCGCTCAACAATGCGGCAAACACTTCCTCCAGTTGGTCTACGTCTGACTCGGCTTCGGGAAAGAAGTGCAGGATATCATCGAAGGTGATGAAGGATTTTTGTCGCCCGATTTCAACCAGGCGTGCGATCGCCGGGTGTTCTTCATTATCTTCGATGGCGCTTAATAAATCTTTATCAATCATCGGTTCTCCATGGCTGTCCCTCTCGCGAGAGAGTACAGTCCATACAAGATATCTACATGAGAATACAACATTTTAAGTCCAAAATCAATACCCAATTTCCTTAACCTTTTATTAAGTCGAAAACAAACTGATTTCTTACTTGATTCGATGAAGATACACGGGTTTCGTGGTCAAGTTCATGGCTGGATGGTCTCTGTGGGCGCTAAACTTGTGTCAGGTGTGGGTGTGAGCGCGATTGGCGGTTCGTTTACAAGCTCAATCAGGCTGTCTACCCCGAACAGATCGACCACAACCAGGCTGCCGCCTTCGTGGTAGGCATAGTAGCCGCTCTCAGTCTGGGTCTTATCCCCGATAAAAATAATATGCTCCTGTCCATCCTTCAAGATCACCCGGATCTCATAATTCGCCGGCTCCAGGCCAACGTCATTCAACGCAGGTGGGTTGCTCAGCGACGAGATCACCCGCAGCGCTCCCGCGTTGGCAGCCGCTTCTTCGATCCGGCCAACATCGGCAGGTTGACCCGCTGGCTCAATCAATTTCCAAATTTCATCTTCTCCCCTCTCGGCGATCACACGCTTCCCATCTGCGCTCGAGACTGTCAACTCCTGGACCGGATTTTCGTTGGCCTCGAACAAGTAAGCTAAAGACTGGGTCGGTGTGACTTGCGCGGCTGCCTGGTCTTTGGAGCGTTGCCAGATGACCGCCCCACCCAGGACGAGAAGAAAGATCACCAGTAATATCCAGGTCGTTCGCCGGATCATCTCCGCTACCCTCTCCGCCGGCGTTGCAACCAGACTCCCACACCGGCGAGCAACACCAGGCCTGGTAAGAGGATCACCGAACCGAGCATGACTAGATTCATCGTATAACGCCCGGGCGGGAGTAGAAATCGCTGGACATTTTCTTTGGGGGTTAAATTGATCAGATTTTCTTGTTCGGCCAGCCAGTCGATGCTATTGATGAATACATCCCCGTTGGCCAATTGTCCGAAGTACACATCCGAAGCGAACTCCGAATCTCCGAAGACCACCAACCGTGACTTGGTACCAGTGTCCTCAGCGCTAACAGCTAACGTGACCGGCCCCATGATATCCACGCCTTCATTAGGAGCGATCTGCGGTTGCGTGTTGCTGCCAGAAGCCTGCGCAAGCGCCTGCAAGTCGGTCTCCGCCCAGGAACGCTCGGAAGTCTGTACCAGGTCTACACGGGTCGAAGCGCCGATGTCACTGTTGATTTGGACGCTGCGTGTCGTGGGATAAATCGAGGCGATTGCACGCAGCTTGTCCGTTATCGGGTGAGGCCCATACTGGCCGGAAACCGCGATGTAGGGTTGGTTCGAACTGAGGTCGATGACCATGTCCTTCCCCAGGTCGATGCCCCATTTGTCGGATAGGTAAGTCGCCAGGGGATCCGCCGCTTCCCCATATTTTGTTACTGGAATCGGTTCTTCCATTACTAACAGCGCGCCGCCGTTTTCCAGGTACGCCCCCAGGGTCTGCACCTCTTCACTGGACAGCGGCTCGAGTGGTCCGGCGATAACGATGACTTCTGCATCCTCGGGAATGAACTTATCCACTAACAGGTTCAGTTTCTTGACCGTGTAATTCTTGGCTTCCAGGGACGATTTTGCGAGGCTATAGGAGTCATCCCCGGTTTGCTCCGGATCGAATTCGCCGTGACCGGTTAGGAAGTAAATCGTGCGGGTCCCCGGGCTGATCAATCGCAGCAAACCGCCGGTGATCTCCCGCTCGCTGGCGAAGGTCACCTGCTCCTGGAGATCCCCCATAACGAGAACCACGGTTCCATCCCGAGTGACGTTGTAATTCTGCGCCGAGATCGGATCCTCCTCCGGATTGATGAACTCATAGTCGAATTTGCCCTGCCCTTTGAACTTGAACTGGTTCAGCAGGCCTTTGGCCTCATCGCTGGGCATACGTGCAGTGTAAAAGGCCAGGGCTTTCACGGGTTGTGATAATTTCCCCAGGGCTTCCACCGTCTCAGGAGCCAGTGTGTATTGCTGATTTTCGGTCAGATCCCAACGCTTGGGGGTTTTATAGATCAAATAATTGATCACAACCAGAATGCCGACGAATGCTACGGTCATCACGATGGCATTGCTGCCATAGCGCGCTTGGCGGCCTCCCAGCCCGCGTCGGACTCTCTCCGGATCGAGAATGGCGAAAAGCGCCAATCCAACCAACACCAATCCCAGGCTGATCTGCACTGCCAGGTTCCATTCTCGCATCACCAGGTAAATCCCGACCGCGGCCAGCGCTGCGATCAGCGAGAGGTACAACCCAAGAGGGGCGAACCCATGCAATCTTGGCTTCATTATCGCCACCTCCTGATCTCGATTACCATTGTGCCCAGGAAGAGCGCCAGGGCAGTCACGCTCAAATAATACACGACGTCCGCCAGGTCGATCACGCCTCTGTAGAGAGTCTCGTAGAAGTGGTTGCTGAAATCCAGATAGCTCAACAGTCCTCCACCCACCGAGCCCATCGCCTGGGCAGGCATACCGATCAACCAGAGCACCAGCAAGACTCCCAGGGTGGCGAAAAACGCCGCGATCTGATTGGAAAACAGCGCCGAAACAGCCACGCCGATTGCCACCAACGCAGCGGATAACAAAATCAGGCCTAAATAACCGGTCAGCAAAGGCCCCTGGTCGATCCCTGGGTCTACCAACTTGTTCAATACAAAAGGAAAAATCAGTGTAACTGCAATGAGCGTCAGCAAGAACAAGAACCCTCCCAGCCATTTACCGACCACCAGTTCATAATCCCGTACTGGTGCAGTCAGCAGCAGCTCGATCGTACCCATGCGCTGCTCGTCGGCAATCAGGCGCATCGTGATCGCCGGAACTCCAAACAGCATCAGCGTCACTAGGGGGTTCAGAACTGCATCCATTCCAGGCGCAAATCCCTGGAGCATGGCGGCAGACAGGTTGACATAAAAGATGAATCCCAGGACCAGCAGGATCATGAATGCCACCATGTAAGCGATGGGTGTCGAAAAATATAAGCGAAATTCCCTTTGGGCGATCGTCCAGATATTGCGCATGGCCTTATTCCTCTTCATCCTGGTCGGTCACTTCCGGTGGAGCAGGTTCTTCCCGCGTGAGCTCCAGGAATATATCCTCCAGGCTCAACCCAACCGAGCGCATCTCCAAAAGCTCGTAATCAGCAGAGACCAGCGCACGTGCTACTTCTGGACGGAGGTCTTTGCCAGGTGCAATCTCCACTTCGAAGTCGCCATCCGCATTTCCGTTGACGGCAGTCACGCCGGGAATCCTCTGCACCAGGTCTTGCAAGCCATCCGTATCACCCTGGACTTTGATCACCACTCGTTGAGCGCCGGTCAAGCGAGCCTGCAATTGCTCCGGGCTGTCTTCCGTGACAATGCGCCCTTTATTGATGATCAATACCCGATCACAGACTTGTTGCGCTTCGGACAGGATATGAGTCGATAGCAGCACGGTACGTTCTTTGCCAAGCTCCTGGATCAGGTTTCTTACATCCCGGATTTGGGCTGGGTCAAGGCCGATGGTTGGCTCATCCAGGATCAAGACCTCCGGTTCGTGCAACAACGCCTGCGCCAGACCGACCCTTTGGCGCATGCCTTTGGAAAGGTTAGCGATATATCCATCGGCGCGCTCTTCCATGCGCACGACTTCCAATACATTATCTACTCGTTCCTCCGCGTCCTTCAAGTGGCGGAGGTCTGCCATGAACTTGAGGTAATCGTATACAGTCATATCCGGATAGAGCGGCACCGTTTCGGGAACGTAGCCTACCCGGCGCCGCACTTCCAGGGACTGGTCGACGACATCAAATCCTGCCACACGCGCCTCGCCCGAGGTGGGCGGCATGAAACCGCATAAAATTCGCATGGTGGTGGTCTTACCCGCGCCGTTCGGCCCCAGAAATCCGAGGATCTCCCCCTTCTCAGCGTCGAAAGTCAGGTCTTCGATGGCGCGGCGTAGCCCATAATCCTTCGTAAGTCCTACTACCTGGATCATCCATTTCTCCTGGTGACAATATAAATTTTGGAGAGCATTCGGTAACTCAACCGAGAAGGAGGCCATCCACGAATATGTTCACGAATACACGAACAAGCGATATCCCGGGTTAAGGAGATCCAGGAATTAAGGGTCTCCATGCTTTTCTCGCCGCTCGCAAGCGGATAACAGGCTTCTATTTCGAAAGGAAATTCGAGTATTCGTGTTTCATTCGTGGACGGCTGTGACCGACCTCGAGTTTCCGAACGCTTTCATTTAGATAAAAATATCCCGGGCGGTATTTTTACGGGTCCAACAAGAAAAAGCACACCGACCAGCTCTGGCGGCAGTGCGCTTATTCTATTTCATCCGATTGCCTGGCATAATTCTTGTAAGTTTATACAATTAAATCGAGGTGCGAGTCAAGTGGTTATCAACGTTCTAATTAAACACTCATATTACGGACATGGTATGGCGAGAAGCTTGCCTTTTTGTTATTAAACCGTTGAATCACAGATTGTATTTATAATTAATTTGAATAGTACCCTGATGATCTCTACATCATCTTCTACGACGAAGCGAATAAACGATTGATGTACGCCTGAGGAATATAACCGAAAACCTGTAAATTGCCTGCTTCTTGACACAATCTTGACCCACCTGTACAATCAACCCGATTAAATCCCACAAAGAAATGACGATCTCTTGCGTCGGTCCGTATTTTAGGGGAGCACCTGTAATACCCAGCTAATCAATATACCTACCCTTGGAGGATAAAGACCTAATGTTTGGACTCAACACCTTTGAGCAAGTTGCCATCTGGAGCGTCCTTGGCGTAGCGATCTTGGGCTTGCTTTACGCCATATTCTTACGCACCCAGATTCTCAAGGAAGACAAGGGCTCTCAGAAAATGCAGGAAGTATGGGGGGCGATCCGAGAAGGAGCCGATGCTTACCTGCGCCGGCAACTGCGCTCTATCCTGCCGCTCATCATCGTCTTGACCGTGGCGCTTTTTGCATCGGTCTACATCGTCCCCCCTACGCTTGAGTCCTCAGAATGGTATTGCATGGCTTTCAAAGGCGCCTCGCTGAGCACAGCTGAGACCTGCGCCGAGGGCCTGACCCCGGCTGAAAAACAGCAAGTCCGCACCCTGGTTGGTCTGGGTCGTGCCATCGCCTTCGTGATGGGTGCCAGTTTCTCTCTGGCTGTCGGCCAGATCGGTATGCGTATGGCTGTCCAGGCAAATGTGCGCGTCGCCTCCGCTGCCCGCCGTTCTTTCGACGATTCTTTGAGGATTGCCTACCGGGCCGGTACGATCACCGGCATGCTGACCGATGGTCTGGGCTTATTTGGAGGCACTATTATCTTCATTATATTTGGTATTGCCGCCCCCGATGCTCTGTTAGGCTTTGGGTTTGGCGGTACCTTGCTGGCGCTCTTCATGCGTGTTGGCGGTGGAATATTCACGAAAGCCGCGGATGTCGGTGCTGATCTGGTTGGGAAAGTTGAAGCCGGCATCCCAGAGGATGATCCGCGCAACCCGGCAGTGATTGCCGACTTAGTTGGCGATAATGTCGGCGACTGCGCCGGTATGGCCGCGGACATCTTCGAATCCTATGAAGTCACGATCGTATCCAGCCTGATCCTGGGCGTCGCCCTGACCAGCCTGACCGGACGTATCGAGTGGATTATCTATCCGCTGTTGGTACGTGGTATCGGCGTGCTCGCTTCTATAATTGGCACCTATCGCGTGCGTGGCGGCAAGGGTAAGAGCGGCGACGCCATGCGGGCCATCTTCGCCGGGTTCCTAACCTCTGCAGCCATTTCGGTTGTGCTGTTCGGCTTGGTCGCCTTATTCTACATGCAACCAGTTGAAGGTGGCTGGTGGCGACCGTTCCTGGCTACGACTACCGGTGTGATCCTGGCAATCCTGATCGACCGCCTGACTGACTATTTCACTGGATCGCACGGTACACCGGTTAAGGAGATCAAGAACTCCGCCGACACCGGTCCGGCGACCCTGATCCTTTCAGGCGTCTCGGTTGGCTTCGAATCCTCGGTTTGGGCGATCCTCGTGATCGCCGGCACCATTTTCGCATCCATCCTCATTTTTGGCGGCATCGCAAGCGATCCTGTGCTCCAATTCACATATATCCTCTACGGCGTTGCCATGACCGGGATCGGCATGCTCACACTGACCGGTAATAATGTCGCCATGGACTCCTTTGGCCCGATCTCTGATAATGCCAATGGGATCGGTGAAATGTCCTGGCACGATCTGGACGATCCGGAAACCCGAGCCGCCCAGCAAATCATGGCCGACTTGGATGCGGTTGGCAACACAACCAAGGCCATCACTAAAGGTATTGCCATCGGTTCCGCGGTGATCGCAGCAGTATCGTTGTTTGGCTCGTTCATCACCGACGTCAGCCGAGTCGACCCAACCGCCCTGATCTCGGGCATCCGCATTTCAATCGCTCAAGTTTTCGTCGGCATGCTGATCGGCGGCGCGGTGCCCTGGCTCTTCTCATCCTTCGCCATCCAGGCTGTGAGCCGGGCAGCTTCGCAAATCATTCTCGAAGCTCGCCGCCAGTTTAGCCTGGGCGTCCTGGAGGGTAAAGTCAAGCCAGATTACCAGCAAGCCGTTTCCCTCTCGACAAGGGCAGCTCAAAAGGAGCTGGTGCCACTGGCCTTGCTCGGTGTAATCTCGCCGATCATCGTTGGTTTGGTATTCCAGGTCGAAGCGCTGGGTGGTTTCCTGGCAGGCATCATCCTGTCGGGGCAGCTGCTGGCGGTCTTTCTTAATAACGCGGGCGGCGCCTGGGACAACGCTAAGAAATTAATCGAAGACGAACCGAAAGATCCGGTCAACAATCTGGGAAAAGGCTCAGAGCGGCATAAATCTGCTATCGTCGGCGACACAGTCGGCGATCCCTTCAAAGACACCGCTGGCCCTGCCTTGAACCCGATGATCAAGGTTGTCAATCTGGTGGCATTGATCGTAGCTCCGATCGTGGTTGTTTATAAGTCGCTTGGATTTTCAGGCTGGCTCGTTGTACTCATCCTGGCAGGTCTATTGGTTTGGGCGATCCTGCAAAGTAAGAAATCTGCCCCACGCCTGGCGAGCAGCGAGGCTGCCCCGGTTTCAGGTGATTAGGAAAACATTTTTCAGCTAGAATGCGGCAAGGGAGTTGATCCGTATGACGAAAATTTCTCTCCGTGAATATAATCGTGAGATAGATCATTTCATCGAAGGCGGCCAGATCGACGAAGCCATCGCCCATTGCCGCTACGTGTTGGAACAATATCCCAAGCATGTGGAGACTTACCGGCTTTTAGGTAAAGCCTACCTGGAAGATCATCGCTACGGAGACGCTGCCGACATCCTGCAGCGAGTTCTGGCCTGTACCCCGGACGACTTTATCGCCAATCTTGGTATGAGCCTCATCCGGGAAGACGAGGGTAACCTGGAGGGTGCCATCTGGCATATGGAGCGAGCTTTCGAGCTCCAACCCGCCAACGCGGCGATCCAAAACGAGTTGCGCCGCCTGTATGGCCGTCGGGATGGCACAACACCGCCCAAGGTTCATCTCACACGTGGGGCGCTGGCGCGCATGTCGGCCAAGAGCCACCTATACAACCAGGCCATCACAGAACTGCGTGCCATCCTGGCGGAGACTCCAAATCGCTACGACCTGCAAGTTCTTCTCGCCCGACTTTACCTGCAGACCAACCAGCGCAATGCAGCAGTCGATGCTGCCAGCGCCCTGCTTTCCAAAGTGCCCAACTGTCTGGAGGCGAACCGCATCCTGGCCGAGGTTCTGCCAGGGACAGAACGCGCCGGAGAAGCTCAAACTTACCGGGAACGCCTGGCAGCGCTCGACCCTTACTACGGCCACGTCTCACCTGCTTCTCCCGCATCAGAACAGGTCCCTGATAGTGCCGTAACTCTCGAGAAGCTCGACTACACCGGCACGCCCGTGGCCGGGCCGGAAGATCAGCCTGCCTGGGCAGCTTCCTTAGGTGTTGCCGTCGCCGAATCATCCCCATCCGATCAGGCACTGCCGGAGTGGCTTGCCTCGCTGGAAAAAGAGTCTGCAGAAGCCACCGGGCAAACTGAAGCTGTCGAAGGAGAACAGGCTGTGATTCAATCGATAGAAAGCGAAGAACCCGATTATTCAGAATCTCCAGAAGGGCAACCTGAAGAAGCCCCCATCCCGGATTGGATGCAGGAGGCAGGCTGGCAGGCCTCTGATGAAACCACACCTGGACCCGGCGAGGGTGAAATGGGCGAGGAAGCAGCTCCCGCGGAAGGCGAACTTGCACCTGCCGAACTCCCTGACTGGTTGCGCGACATAACCTCTGAAGATGAGACTCGCCTGCCGCCAGTAGCTGCAGCAGGCCTGGTTGCCGGTTCTGCAGCCGTGTTAAGCGACAAGAGCGATCAGGCTGAATCCAAAACCTCCCAAGAACCGGAAACCGCTCCTCCTGAGGAAGGTTTACCGGACTGGCTGGCAGCCCTGGAAAGCAATGAAATGACTAAACAACCCTCGGAAGAAATCCCCGAATGGCTGCGCGAACTGGAAGGCGAGCCACCCGAAGGTCTCCCGGTGACGCCCAGCGCGCCACCTTTTGCTGAATTGCTGGAAGGTGAGGCGCCAATCCCGGAAATCCCGGTTCAGGAGGAGACACTCCCGATGGAGAGCACCACGGTAGAAGCCGCGGCGTTGTTAACCGGTGCAGCCGCACTGCATGCCGCTACGGATCAGACGCCGGAAACTCCCACCGAGCCTGCTGTTGAGCTGCCAGATTGGCTACGCGAGCAGGTCGAAGAGCCTCCAGAGCCCGGTCCTGGTGTAGCCCTGGCAGGACTAGAAGCACAATCTCAACCTGTGGGGGAAGACGAGCTGGCTCCTGCCGAGTTGCCTGATTGGCTGCGCGAAGCCTCCGAGGCGGCCGCCCCCGTCGAGACCCCACCAGGTGTTTCTACTGAACCGTTTCTTTTCGAAGGTGAAGGTGAGCCACTGGCCCCGGCTGAAATCCCTGACTGGTTGCGCCAAGCGATGGAAACCGAGGAACCACTTGCAGGGGAGCTTTTTGCAGAGAGGCCTCTCACCGAGGAGCCTCTCCCCGTAGTAGATGCGGGTTTGGAAGCGCTGGTCGAGCCACCAATCATTGAAGGGGATACCCGGCCAATGCAGGTAGCTGCTACGCTGCCCGAAGTTGAGGGCGAAACCCCCAGGGAAGAAATACCGCTCGCAGTGGCTGGTATCGGGTTGGCAGCTCTGGCTGGTATCGAACCCGAACAACCAGAGGAAGGTGTCCAACCACCTGCTCCTGAAGAAATCCCTGCTCCGCAGATAGAAGATGAAGACGCAGCCCTAGCCTGGCTGGAAAGCCTGGCTGCCCGCCAGGGTGCTCTGGAGGAAGAACTACTCACTGCCCCCGAAGAACGTCTGGAAGCGCCACCCGAATGGGTCCAGCAGCTCTCCGTCGAGGAGGCGGTAGCTCCCCCGGCCGAAGATATGGGTGTCTCCGAAATCGCTGCCGTTGCAGCAGTGGTCAGTGAAGAAGTCGAAGAAGAGGGTGAAGCTCCGAGCATACCCGAAGAGGCCCCCGAAGGGGGCGTGGGAGTCTTGGCTGGCGCGGCTGCTTTGGTTGGCGCAGCGCTGCTGGGAAAAGAGGAGGAAGAGCCCATTGAGGAAATGGAGGAGATGGCTGAGGCAGTCGAAGCTGCTCCCCCCGAGGGAGAATTCCTGGCTGAATCGAAGGCCATGCCGGCGATCGATCTCGAACCCTCAGAATGGATCCCGGAGGAAGAACTGCGCCTGGCCGAGATCGAAGCTCCCGAGCCCCTAACGGAGCCGGAACCCGAGTTGCCTGACTGGCTGCGTGGATTTGTTGAGGAAGAACAGGCGCCCCCATCCATCGAAGCCGGGCCAGGGGAACCTGTCATACCGGTTCCCGTCGCGGTGCACGCCGAGCCCGAGATATCCATGCCGGCAGTCGAACCTTTGGATATTAATGCTGCCTCCCTTGCCCAACTCGAACGCCTGCCCGGCGTCGGTTTCATCCTGGCGCAAATAATCGTATCTTACCGAGATACGCACGGCGCGTTCCGCAGCCTGGACGAGTTGCAGGATGTCCCCGGAGTCTCTGCTGAATCTGCCCAGGAATTGAGACGCTGGCTCACTTTGGAGATCGTCGAAGAAACCGTCTCGCCAGGTCCACCTCCTTCCCACCCGGTACTGGCTGACGCCTGGCAAAACATCTCTGCCGGAGACACGCAAGCCGCCGTTGAGAAATATTCCAGCTTGATAGAAAAGGGAGAGTACATCGACGAAGTAATCCAGGAAATCCAGGAAGCGCTCCAATTGCGCCCGGCAGATTCGGGCCTTTATCAGGCTCTGGGTGACGCATACTTGAGGACCGATCGCCTCGAGGAAGCCCTGGATGCCTACAACCGCGCTGAAGAACTGCTGGGTTAAGTTGAATCTCACGGAGGCCTCATTGGAACAAACTCTCGTACTCGTCAAGCCTGATGGCGTGCAACGTGGTTTGATCGGAGAAGTCATCTCCCGCTTAGAGCGGCGCGGCTTACGCCTGGTGGGGGCGAAATTCATGCCTGTTAGCCAAGAGCTGGCCGAAACACATTATGCCATCCACAAGGGCAAGCCTTTCTATGCAGGCCTGATACGCTACATAACTTCCGCTCCAGTGATGGCGATGGTTTGGGAGGGACCGAATGCGGTGGCTGCCGTGAGGCAGACGATGGGATCCACGCGTCCGACGGAAGCTGCCCCGGGTTCTCTCCGCCACGACTTTGCCCTTGAAGTCGGCCGAAACCTGACCCACGCTTCCGATAGCGTCGAGAACGGCATAGCTGAAGTCGAACTATGGTTTCGCCCAATTGAATTGATCACCTGGGAGCGTGCCCTGGACCCCTGGATTCTCGAGGATAATTGAGATTCGGACATTCATATTTTTCTTGTTATAATCCTACTTAATCACACAAATTAAGTAGGATTTACTTGTGCTATTACCTTACGAGATCGAAACCCGTCTGGAACGTATCCTGCCGACGGTCGAAAAGCCTGGGCGCTACACAGGAGGGGAGCTCAACCAGGTTATTAAAGAATGGGATGCTGTTCAGACCCACATTGCCTTGATCTTCCCGGATCTTTACGATTTGGGAATGTCCAACTTAGGCCTGGCGATCCTTTATGACCAGCTCAACCAGCGTACCGATGTGCTGGCCGAACGCGCTTTCTGCCCCTGGACGGATATGGAAGCTGCCTTACGGGCGCATGGGATCCCGCTCTACTCGCTTGAAACCAAACATCCTCTGGCAGATTTCGATATACTCGGTTTTTCGCTGCCCTATGAGACGCTCTATACTAACACGCTAAACGCCTTGGATCTGGCTGGCGTCCCGCTCTTCAGCCAGGA
>Ga0233416_10000267_pt1 | contig 16032 bp, 17 predicted proteins | sample Sediment_Towuti__2_FD_188638 | JGI IMG/M metagenome (GOLD analysis project Ga0233416, IMG submission 188638) | Sediment microbial communities from Lake Towuti, South Sulawesi, Indonesia - Sediment_Towuti_2014_0_MG | ecosystem: Environmental > Aquatic > Freshwater > Lake > Sediment | place... | reverse complement strand
AGTCAAATTAAACCACTCATGCCCATCTTGCTTCTCAAAGGATGAATCAAATCGATCAGGGGCAGAATGGAGCCACATCCACCTGCGCACGACGCAGGGCCGTCCAACCCATGCCGAGATTGGCCTTGCGCGAGGTGACCAGCACCAGCAGCGCGTTCTTCTTGCCCGGCACAACGGCCATGAAGTGGTAAGTGGCATTGGTGGCCATCTGAATCTCCAGAATGGAGTTCTTCACCTCGACTCCACGCTGGGCCGCAAGCAGACGCTCCACGGTGGAGATGGTTTTGCCACGGAAGACATCGACGGCTGCGGCTGCCACCGCTTCAATATAGGACTGGGTGAAATAGGGCACCGTATGGTGCGCAGCCAGCATCAAGCCGGAATCGAGATCGACGACGGCGCAGGCCAAACCGCCATCGACGTCGTTGACCAGACTCCTCATTAGATCATTCAGTGCCATGTGTTCTCCTCCTGTGCATTTCTTGCATCTCTTTCATGATTCGTTCCAGAACAGCTTCCGGATCCTTCAACATCTCTACACCGCGCAATACCTCTTCATTCTCCTGACCGAAACGAAGTGTTAACGCCTCGATCTTCTTGGCCGTGCGCCGGGCCGAAACCAGTACCAAACCGATATTGACCCCCGCCTTGCCGATCACTGTCAGGATCAGGCTGCCGGCATGCAGAATCGCTAGAGTGCTCGACTCGGCCTCGCTGATCACATTATCCACCAGCGCCTTGCCGGCCTGACCGGCCAACGCATCGGCCAACGAGATCAGCGATGCGCTCATGGCGGCGATCGCATCGGACTCAACCGCTGCGTCGTTGGACTCCGATGTCACCAAAAGCCCATCTTGGGTCGCCAGAATCGTGGCCAGAATCGTGTCGCTGCCGGTGATCAACTCGGCAAGCTCGCGATGACAATCTTTTACCTCTTTTTCAGTCAACTCCACCGCAAATCCCCATTTATATTATGCTCCGGCGCCCAATCTGGACGCTCCAGAAACACAGTGCAACATATATATCAAGAACTTCTAAGACAAAGTTAGAGAAATTCTACCATACGATCGCATAAATCCTGCAAAACGGTAGCGGTCCTTGGCGGCATCCGCTTGGTTGCAATCAGAAGGATAAAGCTGCCGCGCCGTTCGACGGAGAAATCCCGCATCAGCAACGCATGCGATCCCTGCCGCGGCACAAGACAGAGCAACCCCATGCCACTCTCCATACGCGCGGCGCGGGCGATATCGTGTCCACTCTGCACCCAAGTGGGGAGCCGGGCCGCCAATTCGAACTGTTCGTCGATGCCCGCCTGACACAGCGCCATCCCATCCTCACCGATCAGCGAAATCCAGACAAAGTCGTGTTCCACCAACATATGATCCATGCATTCTTGGATACCTACGGCCATCGATCCCCCCAGAACAACCTTTCACGCGCAGACAGAACCAATGCGGCTCGCACGCTGCCGGTCGGAGCAGCGTACGAGGGAGAAACACGGATCACAACCGGGAAAAAGAGTGCTCGAGCCATGTAATCGACTCCACATAACATTGAGCCAATTGCGCCGAGTCGATCTGCAACTGCGCACAAAGTGTGAGCACCGCCTCATAGTCGCTTCGTTCATAGGCAAGTACCAGTTGCAATAACCTCCCGAGTTCACTCTCAGGATCGAACAGGCCGCGCATCACCTTCTCCGGCAACTTGATCTGCTCAACGGCGACCCCCATGGGTTTGTCGAGCAATACATCCAACAGAGAGAAGAGCCCCAGCAGGAAGGCATTGCTGTCGTCGATTCTATGGCTCAATCGTCCGACACAATCCATCAGTCGACCGCGAAACATCGCCTGCCGGAGCAGCTCGACTGGCTTGTCGTTGCCGAAGGCTGAGAGCGAAACCAGCGTGATCCAATTGCGCAGATGGTTGAAGCCAAGCAGATACAACGCCTGATGCACCGACTCGATCTCGTTGTCGCGACCGAAATAGGGGGAATTCAGGTACTTCAGCAGGCGATAGGAAAGGCCCATATCCTGCACGATGCAGTGTTCGATCTCCCCAAACGATTCGGCGGCAATGATCTTCTCCATCACCTGCATGATGGCGATCCTGTTGCTGGAGACGGCACGGCCGCGCACCACCTCGGGACGACAGAAGAAATAGCCCTGAAACAGTGTGAAGCCGAGTCGATGCATCCGCTCCAGCTCCTCGCGTGTCTCCACCCGCTCGGCAAGCAACAGTGCCTTGTATCGGGAGAGCTTCTGCAATAGCGCCGGCAAATCGGGAGTCGCCTGAATATCAATCTTGACGATCTCGGCCATCGCCAGCAGCGGCTCCCACTGCGGCGCAAAGACGAAATCATCGAGAATGATCGAATAGCCCCTCGACTTGAGCTGGCGACAGGTTTCGATCAGCTCATCATCGACCCGCACCGACTCAAGAATTTCGAACGCCACCCGCTCCGGTGGCAACATCGCCGAAAAATCGTGCCGCAAGAATTCACTGTCGACATTGAGAAACAGACGATGGCCGCTACCAAGCTGCTCAAGACCGATATGCATCAGCGAGTGAACAAGGGTATGCGCCGTCAGTTCGGCATCGGAGAGCCCCAAACGAAAGAGCTCGACCGGTCGTACCAACAACTCGTAGGCAACCACCTCCGATCGCCCATTGAAAATAGGTTGTCGCCCCACCATCGGCTCGGTCATCGTCTCACCATCCTGATGCTCTCTCTGCTTCCGCGCTTCCGGCGCCGTCGGCAGCAAACATCCATTCCGGGAGCACAAAACATGCCAATGACCGAGAACCATGGCGCGCTGCCGGTCGACCCTTTAGCCTTGCCCTATTCCCAGATGGCGGAGGCGACCTTGGCCGATAACCACCCCATGCATTGCGATCTCTGTGGAGGGAGCGACTTCGCCCCGATCAGCTATCAGGATCGCCATGGCAATCCGCTCTCAACTGTGCTCTGCCAAGGTTGCGGTCTGGTATCGCACCAACCTGTGCCCAACGAAGAAGAGGTGGCCGAGTACTACGCCAACGCCTACCGCCGCGACTACCACGGCGAGAGCACACCTTCCAATCGACGCATCATGCGCGCCTGGAAAAATGGCGAACGCATCTGCAGCCGCCTTGCCCCGCGGCTCCCCCCCGGCAGTTCGCTCTTTGAAGTCGGTGCCGGCATCGGCTGCACCGTAAAGAATTTCGAACTTGCCGGCTTCGCCGCCAGCGGCATTGAGCCCAACCGCGACTTCAACCGTTTCACGCGCGAGGAGCTCAAAGCCGAGGTTGAAAACCGCAACCTCTACGATCTTGGCGCCAGCCCCAGCTACGACACCATTCTTCTGATCCATGTGATCGAGCACTTCAGCTCCCCTACGCGGGCACTGACCCATCTGCACGGACTGATCAAGGAGGGGGGGCAACTCTACATCGAGTGCCCCAACCTGATTGGCCCATTCGCCACTTACGAACGCATGTTCCATTTTGCGCACATCTACAATTTCACGCCGCAAACGCTGATCGCGCTGGCGCGCAAATGCGGCTTCGAACTGGTGCACCAATTCGGCGACGACAGCGATCCGGATATCGAGATGCTTTTCCGCAAGGTTGCCAACGGCACTTTGCAGCTTGATGCCAACCACGCCGACCAAGTGGCGGCACGCGTTCGCCAGTACAACACCGTAACCTATCATCTGCGGCCGCACTATCTGGGCAAACGCCTGCGCAAGGTCGGCGGCTATGCATTGGAAGCCGCGACCGCCAACCAATTCGTCGCCGAGCTTCTGCAACGCTTCCGCAACTAACCACCCTCAGGCGAGCCATATCCGCAGGCAGGCCAGATGCATCTGCCGGCCAAAGCCACTATGCTCCGGCACCTTTTTCGATGAGTCAGGCAGGAGATTCAATGCTTTCCGCACACTTTTTCGGCCGGCGACCGGCGCTGTTGATCGTCATGGACGGCTGGGGCATCGGTTCCGGCGGCAGCGAAGATGCGATCGGCCGTGCCCATACGCCAAACTTCGATCGACTCTGGGCCAGCCGACCGCACACCACCCTGATGACGCATGGCCACTTTGTCGGCCTGCCGGCCGCCAAGGATCTCGGCGGCTCCGAGGTGGGGCATCTCACCATGGGCGCCGGCCAGATCCTCGATCAGGGCCCTACCCGCATCAACAAGGCAATTGCCGACGGCTCCTTCTTCACCTCCCCTGCCCTGCAGGAGATCGTCGAGCGCGGCCGCCTGGGCGGCACCCTGCATCTGCTTGGCCTGCTCTCCGACGGCAACATTCACTCGCATATCGACCACTTCATTGCTCTGATCGACCACGCCGACCGCTCCGGCATCGTGAATCTGCGCCTGCATGCGCTGCTCGATGGCCGCGATGTCGCCATTCAGAGCGCACAAATCTATGTTCAGCGCATTGAGGAGCATTTCGCAGCCATCAATGCGCGCGGCGATCGCCACTATGCCTTTGCCTCCGGCGGCGGCCGCGAACTGATTGTGATGGATCGCGATCGAGACTGGAGCAAGGTAGAGATCGGCTGGGAAATGTTGGTGCACGGCGATTGCGCGCACCGCTTTCCGGACATGCTCTCGGCCATTGACCACTTCCGCCTGCGTAAACCCGGGCTGGTCGATCAGGACATGCCCCCGTTCCTAATTGTCGACGAGACGGGCGAGGCGATCGGACGGATCGTCGACGGCGATGCACTGATCATGGTCAACTTCCGCGGCGATCGCGCCATTGAGATCACCGAAGCGTTCGAACTGGCGGAGTTCGACGGTTTCGATCGCGGGCGCCGCCCCGATCTGCTCTTCGCCGGCATGATGGTCTACGACGAGGATCGCGATCTTCCGCGCCTGCAACTGATGGGGCCGACCAGAGTGGAACGCCCGTTCGGCCGCCGCCTGGTCGAGATGGGAATCAAGCAGTTCCGACTGACCGAAACGCAGAAGTACCCGCATGTCACCTTCTTCTTCAACGGCGGCTACCGTGAACCGCTCGATGCCAATCTGGAGCAGTATATCCTGATCCCCTCCGATCGCGGCGTGACCTTTGCCGATAAACCGCAAATGAAAGCGGCCGAAATCGCCTCCGAAGCGGAGCGATTGATTCGAACCGGCGGCTACGGCTTCGGCCTGATCAACTTTGCCAATGCCGACATGGTCGGTCACTGCGGCGCCATCGAACCAGCCGTGGCGGCGATCGAGGCAGTCGATACAGCACTGGGACGCATTCTTGCCGCGCTTGATGAGGTTGGCGGCTGCGCGCTGATCACCGCCGATCACGGCAATGCCGAAGAGATGGAAGTTGCCGGCAAGGGGGGGCGTGAACCCTCCACCAAACATTCGACCAACCCGGTGCCCTGCATTCTCTTCGACCCCCGCTTCGACGGCAGCTATGCGCTGCGGCAACCCGTAGGCAAGGATGTCGAATCGGCACCGGGTCTGGCCAATGTTGCCGCCACCCTGTTTGTGATGCTGGGTATGCAACCGCCGGCGGATCTTGCTCCGTCGCTTCTCGTCGAACGGTAGTCGATGATTGTCGTCCGCCTGAATACCCAGCGACTTTGGCAACGCCAGCCGAGCGGAGTCTGGCGGAGCTGGCCGATCTCCTCGGCCACTAATGGTGCCGGCAACCAACGCGGCAGCTACTGCACACCGCTCGGTCGCCATCGCATCTACGCCCGCATTGGCGAGGGAGAACATCGAAACACGGCATTTCGCGCTCGCAAGGCGATCGGCATTTACGATCCTGAACGCGACGATCCGGACAAGGACTGGATTCTCACTCGCATTCTCTGGCTGGAGGGGTTGGAAACCGGTCGCAACCGTCGCGGCGCCGTCGATAGCCGCAACCGCTTCATCTACATCCACGGCACCCATCGCGAGGATCTGATCGGCACACCGGCCTCGCATGGTTGCATCCGCATGCGGGCAGACGACCTGCTGCAACTCTTCGCCGCCAGTTTTGTCGGCGAACGGGTATCGATTCGCCCGTAAGTTCCGCCAGAAACGAATGGGGGCCGCCTGTGGCGACCCCCTACGGGAAGAGAACTCTTTCGAACATTGCGCCTCAACGTCCTCCATGCAACGAGGGTTCGCGATTGAGCGGCTCGATGGCCGGAACCTCGACCTTGGGCAGACCGACCCCGTGTGCTTGCCACCAGGCTACCCATGCCGCTTTATGTTCATCGCGCCAGACCAGCCAGGCGATGACGCCGAATGCCACTTTGCTGCCGATGAAGGCTGAAACCCAGAAGAAGACTGCCAGATCGATCATGGCCGACCTCCTTGGGTGGAATAGGTTGCCGGCAAGCGCCTCGGCTGCCGGCGGAGGATGGGTGTTGTTCTGACCATGGCACGCTCCTTCGTTGTTTTTTCGACATGATCCATCATGCCGCAATAATTGTTATCGCATGACGGGCTACCTGCATGAGAGCATTTTGGATGCCAATGCGGCATGGCATGGGAAATCGCGCCGGAAAAGAGCCGGTATGATCGGGCACGGGCGCTTTGCGGCAATGGCTGCCGCGCAATGCGCCAATTTTCGCCGTACGGAGAACGAGACTATTCGTTGGGCAGCGTGAGTATCTCGGCGCCGTTGGCGGTGATCGCCAGCGTATGTTCGAATTGTGCGGAGAGCGATTTGTCGCGTGTCACCACTGTCCAGCGGTCGGCCAGCAGCTTCACCTCGCGCTTGCCGAGATTCACCATCGGTTCGATGGTAAAGACCATCCCCGCCTGCAAGGTTAACCCCTCGCCGCGATTGCCGTAGTGCAACACCTGCGGCTCCTCGTGAAAGTTGCGACCGATGCCATGGCCGCAGTACTCGCGCACCACCGAACAGCGTTGCCCCTCGACATAGCGCTGAATGGCATAGCCAATGTCGCCCAAGGTCGCGCCCGGTTTTGCTACGGCAATACCGATCTCAAGCGCCTGCGCCGCCACATCGACAATCTTCTGCGACTTCACCGACGGTTTTCCGACAAAGAAGGTTTTACTGGTGTCGCCATGGTAGCCGTGCAGCTGGGTAGTCACGTCGACATTGACGATATCGCCCTCCTCCAGCCGTTTCGGGCCGGGAATACCGTGGCAGACGACATGGTTGACCGAGGTACAGATCGACTTGGGAAAGCCATGGTAGTTGAGTGGCGACGGATAGGCGTCATGGCTGACGATATAGTCGTGACAACGCTCGTTGAGCTCGTCGGTGGTGACCCCGGGACGAATAAAGGGTTCGATCATCTTCAGCGTATTGGCTGCCAGATGGCAGGATGGACGCATCCGCTCGATCTCCTCCGGGGTTTTGATATGGACCATCGAACAGAGCTCCTTGGCAGCAACAAAGGGTTGCGGCGATGATGCGCAGGCCATCCGCGAAAGCAAGGAAGAGCAACGATACCTTCGGGAGCAGCGTATGTATCTCTATCTGGTTCAGCATGCAAAGGCGCGCGGTGCCGAACTCGATTTCGAGCGCACCCTGACCGATACCGGCATTGAGGAGGCGATCCGCCTCTCCGGCTTCCTCAGCCTGTTTGCCAAGCCGAAGATTGTGCGCGCACTGCACAGCGGCAAGGTACGCGCTCGCCAGACAGCCGAGATATTTGCCGAACGCTTGGGGATCGACGAGATCGCTATCGACACCGAACTGGCGCCCAACTCCGATCCGGAAGCATGGGTCGAGCGGTTGGCTAGCTACGAAGAGAACCTGCTCTTGGTTGGCCACCTCCCCTTTCTCGATCGACTGGCCAGCCATCTGCTGGCTGGCGACAGCCAGCGGCATGCGGTGCGGTTCCGTAACAGCGGCTGCCTCTGCCTTGAACGAAGCGAGGATGGATGGCGTCTTTGCTGGATGCTGATCCCGGAGCTTTTCGGATAATGAGGTCGAACGAAAAAGGGTTGGCATGCAGCCAACCCCTTTCTCTCTGTGCCACCTGCTCGAGGCTGGAAAATTGGCATCCCCAAGGGGATTCGAACCCCTGTTGTCGCCGTGAAAGGGCGATGTCCTAGGCCGGCTAGACGATGGGGACCTGCGGAACGCGGCGAATAATAGAGCGCTGACACGCCACGTCAACGCAAGATTGGCATCTCGCCATCCTCTTGGATCGACAATGTTTTTTCCTTGATCTCCTTTTGTATTCTTGAATCGGTCCATACTTGACAAAAACAGTCGTGATTAACGACGCTTAACACCCCGGATGCATACACCGATGAACGCAGTGAATGAAACAGACGTCCTCGATGCCTTGCGGCAAGTCATCGACCCCGACTTTCGACGCGACATCGTTTCGCTGGGTTTCGTACGCGACCTGACCATCGAGGACGGGCGTGTCGCCTTCACCATCGAGTTGACCACTCCGGCCTGCCCCGTGAAAGAGCAGTTCCGCCAGCAGGCATCGACTGTTGTCGCCGCCCTTGCCGGCGTTGTAGCCGTCGATGTGCGCATCACCGCCAAAGTACAAGCGCATACGCCGATCGGAAAAGCGCCCATTCCCGGCATCAGCAACATTGTGGCGGTCGCCTCTGGCAAAGGGGGGGTGGGAAAATCGACCACTGCCGTCAATCTTGCCGTGGCACTGGCGCAATCAGGCGCCCGCGTCGGCCTGCTCGATGCCGATATCTATGGCCCTTCGGTCCCCAAGCTGACCAATCTGACCGGACGCGAACCGCGCGTGCACGAAGAGAAGCTGGTGCCGCTGGAAAATTACGGCATCAAAACCATCTCGATCGGATATTTGGTGGAAGAGAATCAGGCGATGATCTGGCGCGGACCGATGGTCTCCGGCGCACTTCTGCAACTTCTGAACGAGGTTCATTGGGGCGAACTCGATTATCTGATTGTCGATATGCCCCCCGGCACTGGCGATATCCACCTGACTTTGGCGCAGAAGGTTCCACTCTCCGGCGCCGTTGTGGTCACCACACCGCAGGATCTGGCGCTGCTCGACTGCAAAAAGGGCATCGCCATGTTCGATAAGGTGAAGGTGCCAACACTGGGAATTGTCGAAAACATGAGCCTCTTTATCTGCCCACATTGCGGCGGCGAAAGCCATATTTTCAGCCAGGGTGGAGCCGAGCGTCTGGCAAACGAATTTGCGACCGAGCTACTGGCCTCCATTCCTCTCGATATTCAGATAAGAAAAAATTCAGACGATGGAACACCGATTGTTGCCGCTCAACCGGAGTCGGCCGCTGCCGCCGCCTATCGACAACTGGCATCGCGTGTCGCGCAAAAAATCAGCACATTGGGCGTACGTCGTTCGGTGAATATCCCGGTGGTCGGCCTTTAAGGATACTCTGAACAAGTGCGTCCTGCCCTTGTTCAGGAACGCCCAGCCAAAAGCGCGGTTTTGGATGGACTTACAAATCGCGCACTTACGTGCCCGATTTGGCGGCCCATCCATGGGCCGCACGGATGCTCTGAATTGTTCAGAGCATCTTTAACCGATAAAGAGGTTAGAGACCTCTACATTCCATAGCGGAGCATAAGAGGCAGAGTCAGAAACAGGAACAGCAACGAAGCCCAATAGCCAATTGCCTGCGGACGCGAGGCAGACAATTGTAGTCCCGACGGAGCATTCGCCTCTTTCCTCTGCTCGTAGAGATGCAAAATCAGATAGATGGCCAACGAGAGGCCCAGAGCGATAAGCAATTGGCGCCAACCCACCTGACCGAACAAAACAAACGCCAACACGCCAAAGAGGGTTGTAATTCCATAGATCAGGGAGACAGCAGAGCGCTGACTGAACCCCGAATGCAACAACCTGTGATGGAAATGGGTTTTATCTGGAAGAAATGCCCCTTTTCCGGCAAGTAGCCGACGAATCATCACCACCAAGGCATCAAGTGCGGGAAAAAAGATGATCAGAGTCGTTGTCATGCTACGCACATCGAGCGAACCATCGAACGAATAGAGAGAGATGGCCAGAACGGCCAACATATACCCAAGGACAAGGCTCCCACAATCGCCCATAAAAACACGGGCCGGATGGCGGTTGAAAAACATAAAGCCTATCGATGTCCCCATGACAATCGTCGCGAGAAGAAGCGATGTGCCATCTCCAATCAGAAGAGCCAGCAAGGCATAGAAGAAAGCAGCAATAGCGACAATGCCGGAAGCCAGCGCATCGAGGCCATCGATCAGATTTATGGCATTAATCACACCCACCAGAATCAAAATCGTAAAGGGAAACGCCATATACCCCATTTGAATGGGGCCAAAACCAAAAAGATTGCCCAAAGAATCCAGTTGACAGCCAGATGCCCAACAGAAGATCGAAATAGCAACAGCTTCACCGAAAATTTTTGAGCGTGCCGAGAGATGATGCAAATCATCGACCAGGCCGGTAAGCAGAATGACAACAAGACCGGCAACCATGCCAAAGAGATATGGCGAGGGATCGATAAAGAGAACGCTGCACATCAGGATGGTCAAAGAGAGAGCCAGCCCTCCCAAGCGCGGAATAGGAGTTGAATGAACCGAACGGTCAGTCGGCGTATCCACCGCATTCAATATGCGAGCCATTTTGATCGACAAAGGAGAGAAGAAAATTACCAGAGCCAGAGAGGTAAGAAGAACAGCAATGAATGCAGCAAAATTCATTCTTACCTCCCAAATCGGCAAATCGATGGTGAGCAATCTATCCCTTTTTACTTTTCGGGAAAGTCGCTCAAGCACATCTGATCAGTGCGATAAATCCCCTTGGCAAATCCAGCGAGAAGCATGCAATCAAAGCCGGTCACATTAGGTAATAAGTGGCGCACCCGGAGCGATTCGAACGCCCGACCCTCAGATTCGTAGTCTGATGCTCTATCCAGCTGAGCTACGGGTGCGTGGTGATTAACTTTTCTCGACATTACCTTCTCTGGAAAAAGGTGGCTGCAAGCTAACGCTTTTCAGCCATACTTTCCAGTCGGGAGTATCCGGACCGAACATCTCGGGGAACTCCTGATAGAGCCATCCGCGGTAGACCTGACGACCTTCACGGCTGATCTCGACGAACGCTGCGGCATTATGCACATTATCGTCGTCGATAAAAGTCCCGGATTTCATCCGCAACCCCTGCGCCAAACCCAGCAAACGAATCTCAAGATCGCGCAAACGAACCTTGCCGTTCATGGCGATCCTGCCTTCAAAGAGCTGAGTGGAGCTCTTTTCCAGCATGCGAATCTCGACACTGCCCTGCCGGTTGGCAGCCCAAGCCGGCAGCTCACTGGCCATATGCTCCGAACCATGCTGATCGGCCGGGGCCTCCAGAGGAAGTTGCCACTTAATGTGCTCGCGCCCGCTATCGCCACAACCGGCAAGCAACAGGGCAACGAACACAACAGGCGCAAGTCTGGCGGAGAGAGAGGGATTCGAACCCTCGATACCGGTAAAGTTGGTATAACACCTTAGCAGGGTGCCGCTTTCGACCACTCAGCCATCTCTCCTTGCGCATCGCAGGAATGTTAAGACTCTCGCCCCACCGTTCCGACTGGCGGAAGGGGTGGGATTCGAACCCACGGAAGGTTTCCCTTCGCCGGTTTTCAAGACCGGTGCTTTGAACCGCTCAGCCACCCTTCCGTTGGCGCGACACACTATGGATTTGCGATGCGATGTAAACCGCCGAGATAGGGGCGCAGTGCCTCGGGAACCATTACCGAACCGTCGGCCTGCCAGTAGTTCTCCAGAATCGCCACCAGCGTGCGACCGATGGCCAGACCGGAACCGTTCAATGTGGCCGCCGGCATCGGTTTGCCATCCTCGCCGCGCACGCGGATCGATGCCCGCCGCCCCTGAAATTGGCCGAAGGAGGAGCAGGAGGAGATTTCGCGGTAGCAATTCTGGCTCGGCAGCCACACCTCCAGATCGAAGGTTTTCTCCGAGGCAAAGCCCATGTCGCCAGTGCAGAGCGCCACCTTGCGATAGGGGAGCCCCAGCGCCCGAAGCACTGCTTCGGCATGCGCCGTCAGCTCTTCCAGCTGCGCCAGCGCCTGCTCGGGATGCACCACCTGCACCAGCTCCACCTTGTCGAACTGATGCTGGCGAATCATGCCGCGCATATCGCGTCCTCCCGAGCCGGCCTCGCGCCGAAAGCAGGGGGTGTAGGCGCAGTGGCGGATCGGAAGTTTCTCGGCCTCCAGCACCATGCCGTTATACAGGTTGGTCACCGTCACCTCGGCGGTGGGAATCAACCAGGCATCCTCGCCTTCGAGCTTGTAGAGATCGTCGGCAAATTTGGGCAGCTGGCCGGTGCCGGTCATGGTATGGCTGGTGACGATCGCCGGCGTCCACACCTCTTCGTAGCCGTGGCGATCGACATGCAGATCGAGCATGAACTGCATCAGGGCGCGCTCAAGTCGCGAGCCGAGTCCGCGCAGCACGGTAAAGCGGCTGCCGGAGAGACGGGCGCCGGCCTCGAAATCGAGAATGCCCAGCGCCGTGCCGATCTCCCAGTGCGGCGGCACCGCATCCTTGCGCGGCTCGCCCCAGACGGCGAGCTCAACATTGTCGGCATCGCTCGACCCATCGGGCACCGACGGATGCGGCGAGTTGGGAATCTCCAGCAGCACCAGCGCAAACGCCTCCTCGGCCTCGCGCGCCTGCCCCTCCAGCTCCTTGACGCGCGCCGAGACGGCCCCCATCGCCGCCAGCTCCTCGCCGGCATCCTCATTTTTCCCCTTCTTGATGCCGATCAGCCTGGAGACGCGATTGCGTTCGGCCTGCAAGCTCTCCAGCTCGGTTTTGAGTGCGCGCTGACGCAGATCGAGCGCACGTGCCCGCCCCCAGGGGCTCTCGTCGGCGACCACATCGCCGCCGCGCCGGGCGAGGCGCGCCTGCATCTCGTCGAAACTTCGGCGAAACTCCTGCCGGTCGATCATGCCTCGCCCTCCGTCGGCGCCTCGCCGGCCTCGGGGGAGACCATCTCATCCTCCTCGTCCTCATCGTCGGTGCGCTCGGCCACCCGCACCACGCCGATCACCCGCTCCTCGTCGGAGCAGTCGATCAGCTTGACCCCTTGCGTGTTGCGGCCGATCACCGAGACGCCGTTCATGCGGATGCGCACCAATCGGCCGCTGTCGGTCATCAGCATCACCTGATCTTCGTCCACCACCAGCAGGGCGGTGACCATGGCGCCGTTGCGACCACCCGTCTTGAGCGTAAAGACCCCCTGCCCGCCGCGCCCCTGATGCGGATAATCCTCGGCCGGCGAACGTTTGCCGAAGCCGTTCTCCGAGACCGAGAGCAGCGTGGCGCGCTCGGCGGCCAGCGCCAGCGAGATCACCTTGTCCTCTGCCGGCATGCGCATGCCGGTGACGCCGCGCGTATCGCGCCCCATCGGTCGCACATCGCTCTCGGAGAAGCGGATCGCCTTGCCACCGCTGGAGGCGAGCATGATCTCCTGCTCGCCGTTGGAGCGGACCACGCCGATCAGATCGTCGTCGTCGTCGAGTTTGATGGCGATGATGCCGTTGGTACGAATGTTCTTGAATTCGGCAAGGGAGCTCTTCTTTACCAAACCATTCTTGGTGGCCATGACAATGAAGGTATTCTCGTCGAACTCGCGGATGGCCAGAGTGGCGGAGATGCGCTCCTCCTTCTCCACCGGCAGCAGGTTGACCAGCGCCTTGCCGCGCGTTGCGCGCCCGGCCTCGGGAATCTCGTACACCTTCTTGCGGAAGACGCGGCCGCGATCGCTGAAGAAGAGCAGGTAGTCGTGGGTGGAGGCGACGATCAGCCGCGCCACGAAATCCTCTTCCTTGGTGGTCATCGCCGTCTTGCCCTTGCCGCCGCGCCGTTGCGCACGGTAGAGCGAGGCGGGGTTGCGCTTGATGTATCCCTCGTTGGAGATGGTCACCACCATATCCTCCTCGGTGATCAGATCTTCCACCGAAATCTCGCCAGTCTCATCGACAATTTCAGTGCGACGGCGATCGGCGTACTGATCGCGCACCGCCTCCAGCTCCTCGACGATCAATGCCATCAAGAGCTTCTCGTCGGCGAGAATCGCTTTCAGGCGGGCAATCAATGCCTGCACCTCTTCGTATTCGGCGCGGATCTTGTCGCGCTCCAGCCCGGTGAGGCGATGCAGACGCATATCGAGAATCGCCTGTGCCTGCTTTTCGGAGAGGTTGAAGCTGAGCATCAAGCCGTCGCGCGCTTCGCCGGAGGTGCGGCTGGCGCGAATCAGGGCAATCACCTCGTCGATCCGATCCAGCGCAATCAGCAATCCTTCCAGGATATGGGCGCGCGCCTCGGCCTTGTCGAGTTCGAAGAGACAGCGGCGGGTCACCACCTGCCGGCGATGATCGACAAAGTGCAGCAGCAGCGGCCGCACGCCGCAGAGCTTGGGCTGCCCATCGACCAGCGAGAGCATGTTGATGCCGAAGTTGCACTGCATCTGCGTCTGCTTGTAGAGGTTGTTCAGCACCACCTCGGGGATCTCCCCCTTCTTCAGCTCGATGACAATGCGCATGCCGTCGCGGTCGGACTCGTCGCGCAGATCGGAGATGCCGTCGATCTTCTTGTCGCGCACCAGCTCGGCGATCGATTCGATCAGCCGCGCCTTGTTCACCTGATAGGGGAGCTCGGTGACAATCAATGCCGAGCGGTGGGTGCGCGGATGGGTCTCGACAATGGCGCGGGCGCGCATGGTGACCGATCCTCGCCCCTCCAGAAACCCGTCGCGCATCCCCTTGCGGCCGTAGATGAAGCCGCCGGTGGGAAAATCGGGGCCGGGCATGATCTTCATCAGCTCTTCGTCGCCGATGTGCGGGTCGCGGATCAGGGCGATGGTGGCGTTGATCGCCTCGCCCAGATTGTGCGGCGGAATGTTGGTGGCCATGCCGACCGCAATGCCGGAGGAGCCGTTGACCAGCAGATTGGGGAAGCGGGCCGGCATCACCTTCGGCTCGGAGAGCGAATCGTCGTAGTTGGGGGCGAAATCGACGGTGTTCTTGTCGATGTCGGCGAGCAGTTCGCCGGTGAGGCGGCTCATGCGCGCTTCGGTGTAGCGCATCGCCGCAGGCGAATCGCCATCGACCGAGCCGAAGTTGCCCTGTCCGTCGATCAGCACATGCCGCATCGACCACGGCTGCGCCATGCGCACCAGCGCCTCATAGACTGCCGAATCGCCGTGCGGATGGTATTTGCCGATCACGTCGCCGACGACGCGCGCCGACTTCTTGAATGGTTTGTCGTGCGTGCAGCCGAGCTCGGACATGGCGTAGAGGATGCGCCGATGCACCGGCTTGAGGCCGTCGCGGGCGTCGGGCAAGGCGCGACCGATGATCACGCTCATCGCGTAATCGAGGTAGGAGCGGCGCATCTCCTCTTCGATCAGTACCGGCACGGCACTGTTCAGATTCTGTTCTTCAACCATGCCCAAGGGCCTCCACAACCATTCGCACAACTGCTTTCAGGTGTGCGGACGTCAACATTTTCCATGCGTTCTGCTTGATGCTCCGCTCGCGAGCGCATACCGCGCCCCTCATGCGTAATCTGCCCTGCCGACCGGCAAAAGTGAAACGAAAGCCGGCACTTCATGCGAGGGGGTGACCGGAAAGAGGAAGCGGCATACCCTTCGGTCAGATCACCCCAACGAGGATGCTATGGACGATAAAACGCGCGACATGACCCCGGAAGAGTACGAGAAGCACCAAAAGCGGCGCGCCGTCTTTGGCGGATTGGGCCTCTCCGCCATCCTGCTGCTCTGGTTCCTCTACTACGTCTTCTCCCATATTCCGGCCGGAAAATAATCCGCCGCACATCGGCCAGGAGGCAGGGTCGCCCCTGCCGTCCTCCCACACCACCTCTACGTGCGGTTCCGCATCCGGCGGTTCATGAAGTGCGCTGGAGTCGTTGCATCGAATCGACAAGCGACACCAGACCCGCACGATCAAAGTATGACTTCGGGAAGGCCTGGTTCAGCCTAGAAAAAGCAGTTCACCACAGAGGACACAGAGTTCACAGAGGGAAAACAACTCGTTGGCCGATTCAAGACTCTCACCCGTTGGGTGGGCAGCCAAATGAGCCAAAAGTCCCG
>Ga0233416_10000266_pt1 | contig 16052 bp, 17 predicted proteins | sample Sediment_Towuti__2_FD_188638 | JGI IMG/M metagenome (GOLD analysis project Ga0233416, IMG submission 188638) | Sediment microbial communities from Lake Towuti, South Sulawesi, Indonesia - Sediment_Towuti_2014_0_MG | ecosystem: Environmental > Aquatic > Freshwater > Lake > Sediment | place... | reverse complement strand
AATTCTTCTATGGTAAAATGAAACAAGTGGATTATAATATTTGCTAATGAAGCTAGTCTCAAAAACACGTTTTTGAATTCAGCATATATTGTAAATCTAGTGTTCATCCAAATGATCAGCATAATCTAATTCTTTAAATTATAGATTTATTTCCATTGTGTGGAATAGTTCATTTGTATTAGTTTTAGTAATTCTACTAAGCTTAACTATTATTTTACCTGGTCAATCATTTGCATCTATCCAATCCGAAGTTACATGGAGCTTGTAGTTATTTCGAGTGAGCCAGCATGTAGTGGATATCACTATACTAGAAAGTTCAAATTCGAATGAAATTTCGGTAAAGGCACTAATCGGTAAAGGGAGTAGTCTTAATTCTCTAGGGCAATACGAAGACTCCTTACAATATTTTGATATGGCACTTGAAATTGAGCCAATTAATATCGATGTATTAAAAAAGAGGACATTTACTCTTGCGCAGCTAGGTGAATTAGAAGAGGCTAGAGAATGTTTTGAAATGCTCAATCAAATGAAACTAGAATAAATTTAGCCTTAAATAAAAGGCATGTAGTTTTTGAATTGTGAATTGTATAAGGTGTCATCATACTGATCAGGCTCATATATTATCAAAAGAAAGCACATCTCTTTTAAAATTGGGCAGTTGTAAAATTCCAAATTGTACTTGCAAACAATATCTTGATGCAATAAAAGAAATTGACGAAGAATTATTGTAAGTATATGGTTCATATACTAAACTAGATGAATCCATCCTAGAATGAAAAAACATTCTCCTCCAGACGAAATGAGAAAGAATCTGGATAATTTATTATCAAAAATTAACGCTTTAGAAGTTTCTGCACCAGACGAATATCAAAGAGGTATTGTTAAAGTTCTACGAGTTTTAGTTGAGGGTCAAATTCACTCTATTAATGAATTTGAACATATAAAAAAAGCAATTGATTTAGTTACACTCGAAATATTTGATACAAAAAATAAAATAAATTCATGATTTTACTACGGTGTCACTTAAACCGCATCCAATACATTTCATTAAAAGTGAATGTTCCAGTTCTTTTTCCTTTTTCATTTCAGAGCCACAACAAGGACATTTCATGATATAGAATTTTATCAAATAACATTATTTAATCTTCCATATTACATACTGGTTTGTAACTCTCTAAAGCTTTGTTTACAAGTTTTTGTCTATCTTTTTCATCTGAATCCTCCATTGGATGAATTGAAAGATAAAGATTTTTCTCAGAACCTGCATGGGTTATCCAACATTTGAATTGTTTGTGTTTAGTAAAAAAATCAGTGGCATTTGTTTTTTCAGATTGGTCAATGTAAATAATATTAAAAAAATCTTTGTCTCTAGATAGTATCACATAAACTACTTTTCCCATTGGAGGACCCCATTCATTGAGTTTGATTGGACCTAGAAACTCATAGTGAAGAATTTGAAGGGTCATAATCATAGTAAAATTAGCAGTCTTTTCTTTTTTTAGTGAGATCAGTCCATTTTTGAGGCTTTTTTGGTAGACCATGTTGCTGTGCATAATGCACACAAAATTGGTTAACAACTAACCTCAGTTACCCTATACTAACAAATGAATACAACTACCCTAAAACCAAAAGAACTGAAAACCAGTCACAGAGCAGTTGCTCCAATTATAGCAACCCTGCTTTTAGTGGCAATCGCAGTTGTAGGTGGAACTATTATCTTTGTCTTTGCTCAAGGATTCTTTAGCTCCGCACAAATTAGTGGTACTCCTACAGTTGAGGCACTCAAAATTCTAGGTTATGATGCTAGAGCCGTAGTTGACTTAACAGCAGATAATGGAAACCCCATGACTGTTGTAGGCGGTTCTGGTGGAGATGGTGACGCACTTGTAGAAGCGGATGAGAGAGTAGCAGTCTATGTTACCAACGACAGTGTTCAAAAAATTGTAATTGCCGAGCTTAGCTTTGGTGGCACAGTTTATACATACACTACTGTTGGAGCAGGAGTTCTTACTGCTTACAACGATGCAGCAGAATTAGTACCAGGAGAATATGCCATCCTAACTGACACACCAACTTCAATGTTGACTGAAGGAGCAGGAGAGATCAAAGCAGGTGAAACAGTAACTATACTGATTGATCTTGATAGCGACATGAGAGTCGGACGTGGTACACAGTTCAAAGTGACTACAACTAACGGCGCAACATTCGTATCAACCGTTAACGTTGGTCAGCAAGCGGGTTAATCACCCCCCTTTTCTTTTTTATGGAGAATGAAAGAAATGAAAACTCGCGCCTTAGCAGTTGTTTTGTTTTTAATAACAATTTTACTTCCAGCAAATATTATTCCAGCGTATTCACAAGCTAGTACTAACAATCTTGAGAATTATCTTGTAAAAATATCTCTTTCCCCATCAATTGTTGATGAACATAACTCTGATCATTCGGTAGGATATGTGAATTTAATTAATAAAAATGGTATGGCTGTAAAAGCACCGCAAGATATTGCAGTAGGACTAGAATCGGATGATCCGTCAATTGCATCTGTTCCACCAGTTGTAACAATTCTAAAAGATCACAACTATGCAATGTTTGACATACATGCCGGAGAAAAAAATGGAGAGACAATAATTTCTTCATTGTTTAATGATGCAATCGATTACAAAACATTTCGGGTAGGTGATGCTGATAGTTCTATGCCAGATGACGTAATGCTTAAGCTAAATCTTCCAACACATAACATGCATGTAAATTCTGAAATGCCTTTTTCGGTATTTTTACAAACATCAGATAATGAGATAATCAGAGCACCATATGATATAGAAATTAAGATAGATTACGAAGATTCATTACTTTTTACGAATGTGGATGAATTAGTCATCAAAAAAGGAACCTATTATGCTTGGGGAATAATAAATACTCATAATCAGATTGGAAATGGTTTTCTTAGAGCATCATTTGAACATTTAGGAATTAATGTTGCTGAAAATATTGAAATTACTTCTTCATTACCTGCTTCCCTTGCAATTGATGTATTTCCTAAACTAGTGTCAGCTGATGTAGTTCGTACAATTGATGTTTTTGTAAGTTTACTTGATTCTGAAGGATTACCCGCTGTTACTCCCAAAGATATCAATCTTAAACTATTCTCAGATGATGATAGAGTTGGAAAAAAATTAGATGAGAGAATGGAAGCCGATGTTAAAATTAAAAAAGGAGAATTTGGGCATTATTTTCAAGAAAAAATTAATCTATCAGGATATGAAGGAAAAAATATTCTAATAGGTGCTAGCGCAGAAGACTTGGGAATTGCAACAGGCGACTTTAAAGCTGTTAGGCCACTTAACTTTAATGATCCATTAGCGGAAAATAAAACGTTAAATATTTTTGTTTTAGGACAGATGCCAAGTAATACAACAGCAATTATGGTTTATCAAATTAGTGCCAAGGCACCAGGAAATGAGGATGACTGTGTAGAACCCGAAGATGGATCAGGTGAACCAGTATGTCCAGAACAAAATGACGAAGACAAACATCCTATTGAGCTTCTTGAGAAAGATGAATTATATCCTGTTCAGACCAATGAAAATTTCAATGCAGACGGACTATTACAAAAAGTTAACATTATTTCAAATGATAATTCATTAATAACAATAAAAGATCCCGGAAGCATAGGTACTTCCAGTTCTTATGGTACTGCAATTATTTCAAGTGGGGAAAGAACTGGAACAGTTACTCTTGCGGCGACTCTAAAAGGAGTTGGAGCTGGAACTAACGAAACCCAAGTTGTAGATGTATTCCGACATGTTGATACAATGATTTTTTCTCCAACTGGTTCTGAAAAAATAGTTGTAGACAAAAACGGTTACTTTGATTTGTTTTTGATTTCCCTTGATGGAAAGCAACGACCAAAAATTTTAGATGCGAATACCAAATACATTTTAAATCCAGTAAATGAGGTACTAGAAATCAAAGAGAATCACTCTTTTGCAAATGCCAACTTCCTTAGTGACTCTTTTAATGTAGGAGAAGGAAACCTTGTTGAGGTTTCTGCAATTCCAATAGGGATTGATGCAGAATTAGAGCTGGAAGCGACCTCTATATTTGAAAGCCAAGTTTCATCAAGAGTCGAAATTATGATACCCTTTGATAATTTGGATTCAAAGGCAGAAGTTCCATACAATGGAATAGTGCAACTAAAAGATTTACTTGGAAATCCAAATGAGGCATCAAAAGACCTTAAGATTAACCTTAGCTTAGATGGAGCTAAAATTGTCAATATCCCAGAACAGGTAACTATCTCTAAAGGAAGCTCTTATGCAACATTTCCCATTTCCTCGATTGGTGAAAATGGCGATACCAATATTTTGGCTAGTATAAAGGGGGTAATTGGTTCTCAAACAAAAATCAGTACCACATCAAATGAATCCAAATTAAAGATATTTGCAGAAGGCATTGAGAATCCACTTGATGTAGGCAAGCCTGCAGAGTTGACCGTATTTGTAGATGATGAAAATGCCCAGTCTGTTCCTGGAGCAATTATCAAATTTGTAACAGAACCTGGGGTGGAGATTTCACCTGAAAGTACTAGAACCGATGAAACTGGTAGTGTAAAAGTGGATGTAACTGCAAAAGAAGGAAAACCATTTTCAATTGAGATACTTGCAAGTGCATCAGGATATTCAGATGGTAAACAAAGCTTTGACTATACTGTAAATGGTTCATCTTCTGATGGGTTGCAACTTGGGCTTCCAGACTGGGTAATCTACGTTGGAATTGCTGCAATGGTAGGCATTGCTGCAGTAGTAGTTGTATTTCTCAAAAAACCAAAAGCATCCTATGAAGATGAAAATGAAGAATATGAGTATGAGGAAGAGATTTAGTTATCATAATTATTAGTTAAAAATATTTTTACTTATTGTTTTAGTTCTGAGATTATTTTCTTTTAACAAAAAATAATCCAAATCCAACAGCTATTAATACTACAGGAATTAGCCATGTTGTAGATAGAGCTCCTACTAGTAACAAAGATACTGAATCAATTGGAACCATCACTCCTCCAACCATTTGTTCCGGTGTGAGCTCTGGGTTTCGAATTCCTCCTCTGACAGGTATTATGTATCTCCCAAGTACGTCAGTGTTTAGACTGTTTTGAATAAGCGATGTAGAAGAATGACTGGAATCAAGAAATGAATTTGAAACCCCTGAACCAGAAAACTCATACGTATTCATCCCTCCATCGGAGTATCCTATTCTTGCAGATGAACCAGGTAGTTCTATTACTGCTGTTTTTGCACAAGAAGCACTCAACAAGTGGCAAATTGGCGGATATCCTACCGTTGAGCTAGTAAAAGTTACTGGTTTTGATGCGCGTGATACAAAGGATATTGAGGCACATAATGCTCCAATTACAAAGCCATCCCTTGTTGCAACTTTTCATGATGACGGTGTAAAAGGAAAAAAGGAGGTAGTAACAGTTTTTGTAAAAAATGAAGGAACAAAAATAGTTACTCTAAAGGAAGTTTCCTTAGGAGGAACCATTTACGGTTTTTCTAATCCACCTTTTACGATCCCATTTGGAAAATACGCAATAATACAAATGAATTATCCAGCAGCGGTAGTTTTATCATCTGCTCCTCAATTAGAACCAGGAAAGGAGGCCACGTTGGTTTTCAGTCTTGATACTAGTGTAAAGATTGGTCGAGACCTGCAGTTCAAATTAACTACCGAGAATGGGTTTACTGTTACACATATTATTAGAACAGGAGAACAAAAATTAATTTAATTTCTAGTTTTTGAATGTATGAAAGATTATTTGAATATTAAAAAACTATGAAGTGCCGTTAGTATTTGTTACATTTTTTAATGCAAATTGCAAAGTAAAGTTTTCGACCACTGCATTATCTTTCAAATCCTCTACAGTATTACCAATAAACTTTCTAAACGTTTGCACTTCGGTAGTATTCTTGAGTTTTTCAGGGATGTTTTCATTTAGTTCATAAAGTTGTTCAAAAGAAATTGTAGTATTTTCTTGGGATGCCTTTTTTTCAATTCCTGATACTAAAATAAATGATAAAATGACGCCAAATGAAATTAATATTAATCCACCGCCAAGTCCTGAGATATATTTTTCATTCATTCCTGATTCCGTATTCTAGTAAATTTATGGAGGACATGCACCTGCAGGAAGAACCTGTAAAATAATTTCAGCAAGAGGACCTATTGGTCTATTATTGTTTGTAATACCATTTGCCAATACGTGCATCACATACATTTTTTCACAATTTACTGTAGGGGCAATTGCATCAAATTGTATTGTTTTTGCTCCAGAAAGAAGATCTGCAGAAAGTACTCCGACAATTTGGGATGAATCATCAGGGAATACTGTAACGGTTGGAGAAACATTAAAACCATTGTAACTATTTAGCGGTTGAATTACCTGCCAATCTTTTGGAATGTTAATTATTAGTTGAGCTCCAGCTTTAATCGATTCTGATACAGTATTAAGCTCTGCAATATTGATGTTAAATGTTTGTGTGCTACCTGAAGGTATCCCTAATCGACTTCCTCTCATATCTGCAGAATTTGTTGATTCTGCAAGGGTTGAAAGATAGACATTTACAAGCGGTGCAGTGTCATCATCCATTGAAGTAGTCCATTTGGATTCTCCAAATGCGCCTAATGAAGTGAAAATTGCAGTATGTAACACTACAGAGTCTAAACCTTCAGTACTACCTACAATTGCCCCTGGTTGTAGTCTTAAAAGGAAAGTGTATGCGGATCTTGGAGGAATGGCTTGAACATAATATGGCGCAGTGTCATCATACCAGACTAATTGGTTTTGATTTGGACAATTCCAATAGTCAGTTGCTGGTGCAATATTGGTGTGAGGACAGGGAGTCTCGAAGATTTTTTGATTATCATTTGCTCCAGCAAAAAGTATTGAGGTTGTAATTTTACTTACATACATTGTAGCATCTGTAGGATTTGCAACCGTTATTCCCCATAGTGCCTCTTGATTGGAATCTCCAAAAGTATTAGGAATCATCATAAATATGTCAGGTCTTGCGAAGAGCTCATCTTTAATTACAATATCCTCACCGCTTCCACCTTGTGGATCTCTTATCATTATCTTATCAAAAGGTGTATTACTTGTAACCGTAAATTCAGTTACTGATTCAATCCCTGTGGCAAAGTTTGAGAATTTCACCTTTGTACCAATGGTAGCTGAATTCTTTAGAGTAACTTGCCATGAAAAAATGGTAGACTCTGAAGGGTTAAGATCAATAGGATCTGTTAAAACTTCATCGATATTACTTACCTGAACGTGTGGTGGAAGAGCGTCATCCAAAAGTAGATTGTCAGGAATAACTCCTAAAATCTTTGTTGGACCAACATTTGTAATACGCAGGGCAATAGTCACATTTTCTCCCTGACGAACATCTGGGGGTATAGCAAACAGCTCTGCGAGGAGATGATTGTTTCCCCCAACAGTAAGTTCAGATTTTTCAATAGTACCAAGTGTGGATACTACTTTAATGTCATAATCATCTGGAAGCATTGTGAGAGTGGTACTCTCAAGAATATTGGTACCATATCCTTGAGGAATTACTGAATCTTTATAATCAATAAGATATTTTTTGGCAGGAAAGTTTCCACTTTTATTTACAATCCAGATATCATCAATTTCTACTGGATTTGTTCCCAGATTTTTTACTTGTATCCCAAGTCTATTGTTATTAGTTTCATCAGTAGCTACAGCTATAGAAAATTTTTCTTTGGTTTTTTCCATTATAGCGTCTGAAATTGCACGCTGAGAGTTTATTGTATCTTGTTGAGCATTCATTGCTATAAAAAATGTTGAAGTTGCACTAGCAAACAATATCAGAAATATTGCGGCTCCTACTATGGTAGAAATGCCTCTTCTTTGATGTAGTATTTCCCCTTTTTTGTTAAGATTTACCACTTTGCATCCCCACTTAAGATTATAAATTCGGCAGGTTGCGAGCCACCAAAATTTATTAGTATTCGCAGGGAATCCCACATTCCAATATCTTGAGGAATTTGGTTACTTAGTTTTATCACTAGCCTCACTTCTCCATCACTTGGAATTTCATTAGTAGCGTGTTGTATTAGGGGAGAAGTATTTGATGAAGCAATAATGCTGAAAGTTCCTGATAATGGATATTTTCTAGGTCCTGGCGGCATTGTGAGATCATTTGCTGTAAGATCAAGAATTTGGTTAGATGTAGATTGATCCCATGTATGGGCTACATTGTTGATTAGAATATTTTGAATGAAAATTGAATTTAGATTCATATTTCGTATCTGTAAGACAATAAACTCAGTCCCTTGATTAGTTACCACTGGATTGATAGAATCTGATGGAAGATTATTCGGTATTGCCACTTGACATTTAGAAGGGTCATTATCTACGTCATCGCTAACGCATAGTAATTGATTAAAAGTATTACTCAAACCTGGAACGTTTGTAAGATCTACGGAATCACGAGTGTCATAGCTTGTTAATCTGATAGAACTTACACGTGTTTCTTGAACCGGATTTTGATCTACTACAAGAAATTTATCTGACAACAAATTTGATAGAATTACTGCGCCTGCCACAGTTACAACCAAAATCATCAGTGTACCAACAAGTTCGGTAATAGCCCTTCTTTTTCTGAAACAATAATTTCCTTTCATGTGTTATACCCCCTTGCTATGGTATCAAAGAAATTTCCTCGTGTTGTGATTACTGATATTCGATAATCTTTTCCATCAGGATTTTCTGCTTTCCAATTTATTCCTGCAATATTGGTTGCTTCTATGGTGATATCTGTACTATTTTTAAGTGGAATTACTTTTGGTGCAAAAGAACTCATCCCATCCATTTTGAAAACTAATTTTTGGTTTGTTGAATCCAAGATACTTATTCGATCTATTGTGGTTTCTACAGTACCCGTATTTCTTATAGAAAGCATTACATTTTTTGTAAGAGGATCAAATCTAACATGCTCAAAAACTATATCTTCTTGGATTCCATCATTGTTGAATTCTAAAGAGGTGGATAATTCATTGTTAAATGCATTAATTTGAGATGTACCATTAAAAAGAATTACAGTGCCTATTGGTATTACTATTGCCAACATCAGAAGGCTACCAATGACTTGACTGATTCCTCTTCTATTGTAAAATGTGAAAGTATTGTTTTGAAAAAATTTTAAAAAATGCAATTAAATCAACTCTCAAGTTTTGGAACCTTTTCTGATAGAATTTCTTTAATTGATGAGAGAATTCCTTCAGGAGTTTGTTCGGTAATAAGGGAGATATTATAGTTTGATGTTATTGCCTTTGCTTTCTCAGAAATTGATGGGAACCCAATTAGAATAGTTACAGTAGGAGAGGTATCTAATACTTCAATAATTTTTGAGTTTAGCTCTGAATTATCGCTCTCAGCATTAGGATTTTTTATGTATATGAATACAGTTCTTTTGTTCTCATCTTCTCCAAAAATGTTAATTCTATAATGATTTCCACTTTTGCCAGTAATGGTATAGTTTTCTTCTGCTGAAAATCCAAAGGATCCTAAGAGTTTCTTTAATGGGTTTAAAATAGGTGAAATGCTAGTGTTTGAAGTATCTTGTAAATTCTTTAACACAAACCCTGGAATCAAAATTGAATGAGAGTCAGAAATTTCAAAATCATGATTAAATTTTCTACAATATAGCTTTATTGCAACGTCGTCAAACTTTTCATTGCAATCATTACAGGAATACCACATTGCAGGCTTTGCGATTTCTTTACTTGCATCGCGGATTTGTTTTTTACATGAAGGACATGATATGATTTTTCCATCTTCAGATATCTCAAAATTTTTATTTTCTGATATGTAGCCACATCTTTTATGTTCAATTAAGTGTAGTTTAGAAATATCCAATGATTTACATCGAGGACAACTTAAACGAACGCTAGTCGTTAAGGACTCTGGGTGTTCAGGACAAACAACTAATCTTTCATGAACAATTCTTTCTAAAATATCAAAGTTTTGTGATGCAAGTTTTTCTAAAAAATCTAAATTATCGTCAGATTCCCCAATTTGTGTTAATATAGGATAAGTTATCTTTCCATTTTCCATGTCGACAAGAGGTACAACCTTTTTTTCCTTTGAGATTTCAATTGCTTTTATAAATTTAGAAATTTTTTCAGTATCAGGACTAATTCTTTTTAGAGGTTTTTTTGTTTCATGAATTGTTTGAGCCTTTGGTTGTTCTGCTTGAATCTTGCTGTTTAGTTTTTCTTCTAATTTTGCAATAAGTTTTTTTTCAATTTTTTCCTCAAAATTCTCTTCAAGTTTTTGATTTTCTGCTTGGGGAACATTGTTTTCAAGGTTTGTTACAGGTTTCTTTTGTGACTTTGGTTCTAATTCCTCTTCAACTACATTCAAATCGGCAAATGTTACTGTTTTATCTTCTTCGCCAACTACAGAGCCTTTGAGAATGGAGGCGATCATTTCAGACTTTAAGGTGTCTGCCTTTAGTTTTTCAACCTCGATATCATGCTCTTGATTTGCGTTTTTTGCATTATCATCTTTAGCGTCAATTTTAAATTTATTTCTCAGATCAAATTTCAACAATTTCTTCTCCCCTGAATATATTCAGCACCTTGCGTACTAGTCAACATATACGAAAATTAGGCAAATTTCAAAGTAAAAGCCGTATGCTGTGCATTTGGACGCACAATCAGTAAAATAATTACAAATTAAATGATTATTACAAATGAAATTTACAATTTTAAAAGATTCCCTAAATAGTAAACTGCATAGTTTAAGTTTCAATCCAGTAAACGCTATAAAATCCGATTTTCAAAAAATCTCTAACCAAAACAATAAGAAATTAACAATTCAAAAAATTCCTGAGATTCCTACAATAGAAAAAAAAGAAAAACCAATTCCTAGATTTATTTCAGTTTCAAAATTAAATTTTGAAAATGCAGAAATTCACGGAGGAGTAACAAAAGACCCTAATGCAAAAGGAGGATTACAATATACTGTAATTGAACCAACTCTGAGTGAAAGAGATAAGCAAAATTTTGAAATTATTAAAAAATTACTAATGACTGAGCTTAGTGTATCTTTAGGAGAAATTAAAACAAAAAAAGCAGCTGAAATTAAATTAACAAAAAAAATACATCAGTTAATTAAAAAATACAAATTAGAAATCCCTTCAAAAAATTTATCAAAAATTACTTACTATGCAATTCGTGATTTTGTTTATCTTGGAAAAATTGAACCATTGATGAGAGATCACATGGTAGAGGAAATAAGTTGTGATGGAACAAACATTCCACTGTACATATGGCACAGAGAGTACGAATCAATTCCGACAAATATTATTTTTACAAGTGATAAAGAATTGAATAACTTTGCAAGAAAGGTCTCTTATGTTAGTGGAAAGCATGTATCAATGGCAAATCCAATTGTAGATGCAGCATTGCCTGATGGTAGTAGAATTAATTTAACTTTAGGTCATGAAATTACAAAAAGAGGAAGTACCTTTACCATACGAAGATTTAGAGCAGATCCAATTACTATTGTAGATCTTATAAAATTTCAAACAATGTCTTCAGATATTGCTGCATACTTGTGGTATGTTGCAGAAAAAAACTCTACAATGTTAGTAGCTGGGGGAACTGCCAGTGGAAAAACTACAGCTCTTAATGCTTTGGCTTCATTTATTCGACCTGGACAAAAAATTGTAACAATCGAAGACACACAAGAATTGAATTTACCACATGAAAATTGGATACCAGCTGTTTCAAGACAGAACTTTACTGATGGACAAATTGGAGAAATAAATCAGTTTGATTTACTTAGAGCAGCGTTAAGACAAAGACCAGATATAATTATTGTAGGAGAAACTAGAGGAAGAGAAGCATATACACTATTTCAGGCAATGGCAACAGGCCACGGTGGATTTTCTTCTATTCACGCAGATTCTGTAGAGGCTACACTAACAAGACTTGCGTCATCTCCTATGGATATTCCAAAAACCTTGATTGCAAATACTTTAGATCTGATTTACCTTCAACTCAAACTTAGAGTAAAAGACAAGTCAGTGCGAAGGGTAATTCAGATTTCTGAGATTGCTGGCCTTGATCAAAAAACTGGAGAGATTCTTACGCATGAGATATTCAAGTGGGACCCATTAACAGACACACATAGTTTTGCAGGAAATAGCATTGTTTTGAATAAAATTAAAGAAAGACATGGAGAAAGTGATGAACAAATTAACTATGAGCTAAGTAAAAGAAAACTTGCAATAGAATGGATGGTAAAGAACAACATTCGTGAACACAAGGAAGTTTCTAAAAACATTAGAGAGTTTTATGCGGATCCTGAAAGATTTTCTGAAAGAAAAAGATTAACGGTGTAACATCATGCAAAAATCAGACCAAATTAAAAAGGCAAGTTCAAAAGAATCTGCTGGATCAATACACATTCTAAGTTACAGGCTTCTAAATAACAGAATTAAATTTTTGTATCCTAAACTAGGAAAGCTAGAAAAAACCCTAAAACAGTCAAGAATTCCAATTCCATACGAGGTTTATGTTTGTAGTATGGTTTTTTTCAGTATGATTGCAGGCTTGATAGGCTTATCAGTTGGCATTACAATTGCTTTAATTGTTAACATTCAACCTCTTGCATTTGCATTCATCTTACCAATAATTGCAGGTGCAGGAATGGCTCAAATTACATTTTTTATTTTACAGATGATGCCAAACATCAATATCAAAAACAGAGCAAGTAAGCTAATCGAGGAGCTTCCTCATTTTATTGGTTATATGGCCACACTTGCAACAAGTGGTTTATCCTTAGAAGGAATTTTCAAAGCTATTGCAAGTGAAAATACTGAAGAAGAGATTGTAAAGGATGCACAGTTCATTACCAGAAATATTGATGTGATGGGAATGGATTTGGTTACAGCTATAAATGATTTAATCAAAAGAACACCCGCGGGCCCCTATTCTGAAATGTTAGAAGGAGCAATAATTACTGTTCAATCAGGTGGAGATTTAAAAGAATACTTTATAGCTACTGGCAAAGTTCAGCTCGAAGAAAAGAAAATGGCGTTGAAAAAATCAACAGATTCACTTGGAGTGATGGCAGAGATGTATACTATCATGTTAATTGTATTTCCTCTTTTAGCAGTCATCATGTTATCAATAATGGCAATTATGAGTCCATCCTTAGCAGGCTTTGATCTTATGACATTGATGAATTTATTGACGTATGTTATGGTGCCATTTTTTGGAATGTTGTTCTTGTTTATGATGGATTCAATGGTGCCAAAGAGGTAAGAAAAAATGCAAAAGGCCACTCCAATAAAAAAGAGAACAAAGGAAGCATCAATTCCAAAACCTTCACTATTTTATACTCAAAAATTTAGGGTAGGTGCACCTTCGGCTGCAGTGGGAATGTTTATTGTAGTTTTGAGTCTTTATTTTCAAGGTTTTTCTGATAATACATCCATCCGAGATGTTGGAGTAATCTTTGGAATTTTAACTGCAATTGTACCATTAACAATGCTGCAGCTAAGAGAATCGCAAAGAAAAGACAGTATTGATAGAAACCTTCCACTATTTTTGTTGGCATTATCAAGTGCAGTTCAAAGTGGAGCAAATTTGATTCGAGCAATTGAGACCACTGCTGATCGAAATATGGGGTCACTTACACCAGAATTGAAGAATTTACGAGCTAATCTTAGTTGGGGAATGCCCGTAGAAGATGCTTTTGAGAATTTTGCAAACAGAACTGGAACTAAGATGGCAAGACGTGTGACTGTTCTTCTTGAAATGGCCCTAAAAATTGGAGGGGATATACGTACTAATTTAGAAATGATACAAAAACACGTAACTGAGCTTCAGAATCTTGAAAAGGATCGAAAATCATCCTTAGCACCTTATACTTATACGATTTACATATCGTTTGCAGTTTTTCTTGGAATTGCGGTAATACTTTCATCTCAATTCTTTAGTCAATTTGAGCTTGTACAAAATTTGCTAAATTCTTCTCCTGGAGCAAAAAATCAGGGAGGATTCTTATCTTCAATATCAGGAATGGATATTGAATCATTGAATAAAGTTCTCTTTAATATGTCAATAATTGAGGCAGTGTTTGGAGGTATAGCTGCTGGAAAAATTGGTTCTGGAACGTATGTTGCAGGCATAAAACACATCATAGTAATGATTGTGATGGCAGTAGTTGCCTTTATGATGATTTAATTCAAAAAAATATTAAGTAATTATTTTTTTTCATCTGACTTTTTTAGCGGTTTTGATGTACGCCATAAAAATCTACATAAACTAAAAATATTATTTACCATTTCAGCTGAATTAGTCCATAATGCAAAATCAGAATCTACTCCAAGACTAAACGAATCACTTGGAGTTCGTGAACTTTCATTGGTGGCAAAATCAGTGGCATTCATCACATCAGACATTACCATCTGTTTTCCCTCCTCTACAATAATTCGACCTTTTGAGGGAAGCTTTCCAAGTCGAGTTTCAGTAGGTTTTAGTCGCTCTATAAGCGGGAAGAATTTTTTATCTTCTGCATCAGTTAGGACTCTAACTGTTCCTCCATTATTGATACATTCCTTTATTTTTTCAGGTATTGCAGTGTGATACATTCTCAAAATATCTTCTGTTGTTGTAACAATGTAAACCATTCCAGAAGATTCTTCTAAAAGTTTTTCAACATGAGAATAGATGTTTGCTCTACCTTGTACTGTTCTAAACGTTGGAACGTAATGGCCATCAGTAATTGGAACAATCTTGTTAATTTTTTCAATTACCTCGTTTCCAATTTTCTGAATTCTATTAATTTCATCCTGTTTTTTTTGTAAAACTATTTTTAATACTTCTTCAGGTTTTGTTGCAATACAGAGTTTAGGGTTAGAAATGGTAGTAGATACAATACTCAAATTGAGTAATTTATCAATGGTTCTGTATGTTTTAGTACGGTCTACATCTAGTTCTTTAGCCAAAGCACTTGCAGTCACTGGTCCTAATCTAAGTAAATTAAGATAAATTCGTGCTTCGACAGTTTCCAAGTCTAAAATTGATGATAATTGTAAAATAAGCTCAGCCCAATCCTCATTATGACCACTAGTTGAGAGTTTATCATCTACGAACGTTCCATCTTCCAGCATAATATTTCAATATCAAAAAATGACCTCATAAGTTGCCTGCCTTTTAAATCGGACAAGCTGTAAAGATGTTTTTTAATATATGATTAGAATAAGTGGTGCTTCTAAGAGATTTACTTTAAGTTTGATTAAAAAATACAGACAGATTTTTGAAATTGGTAAATGGTTTATCAGATGATAGGAATTCAAGAAAGATATCAAATTATTTTAAATTCGTATGATATGGCTATAAAGGAATAAATGCCTCCAAGAGATTTTTTCATCTCATTGGCAGAACCTCACCACCGCAGAACAGTAGGATATGCAATGATTGCCGTTGCTGCGTCTTTAGCAGTTATTGGTTTACTTCAACTTGCAATTGGCGAAAATGTATTGTTTGGAGATGACATTCAGCGAGCAAAAACTGCAGAGTTTAACAAATGCAAAGAGACTAACTTTGTTGGAGAGGAATGCAGAAAGTTTGATGATAGATTATTAGTTGACCAGCTTGATTCTGGAAAGAAGTAATCCATTGTTCAAAAAATGATTAAGTTATAATGAATATTAATTAACAAAAAATTATCGATATCCACTTGCATAATCTTCCCACATATTGAGATTAGAGGTAAGTTTATTCATCTGATATAGAGCCCCACTGATAATTCCTGCTTGATAAAACACATACAAGTAGATTTGTGAATCGGTAGGATCTGAATTAGTTAAACTAATTGATATCATAGAAAAGAAAAAAAATGTTCCAACAAATGTAATTATCTTATTTAGAATGCCATCTAATCCTACGATACGTTTTGTTGCAGCAGCCATCAGCATAATACTTGATATAATAAGAAATGTGATTCCACCATTATT
>Ga0233416_10000264_pt1 | contig 16093 bp, 19 predicted proteins | sample Sediment_Towuti__2_FD_188638 | JGI IMG/M metagenome (GOLD analysis project Ga0233416, IMG submission 188638) | Sediment microbial communities from Lake Towuti, South Sulawesi, Indonesia - Sediment_Towuti_2014_0_MG | ecosystem: Environmental > Aquatic > Freshwater > Lake > Sediment | place... | reverse complement strand
TTGTTACATGAAGCATCTTCGCTTCATGAAGTGGGCAATCGTTTTCATCTCGTTGTAGGTTAACAATTTTATCTGCAACTTCAATTCCCTCTATTACCTCTCCAAATACGGTATATTGCCTATCTAGAAATGTACTATCAGTAGTAACAATGAAAAATTGTGAGCCAGCACTGTCAGGATCCATAGCTCTTGCCATCGAAACTACTCCTCTTAGATGTGATTTAGGATTAAATTCTGCCTTTAGAGTATATCCAGGTCCACCAATACCCCATTTACTCTTATCAGGCAGTTTTGAATTTGGATCTCCGCCCTGAATCATGAAGCCTGGAATTACACGATGAAATAAGGTACCATCATAAAATCCTGTTTGGGCTAATTTTATAAAATTTCTAACAGTTTCAGGAGCAATATTCGGAAGTAAATTGAATACAATTCTTCCATAATTAGTCTCGATTATAGCCTTAGTCACTTTAATGAATTTTCTATTTTATCATAAGAGTCTTTGGAATTTTTATGAACAAATAATCTAATTTCGTACAATACGACTTTAAAAATTTTTTCTACGAGGTATAATATAGAACATAATATTCTTTACTACATATAGGAATACAAATTTTCTAAATCTAATCTTACGAATAATTGAATTTAGATCCCTGAAATTTATACATTATAAAAAGTATCCTTAAGAAAATAGTCTTATATAGAACAATTAAAAATTAGAATTCGTGAATCGCACAAATCAAAGTACGATTATTAAACAAGCCATTAATTCTTATCTTGACAAAGGGCTAACTGATAAACAAGACATTTACAGTAAAGTCGTTGAAGAATTAGGTGTGCCAAGACCAACCGTTAGAAGAGTTGCAAGAGATCTAAGAAATGAGTTGGTAGAAAAAATTAAGATCTTACAATCAGAGATTCCAAAACCAACTGGAACTTATTCAGAAGTCATTTCTGAAAAGCAAGAATAAGGTCTCGATTTTCATTTTTTCTTCTTAAATCTTAATATCAGAAGTTAATCTTAACATTAACTGTTATATTCTAGCACTTTTTTGAAATAGATTATGGGATATTTTCATAACAACCTCAGTACATTGATTACTGGAGTCTTTGCTGCTATTCTAACTGGAATATGGCCAATTTTTGTTGAGATAGCCCCAGTTCTTAATTTTGTCTTTATTATGGCTGTTCCTATTGCATGGTTTATCACATTCATGTGTTGGATTGTTCAAAAGGGGACAGATTACTCTCATAAATATAGTACTGGCTCTGTAAAAAAAAACCACAATAACCCATTATCTACAGTAATAAAATATACTTCAGAAGGAAAGCAAGTTTCTTCAAGTCAAATAAGTGATGCAAAAACACAGTTAGTTAGTGAGCTTGATCAATTAAGAAGTTCTGTTAAACTAAAAGATAGTGAAATAGAAAGACTCAACCAAGAAATAGCAAACTTACAAACAATGGTGCAAATTGAATCTCTGAAATCTGAACTCGCTAATCTTAAAATGCAAGCGGCGAGAAAGTCTAATCGTAAAGCAAAAAATTAGATAGTCTCATTTACAGCAATCGCAATGGTGCTTTTCATGACTATTTTTACAGCTGGGGCAGCTAACTGCGCCTCCAAAATGGCATTTACAATCGCAAGTAACAATTTCTTCTACCATTCTGTATAGAATTATTCCTACGTCATCTTAATATTTGACTATTGTCGAAATGATCTGACGATGCATTTAGAAGAATCTATTATTTTATGTCTAAGGAGATCTAATCATGAAAACTAATGGTAAATTCATTGCATTTCTTTCATCTATAATAATCCTAGCATCTATAATCTCAATTTCAATTCCACTTGTGGAAGCTAATTCATACACTGCATCAATTCAAACAGAACATCAAATTCTTGAACCAATAACTGAAATAATTCCACTTGATGGAGAAATTGCAATTGAAAAAACAACTATTGGATTTCATGCTGCTTCTGATAATACATTACCATGGGGATTTGTAGAAGGTAAAATTGTAAATCATGTAGCTGATTATCCTGTCATTATACAAATTTATGATCATGAAGGACAACCAACTCACTTTGCTCAAACAAATGTTGACGAAGATGGTTCTTATGAGTATAAATTTAGAGTAAGAAACATAGATGATGATGGAAAGGCAATCAACATCTTTGAAGGTGATTATTCAGTAAAAATCTTCAAGGTAGTTTATCTAGCTTCTGGTACTACTCAAGTTTAGATGCAATAGCTAAAGTACTATCAACTAATTCTTTAATTCGGATTTTTGCATTCTTATCTATAACTTTTCCATCTTTGAGCATATCGACAGTCATAAAAAGTGCTTTAGGGTTGGTAATTACTTGAAAATATGACATTAGTTGTGTTAATAGAGTTTGAACATCAATAAACCCAATATTTCCAGAGGCAAGTATTGCTAATCCTGCAGTTTTACCCTTAGTTTCTTTATAATTCACATACTCAAAGAGATTTTTCAATGAAGAACTAAAAAATGAATTGTATATTGGGGTCCCAATTAGCCATACATCAGCATCTTGTATGTCTTTTGTAGCCTGTTTTGTAACATCGCTATAATCTCCATCTGGACCTTCATAACAATCAATTTTGTCTTCTGAAAGATTGATAAATTTAGTATTAGCATTTTTTGATTTAGCATAATCATAAATTTCTTTCATAATAATTTGAGTATTGGCAGTTTTTCTAGGACTACCTGAAATTACAAGAACTTTCATAGTAAGTTGACAATTTACTTTGTATTTAAACAAAGAATAGAAAATCTTTTTTTTAACAATATAAAAAACGGGCTTGGAGGGCTTCGATCCCTCGACCTGTAACTTAGGAGGCTACTGCGCTGTCCAAGCTGCGCGTCAGTTTATGACTCTGCGCCACAAGCCCAGCAAAAAACATACATGTAATTATTTAAGCATAATCTAGTTTTGTTTCAATTAATTCATGGATGTTATTCCAGTTAGTATTTTCTTTTCGTTCCCATTTTTCATAATACAAAACATCCTTGAGTTCTAATCTTGGAAGCCAATTAGCACTTTCAAGATCTGGTTTTTGTGCAAATTTAGAAACATAACCCAAGCAAACATACGCAACAGGTACCACATGTTCTGGGAGATTCAATATTTTTTTTAGTGTATCATTTGATATAATACTCACCCATCCTAACCCAATTCCTTCAGTTCTTGCAGCTAACCAAAGATTCTGAACAGCACAACAAACGCTGTATATCCCAGTTTCTGGAATACTTGATTTCCCAATCACAAAAGGTCCAAATTTCGAAGGATCATATGTCACACAAACATTAAGTGGAGAATCTAAAATTCCCTCTAACTTGAAAGAGAGATATCTTGATTTTCTTGGCTCTTTAACTAATTGTGATGAACGTTCACGTTCCATTTCAAAAGATTCTTTTATTTTTTTTCGTGTATCATAGTCTTTTATTAGAATAAAATTCCAAGGTTGAGAAAATCCTACTGAAGGTGCATGATGAGCAGCATTTAGGATTCTTGATAAAACCTCATCATCTATAGATTTAGATGTAAAATGTGAACGAACATCTCTTCTTGAAAAGATTGCTTTATAGAGTCCATTTTTTTCTTCCTCAGAAAAATCACTACTCATACATTTCCATTTAGTATCTGTTTAATCATGTTTTCTTTTGTTAAACGTTAATAATGTCTACAAAAAGTCCTGTAGTTCACGGGCCGATGGTCTAGTTGGTTAGGATACCGCCTCGACACGGCGGTGGTCGAGAGTTCAAATCTCTCTCGGCCCATTTTTAATTAAAAATAACTATTGCATAGAACCCTGAAATTCTTTTTCCACTAAGCTCCAGGCTGTTTCAGCTGTTATAACGCCCTTTACACTATACTTGACTAATTCTCCACTTGTTATTGATTGGTATTCTTGTGCATTAGAATCAGATAAAATTAATTCAAAAATATTTTTCAATGGGATCTCAGCGTCTGGATAAAATGCTGCTCTACCAGGCATTGCAATATCTTCAGTTGAATATCGGCCCTTTCCTATTGATTTATCATTTACAAAAAGTTCGTACGAAATTGATGCTACCGTAAATGTCTTATCACTTGGATTTTTTACAAGAAATGTTGTTTGTAATTTTGCTCGATTTTCTATTTTATTAACATCAAGTAACTCTACATTAGATAATCTAACTTCGATAAGGTCTAACGCAGGATTATCTAGACTTGCATAGTATACAATTCCTCCCATAATAGCTAGCAATCCCCCAATTGCTGCAAAAAGAATCATTCTACCTTGTAGTGCCAAATCATTGAGTTGACAGATTGAATTACTAAAAAACTTTGTTAAGAGTCAAATAGATAATATTGCTTGCTTAACTCTGTTCTTAAATGGCAATAGAGCAGGCAATAATAACTTGGATTCATCTTACATCCGCAGCAATTTGGGTAGGCGGTTCTTTGTTTATTGGTGCGGTTCTTGCACCAATTTTAAAAACAATGTCTTACTCACTTGAGGAACGATTACAAATAATGATACGTGTAGGAAGAAGATTTAACAAAATCGCTATTCCATCTTTAATTATTTTAATTGGATCTGGAATATACAATTCATATTCGTTTTTTAGCAATTTTGGGCTTTTATTTTCAACTAATTATGGAAATCTGTTAATCATTAAAATAATTCTAGTAATTGCATTAATCATTACTTATATCATTCATGTTAAAATAATTAGAAAAGACATTGAAGAAGATATGATGGCTAAAAAAATGTCAGAAAAACAAATACAAAAACTGCGTACAAAAATAATTATTCTCGGCGAAATAATAGTAATTATCTCAGTAGCTATTCTATTTATGGCAGCTTTATTGAATAGTGGAATTTGAATTTCCTTTAATTCTTACTTCAAAACCATTATCTATTTTTCCAATCCCATATTTACAACCAGTAATTTTTGAAGTAACATATAGATTAGTTTCTAAATGTTTTGTAATCTCAGTAATTCGATAAACTGAAGTATCATCTATCAAACTGGCAGGTAATACTAGCATATCTGCCAAATGATTATCAGCACCCAATTCACATTCTATGAAAGTCTTTGAAATTCTATTACCAAGTTCTAATGTTTTATTCATTAAACCATCTGAGCCAATAATAGAATTAGAATCATGTGAATATAGTAATATACTGCAACCCTCATTTAATGCAGTTTCTTCTTGTATTTCTGAAGTTACAGAAAAACCAGATACCCCCAAAAAATCTTCAATTTTTTTTATTTCATTATTAATTTTGTTTCTAGATAACTTTGAGTATGAACAGTAGAGTCTCGAAGAGCTTGTTTCTCTACGCGTAAGTGAAATAGGTCTTAGCTTCTTGGAAGGATTAACTAGTAATTCAATAATTCCTCCACCTTTAGGATAGTATCCTCTTTTTTTAACATCCATCGAGAAATTAATTCCAATTCTAGAGTACGCCTCACCTAAAACGTATTTTGTGTAATAACTTGTTGGACTCCATGGAACATCAGTTCCGCCACTAATGGATAACTTTAAGCTCTCTCCTGAAAGAGAAACTGCAGGTATCAATGCTTGAAGTATGAGTGATATACTTCCTGCAGTACCAATATTTTCCGTGATTGTCTTAGTTTCAATATTTTTTGGAATAAACTTGATAGTCTTTGAACCAACATCTAATCCACTTACCTCAGCATTACAGACTTTAGTCAATAGTTTAATTGCCATTAAATGCTGAGGTCTTAATCCTGGAACCTTTCTTTTTTCTCTAATATTTTCAATTTGAATTGGTTTTTTGGTTATACAAGATAAAGTAACTGCACTTCTAACAATTTGACCTCCACCTTCACCATACGAACCATCAATTTTTAACACATCCAATAATAGATATTATTTACAACTCTTTATGATAGTTTTTTAAATAATATATCAGAACTGGCTACATGAACGGTCTTTTGATTGGAAGATTTCAACCATTTCATCTAGGTCATCTTGAAGCCTTTCGATTCGCACTATCCCGTGTAGATAATCTCTGGATTGGAATTGGAAGCTCAAACAAACCTAGCGAAAAAAATAATCCTTTTACAGCAGATGAAAGAAAAGATATGATCCTATCATCAATTGAAGATTCAATTTCAAATAGAATCGAAATCTTCTATATTCCTGATTTTGAAAATCATATAGAATGGATAAAAAACATAGATCTAATTGTACCATCTTTTGAAGTTGTTTTTACAAATGATGAATTGACACAAGTTCTTTATCGCAAACGTGGAAAAAAAGTCATCCAAGTACCATTTAAAGAACGAGAAATTCTTTCAGGCACAAATATTAGAGAAAAAATCATTAGCGATCAAAACTGGCAAGAGCTTGTACCAGAAGGAACAAAAACCGTTTTGCAAAAAATTGGTGCTAAAAATAGACTGTCAATTCTTTAATTATAAATAATGCCCTCATTGACCTCTTGACAGGCGAATTTATTGGAATATTTAGTAATGCTACCTGGACCCACAAATGTCCCTGATAGAGTTACACGAGCAATGTATACTCCTATGATAAATCATAGAAGTGCTGATTTTGTAGAATTGTATGAAGATGTAGTAGAAAAAACAAAAAAAGTTTTTCAAACTAAGGGTGATGCAGTCTGTCTTTCTGCATCTGGAACTGGTGCTGTAGAGGCAAGTGTCGTAAATCTAATTAAAAAAAATGATAAAGTAATTGTTCCTGTAAATGGTGAATTCAGTGGAAGACTAGCACTAATGTTAGAATGGGCGGGAGCTAATGTAATAAAACTTGAAACACCTCCTGGAGAAAATGCTAGTTTTGATTCAGTTAAAGAGGCATTTGATAATAATAAAGACGTAAAAGCCTTCTACTGTGTATGGAATGAAACTTCAACTGGAACTATGATAAATTATCTAGATAAGGTAAAAAATCTAACATCTAGAAATGATTCTTTCTATGTTGTTGACGGTGTTTCTATTGTAGGAGGAGAAGAACTCTATGTTGACAAATGGGGTATTGATATTGCTATGACTGGAGCACAAAAAGCCTTTGCAGCGCCTCCTGGTATTTCACCTATAGTTGTCAATGCTAGAACTAAAAAATACATGAATGAAAATCCTCCAAAGACCATGTATTTCAATTTACCAAGATATTTCAAATACTATGAAGAATCAAAACATACACCATTCACTCCTGCACTTCCACTTTTGTATGCATATCGTGAAGCTCTTAGTATAATATTGGAAGAGGGACTTGATGCAAGAATAAAACGTCATAGAATCTGTTCAGACGCACTTTATTCAGGATTAAGCGCACTTGGACTCACTCCATTTGCAAAAAAAGATTCAAGATCCACTGTAGTCATTGCATTAAATTATTTAGATGGACTTGAAGATAATACATTTCGAAATACTCTAGCAAAAAAATTCCGTGTTTTAGTAGCTGGTGGTTTTGGAAATCTAAAAGGCAAAGTATTCAGAGTAGGTTGCATGGGTGAGGTTCATAGATATCATGTTATGAGAACAATATCTGCAATATCATCTACTCTTGATATGATGGGTTACAAAACAAATAATGTGGATGCACTAAAAACAGCTGAAGAAAAACTCAAGAATCTCTAAAAATCCTGTAACTTAATATAAGGAAATTCGAAGAGCGATCACGTTGACTTTCAATAAAGGCGCATTAATTTTAGTAAATTACACAGCAAAAGTAAAAGATACTGGTGAAGTTTTTGAAACTACACTTGAAGAAGATGCAAAAAAACATTCCATTCATGATCCTAACATAAAATATCAGCCAAAACTTGTTTCGGTAGGTGAATCATGGGTGATTAAAGGCCTTGATGAAGCATTAGCTAATTCAAAGGTTGGTGACAAAACTACTGTTGAAGTATCTCCTGAAAAGGGATTTGGAGAAAGGGATTCAGGAAAAGTAAGAATGATTCCATTACGCAAACTAGGAGAAGATGCCGATAAAGTTTCAGTAGGAGATACTATAGAAATTGATCAAAAAAAAGGAATAGTTCGTTTTGTCGGCTCTGGACGTGTACAAGTTGATTACAATCATAGATTTGCTGGTAAAACAATTCTATATGATGTAAATATTGTAAAATCTTTAGAAACTGAAGAAGAAAAAATCAGAGGAATTTTAAAGCGACATATGCCAGTTGAGGACTCTAAATTGGTATTCACAAAAACCGGAAAGTCTGTTGATGTAACCATTCCTGATGAGTTATTTCGTGCAGATGGATTACAAATTATGAAACATTTTATCCAATCTGAAATTTTTAAATTTGTTCCAACTTTAGAAAAAATTAACTTTTTAGAAACGCACGTTAACAAATCCTCAGAAACACAAAAGAAGACAGAATCCACATCTTCAAAAACAGAAAAACCAGTTACCCAAAAAGCCGCTTAAACTATAGAACTTTAGTACTTTTTGCAAGCGCAATTGCCTTTTTTGGATTCATCTTAACTTCTTTTAGAATAGTATATCTCTCAGGTCTCAAATCTTGAGCGATTGTCAAAGCTTTAGATAAATCATCTGGCATTAGACCAATTTCTTTTGCTGTAGTAGGTGCTCCTACATTTTTCAAGGTTCTAGAAATTTTTTTCCAATCCTGACCTTGCAGCTTTGCCATCAGAATTGAACCAATACCACATTTTTCACCGTGAAGACCAATTCCTGGAGCAATTTTATCTAGAGCATGTGAAAATAAATGCTCAGCACCAGAACAGGGTCTGCTGCTTCCTGCAATACATGACGCTACCCCTGCACTGATTAATGCTTCAACAATTACTCTTACATCCAATCCTTTTTTTGCATAAACATGAGAGTTTTCAACCAAAATTTTTGCACTCATTGATGCCAAATTTGCTGCATATCTCCCAAAATACTCGCCAGTTTTATCTCGTCCAAGCTCCCAATCTCTAACTGAAATCACCTTCGCTACCAAATCACCACATCCACTAGCAAGCAATCTCTTGGGTGCTTTCTTTATGATATCAATATCTACAAACACACCAAGTGGTGCTTTGGCAACAATCGAATGCGGTTTGTCAGCACGTACAGATACAAATGGACTTGCAATTCCATCATGAGAAGCTGCTGTTGGAAGACTTGCAAAAGACTTGTTTAGATTAAATGCAATCATTTTTGCAGTATCTACAGATCTGCCCCCTCCAATACCAACTATGAAATCACTATCATCTTTTACAACAGCTTTTTGAATTTCATTAATAGATTTAATCTCATTGCTTTTTGCCATATGCCAAATAAATCGAATTTTTGAAGAAGCAAGAGAATCTTCAATTTTTTTCTGAATAATTTTTTTTACTTGAAATCCTGAAATCAGAGATACCTTTTTTGGACTAGCAAGAGTTCTAAGAAACTCCCCAAATTGACCTATATTTTTTTCTCCTATCACTATTAGCCTAGGCAGCTCCATAGTGTGTGACTGGATGATATTTCTCTTTTTTGTCATTTCTTATCACTTTCACCAGCAACAAAAAGTTATTTAAAAGGGTGTTGTGCATTTGAAGTATCTCTAATAGGTGTCTTTTTGTCGAATAACGTTGAAGAAAAAATACTACATGGAACTACCACAGTAGGCATTAAAGCTAAAGATGGAGTAGTACTATGCGCAGATATGAGAGCAAGCGCAGGCTATTTTATTGCAAATAATAATACTATGAAAATTCAAAAAATTGATGATCATGCTGGAATGACCATGGCAGGCGGAGTAGCTGATGCACAAAATATCACTGATATACTACGCTATCATGCAAATCTACACAGAATTCAAAAAAATGAACCAATTCCTATTAGATCTTTAACTAGACTTACTTCACTTATTTTTCATCAAAACCGCGGTTATCCATTTATTGCTGATATTCTTGTTGGTGGTTACGATAAGACTGGCCCTGCTTTGTACAATATTGACATGTTTGGTTCTGTAGAAGAAAAAACTTACGTAACAACAGGAAGCGGTTCTCCTGTTGCTTATGGTCTTTTAGAAGAAGAATATCGTGCTGATCTAAGTGTAGAAGATGCAAAGGTTGTAGCATTACGTGCTGTAAAGGCTGCTATTACCAGAAATATTGGAACAGGCGATGGAATCAACGTCGCCATAATTGATAAAGATGGATTTCATCTCTTATCTAAAGAGCAAAAGAAAGCCATCATTAATCTTTAGTGATTTAATGCAAAGAAAACAACAACAGAAAGAATTACCTCCAAGCCAAAGTATTATGGCCACAATACTGCAAAGTATTCCCAAAGAAGCAAATGTAACAAAAATTGATTACGAAGGTCCCAGAATTGCACTTTATACAACATCTCCTAAATACTTGATGGAACACAACGAAATCATTTCAAATCTTGTTAATGTCATTAAGAAAAGAATTGTTGTTAGAACCGATGAATCAATACGAAAATTAGAAGAAGATGCTAGACAAATTCTTAATCAATGTATTCCACAGGAAGCTAATCTTCAAGGTACCTTCTTTGATACTGCTACAGGTGAGGTGTCTGTAGAAGTAAAAAGGCCATGGTTATTACAAAAAAATGCCCAAGACTTTAGCCAAGCAGATGTAACAGAAAAAACTGGGTGGAAGCTGCGTGTTCGCAAAGCAACTACTAATCCATCAAGCACCATTCAAGCAATAAACTATAATCTGAAGGTATCATCTGCTGACCGAGGAAGACAACTCAAACAGGTTGGTGAGAAAATCTTCCGTCCAAGATTAGCTCAAAAATCAGAGGTTTCCTTAATGACTCTAGGGGGATTTGGCCAAGTAGGACGTTCTTGTATGCTTTTAACAACTCCAGATAGCAAAATTCTCATTGACTGTGGGATTAACCCAGGTGCTAGAAACCCAATGGAATCATTTCCACGACTTGATTGGCCTAACATAACTTTGGATGATCTTGACGCAGTTGTTATTAGTCATGCACATCTAGATCATACTGGGTTTTTACCAGTTTTATGTAAATATGGTTACAAGGGTCCTATCTATTGTACCGAGCCCACCCTTCCAATGATGAATTTAATTCAGCTAGATGCTGTTAAAGTGGCCGCAGCCCAAGGAAGAACTCCAATTTATTCAGATCGAGATGTAAAGCAAATCATGAAACAGGCAATTACAATCCCATATGGTACAGTTACTGATATTTCTCCTGACATTAAACTTGTTTTAGCAAATGCAGGACACATACTTGGCTCAGCTCTTTGTCATTTTCATATTGGAAATGGCGATCATAATTTTGTTTATTCTGGAGATCTCAAATTTGCAAAAAGTATTCTATTTGAAAGTGCAAGTTGGAATTTTCCAAGAGTTGAAACATTACTAATTGAAAGCACCTACGGTGCAAAAGAAGACATACAACCAAGTAGACCAGAAGTAGAATCTGCTTTCATTAATGCAGTTAATACCGTCTTAAAGGATGGTGGTAAAGTTCTCATCCCAATTCCAGCTGTTGGAAGAGCACAAGAAATTATGATGGTCATCGATCAGTATATGAAATCAGGTGAATTGGTTGAAGCTCCAGTTTTCTATGAAGGTATGATCGCAGAAGCATCAGCGATCCACGAAGCATATCCTGAATATCTTGCCCGAGAATTAAGACAGAAAATTTTAGAAACTGATGATAACCCATTTGACTCTGAATATTTCACAAATGTAGAACATCCTGATGCAAGAGAAGAACCATTACGTGAAGGCTCACCTGGAATAATTATTGCAACATCAGGAATGTTAGAAGGTGGTCCTGTACTAGAATACTTCAAAAATATTGCTCCTGATAAAAAGAACAAAATCTTGTTTGTATCTTATCAGGTTAATGGAACACTTGGACGAAGAGTTCTTGATGGTGCTAGACAAGTTTCACTAATAGGTAGAGAAGGTAAAGTTGAAGTTGTAAACATTAATTGTGGTATTGAAAGATTAGATGGTTTTAGTGGTCATAGTGATTATAATCAATTAATTTCTTTTGTACATAAACTAAGACCAAAGCTTAGAAGAGTTTTAGTTAATCATGGAGAACGAAGAAAATCTGAAAATCTGTCAATGGCAATTCGTCGAATGTTTAGAGTTCCAGCTCACTATCCACAGGTTCAAGAAGCAATCAAGTTATTTTAAATCGTACTCGGGTTTCCAAATCTTCACACCAGGCGGTGTTACAATAATTCTTTCTTCGCCCAATCTTGCAATATCTGCATTTGAATTTTTTGCAATTGTATAAAGCTCCTCAACTACTTTGCGTAATTTTTCTACATCTTTTTGTGCTAGAGGAGTAACTCTTAAAATCAATATCATATTCTTTTTGATATCCTCTTTGATTGTATGGATATCACTAGGGTCTCTTATCGTAATTGCCTTAAGATAGGTTGGGCTTTCTTGTTTTTGCATCTAGCGTCAGATGCGGACTACTCCTTCAAAAAGTCTTGCATGTCAATGGCTGTTCACACACTAGTCATTTACGCCTAAATTCTAAATTTAACGTAGGCTGACTCATCTGCATGCTCTGCCAGAATCTCGCTCTTTATGCCATTTTTTTCAATAACTACAATCGTTGATTCTACTTTTGGTGAATCTGAATAACGTAATGTGATTTGTGCTGCAAAATTCACATGGTCATCACTATTTTTTCCTCGTAAGATAGAAATTGGTCCAACATGATCTCGAGCTTCTAATAATATATCATTTGAAAGTGCGAGAGACCTGATCATTTCATTTTCATTATGATCTCTTCCCACAACTAACTTTGTTGAACCATCTAATCTAAAATGTCTACCAATTTTTAACAAATCAATATCATTTGTAGTTGGCTTTTCAATATGATAGAATAGATCCTTTGCTCTTAACGAAAAGGATGGATCAGTCAATAAACAACCACCACCAGCATTGGGAGGATTTTCAATTCCATACTCTTTTGCTAGCTGTAGCTGAATTTTTCTTGAACGACCTTTTATCATTCCAAGATTCTCTCGTCTTATCAAACCATTTTTTTCTGGTTCTGTCTTTGGTAATAGTGCCGCAGATAGAGGTCTAACAATGATTCCTTCTAGTTCTGATTCTTTTTCGATTGTTCGTAAAGCTGGACCATGTTGACTCATTGGTCTTTGTCCTAAAACTTCGCCTGAAATTATAAACTCTGCTCCAATTTCATCCATCTGTTTTTTTGCAGCTTTGAACATCATTGCACGACAATCAATACAAGGGTTCATACCAGAACCAAAACCATGTTTTGGATTCTTTAACATCTCAATGTATTCATCTCCAAGATAAACTGTTTTTAGATCTATTCCTAACGTATCTGCTCTTTCTCTAATTTCAAATCCACAACCTCTACCACAATCAAAATCACAAAATGGTGTCTTTATTGCAACAGCAGACACTTCAAAGCCTTGTTTTTGCATCATCTTTACTGCAAGCTGACTATCAAGACCGCCTGACAATAATGCAACCACCTTTTTTTTCTTATTTTCTAACACAGATAGCAAAATCAATTTCCACTATACAAACTTTGCAACAAACATAAATTTAGAAAGATAACATTTTGCATAATGCATAATCGCAGAAAAAATCTTCTCAAATTTTCACAAGAAATTGGATGTGATACCTTAGTAGCTTTTGAACCAGAAAATCTTTATTATATGACTGGATTTTGGGGTGAGGCTATTGGGCTTTTGGAGAAGGATGGAAAAACCACAATTATCTCACCTGAACTCGAAGTAGGAAGAGCAAAATCTGAATCTAAAAACTGTGAGATAATTACTTCCGAGAGGGGAGAAGGTTTGGTCTCTAAACTAGTTTCTAAAATAAATAACAAAAAAGTTTGCACTGACTGTCAATCCTATACTACAATGGAATCCCTAAAAAAATCTGTTAAAGGTATCAAACACTCAACTGAACCATTTTACAACTCTAGAATAATCAAAGACTCTGAGGAAATTAACATTCTTAAAAAAGCTTCCAAAATAATTGACGAAATGTATGAACTTTGTACAAAAAAGATCAAAAAAGGACAATCTGAATCTGAGCTCCAAACAATTTTGATGTCATATGCAATGGAACATGAAATGTTTGGTACTGGCTACAAATCAACCCTAAACCCATTAATTATCGCAGGAGGACCAAATGGTGCACTTCCACATGCCCAAGTTACAAATAGAAAATTTGTAAATGGTGATCTAATTGTTGTAGACTTGACATTACGCTATAAAGGATATGTAACAGATGCTACAAGAACATTTGGGCTAGGTACTATCTCAAAAAATGCAAAAGCAGTCTATGAAATAGTTAAAGAATCACAAAAACTAGGTATCAAAGCAACAAAACCAAGAGCATCTTGCAAATCAGTAGATGATGTGTGTAGAGAGTATATCCAGAAGAAAGATTTTGGAAAATACTTTATTCATTCCACTGGACATGGAATTGGACTAGAAGTTCATGAGCTACCAAATATTAGTCAAAAAAGTACCTCAACGCTCCAAAAGAACATGGCAATTACTGTGGAACCTGGAATCTATATTCCAAAAAAATTTGGTGTAAGAATTGAAGATTCATTAATTGTTCAAGATAAACCAATACTGCTTCATAAATTCACAAAAGATCTAATAGTAATATGAATAATTCAAAAAAGTCTAATTGATATTCTTAACTTCAATATTACTTTAGGAATTTGTTGCATCTACATGAGTTTGGTGCCACATCTAGGACAATAATTCCCTTCAGAAGACATGCCACAAACTGAGCAGATATTTTGTTTTAATTGTATAGATTTAAACTTGAAATATCTTAAAAATGGTAAAAAAATAATTGGCAAAAAGAAAAAATAAATTCCTATAGACCAAAGAAAAATCGAAATTCCTATAGAAATTACTATTATTATGATGGTAAGAGCCCAATTCTGAATCTTCATTTAGATAATTTTCCTCGATCCATACAAATTTTTAAAATAACCTTAGAATTAAAAATTTTCAACTTTAAGTTAGTAATACAAGTCATTTTTTCAAAAGTTTTCTACAACCGTTTTTATATTCACAAATGAATTTTATCATAAAAATGACCTCAATTATTCAAAAACCATTATCTCCAGAGTCTTCAAAAGAACTTTCTCAAACAAAAAAGTCCAAACCAGAATCATCTGAAACTAAAATCTCAATATGTGATATAATGAAATCAAATACATCAAGTATAATTAAAAAAGTAGAATCTCAAGTTCCAATATACTTACAACAGTACTCTGATCTATACACCGCTTATCTTCATACATTTGATGAAATCTTTGGTACATGTTACATTGCAGAAAAAGAATTCTTTGATAAACTAGACATTGATCAACATACACTCAAATTATATGATAATTGTGCAAAAATTTTCAAAGATATTGTTTCTTCACAAATTGATACATCAACTCAATTATTGAATGCATATATCAAAATGCGACTTTCATCTATGGAGTCTTTTGATAGATACGCTCAGCTAATGATGCAATTATACTCAAATACATTATCACAGTTTAATCTCCTGTTTGATAATAAAAAATAAAATTCTTTCATGTAAATATCATTATCATGGATACATTCCATAATATGATACCTTATTGATACCTTAACTAAAGTTTCAAATTCTTTCCTATTCCACTTGTTTCAATTTCAAATCGAAGAGGTGCAGGAAGTTCACTATATTGCTTGTTTACTAGAATTTTGATCTGATCGTCTGGAACCTGTGCTGCTCGAAGTAAATTTCCTCGTTGATGTGCATATGCGTTTTTCCAAAAACTTGCAGCATCAAATGTTCCTATCTTTGGGAAACGTTTAGAAGCTCTCAAGTTTTTTCAATCCTGTTTTCAATTTCCTTTCTAATTAGTTTAACAATTTTTTCTTTTTTCTTCCATCCAGAATCTATTGTTCTCTTAGAATCTACTATGAAAATCTCATTATTTTCTGGATTTTTCCTATATCTTAAAGTGCCTATATCGTTAGCAATTATCAAATCAGCTCCACACTCTCGCATTTTCATTCTAGCTTCTTTTTCTAACTCTTTTTTA
>Ga0233416_10000262_pt1 | contig 16142 bp, 13 predicted proteins | sample Sediment_Towuti__2_FD_188638 | JGI IMG/M metagenome (GOLD analysis project Ga0233416, IMG submission 188638) | Sediment microbial communities from Lake Towuti, South Sulawesi, Indonesia - Sediment_Towuti_2014_0_MG | ecosystem: Environmental > Aquatic > Freshwater > Lake > Sediment | place... | reverse complement strand
GTCTGACGCGCTGTCCCCCACATGGACCGCCTCTTCGGGGTCAACCGCGTGCTTCTCTAGCGCGACCCGGAAGACTTGAGGGGCCGGTTTGGCCGCATGGGCCAGGCTGGAGATCGTGACCGTGTCGAAGCGCTCGGCGATGCCGAGCCCTCGGAGCACGTTGAAAAGCCTCGTGTCGAAGTTCGAGATGATTCCTAACTCCAGGCCGCTGCCCTTCAGCTCTTCGAGCACCTTCACCGTCTCCGGATAGAGCACCCAGTGCTGAGGCCCTCCGAAGGCTTGGAAGACCTCTTCGAAAAACTCATCGAACCGATCGAACATCCCGACGCGATAGAACACATTGTGGACGAGATCGAACCACCACAGCCGCTCGCAGCGTTTGATCTCAGTCGGGTCGTTCACGGCGAAGACCGGTGGGGGTGCCTCACGGAACGCGCGACGGAACGCGGCGTTCAACGCCGTGAGGGTGTCGTCGGTGCGCCGGGCCCCGTACTTTTCCGCGTAGTGCAAGTACACTTCTCCGACCGACCCCCTCACATGAAACAGGGTCCCAGCCGCGTCGAAGAATATCACTTTCACCCGGCTCACGATGATGAGGATCTAGAAAACTCTCTTAGCGCTTCGTCCGTTTCATCCGCCTCGCCTTTGCCAGCGCCTTCAGGCGCTTGATGTTCTTCCGGTGCTTCTTGCGTACGGTGCGGTCCTTCTCGCGTCCTCGTGCCATGCGTCAACCCCTCCCCCTGTTTTGGCGCGCCCTCTGTCGGCCGTTATTGGCTGGGCAATGGCGCGCCAGAATACTCAAAGGTCATTGCGGTTAATCACCGGAAGTGGTGTCGCTTCGCAACGATTATTGGAATAGGCGCATCACGGTCCAATCTCTCGCCCCAAGTATGGCGGCGGCGTCAGCCGGCGCGAGGTATATCACAGGTTTGCTCCCCCGGACAAGCGGCGTTCCAAGCGCTCGTCCTCGCCCGTTGTCTCCTTGTGGGGCAACGAGCAGCATGTTAAGATTCGGCACAAATTTTCAGAAGAGAGGCACCACTGGCGATGTCCGCGCGGCAGCTCGAGAAAACCTATGACCCCACGCAGGTCGAGGAACGGTGGTACCGGTTCTGGACCGAGAAGGGATATTTCCGCGGCAAGGTAGCCGACCCGGGGGCCCCCTACTCGATTGTCATTCCGCCCCCGAACATCACCGGCTCACTCCATCTTGGCCATGCGTTGAACACCGCCCTACAGGATATTCTCATCCGATGGCGCCGGATGCAGGGCCGCAACACGCTCTGGATGCCGGGAACGGATCATGCCGGGATCGCAACCCAGAACGTCGTGGAGCGCCGACTGATCGCGGAGGGGACCTCCCGGGAGCAACTAGGCCGGGACAGGTTCGTCGCGCGAGTGTGGGAGTGGAAAGCGCAGTACGGCGGGATCATCCTTCAGCAGCTCAAGCGCCTCGGCGCCTCCTGTGACTGGGACCGCCTTCGCTTCACGATGGACGAAGGGCTGTCCAAGGCGGTTCGGGAGGTGTTCGTTCGTCTTCACGAGGAGGGCCTGATCTACCGGGGCGAACGCTTGATCAATTGGTGCCCCCGCTGCCTCACCGCGCTCTCCGACATCGAAGTCGAACACGAGGACGTGACCGGCAAGCTCTACCACATCCGGTACCCATTGGCCGATCAGCCTGCCGTACACCTCACTGTCGCCACCACCAGGCCGGAAACGATGCTGGGCGATACCGCTGTCGCGGTCCATCCGGACGACCCCCGGTACAATCGGCTGATCGGGAAGAAGGTGAAGCTGCCGTTGACGACCCGGGAGATTCCGATCGTCGGCGATGCGATCCTCGTGGACCGGGAATTCGGCACGGGCGCGGTCAAGATCACGCCCGGGCATGACTTCAACGATTTCGAGGCGGGCGAGCGGCACCATTTGCCCCGGATTGCCCTACTCAACCAGCATGCCCAGATGGACGGCTCTGGGCTCCAAGCTGCCCAGGCCGATCCGGCCTTGCCCCTCCCGCTCAAGCCGGTTCGCCAGGCTCGGGCGATTGTGGTGGAGGTTTTGGGCGAGCGCGGGTTCCTCGAGAAAGTCGAGGACCACCGCATGGCCCTCGGCAAGTGTTACCGGTGCAAGACCGTGGTCGAGCCGTACCTCTCGCCTCAGTGGTTCGTCAAAATCAGGCCGCTGGCGGAGCCGGCGATCACCGCGGTGGAGGACGGACGAATCCGTCTGGTTCCCGAAGGGTGGGTGAACAACTACCTCGGGTGGATGCGCAACATCAAGGATTGGTGTATCTCACGGCAGATCTGGTGGGGCCATCAGATTCCGGCCTGGTACTGCCGAAGCTGCAACGAAGACGCGATCATCGAGACGACGAGCGGTTCTTTTACGATGACGTCGGCCGCCCGGCCCATCGTCGCGCGAACCGCGCCGGCCCACTGTCCGGACTGCAGCTCGAGCGAGTTCATCCGCGATCCGGATGTCCTGGACACCTGGTTCTCCTCCGCCCTCTGGCCGTTCACCACCCTGGGCTGGCCCGAGCGGACGCCGGAACTGAAGACCTACTATCCGACCAGCACGCTGGTCACGGGGTTGGACATCCTCTTCTTCTGGGTGGCCCGGATGATCATGATGGGCCTCAAGTTCACGGGCGAGGCGCCGTTCCATGACGTGTACATCCACGCGCTGGTACGCGATGCGGAAGGCCAGAAGATGAGCAAGTCCAAGGGCAACGTCATGGACCCGCTGAGCGTGATGGAGAAATACGGGACCGATGCGCTCAGGTTTACGCTCGCGTCCATGGCCTCGCCAGGCCGGGACATCAAGCTGGCCGAAGAACGGATCGAGGGCTACCGCAACTTCGCCAATAAGATCTGGAATGCCGCCCGCTTCATTCTGATGAACCTTGACGGCCCGCGCCGCGCGATTCCTGCGAGAGACCGTTCCTTCGGCGATCGCTGGGTCCTCAGCCGGCTCAACCGGACGATCCGGGACGTCACCGCGTCGCTCGAGTCGTACCGGTTCGACCAGGCCTCCCGAGACCTGTACCAATTCATCTGGCATGAGTACTGTGATTGGTACCTGGAGATGATCAAGCCGGCCTTGCAGAACAAGGACTCGGCTGACGCCCAGCACGCCAGGCAGACGCTGGTCGAATCTTTCGAGGCCCTCCTCCGGCTGCTGCATCCCTTCATGCCATTCATCACCGAAGAGATCTGGCAGTCTCTTCCTCATGAAGGGGACAGCCTCGTGATCCAGCGCTTCCCCGCACCGATGCCCGAGTGGGATGCCAAGGAGACCGAGGCGGAGTTTGCCGTGCTCGAACGGTTCGTGACGACCGTAAGGACAGGGCGAGCGCAACTGAACTATCAACCGGGGAAGGTCCTCACGCTGTACGGCGCCGCGGCGGGACCGGAGCAGCAGACCAAACTGAAGAAGCTGGTCCCCTTCATCGAGCATCTCAGTCGAGGGACCGTGAGACTGGCCGCCCTGGAAACCTGGCCGACGGACAGCGTCCTTCGCCTGCCGGTCGAAGGAATGACCGTCGGACTGGCGGTGGAGGGTGAGGTCGATCTGGACAGCGTGCTGTCCAGAATGCAGAAACAGCAGAAAGAAAAGGAACAAGAAATCACGAAACTGGACGCGAAGCTGAACAACGTCGAGTTTACGTCAAAGGCTCCCGCCGAGGTCATCGGTGAACATCGCGATCGCTTGAGAGTCCTGCAGCAGGATAGCAGACTAATCGCGAGCAGCCAGACGCAACTCCGTGCCATGATCCAGTCGAGGAAACGATGACAACGCCCCTTTCCTCAGCCATCCGCAAGGCGGTTCAGGCTGCGCTGGCGGAAGACCTCGGCCAGGGTGACGCGACCACGGCCGCGCTCTTCCCGAAGCCGCTGCCCGCGCGGGGCACGATCGTCGCCCATGAAGCGATGACCGTCGCCGGCGTGGCTGCGGCCAGGGAGACGTTCCTGGTGGTGGACCGTGCGGTCAAAGTCGTTCGCTCCGTGCCGGACGGCGCCAGGATCGGAAGAGAACGTCGGGTCTTGGTCCTGCAGGGGGACGCCCGCTCCCTGCTGATGGCCGAGCGGGTAGCCTTGAATTTTCTTCAACGGCTTTCCGGGATTGCGACGTTGACCGCCCGATTCCGCGAGGCCGTCCGCGGCTACCGTGTCAGGATTCTCGACACCAGAAAAACCACGCCAGGCCTCCGCGCTCTGGAAAAATGGGCGGTCCGCCTGGGCGGAGGCCGCAATCACCGCTCCTCGCTCGGCGACGGCATCCTCATCAAGGACAACCATCTTGCGCTCGCCGGGCATGATGTGGCCGGGGCCTGCAGGCAGGCCAGGGAAGGAGCGCCGCCCGGCTTGACCATCGAAGTTGAAGCTCAGGCGCTCGATGAAGTGCGGGCCGCGCTCGACGGCCGAGCTGACGTGATTCTGCTCGATAACATGGACGTGCCTTCCATCCGAGCCGCCGTGGATTTGATCAAGGGTCGAGCCCTCGTCGAGGTGTCCGGCGGAGTCACGCTTGCCAACGTCCGGGAGATCGCCGCGGCCGGCCCTGACTTCATCTCCATCGGCGCGCTCACCCATTCGGCGCCCGCCGTCAACTTGAGCATGGACATCGTCCCGCTCTCTCGCCCCGCTCGCAAGCGGTGATCGCATGGTGACTTCCGCCCCCCTCCAGCCGCTGACCGTTCAATCCGTTCAGCAAGCCCTTTCCACGAAGGCGTTCGGCCGGACTCTTCGCCTCTTAGAAGAGGCCCCCTCCACCAACACGGTGGCCATGCGCTTGGGGCAGGAAGGCGCCCCGCAGGGAACGGTCGTGGTCGCAGAGACACAGACCGCCGGACGAGGCCGCGCGGGCCGGCAGTGGTACTCTCCTCCCGGGAAGAATCTCTACTGCTCCGTGATCATCCGCACGATGCCTTCCCCCGACCAGATGACTGTCTGGTTGGGGTGGGTTCCGCTCATCGCGGGCCTCGCCACCGCGAGCGCCGTTCGAACGACCTCTGCGCTCCAGCCGTCGCTCAAGTGGCCGAACGACATCCTGATCAGCGCGCGCAAGGTCGGGGGCGTCCTCTGCGAGAGCACCGGGGTCGGTACGCCCCATGCGTTCGTCATCGTCGGGATCGGCCTCAACGTCAACCTGTTGCGGGAGGAGTTTCCGGACGACCTACGCGAGATTGCCACGTCCATGGCGAGCGAAGCGAGCCGTCCCTTCGATCGCGCCACTGTCCTGGCGACCTTGCTCCTGGAGCTTGAAACCCGTTGCGAGACATTTCTCGCGGGGCGGCATGGCGACCTGATGAACGAGTATGTGTTGCGCTGCTCCACCGTGGGCCGGCAGGTCCGTGCCGAGCTCGCTCACGGAGAGCGTGTCGAAGGGTATGCGGAGTCGATCTTGCCCGACGGCTCACTGAGGATTGTCCAGAAAGGCCGATCAGCCCGCCCGGGGAGCGGCTCCGCAGTCAACGTCCGCGCCGGGGACGTGATTCATCTGCGGTGAACCCAGTGACAGGTGACGGGTGACGAGTGACAGGTGAATCTCTGGCTTAAGATGTCTAGCTTAACTCGTGACGGATCACACATGACGCATCACTGTGTCTGATGCTCCTTGCCATCGACATCGGCAATACCAACGTGGTCTGGGGAGTGTTCGAAAACCAGACCTTGAAGGCGCATTGGCGTCTCACCACCGACACATCGAAAACCGCGGACGAGTATGGACTCCTCTTCCAGAATCTCCTGCGGGCAGCGGGGATCGGGCCGGACCGGGTCACGGGGCTCATCCTGTCGAGCGTGGTCCCGCCCCTGACCCCCATCTTCGAACGGGTGGCAGAGACCTGCTTTCACCACCGCCTCCTGGTCGTGTCGCCGGACCTGGATACCGGCTTGAGGCTGTGCTACACGAACCCGCACGAGTTGGGGAGTGACCGGCTGGTGAACGCCGCGGCGGCCTATGCGCGGTACAAGACGGCATTGATTATCGTGGATTTCGGGACCGCGACTACCTTCTGCGCGGTCAGCCAAACGGGCGAGTACCTGGGTGGTGCCATCGCGCCGGGGCTCGGGATCTCCGCGGAGGCACTGTTCTCCCGAACAGCGCAATTGCCCAGAGTGGACCTCGTCCGTCCCAAGGCCGTCATCGGCCGGGATACCGTCAGCAGCATCCAGGCCGGCCTGATCATCGGCCACGCCGGCCTCGTGGACGAAGTTGTCGGCCGCATGCGGGCGGAAATGGGTCAGACCGCGATGGTGATCGCCACCGGAGGCCTGGCTTCACTGGTTGCGCCCGAGTCCCGGACAATTCAGGAAGTGAGGCCGTTCCTCACGCTGGAAGGGTTGGAGCTGCTCTACAGGCGGACCCTCGGCCACGACTAGTGCCGCTCCACCCGCGTCCCCGGATGACGGGGGACCCGCGATCGGACCGTAAGTCCGCGGGTTGACTTTAGAATTTTGGGTGGCTATCTACGGCCCGTATTAGGGGGGCCCTTGGAAAGGAACAAAGAAAACCCGAATGCTTCCGATGGGTTGGGACCGCCCTCCGATCGCGAGCCCCTCCCCGAGCAGGAGAAAGCGCCGCCCGACGAGGACGGCGAAGAGGCCCTGGCAGCCAAGACTGAGGAGGTGAAGGCACTCCAGGACAAGTACCTCCGCCTGGCCGCCGAGTTCGAGAATTTCAAGCGGCTGTCGCAGCGGGATCAGCGGGAGTACATCCGCTTCGCCAACGAGAGCCTCCTGAAGGAACTGCTGCCGATCGTCGACAACCTGGAACGCGCGATTAAATCTGCAAAAGAGACCCCAGGGAGCGATGGGCTGATCCAGGGCGTGGAACTCATCCTGAAGCAGTTACTGGAAACCCTGCAGAAATTCGGGGTACGCCCGGTGAAGAGCGTCGGCGAGGTGTTCGATCCGTCGCGTCACCAGGCGGTCGCCCACGTGCAGTCGAAAGGGGCCCCGGGCAACATCGTCGTCGAGGAGTACCAGAAGGGATACCTCCTGCATGACCGGATCTTGCGGGCCGCGATGGTGGCCGTCGCCGACGCGCCCAAGCCCGCCGACCGTCAAGGAGGCAAGGCCGCTCGTGGGGCTGAACAGCGCGCTGATGATACCGATTAATCACGGGAAGGAGATTACACATGGGTAAGGTCATAGGCATCGATCTCGGGACGACGAACTCGTGCGTCGCGATCATGAGCGGCGGGGACCCGGTGGTCATCGCCAACGCCGAAGGAAGCCGGACCACTCCCTCGGTGGTCGCGATCACGGACAAAGGCGAGCGCCTGGTCGGTCAAATCGCGAAGCGCCAGGCGATCACGAACCCCGAGAACACCATCTATTCGATCAAACGGCTCATGGGCCGGAAATTCAACAGCCGGCAGGTGCAGGATGCGATCAAGCGCCTCCCGTACAAAATCATCGAGGCCAGCAACGGGGACGCCCACGTCGAGATCCGCGGAAAGCGGTACAGCCCTGCCGAAGTCTCGGCGATGATCCTTCAGAAGATGAAGCAGACGGCGGAGGACTACCTCGGGGAAAAAGTCACCGAAGCGGTCGTCACCGTCCCGGCCTATTTCGACGACAGCCAGCGGCAGGCCACCAAGGATGCCGGCCAGATCTCCGGGCTCAACGTCCTCCGGATCATCAACGAGCCGACCGCCGCCTCGCTCGCCTACGGGCTCGATAAGAAAAAGGACGAACGCATCGCCGTCTACGACCTGGGCGGAGGCACGTTCGATATCTCGATCCTGGAGATCGGCGAAGGGGTCTTCGAGGTGAAGTCCACCAACGGCGACACCTACCTGGGCGGGGACGATTTCGACCTCCGCGTGATGGACTGGCTGGTGGATGAATTCAAGAAGGATCAAGGCATCGACCTGCGCAAGGATCGCATGGCCTTGCAACGTCTCAAAGAGGCGGCCGAACGGGCGAAGATCGAATTGTCGTCCTCGCAGGAAAGCGAGATCAACCTCCCGTTCATCACGGCGGACGCCAACGGGCCGAAGCACCTGGTGATGAAGCTCACCCGGGCGAAGCTCGAACAGCTCGTCGACGACCTGATTCAGCGCACGGTCGAGCCGTGCCGGAAGGCGCTGGCCGACGCCGGCGTGTCCGCGCGTGACATCAACGAAGTGGTGCTGGTGGGCGGCATGACCCGCATGCCCAAGGTGATCCAGGTCGTGCGGGAATTCTTCGGCAAAGAGCCACATAAAGGGGTCAACCCCGACGAGGTCGTGGCGGTGGGCGCCGGCATTCAGGGGGGCGTCCTGAAGGGCGAAGTCAAGGACGTGCTGCTCCTCGACGTTACGCCGCTCACGCTCGGCATCGAGACCCTGGGCGGGATCTTCACGCACCTCATCGAGCGCAATACGACGATCCCGACGAAGAAGAGCCAGATCTTCTCCACCGCGGCGGACAACCAGACGGCGGTGACGATCCGGGTCTTCCAGGGAGAACGCGAGATGGCCAATGACAACAAGCTGCTCGGGCAGTTCGACCTCGTCGGTATCCCGCCCGCGCCGCGCGGGATGCCTCAGATCGAGGTGACGTTCGACATTGACGCGAACGGGATCGTGCACGTCTCCGCCAAAGACCTTGGAACACAGAAGGAGCAGTCGATCAAGATCACCGCAGCCAGCGGGCTGACAAAGGAGGAGATCGAACGGCTGGTCAAGGACGCACAGACCCACACGGAGGACGACAAGCAGCGGAGGAGACTGGCCGAAGCCAGGAACCAGGCCGACAGCCTGATCTACGGCACCGAAAAGAACCTCACCGAGCATGGGGACAAGCTCGGGGAGGCCGACAAGAATACGATCAAGGATGCGATCGCAGCGGTCCGGAAGGCGATGGAGGGCAGCGATCCGGCGGCGATCGAATCCGCGGTGCAGCGACTGACCACCGCCTCCCACAAACTGGCCGAGGAGATGTACAAGCGCGCCTCGGCGGCGGGCGACCAGGGGGGCGCGGGAGCCGGCCCGGGTCCCGGTGGCCGCGCGGATGGCGGCGGTTCCGGCAAGGACGAGAAGGTCGTCGACGCGGAGTTTGAAGAAGTGGACAAAGACAAAAAGTAGCATGAAGCTAGTAGCGAGCAGCGGATAGCTTTGAACCCCTAGCCGAAAGCTGTTAGCTGCCAGCTATTCGCTGGTGTAGAATGTCACACGTGGCCAAGCGCGACTACTACGAGACGCTGGGAGTCGATCGCAACGCGTCGGATGAGGAGATCAAGAAAGCCTTCCGGAGGCTCGCGCGCCAGTACCACCCGGACCTCCAGACCGGCGACCAGCAGAAGAAGACCGCGGAGGAGCAGTTCAAGGAGATCAACGAAGCCTACGAGGTGCTCAGCGACCAGGACAAGCGCAAGCGGTACGACATGTTCGGCCATGCCGGCGGGCCGCAGGGGTTCGGCGGCGGGTTCGAGGGGTTCGACCTCGGGCGCGGCGGGTTCGGGGACGTCTTCAACGACATCTTCGAGGATTTTTTCGGTGGTGCCGGCCGCGGGAGGCACCGGGGTGAGGCCGGGTCGGACCTGCAGTATAACTTGGAGTTGACCTTCGAGGAGGCGGTCTACGGCAAAGAAGCCAAGCTCAAGATTCCTCGCTGGGAGGCCTGTCAGGACTGCAAGGGCACCGGGGCGCGTTCCTCCGCCGCGCTGAAGGTCTGCCCGAGCTGCAGGGGGGCCGGTCAGCTCCGGTTTCAGCAGGGGTTCTTCAGTGTGAGTCGGCCCTGCACCCAATGCGAGGGAACCGGCCAGATCATCTCCGACCCATGCGGGACCTGCCGAGGTCGCAAACGCCTGTACCGCGAGCGAACGCTGGCGGTGAACATTCCGGCTGGGATCGAATCCGGCATGCGGTTGCGCCTCGCGCATGAAGGCGAACATGGAACCAATGGCGGTCCGCCCGGCGACCTGTACGTGGCCATCAACGTCAGGCCGCACGCCGTGTTCACTCGCAAGGGGAACGATATCCTCTGCGATGTGCCGATCAGTTTCGTGACGGCGGTGCTCGGCGGCAGGGTCGAGGTCCCGACTCTGAAGGGCACGACGGTCATCAAGGTTCCCGCCGGAGCCCCGCACGACAAGGCCCTGCGCTTACGGGGACTGGGGGTCCCCAGCCTGAAGGGACACCATCCCGGCGATCAGATCGTGAAGATCAAAGTGCAGATTCCGACCAAGTTGACCCCCAAGCAGAAGGATCTGTTGATGGAGTTCGCCAAAGAAAGCGGGATGACCGTGGACAAGGACGGCGACGGGCTCCTGGACAAGATGAAGACCTTCTTCGAATAACAGGCTAGAGGCGATAGGCGATGGGCAATAGGCAAGAACGTCTTCCCCATAGCCTATAGCTTCTAGCCCATGGCCTTCCCCATAGCCTCTCGCCTCTAGCCCATAGCCCGTTACCCATGCCCGTCTTCTTCATCACCGCGGACCAAGTTCGAGACGAGACCGTACGGATCGAGGGGCCGCTGCTCCACCATCTTCGCAACAGCCTGCGCTGCCGGGTTGGTGAAGAGGTCTGGCTCGGAGACGGCGAAAAGCAGCGGTACCGCATCCAGATCGTCGGAATCACCCCTCGCACCCTGAGCGGGCGCATCCTCGAACGGCAAGCCATGCCCTCCTCCGGCAGTCCAACGTTCACGATCGGACAGGCCCTGCTGAAGGGGGAACGCATGGACTGGGTCATCCAGAAGGCCTCCGAGCTGGGCGCTGCGTCGCTCGTCCCGCTCGTATCACGGCATGTCATCGTGAGGCCCCGGGCCGACCGGCTCACGGCTCAGCAGCAACGGTGGCAGCGCATCGCACTCGAGGCAGCGCAGCAGGCCGAACGGTGGGAGGTGCCGGTGGTCCACACGACGCGCGAGGCCATGGTGTTCTTCGCTGAGCAGCCAGCCGGCACGATCAGATTATTTCTCAGCGAGCGTGCTGACGGCGCTGGTCTAGCCTCGGTCGGGCTGCCGCGCGGTCCAGAGGGTCGCGTCACGATCGCGGTTGGACCGGAGGGAGGCTGGACGAAGGAGGAACGGGAGAACGCCCTGCATCACGGGTTTACGCCGGTGACGCTGGGACCGCGAATCCTGCGGGCTGAGACCGCGACACTGGCCGCCCTGACGATCCTGCAGAGCCGTCTGGGTGAACTGGGCTGACGACGCAATGTTAAATTGTCAATCCTCAATGTTGAATGAAAGGAGTTCCCGCAATTGACAATTCAACATTGATAATTGAACATTACGCCCCCTAATGGGGCGTCGTAATCCGCAGGATCACGCCCCGTTCACCGCTGGCCCATCCCTGGGTCGGTTGCGGGAACGTCAGGCCGAAGAGAGACGCCTTCGTCCCGTTCGGCTGCTCGACCCAACTGAAGCCGGCATCGGTGGTCCGAAAGATCGCGCCCCGCTCCCCTACGATCCAGCCGGATTTCGAGTCGGTGAACCGGACCTTGATGAGATCGGTCGGCCTCGAACAGGTCCGGGTGCAGGGCAGCGTCCGATCGATCCAGCGCGTCCCGCCATCGATCGTCTGGAACAGCGCGCCGGCGTTGCCAACGACCCACCCGTTGGACGGGTCGGTGAACGACACGTCGAAAAAGGTGACGGCACTGTGCGTGTCCTGAGCGGTCCACGTGAGCCCTGCGTCTTCCGTCGCGAGGACGGTCCCCAACGCTCCGACCGCGCGTCCGTTCGTCTGATCGATAAAGTGCACGGCATAGAGGGCGGCGTTGGTCCCGCTGGTCTGGTCGGTCCAGTGTAGCCCGCCGTCTTTCGTGTGAAGTATCGTCCCGCTGGCTCCGACGACCCACCCCAACGCGGGGGTCCGGAAGGAGAGGCCGTACAGGGCCGATTGCGTCCCGCTCGATTGCGGCTTCCATTGCTCACCGCCGTTCGCGGAGTGCAGGATGATGCCGTTTGCGCCAACTATCCAGCCGTGCGATCCGTCGGCGAATGTGACGTTGGTCAACTGGGCCGTGGTTCCGCTCGGCACCGGCCTCCACCGTTTGCCGCCGTCGGCGGTGCGCAGGATCGTCCCGCCCGCGCCGACGGCCCACCCGACGCCGACGGTCTGGAAATGGATGCCCAGGAGCGTGACCTCCGTCCCGCTTTTTTGAAGGGCCGTGGCGGAGCCGAGCTCCGCCGCCCCGACCGACTGGGCCGCGACCAAGGCGAGGAGGCTCCGCGCCGCGATGCCGACCGCGCCTGGCGTGCGGAGCCTGGACCACATAGACTGTTTTTCCTCAGTCCCGACCTGGTCCCGGGTCGGTGTAAAACCCCTGGTCAGGGAGCCCTTTTCGCTCGATGGTAAACTCTCCGGCCGCCACGCTCACCCATCGTTTCGGTGTGCAACAGCTTCCGTCCGGCAGAAGATCCCATGATCCCCGGCGAACAACGAGAGGCCCCTTGCTCAGGTCGGGGACGAATCGTTCATGGATTCCGACACCGAACACACCCCTGCGCGGCACGCGCACCTTGATCTCCGTGTCGCTCCAGGACAGCACCATGCCGGCTACGCCGTTGAAGAGGACCTCGCTGCGGGCAATATCCTCGCCGAGTTTGGTCGGGAGGAAGTCGTGGCCCGCCTCGTTCAGGCCCGGTTGGGTCTGTTCCGCGGTCTTGAGAAAGTCCCCGAAATGTGCGCCTCGGATCGTCACGATCTCGTCGAGCCCGGCAGACGTCGGAGCATAGGACTCGATCGTCGGCGTCGTGACCTCAAACGTCCCGGCCACAACGGCCACGCCCCCGCGCTCGGCGCAGCACGACCCGTCCGGATTGGGTTTCGTTGCCCCCCGCCGGACGACGACCGGCCCGTTCTTGCCGCTGTACGGCACCCAGACATCGATCTTGTCGTCATGCCAGCGGTACACGATGGCCGGCACGCCCCCGATCTCGACCTTGTTATCCCCCGTGTTAAAGTCGATGAAGGCGTACGGAGTGGCGCCGCTCTCCGAATAGAAGCCGAAGTTCTCGCCCGAGATCCGGACCAGCGTGCCGATGGGAGCCCGGGTCGGCGAGAGCCCGGTCACTCTCGGAACGACCACCATAAAGGTCCCCAGAGCGCGCTCCGTCTCTCCCCGCTTGAGGACGAGGGGGCCGCTCGTCGCATCGAGCGGCACGTGCACGACGATCTCCTTATCGGCCCAGTGCGCGACCGTGGCTGGCTGCCCGTTGAACAGGACGGCGTCGCCAGGGGCCTTGCTCGAACTGAACCCTTTCCCGAACAACACTACCTTCGTCCCGACCGGCCCACGCATCGGATCGACACGGATGGTGGGGAGTACCTTTACCGGCACGGCGTTGCTGACGCTATATTCCACGGGCGCGCAGCAGGACCCGTCGGGCAAGGGATCCGAAGAGGCCAGCCGCACGACCACGTCACCCGAGCCGGCGTTGCCCGGGATCTCCACTTCGATCGTGTCGTCACGCCAGCGCCGAATCCGGGCGGGCACCCCGCTGATCAGGACGTCGTTGACCCCGAACATCGTGTTCGGATCCCTGGAGCCGGCCGTATTCCCGAAGTGCGAGCCCGTGATCTGGATCACCGTTCCGTGCTCCGCTTCCGCCGGGGTCACCGCCTGGATCGTCGGTCGCAGCACGGAGAAGGTTCCTGCCGGAATTCTCCGCTTCCCTCTTACGACCTCGACCGGACCGCTGGTCGCCCGGAGCGGGACCTTGACTTCGAGGAGGTCCGGCTCCCAGCGTTGGATCAGCGCCGGCAGCCCGTTGAAGAGCACGCGGTTCTCCCGTGTCGATTGAAACTGCCCGAACCCCTTCCCCGCGATCGTGACGGTCGCCCCCGGGGGAGCGGCCTCAGGAAACACGCCGGCATCTGCCCAGGCGGGCGAGAGCCACCCGACCACAGGGAACCCGATGCATGCAAAGAGGGCCAGCCACATCGTTGATGCTCCGAGATGCTTGAGCCCGGGAACGTACTCTGAGCGTCGGATCAGCACCTTCAGTACCCTCCCGCCTCCCGCCCGCCCAAGGCCAGACCTATTGTACGGAGGCCGTCGCTCCAAATGCTACAACTATAAAACCGGTCGGGAAGTGGGTTCAACTAGGCGCGGGGGGGCCAGATAATTACGGGGAGCCTGGCAGGCCGTCGAGGGCGGCGGCCGCAGCCTGCCTGACCTCTCGGTCTTTGTCCTGTTGGGCGACCCGTGCGATGGCGGCACGGGATTCGACCGGGGAAATCGACCGCAGGGCTCTCACGGCAAGAAGCCGCACGCGGGGATCGGCGTGCCCCAGCAGTCCCGTCAAGACCGGCACAGCTCGTGGGTCCTTCAGGCGACCCACCTCTTGAATTACGTTCTCACGGGCCGCTGTAAAAAACATCACTTCATCCGACAACATCAAATACTCCCCCTTCAGGGGATCGCTCTTCACGGGCTCATGCTCCGCCAGTCGCCGCAGTCCCTCGATCAGTGCGCCGGTTGTGTCGAGGCCCGACACCACCCGCCCCTTGACGAGGTCCCCCAGCAAATAGAAGTAGGGATTGGCGATAAACTTTTCGAGCGCTTCCAGGTAGGGTGGTGTCGCGGTCTCGGGGTACGTGGATGATTCCTGAATCGTCAGGTCAAGGAGCGGTCCTATCCCGCCGTGTTCTAGGTGGACCACGCAGGTGATGCCGGTGCCGTAGGTGTCGATCCGGTACTGCCGGCCTTGCTCTTCCCGATACACGACCTTCAACGTCAAATCGTGCGGATCGGCCTGATCCCGCACCACGGAGAAGCCTGCCGAGGCGAGCTTCGTTCTGAGGGACGGGGCGAAGTCCGACAGGGTGCGACCCCGAGGCATCCAGGTCGATGCGGCGACGTCCACATAGATGGCCTTGGCGCCACTGAGGGTCCGGACCTGTTCGTCGGTCAAGGTCGGTTCTGCCGCCAGCGCCACCGTGGCGCCGGAGATCAGGCATCCCAGGATCGCACAAGCCAGAAGGCGTCGGTTGAGAGCTCGCTGCCTCGTTCCCACCACCACCTCCTCAGGTTCGCCCAGTCTGCCGGCTCGCTAGGATACCTGGACGATCAGCTCGAGCTCAACGGGCGAGTTCAGCGGCAGGGCAGCGGCGCCGACGGCGACCCGCGCGTGACGGCCCGCCCGGTCGAACACGCGAACGAGCAGGTCGGAGGCCCCGTTGATGACGGCCGGTTGCTGCGTGAACCCCTCCGCCGACGCCACGTATCCGACCAGGCGAACGATTCGCTTCACACGGTCCAGGCTCCCCAATTCAGTCCGCACGATGGCCAGTGCATTGAGGAGGGCGAGGCGCGCCGCTTCATACCCCTGCTCGACCGTCAGGTCCCTTCCCAGTTTTCCCTCCATCGTCAGCTTCCCCTGCCGGACCGGGATCACGCCGCTCAGGAACAGCAGGTCTCCGGCTTGGACCGCTGGGACATAGGTTGCCACGGGTGTGGGGGGCACGGGCAGCTCAATGCCGAGGTCTTTGAGCCTGGCCTCAAACGACATGCGACGAACCCTCCATACCAAACTTCGTTTGAACCGCTCACTTCGATCAAATGTGAGCGGAGAGGTTTTTTGCCTCCAGTAAGCTTAAATTCTCACCCCGATGTGAGCGCATCCAGGAAACTCTCCCCCCAGGCGAGTCTCTTCGCTCCCAAGGCGTCCGCGATCGTTTGACCGAGGTCGGCGAGGGTCGGGCGCGTGCCCAGGTTCACCCCGCGCGCGAGACGTGGCCCGTACGCCAGCAACGGCACATATTCCCTGGAATGACCGGGGCCCTCCCTCGTCGGGTCGCTACCATGGCCGGCTGTCACGCACAACAGGTCCCCATGGCGCAGCATGCCCAGCATCTCCGGCAGCCTGGCGTCGAACTCTTCCAAGGCCCTGGCGCACCCGGAGGCCTCGTATCGAAAGCAGGCCAGCTCGTCGAAATCCCCGAGGTTGGTCAAGATGAGCCCCCTGGGCACTTCTTTGAGGGCTCGGAGCGTCTCGGTCATACTGGCCGCGTCGTCGCCGGGGTTGCTCGACCGCGTCACGCCCCGCCCGGCAAACAGGTCAGCGATCTTCCCGATGGCGACGACCGGTTGCCCCGAGATTATCAGCACATCGAGCAGGGTTTGGCCTGGCGGCTCGAGCGAAAAATCCCTGCGCCGCGCCGTTCCTGCGAAAGCGCCCGGTCTCCCGCCA
>Ga0233416_10000261_pt1 | contig 16164 bp, 19 predicted proteins | sample Sediment_Towuti__2_FD_188638 | JGI IMG/M metagenome (GOLD analysis project Ga0233416, IMG submission 188638) | Sediment microbial communities from Lake Towuti, South Sulawesi, Indonesia - Sediment_Towuti_2014_0_MG | ecosystem: Environmental > Aquatic > Freshwater > Lake > Sediment | place... | reverse complement strand
CTGCGGTTCGTTCATGTCGATGATCTTGCGGTTCAGGATCGGCAGCCGGATACCGTAGGTGAACTTGTTCACCAGGATGAAGTCGCCGACGAGCAGCGTCGGGATCATCGACCCCGACGGGATGCGAAACGGCTCGACCACGAACGAGCGGAGCAGGAACACGATGAGGATGACCGGGAAGAAGCTCTTCGGGTACTCGATCCACCACGGCTCCTTCGCGCCTGCCGCGCGCCGGCGCGCGAAGTAGAGCCGATCTGCGGTCGCGATCACTCCCGTCACGACCAGCAGGATGAACAGGATGAGCGCGAAGTTCATCGTCGCATCACTTGCCTTCGACCTGGAGGATCGCCAGGAACGCTTCCTGGGGGATCTCGACGGTCCCCACCTGCTTCATCCGCCGCTTGCCGGCTTTCTGCTTCTCGAGCAGCTTCCGCTTGCGCGTGATGTCGCCGCCGTAGCACTTGGCCAGGACGTTCTTGCGCAGCGCCTTCACCGTTTCCCGCGCGATGATGTGTGACCCGATCGCCGCCTGGATCGCGACGTCGAACATCTGCCGCGGGATCAGCTCCCGCATCCGCGCGACGAGCTCGCGCCCGCGATACTGGGCGTTCTGGCGATGGACCATCAGCGACAGCGCATCGACGCGTTCCCCGTTGACGAGGATGTCGAGCTTGACCATGTCCGCCGCGCGAAATTCGTTGAACTCGTAGTCGAGCGAGGCGTAGCCGCGCGACACGGATTTCAGCCGGTCGAAGAAGTCCATCACGATCTCGTTCAGCGGCATCTCGTAGGTGAGCATCACCTGCCGGCCGTGGTACTGCATGTTCCTCTGGGCCCCGCGCTTGCCGGTGCAGAGCGTCATCACCGGGCCCACGTAGTCCTGGGGGACGAAGATCGTCGTGGTGATGATCGGCTCGCGGATCTCCGCGACCCGCGCCGGGTCCGGCATGCGGGCCGGATTCTCGACCTGGATCACCGCGCCGTCGCGCAGCTGCACCTCGTATACGACAGTGGGCGCGGTCGTGATCAGATCCATGTCGTACTCGCGCTCGAGCCGCTCCTGCACGATGTCCATGTGCAGCAGGCCGAGGAACCCGCACCGGAACCCGAAGCCGAGCGCCTGCGACACCTCGGGCTCGTACTGCAGCGAAGCATCGTTCAGCTTCAGCTTCTGCAGCGCTTCACGGAGCGCCTCGTACTGATTGGACTCGATCGGGTAGAGCCCGGCGAACACCTGCGGCTTGATCTCCTTGAACCCGGGCAAGGCGGCGTTCGCCGGCCGGTCCGCATGGGTCACCGTGTCGCCGACCCGCGCCGCCTGCAGCTCCTTGATTCCCGACACGACGAACCCCACCTCACCCGCCGCGAGCTCGCTGCGGGGCTCGGCCTTGGGCGTGAAGACTCCCACCTGCTCGCAAAAGTAACCGGCCTTGGTGGACATCAGGAGGATCCGGTCCCGCGGCCTGAGGACCCCGTCGACGACGCGCACCAGCATCACGACTCCGACGTAGTTGTCGAACCACGAGTCGATGACCAGCGCCTTCAGCGGCCCCTCCGGGTCGCCCCGCGGCGGCGGGATGCGCCGGAGGATCGCCTCGAGGATGTCCTCGACGCCGTCGCCGGTCTTGGCGCTCGCCCGGATCGCGTCCTGGGCGGGAATGCCGATGACGTCCTCGATCTCCTGGATCGCCCGCTCGGGGCTCGCCGAGGGGAGGTCGAGCTTGTTCAGCACCGGCACCACCTCCACGCCCTGCTCGATGGCGGTGTAGCAGTTGGCGACGGTCTGCGCCTCGACGCCCTGGGTGGCGTCGACGACCAGCAGCGCCCCCTCGCAGGCGGCGAGCGAACGGGAGACCTCGTAGGAGAAGTCGACGTGTCCCGGGGTGTCGATCAAGTTGAGGTTGTAGACCGAGCCGTCGCGCGCGGTGTACCGGAGCGCCGCGGTCTGCGCCTTGATGGTGATTCCCCGTTCGCGCTCGATGTCCATCGAGTCGAGCACCTGCTCGCCCATCTCCCGGTCCGAGAGCCCGCCGCAGCGCTGGATGAACCGGTCGGCGAGCGTCGACTTGCCATGGTCGATGTGCGCGATGATGGAAAAGTTGCGGATGTGCTGCATCAGGTGCCGGTCAGGCCGTGCGGGTACAAAAAAGGGTGCTGTGGTTGCAGCACCCTTCCGCCGCTCGCGGCGGCGCGCATTCTAGCGGATTCCCCGGCGCCCGGCTGCGGCGCGCGCGCCGGCGCGTCGGCCGCGGGGCGCGCGGTCCGGTCTCAGCCGCCGGTCGTTTCGCCCTTGATGGTCGCGAAGATATTGGCTTCGCCGCGCCGGATCTGCAGCGTGATGGTGGTTCCCTTGTCGAGGCTCGCGACGAGGTCGTTGAACTGCTTCGCCGACTTGATGTCGGTCGTGGTGCCCTTCGCGCTGAACGCGACGATCACGTCGCCGGGACGGATGTCGGCGCGCGGCTGGCCGCGGACCTCGTCCACGAGCACCCCGCCTTGCAGGCGGAGGTCGCGCCGCTTGTCCTCGCCGACGTCGCTCACGACGAGGCCGAGCCGGTTCGCGGCGAGCTCGGGTTTCTTTTCGCCGGGACGCGCACCGCGGCTCGCCGCGACGCGATCATCGGGCACTTCCCCGACGACGACCGCGACCTCCTTGGTCTGCCCCTTGCGCCACACCTGCATCGGCACCCGCGAGCCGGGTTTGGTCGAGCCGACGATGCGCGGCAGATCGGAGGAGGAGCTGACCGCCTTGCCGTCGAACTTCAGGATCACGTCGCCGGTCTCCACGCCCGCCTTCTCGGCCGGACCGCCCTTCTCGACCGCGTTGACGAGCGCACCGGCCGGCTTGCCCAAGCCGAACGAGTCCGCGAGCTCCTTCGACACCTCCTGGATCACGACGCCGATGCGCCCGCGGCTCACCCGGCCGGCGGTGCGAAGCTGGGTCGAGATCTCCATCGCGACGTCGATCGGGATCGCGAACGACAGCCCCATGAACCCGCCGGTGCGGCTGTAGATCTGGGAGTTGATTCCCACGACCTCGCCGCCGAGGTTGAAGAGCGGCCCGCCGGAATTGCCCGGGTTGATGGCGACGTCGGTCTGGATGAACGGGACGAAGTTCTCCTGCGGCAGCGACCGGCCCTTCGCGCTCACGATGCCCGCGGTGACGGTGTTCTCGAACCCGAACGGCGAGCCGATCGCGACCACCCATTCGCCGACCTTCAGCTTGGCGGGATCGCCGAACCGGACCGTCTGCAGGCCCGCCGCCTCGATCTTGATCAGGCCGACGTCGGTGCGCTTGTCGACGCCGATCACTTTCGCCCTGAACTCGCGCTTGTCGTTGAACTTGACGGTGATCTCGTCGGCCGCCTCGACGACGTGGGCGTTGGTGAGGATGTAGCCGTCCGGGCTGATGACGAAGCCCGAGCCGAGCGAGGTCGGCTCAGCCTCCCGGGGCCCCTGCGGACCGCGCGGGACGAAGCGCCGGAAGAACTCGTAGAACGGATCGTCTTCGTCGAGCTGCGGCACCTGCGGCTGGGCGCGGCGCTGGCGGGCCTGGGTCGAGCTGATGTTCACGACCGCCCCGCCCTGGCTCTCGACGATCTGGGTGAAATCGGGCAGGCCCCGGTTCTGGGCGAGGGACGACCCTGCGGCAAGGGCTGCGGCGAGGGCGGCACCGACGACGAATGTTCTCATGGCAGTGTTCCGACAGGACGTGCGGTAGGTAGGGAAGATAAAGAGAGAAGGGCCGGGTTTCAAGGGAGACTTTCCTCCGGCCGCCCCCTCGAGGGGGTTATTGCGGCCGCCGGTGCTCGACCGCGTTGGCGATCAGCCTCACGCTCTCCGCCGGGACCTCGCCGACCACCGTGACCAGGTGCTCGTGGACCCTGCGGATGTACAGGTTCATGGCCCCCAGCCGCGACAGGCCGAGCGGGGTTTGCGGGGTCTTGGAGGTCAGCGGCTCGATGAAGACCGACACGGCGGCCAGCCCGTCCGAGAGGACGATATGGCCGACGTCGGTGCTCGCCCCGACGTTGCGCCGCATCTCGGTGACCTTCCGGTACCCGGCCGGAAGCGGGCCGAGGAGCCAGCCGTGCTGCGCCAGGTCGGCCGGCACCATCCCCGTGCTCTCGATGCGCCAGTCCCGGCCCTTGCCGGCGAAGCGCGACTTGACCTGGTCCTTGCCGATCCTGCCGCCGATCTGGAGCTGCGTGAAGGCGAACTGCTCGATGACCTCGTTCCGCTCGTTCAGGGTCTTCGCCTTCACCAGCATCCCGGTCGCGACGTCCGCCCAGAGCTTGTGGCCGTAGCGCAGCTTGTCCTTCGGCTCGAGCACGATCGCCTGGCAGTCATGGCCGGCGATCCGCTCGGTCTCGGCCTTGCGGATGGTGTAGTGCTCGGCGAGCGCGCGCGGGTCGGCGCGCATCGCCGGGAACGGCCGCGTGTCGAGCTGGCGGTCGATCTTCAGGGTCATGGTCTGCGGGAGGTAGCACTTCACCTCCTCGTTGACCCGCACGATCTCCCGCGGCGTACCGTCGAGGGTCTCGAGCCGCTCGTGCACTCCCGACGCGTCGACGATGCGCGTGATCCGGGAGGTCTCGACCTGCTCGCCGTGCTGGTAGACGAACGTCCCGGTGTAGCTGAGACGTTCCGTTGCGCTGTAGATCCGCTGCAGCCACTGGAGGGCATCGCTGCCCTGGGCGAGCGCCGCGCCGGAGCAGGTCACGGTGCCCGCCGCGAAGGCCGCGGCCAGCAGGACCGACCGCATCGTCACCGAGTCCCGGACTCTTCGGCTACCGTGCGGATATAGGGTGCGATCCCGCCGATCGCGAGCGACGGCGAGAACCGCTGGTGCGCGAGGAGATAGTCGCCGACGCCTTGCGCGGTCGGCACCGCCTCGACGGCCAGTGCGCTGGCCTGCGGCGGAACCGGGGCGCTCGAGAAATCGAAGAGCGGCAGCGCCATCCAGCCGACCAGCGCAACCGCCGCGATGCTCGCGGCGGCCGAGAGCGCGTACCACGCCGGGCGCCGCCGCGGCCGCCGGAGCGCGCCCGGCGCCAGCACGGTCGGCTCCTGGTCCAGCCGCGCCCGAACCCTGGCCGCCACGTCGAGACCGGTGTGTCCCCGCAGCGCATCGCCGATCAGATGGTAGACGTCCCAGGTGGCGCGGAACTCCGGATCGCTCTTGAGACGCTTCACGCAGCCTTCGCACTCCGGGCCGGAAGCCGCGTCGTCGATCATCGCCGAGAGTTGCTCTTTCATCCTCGTTACCACCTTCTGTCCTTGCCGGTGTCCAGCAGCGGCCGCAATTTCGCGGCGATCGCCTCGCGCGCCCGGAAGATCCGCGACCGCACCGTCCCGATCGGGCAGTTCATGATGCCGGCGATCTCGTCGTAGCTCAGACCCTCGATCTCGCGCAGCTCGATCGCGGTCCGGAGCTCCTCGGGCAGATCTTCCATCGCCTTCTGGACCGTCTCCGCAATCTCCTTCGAAGCGAGCACGCTCTCGGGGGTGTTGATGTCCCGCAGCTGCTCGCCGTCCTCGAACGCTTCCGCCTCGTCGGACGCGATCTCGGTCGTCGTCGGGGCCCGGCGCCCCATCGCCACCAGATAGTTCTTGGCGGTGTTGATCCCGATCCGGTACAGCCACGTGTAAAACGCGCTGTCACCGCGGAACGAGGGCAGCGCGCGGTAGGCCTTCACGAACGCCTCCTGCGCGACGTCCTCGACTTCCGCCGGATCGCGGACAAACCGCGACAGCAGCCGTCCGAGCTTGCGCTGGTACTTGGAAACGAGCAGGTCGAAGGCCTGCTTGTCGCCGGTTTGCGCCCGCTCGACCAGCTCCCGGTCAACGTCGCGGTCCGCCATCGCCGCCTCCCAGCGAACTTCCTGTCTTGTTGTTTTTCAACTGCTTAACGGCTGGCGGCGGCCAGTATAACAGCCGGCACACGACCCTCTCGCAGCTAAAGACACCCGGTCCCCCGATTGGTTCATTGCCCTGTAGGGATATTCGCAACACCGGTCCCGCCGACGACGGGCGGAACGCCCCATCGCAGCCAGACGCGGAGGCGGCGGAAGGCCTCAGCGTCGATCGCATCGGGCAGGACCACCAGTGCCCGGCGCCGGCCCGCCAGATCCCGCAGCGTCGCAACGGCAACCCAGGCGGCCGGCACCGCGACGGTCCTCAGTGTCGCGGCGCACCAGTCACCGGCCGGCCCGGCGATCGCGACTTTCCCATCGGTTCCGAACTCGAAACCGGCGACCGCCAGCGGCGTCCATTGCAGTGTCAGCCTGAGCTGCGCGACGGCCGAGAGCGCCACCCCGGCCGCAGCGACCGCCGCCCCGACCGCCGGAAGGGCCAGCACCGCCGCGCCGAGCGCAGCCGCGTGCGCGACGACGATCGCCGTGGCGAGCGCCCGCGAGGGGCGAAGATGCACCCGCACGCCCGCGCTACTGGACCCGGGAGAAGATCAGCGTCCCGTTCGTCCCGCCGAAGCCGAACGAGTTGGAGAGCGCCGCGCGGATCTTCGTCTCGCGGGCCTTCAGCGGCACGTAGTCGAGGTCGCACGCCGGGTCGACATTGAACAGGTTGGCAGTCGGCGGCGCGACCTGCCGGTGAACTGCGAGCACCGAGAAAACCGCCTCGATGCCGCCCGCTGCGCCGAGCAGATGCCCGGTCATCGACTTCGTCGAGCTGATCGCGATCTTCGCCGCGTGCTCGCCGAATGCGCGCTTGACTGCAACGGTCTCCGCGATGTCGCCGAGCGGGGTGGAAGTGCCGTGCGCGTTGATGTAGTCGACCTGGTCCGGTGCGATGCGGGCGTTCCGCAGCGCGTTGATCATGCAGCGCGCCGCGCCCTCCCCGTCCTCGCACGGCGCGGTGATGTGATGCGCATCGGCGCTCATGCCGTAGCCGGCTAGCTCGGCATAGATCTTCGCGCCCCGGGCCCGTGCGTGCGTCTCCTCTTCCAGCACGACGATGCCCGCTCCTTCGCCAAGCACGAACCCGTCGCGATCCCGGTCCCACGGCCGGCTCGCCGTCGCCGGATCGTCGTTGCGCGTCGACAGCGCCCGCGGCGCGGTGAACCCGCCGACGCCGAGCGGGCTGATCGTCGACTCGGAGCCGCCCGCGATGACGACGTCGGCGTCGCCGTACTCGATCAGCCGGCCGCCCTCGCCGATGCAGTGGTTCGACGTGGTGCACGCAGTCACCAGCGCGAGATTCGGGCCCTTGAAGCCGTACATGATCGACAGCTGCCCCGCGATCATGTTGATGATGCTGCCCGGGACGAAGAACGGCGAGATCTTGCGGGGGCCGCCCTTGAGATAGTCGTCGTGAGTCGATTCAATCAACGGCAGGCCACCGATCCCCGAGCCGATCACGCAGCCGATGCGCTCGAGATTTTCGCGGCCCGGGTCGAGGCCCGCGTCACGGATCGCCTGGATCGACGCCGCAAGCCCGTAGTGGATGAACGTGTCGTACCGCCGGGCTTCCTTCGCGGAGAGGTACGCCGATACGTCGAAGCCCTTCACTTCGCCGGCGATCTGGCTCGGAAAGGCGGAGGCGTCGAAGCGGGTGATGCGGGTGATGCCGGACCTGGCGGCGAGGATCGCCTGCCAGGCTTCCTCGACTGCGTTGCCGACGGGGCAGATCAGCCCGAGTCCGGTAACGACGACACGGCGGCGCGACAAGCGGGCTCCGGGAGCGCCTCAGGCCTTCTTGGCGAGATGATTCTTGATGTAGTCGATCGCCTGCTGGACGGTGGTGATCTTCTCCGCCTCCTCGTCCGGAATCTCGGTCTCGAACTCCTCCTCGAGCGCCATCACCAGCTCGACGGTGTCAAGCGAGTCCGCGCCGAGGTCGTCGACGAACGAGGACTCGCTCTTGATCTCGGCCTCGTTCACGCCGAGCTGCTCGGCCACGATCTTCTTGACGCGCTGTTCGACGTTGTCCATGCGGACTCCTTCCCTCCAAAGCGTGTGTTCTAGTCTGGTGCTGCGGGACCCCGAAGGCGCGGAATTCTATCAGAACGCCCTCCCGCCGGTGCCCGACGGGATCCCGTTTCAGCTCATGTACATGCCGCCGTTGACGTGCAACGTCGCGCCGGTGATGTACCCCGCGCGCGGCGACGCGAGGAACAGCACCGCGGCCGCCACGTCCTCGGGCGCACCGAGGCGGCCGAGCGGGATCTGGGCAAGCAGCTGCTCGCGGGTCGCCTCGGGCAGTGCCCGCGTCATGTCGGTGTCGATGAAACCGGGCGCGACGCAGTTGACCGTGATCCCGCGGCTGCCGATCTCGCGCGCGAGGGAGCGGGTCATCCCGGCAACGCCCGCCTTTGCGGCCGAGTAGTTGACCTGGCCAGCGTTCCCGCTTTCCCCGACGACTGACGTGATGCTGATGATCCGGCCGGCGCGCGCCTTCATCATGCCCCGGAGCACCGCGCGCGAGAGCCGGAAGACGGACTTGAGGTCGGTCTCGATCACGGTGTCCCACTCCGCCTCTTTCATCCGCAGCAGCAGGTTGTCGCGGGTGATGCCCGCGTTGTTCACCAGGATCGACACGGCGCCGAACTCCTGCTCGATCTTGGAGACCAGCGCTTCGACCGCTGCACCGTCGGTGACGTCCAGGGCGGCGCCCCGCCCGGCGATCGACGCCGCGCCGAGAGCGGCGCTGATCGAGCCCGCGCCGGCCTCGGTCGTGGCGGTGCCGATCACCGTCGCGCCGGATGCGCCGAGCGCGTGGGCGACCGCCTTGCCGATGCCGCGGCTCGCACCGGTGACGAGCGCGATCTGCCCCTTCAGCTCCATCCGGCCGCCTTGAGCTCGGCGAGGGTCTGCGTCATGCCGTCGCGATCGACCAGCGCGAAGCTCTGCACCTCCGCGATCCGTTTCGCGAGCGGGGCGAGGACCTTGCCGCCGCACTCGGCGACGTGGGTGACGCCCTGTGCCGCGATCGCCTGGACGCACTCCACCCAGCGCACCGGATGATTGGCCTGACGGACCAGCGCATCCTTGATTTCGGCCGGCTGAACGCAGATCCGCACGTCGACGTTGTTGACCACCGGGATCCGCGGCGCGCGCACGTTGATTCCCGCCAGATGCTCCTTCAGCCGCGCCGCGGCCGGGCCGAGCAGCGACGAGTGGAACGGCGCGCTGACCGGTAGCGAGACGGCGCGCTTCGCGCCGAGCGCCTTCGCGCGCTCGATGGCACGCTCCACCGCTTCGGCATGCCCGGCGATCACGACCTGGCCGGGGGCGTTGAAGTTGACTGCTTCGACGACCTGTCCTGCGGCGCTCTCGGCGCAGGCGGCGCGCACCGCGGCATCGTCGAGGCCGAGGATCGCAGCCATCGCGCCCTGGCCCTCGGGTACCGCCTCTTGCATGGCCTGCGCGCGAAGCCGCACGAGCGGCAGCGCGTCCTCGAAGGCGAGCGCACCCGCGGCGACCAGCGCCGTGTACTCGCCGAGACTGTGTCCGGCCATCACCACGGGTTCCGGACCGCCGAGCCCGCGCCACAGCCGGTACGCGGCATAGCCGGCGGTCAGCATCACCGGCTGCGTATTCACGGTGCGGTTCAGCTCCTCCGGCGGGCCCTCGGCGATGAGCCGTGCGACATCCTGCTTGAGGACCTCGGAGGCGGTCGCAAGCACCTCCCGGACTTCGGACGAGTCACCGTAACCGTCCAGCATCCCGACCGATTGCGCACCCTGGCCGGGGAACACGATGCCGAGCTTCATTGCGGTTCCCTCAGATCTCGACGAGCGCTGCACCCCAGGTGAATCCGCCGCCCACACCCTGGAGCATCACCTTGTGGCCGGGTCTGATCCGGCCGTCGCGGCAGGCGAGGTCGAGAGCGAGCGGGACCGAGGCTGCCGAAGTATTCGCGTGCCGATCGACCGTGACCACCAGCCGCTCGCGGGGCAGGCGGAGCCGCTTCACGGTCGCATCGAGGATCCGGATGTTCGCCTGGTGCGGAATCAGCCAGTCGATATCCTCGATCCGCACGCCGCACTTTGCGACCGTCTCGTGCGCGACCTCCTCGAGCACCCGGACGGCGTACTTGAACACCGCGGGACCATCCATCCTCAGGAACGGGCTCCCGACGATCCTTCCGCCGCAGACATTCCCCGGCACCGCCAGGATCCTCGCGTGATGGCCGTCGGCGTGAAGCACGCTCGCATGCACGCCGGGACGTTCGTCGGCGCGCAGCACCACCGCGCCGGCGCCGTCGCCGAAGAGCACGCACGTCGACCGGTCCGTCCAGTCGAGGATCCGCGAGAACACCTCGGCGCCGACCACGAGCGCGGTGCGCGCCTGCCCGGCGCGAACGAACGTGTCGGCAATCGCGAGCCCGTACACGAACCCGCTGCACACCGCCTGCACGTCGAACGCGGCGCAGCCGTGCACGTCGAGCTTCGCCTGGAGCAGGCAGGCGGTGCTCGGAAAGACGTAGTCCGGGGTGGATGTGGCCACGATGATGAGATCGAGCGCGCTCGCCGCGATGCCCGCGGCCCGCAGCGCCTCGCGGCTTGCCTCGAGCGCGAGATCGCTCGCGGTCTGGTTCTCGTCAGCGATGTGGCGCTGCCGGATGCCGGTGCGCGAGACGATCCATTCGTCCGAGGTATCGACACGGCGCGCGAGCTCGTCGTTGGTGACGATGCGCGGCGGAAGGTAGCTGCCGGTCCCGACGATCCGCGCGCAGGTCACGACGCCGCCTCCGCGAGCGCAGCCGCTTCGGCCACGGCGAGCCGCTCGGTGATGCGCTCGAGGACGCGGTTGCGCACCTCGTCCGCGGCGCGCTCGATCGCGCGGCAGAACGCCACCCGGTCGGCGGAGCCGTGGCTCTTCACCACGACCCCCTTGAGTCCGAGCAGCGTGGCGCCGTTGTACCGCCGCGGGTCGAGCCGCCGGCGCAGCGCGGCGAGCGCCGGCCATGCCACGACTGCCGCGAGCTTGCGCAGCGGATTGCGCGTGAACTCCTCGCGCAGGAACCGCTCGACCATCCGGGCGAGCCCCTCGGAGGTCTTGAGCGCGACGTTGCCGACGAAGCCGTCGCAGACCACCACGTCGACCTCGCCCCGGTAGATCCCGTCGCCTTCCACGTTGCCGGCGAAGTTGAGCTCGCTCGCGCGCAGGAGCTCGCCCGCCTGCCGGACGATCTGGTTGCCCTTGATCGCCTCGGCGCCGATATTGAGCAGGCCGACCGACGGCCGCTCGCGGTGCTCGACCGCCGACACGAGGATCGAGCCCATCACCGCGAACTGCAGGAGGTGCTCGGGCTTGCAGTCCGGGCTCGCGCCGAGATCGAGCATGTAGGTCTGGCCCTTCTGCGTCGGCAGGACCGAGACGAGCGCGGGCCGATCGATTCCCGGCAGCGCCTTGAGCACGAAGTGCGCCGTTGCCATGAGCGCACCGGTGTTGCCGGCGCTGACCGCGGCATGCGCCTTGCCGTGCTTCACGAGATCGAGGGCGACACGCATCGACGAGTCCTTCTTGCGCTTCAGCGCGATGGCCGGAGCCTCGTCCATGCCGACGACCTCGGCTGCGTGGTGCACCTGGATGCGCTCCGCAGAGATCGGTCGGCTCCGCTTCAGCTGGGCCTCGATCGCCTCGCGCCGGCCCACGAGGATCACCGTGGCGGTGGGATCGCGCTCGAGGAAGCGCAGCGCGGCGGGGACCGTCACCGACGGGCCGTGGTCACCGCCCATGCAGTCGATCGCGAGCCGGACATCGGCCGTTCGGACCGGCGGGCTGTCGCTGGAATGCCGGGGCGAGGACACCCCAACCCCCTCCTCCCTCTGGCGCGCAAGGGAGCGCGCGCCGCTACTCGCTCTTGGTCTTGACGACCTTCTTGCCGCGGTAGAAACCGCTCGGGCTGACGTGATGGCGCAGGTGGACCTCGCCCGTGGACGGCTCCACCGCGAGCGGCGGGTTGCCGAGCGCATCGTGCGAGCGGTGCATCCCGCGGCGCGACGACGACTTCTTGTTCTGCTGTACGGCCATGCGTGTGACTCCTTCAGTGTTCGTTCACCGGGACGAACCCTCGCGATCCGTCCCGTCCTTGCCCAGCCGCGCGAGCCCCGCGAATGGGACGGACTTGCCCGCAGTGGAGCGCGCGACCGCGGTCTCACAGTGCGGATGCATCGCCACCATCGGCAGGGCGAGGATCGCCTCGTCCTCGACCAGTGCGGCGACATCCATCGCACGCGACGCGAGGACCCGGTCGAGGTCGTCGTCCGCCGCGTCGATCTCCGCCTGCGTGCCGGCCAGCTCGAGCTCGGTCGTCATCTCGAGCGGCAGATCGAGTGATCCGAGGCAGCGCTGGCACGCAACGCGCAACTCACCGGACACCTCGATCGTGAGGCTCGGCCGACCCTTGACGTTCTGCCCGCCGCGCACCGCATAGCGCAGGGTCGCGCTCTCGCAGCCCAGCGCCGCGAGGCGCTGGAGCGCATCGATGCCGAGCGTTCCCGAGACGACTCCGCGGCCACGCGCGAACTGCAGGCCGTCGATCGTCCCGGCGCGAGACATAGGGCGCGAATCATAGTATTTTTCGCCCGGACCGTCAAAGAAATCAGTGAGCTAGCTCGCAAGCCGCACCGCGCCGCCGCCGCGATTCCATGCCCCCGGGCCGCCTGATCCTCGCCTCGACCTCGCGCTATCGCCGGGAACTCCTCGCGCGCCTGCGCGTGCCGTTCGAGGTGGTCAGTCCGGGGGTGGACGAAGCCGCGCGTCCAGGCGAGCCACCCGGTGAGCTCGCGATGCGCCTTGCGCTGGAGAAGGCCAGGGCCGTCGCGGCCCGCGAACGCGACGCGCTGGTGATCGGCGCCGACCAGGTCGCGGTGCTCGGCGAGGAGGCGCTCTCGAAACCGGGCACGCACGACAACGCGGTCGCCCAGCTCCGCGCGCTGCGGGGACGGCGCGTGAGCTTCCTGACGGCGGTCGCCGTCGTCCGGGCTCCGGACGGCGCGACGCGCTCGCGGCTGGTTCCCTGTCACGTGGAGTTCCGCAACTTCCCGGATGCCGCGATCGAGCGCTATCTCCGCCTCGAGCAGCCCTACGACTGCACGGGTGCGGCCAAGATCGAGGCCCTCGGCATCGCTCTGGTCCGCCGGCTCGACAGCGAGGATCCGACCGCCCTGATCGGCCTGCCGCTGATCGCGCTCGTCGACCTGCTCGGCGAACTGGGCTGTGACGTTCTCGCGTGAGCGGGAGGGGCACGCTTTACCTCGTTCCGACGCTGATCGGCGGCAGTGAGGTCGCAACTGCGATCCCCGCGAGAGTGGCGGAACGCCTTCGCGCGATCACCTACTTCATCGCCGAGGAGCCGAAGCGCGCGCGGGCGTTTCTGAAGGCAGTCGGGCACCCGCTGCCGCTGGCCGACCTGGCGGTCGAAAAGCTCGACCCGCACGCCGATGGCCAGCGCCTGGACGAGCTGCTCGCACCCCTGACCGAGGGGCGTGACGCCGCGGTGCTCGTGGACGCCGGGGCACCCGCGGTGGCGGATCCGGGAGCGACGCTGGTCCGCCGCGCCCACGAGCTCCGCATCCGCGTGGCGCCACTCGTCGGACCCTCGGCAATCCTGCTCGCGCTGATGGCCGCCGGCCTGGAAGGCCAGCGCTTCGCTTTCCACGGCTACTTGCCGGTCGACGAAGGCGAGCTGAAGGCCCGCCTGCGCGCGCTCGAAAGGACGTCCGGGGAGGAGCGGCGGACCGAGGTCTTCATCGAGACGCCCTACCGGAACGACCGTTTGCTGCGGGTGATCGTCGAGACCTGCGCGCCGGACACGCTGCTCTCGGTCGCCGCGGATCTGTCGCTGCCCGGCGAATCGGTCGTCACCCGCCCGGTCGGGGAATGGCTGACCGAACCCCGCGCGATCGGGAAGCGGCCCGCCGTGTTCCTGCTGCTCGCGCAGCCGAAGCGCGGCCGGCCGCCGCGCCGACTAGCGCAGTCGCGCCGCTGACGCGCCCAGACCGAGCGTCTGGGCCACTCCGGCGCCGAAGCGCTTCGCGAAGCGCTCGGCCAGGTTCTCCTTCTGCGTGTAATCGATGACCAGCTCCGCCTTGATCACCTCGCGCGCCACGTAGTCGACGCTGCCGAAGGCGTCGGTCAGCCCGAGCTCGATCGATTTCGCGCCGGTCCAGATCAGGCCGCTGAAGAGCTCCGGCGACTCCTTGAGGCGCTTGCCGCGGCCCTTGCGCACGACGTCGATGAACTGCAGGTGGATCTCGCCGAGCAGCGCCTTCGCGTGCTCCACCTGCTTGGACTCGAGCGGCGAGAACGGATCGAGAAAGGCCTTGTTGTCGCCGGAGGTGAAGACGCGGCGCTCGACGCCCAGTTTGTCGAGCGTCTCGACGAACCCGAACTGGTCCATCAGCACGCCGATCGAGCCGATCAGGCTCGCCTTGTCGACGTAGATCCGGTCCGCGGCCGAGGCGATGTAGTACCCGCCCGAGGCGCAGATGTCCTCCACCACCGCATACATGGGGATGTTCGGATACAGCCCGCGCAGGCGGCGAATCTCGTCGTAGATGATGCCTGCCTGCACCGGACTGCCGCCCGGCGAGTTGACTCGCAGGATGACACCCTGGGTGTTCTTGTCCTTGAACGCGCTCTGCAACGCAGCGTTCACGTTGTCCGCGCTGGAATTGCCCTTCGCGTCGATCACCCCGGCGACGTCGATCAGGGCGGTGTGCTTCGCCGCCGAAAGCGAATCGGAGAAGCGGTAGTCGAGCAGCAGGATCAGCAGGAACGTCAGATACGCGAAGGTCAGCAGCTTGAAGAAGATGCCCCAGCGACGCGAGCGCCGCTGCTCGTTGAGCGCCTCGAGCGCGAGCTTCTCGAGGACGCCGCGCTCCCAGTTGTTGCCGGTCTCAGCCATGGTCGGATCCTACTCGTTGAGCACCACTTCCCCATCGACCTCCTCGACCGCGACCGGGACGAGCCCGCCGCCGCGGCACGGGCCGCCGAGGCACGCGCCCGTCGCGGGGTCGTAGAGCGCGCCGTGCGTCGAGCATATCAAAACGATCCCGTCGGCATCGAGGAAACGCCCCGGCTGCCAGTCGAGCTCCACACCGACGTGCGCGCAGCGGTTGAAGTAGGCGTGGACGCGTCCTTCGTACCGGATCGCGAACGCGCTGTGCGACGCGCCCTCGCGCCGCAGCTCGAACCGCACGCCGTCGCCGCCGTCGACGAGCGCGGCCGCCGGGCAGATCACTACGCGTTCGCGGCCAGCCATCCCGAAAGCTCCCGGGTCGAATGCACGAGCGCGAGCGGCGCGAACGTCGCGAGCCGCGCTGCGTCGTGGGCACCGTAGCTCACCGCGACCGCAGCCACGGCCGCGTTCGCCGCCATCTCGAGGTCGTGCGAGGTGTCGCCCACCATCAGCATGCGGCCGGTATCCGTGCCGAGCTCCACCATGAGCTCCCGCAGCATGTCGGGCGCCGGCTTCGGGGCGCACTGGTCGGCGCAGCGCGTCGCATCGAAGAACCTCTTCAGCCCGGTCTGTTCGAGCGCGCGCGCGAGCCCGGCGCGGCTCTTGCCGGTCGCGATCGCGAGCGTGTGGCCGCGCCCGCGCAGGGTCTGCAGCATCTCCTCGGTTCCCGGAAAGAGCGGCAGCGTCGCATCGCACGCCAGAAAATGATGGCGGTAGCGCGCTGCGACCCGCGGGTACTCCGACTCCGGGAGCCCGGGGATTGCGTGGGCGAGCGAGTCGGCGAGGCCCAGCCCGATGACGTGGCGGGCGCGCTCGTCCTCGGGTACCGGCAGGCCCAGGTCCCGACACGCGGCCTGGATGCATGCGACGATCGCGCCGGCCGAGTCGATCAGCGTCCCGTCCCAGTCGAAGACGACGAGGTCAAACCGTCGGGGCATCGGCGGCTGATACCTGCGCGCGGTCGAGGAAACCGGCGAGCTCGGCCGGCAGCGGCGCCTCGAGCGCGATCCGCGCCCCGGTCTGCGGGTGATCGAACGCGAGCTCGGCAGCGTGCAGGAACATCCGTTTCAGCCCGCGCTTCGCGAGCTGACGGTTCAGCTCGAAGTCGCCGTACTTGTCGTCGCCGGCGATCGGGAAGCCGAGGTGCGCAAGCTGCACGCGGATCTGATGGGTCCGGCCGGTCTCGAGCGTCGCCTCGAGCAACGAGAATTCCCCGAGCCGCCGGATGAGCCT
>Ga0233416_10000260_pt1 | contig 16197 bp, 18 predicted proteins | sample Sediment_Towuti__2_FD_188638 | JGI IMG/M metagenome (GOLD analysis project Ga0233416, IMG submission 188638) | Sediment microbial communities from Lake Towuti, South Sulawesi, Indonesia - Sediment_Towuti_2014_0_MG | ecosystem: Environmental > Aquatic > Freshwater > Lake > Sediment | place... | reverse complement strand
CTCGAGGACATAAAAAGGGGCGACGCGCTGCTGGGCGCGTCGCCCCCTCTGCAACGATGTCCTCCGGCCTTCAGTGCCCCATCGTGTCTTCGTTGGCGCTCCAAGGCGTCACACCCGAGATCAGCGTCTTCCCGCCCGGGACCATGACGTCATACTGCATCACCACTGTATCCTTCCCCTTCGGTGAGGTATTCAACTTCTTCTTGGCCTCGTAGCAGGCTTTGTCGAACTCATCCTTGCCCTGACAGGCCGCCTCTTTCAGCGCACGGATGCCCCGGGGCTTCGCGGGATCCCCAGCGATCTCTGGCAGCTTTTTCACGGACGAGATCACCCGGCGGTTCTGCTCGACTTCCTGGGCCACGAACTCGATCAGGGTGGTGGCCGATGAAGGCGGCACTTCCTTCGCCGCCGCTGGGCCGGCGTGCGGCCGGGCCATCGACTTCAACTGATCCCAGACTTCCTTGTTCGCGGCGTAGAACTTGAGGTTTTTCCCCGGATGGATCTTCTGCCAGAAGTAGCCGCTCTCGGCGTTTCCACCGAACACCGCGATATTGAGCCAGACCGCTTCATCGTACGGGTCCAGGATGATCACCCGGCCTTGAAGCGTGGTCGGCTTGCTCATATCACCCCACTCGAACCGTTCCTGGAAGGCTTCGATGGCCAGCGCGGTCGAGGTCACACCCACGACCAGGGCCACGGCGGCGGCGAACGCCCAACCTTTCCCATGAAGTCTCATGACATCGCCCTCCTTCAGCAGCCGTTTAGAATGAAGAATGACAAAAAATCGACGCAACCTGTCCCGCGATTAGTCCCCTTTCAGGACCTTGAACCCGGTGATCGTGCGACCGTCCAGGGTGACCTCCATGGCCACGAGATCCTGAGACGCTTTGATGATCTGGTCCATGAGCGCCTTGTCCTTCACGTACAGCCGCACGGTCTGAGCAGCATGGTACCAGCCTGCGTAGGGGTTATTCTTCTCGGTCCCGCCCGTGAAGCCCCACGCGCAGCAGACGAACAGCGGGTCTGGAGGCCGCACGTCCAAATCGGAGGAGGCCCGTCCACTCGGCGTCCCTGAGGCCGGCTCACCGGTGTTCCAGTACTGAATCCCGAACAGCAGCTCACGCTCTGGGTTGTCCGCCCATTGTGCCCAGACCCGACCTTTCAAGGTCTTGACGGCCTGGCCCTTCATGAGCGGACCACCACCGGCCGGCTCATCGGCTGCCGCGACAAAACCGGCAGTGAGAAATCCGGCGAGAAACACGACCGCCACTGCGGCTATGATTACGCCCTTATTCATCCCTCGCACCTCCTTCATGCATAAGAATCACGAAAATCAAGACCTCTGAGGCAGTGTCCCCTCGAGAAAGAAATGGAAGATACCTGATAGTCTACGCGACCGGGGTTTCGGCGCCACGCGAGTGGCCAATCGTACTCAATCGCCGTCAGGCTTGTCAAGGAAATATTTGGCTCCCCCTTGGCCCGTGAAGCTAAGACAATTACCTGGTTAATCAATATGTTGGATGCGTTGAGGCGGGTTCGATTCAGTCCAGAACTTGGCGGAGGGAACGGGGCGAGACTGGGCCAAGCGCCGTGACGGCCAGACTGCTGAGGTCCAACAGCTCGTGGCCGAGCTGATGGACTTTGGCCTCTGACACCCGATCGATCTCGCTCATCATCTCCTCAAGCGACGCGTACCGTCCGTGCTGCAATTCGTCCTTCGCGAGCTTGCTCATCCGGCTGTGTGTGCTCTCCAAGCTCATCATCAAACTGCTCTTCATCTGGTTCCGCGCCCGTTCCAATTCTTGACGGGTCACCCCTGCCGTCCGCAGCCGTCGGATCTCCCGGCAAACCAGCTCGAGCACCCGCGGGGCCTCCCGCGGTCGAGTGGCCGCATACACCGTGAGCGTTCCCCCGTCGGAGTAGGAGGAGAGGTACGAGTAGATGGAGTACGCGAGCCCTCGCTTTTCCCGGACCTCCTGGAACAGTCGTGAGCTGACGTTCCCGCCGAGCACCGCGTTCAGGGCGTGGGCGCCGTACCGGTCCTTGTGGCCGAGCGAGACCCCTTTGAGCCCCAGGCAGAGATGAGTTTGCTCGAGCGGCTTTTGTCGCACCAACAGCCCTCCGCTCACCGCAGGCGGCCACCGGCTCAGATCGGGTTGGTCGCCCCGTTGGAAGGACCCGAAAGAGCGCTCCAGCGCCGGGAACAGCTCCTTCGGGTCGAAACTACCCGCCACAGCCACGACGGTTTGGAGGGGATGGTAGTGCGCCTGGACGTAGCGGAGGATCTGTTCCCTCCTGAATGACTGCACCGTCTCCGCGTCCCCCAGGATCGGACGACCCAGCGGGTGTCGTTTCAGCATATGCTTGGCGTGCAGCTCCTGGACTAATTCTTCGGGATCGTCCTGGACCATCCGGATTTCCTCCAGGACGACCTGCTTCTCCTTGTCCACTGCCTGGCCCCCGAAGCGGGAGTGATGAAACAGGTCGGAAAGCAGGGCCAGCGCCGGCTTCAGGTGTTGATCGAGCACCTTGACGTAGAAGGTCGTCGTCTCGCGCGTCGTAAAGGCGTTCATCTCCCCGCCCATCGCGTCGATTTCCCGCGAGATCTGGGTGGCCGACCGGGTCCGCGTTCCCTTGAAGAACATGTGCTCGAGGAAGTGGGATAGTCCGTGCTCCCCCTGGCCTTCATCGCGGGACCCGACATTCACCCAGACGCCGACCGTCACCGACTTCAGTGTCGGCATCCGTTCGACGACCGCCCGCACGCCGTTGTCGAAGACGACCTTCCGATACATGAGCGCCTACCCGGTCCCCGGTTCCTTTGGCGCGGCGGCGGACGGCGCCGCCATGGCCTCCTTCCGGCTGAGCCGGATCTTTCCCTGCTTGTCGATCTCGAGCACCTTGACCATGATCTGGTCCCCTTCCTTGACTTCGTCCGAGACCGACTTCACGCGATGGTGCGCGAGCTGCGAGATATGGACGAGCCCGTCCGTGCCAGGCAGGACCTCCACGAAGGCGCCGAAGTCCATGATCTTCCGCACGGTGCCCAGGTAAATCTTGCCGACCTCGACCTCCTGGGTGAGCCGGGTGATCATCTCGATGGCTTTCTTGGCCGACGCCTCGTCCACCGCGGCAATGCTGATGTCTCCGGTGTCTTCTACGTTGATCTTCACGCCGCACTCCGCGATGATGCTCCGGATCATCTTGCCGCCCGGGCCGATCACGTCGCGGATCTTGTCCTGCTTGATCTTCAACGTGAAGATGCGCGGCGCGAAGGGGGAGAGGGATGGCCTCGCCTTTGGCAGGGCCTCCGCCATGCGTTCCAGGATGTACAAGCGGCCCTCCCGGGCCTGCTCCAACGCCTGACGCATCAGCTTCGGCGTGATGCCCGCGATCTTGATGTCCATCTGCAGCGCCGTGACGCCGTGCCTGGTGCCGGTCACCTTGAAATCCATGTCCCCGAGATGGTCCTCCAGGCCCAGGATATCGGACAGCACCATCACACGCTGCCCTTCCTTGATCAGCCCCATGGCGATGCCGGCGACGGGCTCCTTGATTGGGACGCCGGCGTCCATGAGCGCCAGGGTTCCGCCGCAGACGGTCGCCATCGAGGAGGAGCCGTTCGACTCCAGAATATCGGACACCAGCCGCAGCGTGTAGGGAAAGCTTTCCTTACTGGGAATGACCGGCCGCAGCGCGCGTTCCGCCAGCGCGCCGTGCCCCACCTCCCGCCGCCCCGGGGAACGGAGCGGCCTTGCCTCACCCACACTGAAGGGAGGGAAGTTGTAGTGCAGCATGAAGGTCCGGTAGTACTCCCCCTCCAACGCGTCGATGCGCTGCTCGTCCTCCGTGGTGCCGAGCGTCACGACCGCCAGGCTCTGGGTTTCGCCTCGCGTGAAGAGCGCGGAGCCGTGGGTGCGCGGCAGCACGCCCACCTCGCAGGTGACGGTCCGGATGTCGGTCGGCCCGCGCCCGTCCGCCCGTACGCCTCGCTCCAGGATCATGTTCCGGACTTCAGTGTATTCCAGCGAGTGAAACACCAGCTTGATATGCCGGCTGCGGTCGGGATCGTCCGTCTTCAGCTTCTCGACCGCTTCCTCCAGGATCTGGGTCAGCCGTTCCTGGCGGGCGGTCTTGTTGGGAATCAGGATCGCCTCCCGGATCGGACCGGCCACCAACTGGCGGACCGCATTGGTCAGATCAGGGTCGATTTTCTCGGCCGCCACCGCGCGCTTGGTGCGGCCGGCCATGGCTTGCAACTCCAGAATCTTGGCCACGATCTTCTTGATCTCGGCATGCGCCACCTCGATAGCGTCGATCATGACCGATTCCGGCATCTCGTTCCCGCCTCCCTCCACCATCATGACGGCGTCGCCCGTGCCGGCCACCACCAGATGCAGGTCGTTGGCTTCGAGCGTCTCGAGGTCCGGGTTCACCACGAACTGCCCGTTGACGCGGCCGATCCTGACGCCGGCCACCGGCCCCCCGAATGGAATATCCGACAGCGTCAGCGCCGCCGAGGCGGCCGTGATGCCCACCACGTCCGATGACCCGGTCTGATCCGCCGACAGGACCGACGCGATCACCTGGGTCTCGAAGTAGTAGCCCTCCGGGAACAGGGGACGCATGGGGCGATCGATCAACCGGCTGGTCAGGACCTCTTTCTCGGAGGGCCGGCCCTCCCGCTTGAAGTACCCGCCGGGAATCTTCCCGGCCGCGTAGGCCTTCTCTTGGTAATCCACGGTGAGCGGTAGAAAATCAATCCCCGGCCTGACCGTCTCGGACGCCACCGCGGTGGCCAGCACGACGGTATCCCCATAGGTGGCCAGGACTGCTCCGTCCGCCTGCTTGGCCACCCGTCCCGTCTCCAGCCGCAGCCGTCTACCAGCCACGTCTATTTCAACTGCGTGTACCATCTTCTCCCATCTCCTCTTCACTCTGCCGCACAGATAGCCAGAGAAAGTAAAAAGTAAAAAGGCAAAAGTTAGGGGCCTCGTGCCCCCCACTTTTTACTTTTCACTTTTTACTTTTGCCCTGTGCTCACCTGTGTCGCCGGCCCCGCCTCGGTTGCCTGCGGGTGGTTGATTATTTGCGGATCCCCAGCCGCTCCAGCACGGCCCGATACCGGCCATCGTCGATCCGATGCAGGTAATCGAGCAGCCGCCGGCGTCGGCCGACCAATTGCAGCAAGCCTCGCCGGGAGTGGTGATCCTTGCGATGCAACTTGAAATGCTCAGTCATGTACGAGATGCGATTGGTGAGAATCGCGATCTGCACCTCGGGGGAACCGGTATCCGTCCCATGCCGTCGGTACTGCTGAATCACCTCGGTCTTGGCTTCTTTGACCAACGCCATCGTCATTCCTCCATCCTTCGTTTCACCCGCCCACACCTGGTCACTATGCGTCCGCCAACACCTTCAGGATTGACACCAGGGGCTCCGCGTCATGCGCTCCAACCTTTCCGAGTGCCAGCAGGCGTCCGTTGGGAGCCTTCAGCCGGACCGTCTGGCCGGCCGCAAGCCCGGAGATTCCGGCCGCTGTGCCCCCCGTCACGGCCCGGCCCGAGACCGGGGCGCCGTGCAGGACCCGACCCGCGGTCGCCTCGTCCACGACCAGGGCCGGCAACGCAGCGAGTGCCTCGTCGAGTTGGATCACCTGATCGGCCAACCGTCCGAGTAAGAGCCGGGAACCGATCTCCTCCAGCGTCAGCGCCCGCTCAATGGTCAGCGGACCGACCCGACTCCGCTCCAACGAAAGCAGGTGGCCTCCGACACCCAGCGCCTCTCCGATATCCGCGCAGAGTGTCCTGACGTAGGTGCCCTTTGAGCACACCACTCGCAAGCAGACGTCGCGGCCGTCCATCCCGACCACCTCGATGTCGTGCACCGTCACCTCACGCGGTCCCCGCTCGACGGTCCGGCCCGCCCGGGCCGCTTTGTAGAGCGGAACCCCTCCCACCTTCACCGCCGAATACATCGGCGGCACCTGCGTGAGCGGTCCACGGAACCGCTCGACGGCCGTCCGGATCGCCTCCGGGGTCAGCTGATCCGTAGGGTGTTGCGACAACACCGTTCCGGTGGCATCCTGCGTGTCGGTCGTTTCGCCCAGGCGCAACACGGCCCGATACTCTTTTTCCCAGTCGACCAGGTACTCGGCGATCCGTGTCCCCCGCCCGATCAGCACCGGCAGGACTCCGGTGGCCGCCGGATCGAGCGTGCCCGCGTGTCCGACCTTGGGCCCGCCAAGCAGGGTCCGCAGCTTGGCCACGACATCGTGCGACGTCCATCCGACCGCCTTCCTGACGTTGAGGAGGCCGTCTCCGAGGGCCGGCCCCGCCGCAGCCTTCACGCCTGCTGTGCTCGCCATGCGCGTCGATCCACCTGAAGGGTCAGGGAGAAGAGTCCGGCTTTGAACGGCCCTGAGCCTCGGCCTGCACCCGCTCCAGGAGCGACCGAATACGGTCCCCCCGAGGGCCGCTCAGGTCCTTCTGAAAAATCAGCTCTGGGATATAGCGCAGGTTCAGCCGCCGCCCGAGCTCTGCGCGGATGAAGCCACCCGCCTTCGCAAGTCCCGCGAGGGCATCCGCCTCGGCTGGGCCGTCTTGCAAGGTCGTGACATAGACACGCGCGAGCCGCAAGTCGTTGGTCAGCTCCACGTCCGTGACCGTCACATCGCTCACCCGTGGGTCCTTCGTCTTGTGCATGATGATCTCGGCGACCTCCATGCGGATCTGGTCGGCCACGCGCATCGCTCGTTTGGACGTCGTCTTAGTCATCGTCGCGGATGTTTGGTCCGTTGACTCCGTTATGCCCGTTTTGTCCGTTGACGGGCGAAACCGACCAGACGGACCAACCGAACCTCACACTCTTACAGCAGCTCGATTCGGGATTGCACCACTTCGATCGTCGGCACGGATCGAATCAAATTGACAGCCTGGTCCAGCACCTGGTTCACGTGCACGCCCTCGTTCGCCACACAGGCGATCCCGATGACCGCCTTCTGCCAGAGTTCGAGATCACCGACCTCCGCGACCGACACGTTGAACTTGTCGCGCAGACGATCCTTGAGGCTCAAAAGGACCTGTCGCTTCGCCTTCAGGGAATGGCCGTCCGGGATGAATAGTTCAACCGTGCAGAGCCCTATAATCATGCCGGCGGCAACAGGGGCGGGCCCAGGTTGAGGTTCAGGTCGAGGCTCAGAGCTTCGCCGCCACCTTGTCGAACGCGTACACCTCGAGGACATCGCCCGTCTTCAGGTCGCTGAAGTTCTCAACGCCGATTCCGCATTCGTACCCCTGCTGAACCTCCCGCACGTCGTCCTTGAATCGGCGGAGCGAGCTGAGCTTGCCCTCGTAAACCAGCACCTGATCCCGGATCACCCGCACGCCGGCGCTGGCCCTGGAGATGGTCCCGTCGATCACGTAGCAGCCGGCGATGGTGCCAACCTTCGCGATCGAGAAGATCTGGCGGACCTCGGCGCGGCCCAGTACGCGCTCCTTCAGCGTCGGCTCGAGTAAGCCCTCCATGGCGGCCTTGATGTCCGCGATCGCATCATAGATGATCGTATAGAGCCGGATGTCGACCCCCTCATGCTCCGCGAGCGCGGCGGCCTTCGGCTCCGGCCGGATATTGAAGCCGATGATGATGGCTCGTGAGGCTGAGGCCAGCAGGACGTCGGTTTCGGTGATGCCGCCGACCCCGCTGTGAATGACCCGGAGTTTGACCGTGGCGGTGGAGAGCTTCTCGACCGCCTCCGAGAGCGCCTCAGCCGATCCCTGCACATCCGACTTGATCAACAGCGCGAGCTCCTTGACGTCCCCCTGCTTGATGCGGGCGTACAGGTCGTCGAGCGTCACCCGGGCGGACCCTGCCGCAAGCTCCGCGGTGCGCTGCTTCCTCAGGCGATCCTCCGCGATTTCTCGAGCGACCCGCTCATCCTTGACCACCACGAAGAGATCCCCTGCAGCGGGCACGCCGGGCAGGCCGATCACTTCCACCGGCATCGAAGGGCCTGCTTCGAAGACCTTCTCCCCCGTGTCGGTAACGAGGCCACGCACCCGGCCGCTGAAGGTCCCCACGACGAACGCATCCCCCGCGCGCAGCGTGCCGCTTTGCACGAGCACCGTGGCCACAGCGCCCCGTCCCCGGTCCAGCTTGGCCTCCACGACCGCCCCTTTGGCCGGACGGTGGGGGTCCGTCTTCAGCTCGAGGACTTCAGACTGGAGCAAGATCATCTCCAGCAACGATTCGAGGCCGACTTTCTGTTTGGCCGAGACCTCCACGAAGATGGTCTGGCCGCCCCAGGCCTCCGGGATGAGATTCCGCTCCGCCAGCGCATGCTTCACTCGATCGGGGTTCGCGCCCGCCTTGTCGATCTTGTTGAGGGCGACGATGATGGGAACGTTCGCCGCGGTCGCATGATCGATCGCTTCCACGGTTTGCGGCATGACCCCGTCATCGGCGGCCACGACCAGCACGACGATGTCCGTGATCTTCGCCCCTCTCGCCCGCATGGCGGTGAACGCCTCGTGGCCGGGTGTGTCCAGGAAGGTGATCCGTTTGCCGTGGACCTGCACGGTATACGCCCCGATGTGCTGCGTGATGCCGCCCGCTTCCTGCTCGGTGACCTTGGTTTGCCTGATCGCATCCAGCAGCGAGGTCTTCCCGTGATCGACGTGCCCCATGATGGTGACGACAGGAGGGCGTGATTCCAGCCGCTCCGCCTCGGCCCACTCGGCGGCCTCTTCCAGCAGCTCCTCTCCCTGTTTTTCGGTCAAGACTTCGGCCTTCAGCCCGAGTCCCTCCGCGATCAGCAGGGCAGCGTCCAGATTCATGGGCTGATTCAAGGCCAGCATCTGGCCCATCTCCAGCAATTTCTTGACGGTGTCCGCGGGCCGCTGGCCGACCAGCTCCGCGAACTCCTTCACTGTCAGGCCGGCCGCCAGCTTGATGATTTTCTTGCGCGGCTTGGTGATCTCGGCCACCGCGGACGGCTGGACGTGGCGGGATCGCTCATCGCGCCGATGCACGGGAATCGCCCGCAGGTCCTGCCAGCGGGCCATGTCCTCCCGAAACTTGAGCTCCTCCTCCTCACGAGCCCTGCCCGGCCTCCTGGGCCGTTTGGTTTTGTCCCGAAGGTCTGACGGCTCTCCGGGTGACGGCTCGAGCGAGCCCTTCTTGAGGCGCGCCTCCGTCGCCGAGCCAGGCGCGGCCTGCTGGGCGCCCGCAGACGGTGCAGACGCGACCGCGGGACCGGCCTCGCGTGGCGCCCCTGCACGGTCGGCCCGTGGCTGGCCCGCGAGCACGCCGATGGGCGGAGCCTCCGGGAGAGGAGCGGCCCCGACGGTGGCCGGGGATCCCGGGAGACCCGGGGCAAGTTCTCCCGGCAGCGACGGCGCGCCGGGCAGGCCGAGCGAGTCGAGGGCCGGGCCGGCAGCCGCCACCGGCTCGGATCCGGACTCTTCGTCGGTCTTCTTTCGCTTGAACAGGATCCGCCGTTTGTCCGCTTTCGGCGGCTCTTCGATAACGACCGGGGCTGTTTTCTGGGCTGGTGCTTTGGCAGGCTCGCGGGCTTGCGTCGTTCGCTTGCGCGGGGCCAGTTCCTTCTTGACCCCTTCCCGCCCGTGGGCTTCCGGCTTCGCTTCCTGCGGCTTGGCCTCGGACTCCGCTTCGTCGCGCTTAGGTCCTGTCTTGGCGGCGGGCTTGGCTTTGGGCGACAGCTTCTGCAGGGCCTTCTGGACGGCTGCGTCATCCAGCGCGCTGCTGTGGGACGACACCGCGATGCCCATTCGCTTGAGCTCGGGGATCAGGTCCCGATTCTCCATCTCGAGTTTCTTGGCGAGCTCGTGTACTCTCATACCAGTTGCTGTGGCGCCGGTTCAGCCCGCTGGGGACGGGTCCGACAGCCGCTCGGCCTCTGCCGGCTGCGCCTCCGTGTCCTGTTGCCCCAGACCGCCGACCGCCGCACGCTGGGCCCGTGCAGCCTCCTCTTCGCGCTGCGCCTCCGCCTCCTCGGCCAGGGCGGCCTTGATCTCCTTGTCCCGCTCCGCCTTCTCCTTCTCGTACTCCGTCGCGCTGATGATGTCGATCTTCCAGCCGGTCAATCTGGCGGCTAGGCGCACGTTCTGGCCGTTCTTCCCGATGGCCAGGGAAAGCTGCGAGTCGGCCACCACCACGAGCGCCGATTTCTTTTCCTCGTCGATGCCGACTTTCTCGATCGTCGCGGGGTTCAGGGCCTCGGCGATGAACACCCGCGGATCGGTCGTCCACGCGATGATATCGATTTTCTCACCGCGCAGTTCCCTGACGATCGCCTGGACGCGTGAGCCCTTGATGCCCACGCAGGCCCCCACCGGGTCGACGGCCTTGTCCCGCGACGCGACCGCGATCTTGGTCCGGTCTCCGGGCTCCCGGACGATGCCCTTGATTTCCACGATCTTCTCGGAGACCTCGGGAACCTCCAACTCGAAGAGCTTGGCCACGAACTGAGGGTGCGTGCGTGAGAGCACCACCTGCACGTCCTTCGGGGTCCGACGCACCTCGAGCAAGTAGGCCTTGAGCCGGTCGCCTCGGCGATAGGTCTCCCGGGGGATCTGTTCCTGCGCCGGCAGCACGGCCTCGGTCTTTCCCAGATCCACCAGGTAATTGCGACGCTCCTGTCCGAGGATGATGCCGTTGATCAGATCGCCCTGGCGGGTGGCGTACTCCCGCTGGACCGCCTCCCACTCAGCCTCTCGGACCTTCTGACAAATCACCTGCTTGGCGGTCTGGGCCGCGATGCGCCCCAGCTCTTCCATCTCGATCACGGCGCCGATCTCGTCGCCGACCTCGGCTTCACTATCCACGCGGCGCGCTTCCTGGATCGAGATCTCGGACTTGGGGTTCGTGACCGTGTCCACGATCGTCCTGAGCGAGACCACCGAGATCTCGCCCGTCTTCTGGTCGATCTGGACCTGGATGTTTTCGCTCTGCCCAAAGCGTTTCTTGGCCGCGGTCTGGAGCGCCGCCTCCACCGCCCCGATCACCTTGGCCTTATCGATGCCCTTCTCGCGTCCGATCTGGTCGATCACCGCGATCAGTTCCCGGTTCATAATTCTCGTGCTCCACTCATGCGCGTTGCCTCAAATCGCCGGCTCTCGCCGCGAGGAGAATTCCACCTCAAGCCGCGCGTCCGCGATCGTCTCCCATTCCACCTCGAGGGTCGGCTCAGGGGCCGGTCCTGTGAGGGCCAACGTGACGCCCGATTCCTTGGCCTCGATCACCCGTCCCGTCACGCGCCACTGCCCATCGTACGGGCGCCGAAGCTTGACGGAGACGAGCTTGCCGACCGACCGAAGGAAATCCTCTCGCCGTTTCAGCGGCCGATCCAGTCCGGGCGAGGACACCTCCAGCATGTAGGCATGCGGGATCGGATCCTCCACGTCGAGCGCGTGACCGAGCGACAGGTGAACCTGCTCGCAATCACCGATGCCGATTCCACCCGGCTTGTCGATGAACACTCGAACCACCGTCCGCGTCCCGTGGCCGACGCACTGCACCTCCACCAGCTCGAGGCCGAGCGCACGCACGATCGGGGCCGCGACGGCTCGCACGCGTTCGGCGAGCTGCCGGGCGTTGCGGGTCTCGACGACTCCGGTCGGCTCTGTTCCGCTCAGCTCCGCCATCGGATTTCGACCCAAACAAAAAAGTGGGCCAGAGCCCACTTCCAGTCGGGGAAGACTACCACGTTGCACTGGACAACGCAAGAGGGCTCGGGGGCGAACGGGTCGCGTGGCGCGCGGGTCCCGCTAACCCAGAGACTCCTGGAAGCGCGCGTACAGCCGCGCGGTGAGCGTCCCGGCTTTTCCGGTCCCGACCGGCGCGCCATCCACACGAACCACCGGCAGGATCTCCACCGTGGTCCCGGTGAGAAAGACCTCGTCCGCGCTCCGCAGCTCATCCAGGCCGACGGCCCGCTCCTGGACCGGAACCCCTTCCTTGCGCGCGAGGCCAAGCACGATCGAACGGGTCACGCCCGACAGGATCCGCGGTCCCGCGGGCTCGGTGATCAGCACCCCGCCCCGCACCAGCATCACGTTGCTGATCGTGCCCTCGGTCACCTCGCTGCCACGGACAAAGATCGCCTCAAACGCCCCGCTCTCCTTCGCGCGCTGGCGGGCCATGACGTTGGGCAGCAAGTTCACGCTCTTGATATCACACCGCCCCCATCGCAGGTCTTCGACCGTGATCGCGGCCACGCCGACCGAGCGGAGGGCGGGGTCCAGCGGCCGCATCTCCCGGACGGTCATCACGGCGGTGGGACGGGCCGCCACCGGGAACACATGGTCCCTGGGCGCCACCCCTCTCGTGAGCTGGATATACACCTTGCTCTCGGCGTACCCGCCCAGCCGAATTCCCTCCGCGACGTGCCGGTGCCAGTCCTGGCTCTGAAAGGGCACCGCTAACTCGATACCCTTGGCGCTTCGGTCCAGCCGTGCCAGGTGCGCGTCGAGCTGGAACGGCCTGCCGCGATAGGTACGGATCACCTCGTACACCCCGTCGCCGAACTGGAACCCGCGATCCTCCACTGGGACCAGCGTCTCGTCCAGCGGCATGAACCGGCCGTTCAGAAATCCAATATCAGGCATCAGTGCCCCTCAGGCTGACCGGCCCCGTCGGCGACGCCCACCAGGAAGACGCGCCGGTCCTCAGGCGTGAATTTCCATCCCATGCGCTTCTCGAACACAAGCCGGTGCGTGCCGGGGGCGACCGCCCGGAATTCGAAGGTCCGCCGTCCCGACTCGACCGCGTTGCTGCTGGCGATCGGGAGGAACTCGTCACTCACCAGGACCAGCGATGCCGGATCGTACACCGGGATCCAGAGCTCGCCGCGGGTCCGATCCTCCCACAGATGGACCTGAAAGCTGGCCCCGTTGACGGCCGTGATGGCCTTTGCGTTCCGGTCCGGTCCAGAGCCCGATCCGTCGCTGACCGATCCCCCGCTCACCCTGCGTCCGCTCCTCGCCGCACCGCCATCTACTCAGCTCCCAGGCGCTCCACCACCACTTCCTTCACCACCGCATAGTCCGTAAGGCGCACGAGGTACAGGACCGTCGCGGCGATGTCCTGCGGCTGGATCATCCGCAAGGGATCCACCGGCGCCCCGCGCACCATCGGCGTGTTGACGTAGGCCGGACAGATTGCGGTGGCGCGAATGTTCCATGGCGCCCCTTCTTCGCCGACCGACTGGCTCAATCCCACGAGTCCGAACTTCGACGCGCAGTAGGCGGCGCTGCCGGCCATGCCGATCTTCCCCGAGAGGGAAGCGACGTTGACGATGTAGCCGCGCCGCTGACGTTTCATCGAGGGCAGCACGGCGCGCGTGCAGAGAAACGCTCCCCGCAGGTTCACCGCGAGGACGCGGTCCCAGTCCCCTTCCGAGAGGTCCTCCACGCGGCCGCGGCCGGGGGTCCCCGCATTGTTCACGAGCAGGTCGATCCGGCCGAACCGACCGAGCGCCTGCCGGACCGCCCGTCTCACATCCCCGGGTTTCGAGACATCCCCCGCCACGGCAAGTACAGGAGAGGTCCCGCCCCGTCCTCCCGCGAACAATCTTCTCGCGGCCGCGCGCAGGCGAGCGCGGTTCCGCCCGACCACCACCACGCGCATCCCGGCATCCACCAGCGCCTGTGCGATCGCCAGACCGATCCCGCTGCTTCCACCGGTGATAAGCGCGACCTGGTCACGGAGCGCCGGCGCGTTCATCCATCACACGCGTTGACACGATAACCCCGAACAGAATCCTAGGCACGCACCTCTCGAGGCACCGGGGGATTACAGCTTTCGCCGAGCGCCGACGTACACCCCGTGACCCTCAACCTTGACCTCATAACTTCCGACGCAATAGCCTCCGGCGTCGGTCCCCTGGCCGTTGCGGACATCGAACGAGAGGTCATGCCAGGGACAGGAGACGACGTAGCCCTTCAGACGTCCCTCACCGAGCGGACCGCCTTCATGCGGACAGGTATTGTAGATCGCGTAGAAGGTTCCCTCTACATTGAAGACCGCGATGGACTTGCCATGCACCTGGACCACCTTGGACGTGCCGGGAGGGATTTCATCGGTCCGGGCAGCCATCTGAAACCCCTCCATGCGCGCTTTTCCCTGCTCCAAGCCGAACACTCTTTCTCGCGACGGGGCGCGGACCGCGGTGGATCGCGGTCACAACCGGAGCGTGAATTTTAACTCTGTTCCGGGCACCAGATGCTCCCGCTTCAGGAACCCCGCCTCCGTTTGGATCACATACCTGGCCTTTTCCAAGGGCGGACCGTACCAGGGGCAAGGATCCTGCGGGCAGGGGTTCGCACGTTCCACGAGGTGGACGACGTGTCGGCTTTCATCCACCCATATCATGTCGACCGGAATCTTGAACCCCTTGGTCCGCAGCCGGTGACGGTCAGAGGTTTCGAAGATATACAGCATCCCCGAGTTGGGGGGCAATCCCTCCCGGAAGGCCAGACCGAACAGGAGCTTCTCGGGGGTGTCGGCCACCTCCGCATCGATCTGCGTCCCACTTGGAAACGTTACGATGATGGTGTCGGCGTCATTCCGGTCGGTCAGGTACAGGCTGCCGGCGATCAACAGCAAGGAGAGTGCCACGAGGACAACGACGCGGCTGCGCTTCGGCGGGGATGACGATGCTGCCGAGGATTCCAATCGATTCCCTCTCGACGTGAGCCGGCCTAGGCCCAATGGCCCATACAGATCAACGACATGGGCCTTCTGTTCACCACTTTCCCTGTTGACTTGGAAAAGGAGCCGGGTCTAGAATAATTGCATCTTGCGACACGACTATGGTCAGGAGCTTGCGGAGTTGTCAATACTGTTCGTAAGGAGGCCGGCATCATGGCGTTGTTAATCACTGCTGAGTGCATCTCCTGCGGAGCCTGCTTACCGGAATGTCCGAATGAGGCCATCTTCGAGACGCGAAGCGACGCGGAGTCGAAGGGGAACCATGTGGGTGAGGGGCAGGGTGAGGGGGATAGCATCTATGTCATCACCCATGACCGCTGCACGGAGTGCGTCGGCCATTTCGACGAGCCGCAGTGCGCCGCCGTCTGCCCGGTCGACAACTGCTGCATCTCTGATCCCGCCTACCCTGAAGCCACCGAAGTCCTACTTGAGAAAGCCAGGAAGCTGAACCCGGATAAGCAGATCGACGACGCGAAGGTCTGGAGCGGCGTCAGGAACTGACCGCCGCGGCCGACTGTCCCGCGTTTTCGCCAGCGAATCAGAGCGCCACACCACGAGCCCCATCCTGATCCGGGATGGGGCTTTTTTTTCGGCGCCGCACAAAAGCGCCCAGAAGCTCAACGGAGGGGAGCTTCGTGCTATACTTTGTGCGATGCGCGTGGACGGCCGTCAAACGACCGCCCGGCTCGGCTCTCACACGAGCAGGCTAGGGGAGCGAGAGGGGAGGCACGGAGGGACAACGATGCGAAGCAAGTGGGCGTTCCTGTTGTGCCTGTGTGTGGTCCTGTGGGGCGCAGCGCCCCTGCACGGGACTGCCGGCGATGTCTCCGGAGTCATCGAGGGCTTCATGGCGAAACAATTCCCCGATGCCAAGAGTCACTTTTGGATCGTCAACGGGACGGAGTGGCAGGATCAGGATGAGATGGTCGTTGATCTTAATACGATTGTCATGGGTCTGTTCAGCCTGGCGCCGACCGAAAGTCGGTACTTGCTGCTGATCGTGGGAGGAAAGCTGGCCGGCGCTCAAAACATCCCGCTGGATGGCAAGGTGGAGTGCCAGCCTGAAACAGCCTGAATCTGACATCCTCACCAAATCAAAACGCCCCGTCCGCCATATCAAGGCGGGCGGGGCGTTTTCGCTGCTCCCCTGAAGGCCGAAATCGCGCTAGCGGCCCAATGCCACAAACTTGCCACCGACGTGGCCTGGATGCAGGTGGCAGTTGTAAATGAACGTGCTCCCGGTCGTGGCGTAGAAGAGATCGCTGGTCGGGATGCCGATGTACTTGGTCTCGCCGGGTTTCAGCACCAGCTTGATCTTCAGCACGCTGGGCGCCTCGAATGCCGCGTCCGCCGTCATGAAGAAGCCGTGCTCGGCGGTTGAACTGTTCGTCACCTTCAACACCACCGGGCGTCCGGTCCGGCCCTTAAAATCAACGATGGTCGTGGGCGGATACCAGGCTTTGATGG
>Ga0233416_10000259_pt1 | contig 16200 bp, 15 predicted proteins | sample Sediment_Towuti__2_FD_188638 | JGI IMG/M metagenome (GOLD analysis project Ga0233416, IMG submission 188638) | Sediment microbial communities from Lake Towuti, South Sulawesi, Indonesia - Sediment_Towuti_2014_0_MG | ecosystem: Environmental > Aquatic > Freshwater > Lake > Sediment | place... | reverse complement strand
CGCCTTCAGGGATCTTCCGCGCGGCCGGGATCCGCTCCTGCGGATCCCGGCCTTGCGCAGAGTTCAGTTAGGCTCCGGGGGTGAACGTCTTCACGAAGAGGAACGCGCTCGTCGGCTACCTCGCGCTCACGGCGCTCCAGCGAGGGACGTGGCAGAGGCGCCAACGCCGGATGAAGATCGCGGCCTTCGTCGCGCTCGCGCTGATCTCCTTCGGGATCCTGGCCGGGGTCGCCGCCGTCGCCAAACGTCAGGCGGCGCAGAAGCGGGCCGGGCTCGCCGAGTCCGAAGCCGAGATCGCCGAGTCCGAATCGGAGGCGGCTGAGGTCGAGCTCGTCGCGGCGGAGGCCGAGGCCGAGGTCGTCGGCGAGTACGTGGCGGCGGCCACGGAGCCGATCCCGGCGGCGTGAGGCGCCCGCCGGCCGGCGTCGATCCGTCGGTGATCCGTCCCGCGCTCGCGGGACTCGTCCCGTACGAGCCAGGCAGGCCTGTCGAGGAGGTTCAGCGCGAGCTGGGGCTCGAGCGCGTGGTGAAGCTGGCCTCGAACGAGGGACCGTACGGGCCCTTTCCCGCTGCCCAGGAGGCGATTGCCCGGGAGGCGCTCGAGCTCAACCGCTATCCCGACGGCGGCGCCTATCGGCTCCGGCAGGCGCTCGCCGAGCGCCACGGCGTCCGCTTCGAGGAGATCACGGTCTGCGCAGGCGCGGACGCGGTCGTCGGCTACGTCGCGATGGCGGCCCTCGACCCGGGCGACGAGGCGGTCACGAGCTGGCCGTCGTTCCCGAGCTACGTCCTCGACCCGCTGAAGCTGGGCGCCGTCCCTGTGCGCGTCCCGTTGCGGGACGACCGCTTCGACCTCGACGCGCTGCTGGAGGCGATCACGCCCAGGACGAAGCTCGTCTTCATCGCGGCGCCCAACAATCCGACGGGCACGACCTCGACTCGTGACGAGCTCGACGACTACTTCGGTCGCGTGCCGCCGCACGTGCTCACGGTGCTCGACCAGGCGTACTTCGAGTACATCGACAATCCGGACTACCCGGACGGGATCGAGGAGTACGCGAAGGCAGGGCACCACGTCCTCGTCCTGCGGACGTTCTCGAAGATCTTCGGGCTGGCCGGGCTCCGGGTCGGGTACGGCGTAGGCCCAGAAGAGGTCATCACCGCGATCGGCAAGGTGCGGCGCGCCTTCGACGTGACGTCCGTCGGGCAGGAGGCCGCGCTTGCCAGCCTCGGCCACGAGAACGAGATCGCGAGGCGGCGCGCTCTCAACCTCGAGGCGATGGCGCTGCTCCAGGAGGCGTTGCGGAGCCGGGGTCTCGAGCCGGCCGGCCCGGCCGTTGCGAACTTCGTCCTCGTCCGCGTCTCCGACGCCGTCGCCGTGAACGACGCGCTGCTCCGCCACGGTGTCATCGTTCGCCCGATGGGCCCCTTCGGCGCTCCGGACGGGTTGCGCATCACCGCCGGAACGCCCGACGACATCGCCTTCCTCGCAGACGCCCTGGACGCGATCGGCGCCCTGGCCCGGTAGGAGCCCAGGGGCTCGCCGCGAATACCGCTATCCTCCCGAGGGCGGGCGCCCGAGGAGGCGCTCGTCGTCGTAAGTGCCTTCGAATGAGCAGCCAGGTCGACATCCCGCGCCGCGTTCCGGGTCGCGCGCGCTGACGGAGCCGTGCGAACGACGCTGAAGAGAGGCCTCGGGCGCGCGGCGGCCGCGAACGGGAACGGGAGCCCCGTCTTCCCGCCCGCGGCGCTCTCGCCCGTCAGCATGTACAGGCAGCCTCCGCCGCGACGATCGCGGCTCGCGCTCGCGGGGCAGATCGTGCTCTGGCTCGGCGTCGCCGCCGTCGTGCTGGCGGCCGGCGCCGTCGGAGGCGCCTACCTCTACTTCCACGAGTCGGTGGCCGCGGTCGCGGCCAGGACTCCGGCCGTGAAGAAGGCGGCGAAGACGCTCGACGTGGCGCTCCCGGGCCAGTCGGCCGTCGCGCTCGTCATCGGCTACGACCGCCGTCCCGAGGACGGGGAAGGGGCTCCGAGCCGGTCGGACACGCTCATGCTCGTCCGGGCCGACCCTGGCACGGACTCCATCTCGCTCCTCTCGTTCCCGCGCGACATGAGCGTCCAGATCCAGTGTCCGGGGAGGACGCCGTTCACGGACAAGATCGCGCACGCCTACGCGTACTGCGGTCCGCAGGGCTCGCTCGACACCGTCAAGGCGCTGACCGGCCTCCCGGTGAACTACCTCGTCACCGTCAACTTCCGCGGCTTCCGCCAGATCGTCGACCGGCTGGGCGGGCTCTGGATCGACGTCGACCGGAGGTACTTCAACGATCGCGGTGGGCCCTTCGGGTACGCGAAGATCAACCTGAGCCCCGGCTACCAGCAGCTCGACGGCCGGAAGGCGCTCGACTTCGTGCGCTACCGGCACACCGACTCCGACCTCTACCGGGTCGCCCGGCAGCAGCAGTTCGTGAAGGCGTTCAAGGGTCAGGTGCAGTCGAGCTTCGCGCCCACGGCGCTCCCGAAGGTGGTCAACGCGATCACCAGCAACGTCGAGGTTGCGCAGGGTGGGGGGCGGGACGTCGAGGGCGGCACCGTCCTCTCCTACGCGCTTTTCGCCTACGGCCTGCCCCGCGGCCGCGTGTTTCAGACGCGGATCGAGGGGTTCGAGGGCTTCGCCGACCTGACGACGGACTCGGAGAACGTCAAGCGCGCTGTCGACACGTTCACGCACCCGGACGTCGAGTCCTCGCGGAAGGCGACCGCGTCGGCGCTCGGCGAGAAGCTGAAGACCGCGATCCCGGCCCCGCGCGACACGACGATCACGGTGCTCAACGGCAACGGCGTGCCGGGCTCTGCGTCGACAGCGGGCTACCTGTTGGGGCAGCGTGGATACGAGATCCTGCTGCCGCCGAACGGCCTTCCCGCGAATGCGCCGAGCTACGACTACTTCCGGACCAAGGTCTACTTCGCCCCGAGCGTGCGAGGCTCGCGCGAGGCCGCCGAGAAGGTCGCCGACCTCTTCGGCTCGGCCGAGCTCGAGCGACTTCCGGCCGGCCTCTCCCAGCTCTCGAACGGGGCGATGCTGACGGTGATCGTGGGCCAGACGTTCCACGGAAGCCTGGCTCCCGCGCCGATCGACCAGACCCCGCGTCGTGAGAAGCCGAACGTCGTGTCGGGACCGAGCGCGAGCCGCGATCTGCTGAGCGAGCACCGCCGGCGTCTGCCCTTCCCGGTGATGGTTCCGACCGTGATCGAGCGCAGCTCGTGGACCGACCGCACGATGCCGATCCGGGTGTACTGGATCGACCCCGACCGCAAGCACAAGGCCGTCCGCCTCGTGTACAGGATGAGCTCGAACGAGTACTGGGGCGTCCAGATGACCGATTGGGAGGACGCGCCCGCGCTTGCCGACAGGAGCGAGACCCGTCGCATCGGCGGGCGCACGTACGACCTCTACTTCGACGGCCCGAAGCTGCACATGATCGTCCTGCGCACACACGGGACCTCGTACTGGGTGATCAACACGCTCCTCGACCGGCTCTCGAACGAGACGATGATCGCGATCGCGAAAGGCCTGAAGCCGATCGGCCAGGTGAAGTCGTAGGTCATGCGGGTCGCCGTCTTCGGCGCGGGCTATGTAGGGCTCGTCACGGGAGCGTGCTTCGCCGACCTCGGTCACGACGTGGTCGTCCGCGACGTGCTCGCATGGAAGATCGACGCGCTGCGGCGAGGCGAGGTTCCGATCCACGAGGACGGCCTCGCCGAGCTGCTGGAGCGCAACCGGGACCGGCTCCGCTTCACGACCGACGTGCGCGAGGCGGTCGAGGGCGTGGATGCCGTCTTCGTCGCGGTGGGGACGCCGCCCACGTACTCCGGCGACGCCGACCTCTCGGCCGTCTGGACGGTGGTTGACGAGCTTCCGCGCGTCGACCGCCGGATCGTCCTCGCGATGAAGAGCACGGTTCCGGTGGGCACTGCGAAGACGGTTCGCCACCGGCTCGATTCGCGCGGGCTCGAGAACGTCGGGTACGTGTCCAACCCCGAGTTCACGGCCGAGGGGACCGCCGTCCGAGATTTCATGCATCCGGACCGGATCGTCATCGGCGCGTTCGAGCCTGGCGACGCCGAGCTGGTCGAGCAGCTGCACGCCGGGATCGACGCTCCGGTCGTCCGCTGCGACGTGGCGTCGGCCGAGATGATCAAGCTCGCCGCGAACGCGGCGCTCGTCACGCGCATCTCCTTCATCAACGAGATCGCGAACGTGTGCGAGGCGACGGGGGCCGACGTGATGACGGTCGCCGAGGGCATCGGCCTCGACCGCCGGATCGGCTCGGCGTTCCTGCGCGCGGGAATCGGGTTCGGCGGTTCCTGTTTCCCGAAGGACTCGCTCGCGCTGAAGCAGCTCGCGGCCAACTCCGGCTACAGCTTCCAGCTGCTCAACGCCGTGATCGAGGTCAACGAGCTCCAGAAGCGGCGTGTGACCGGGAAGCTGGAGCGACACCTCGGGTCGCTGCGCGGGAAGCGCGTCGCGCTCCTCGGGCTCGCGTTCAAGCCGGGCACGGACGACATGCGCGAGGCGCCGAGTCTCGTGCTCGCGGGACGGCTGCTCGCGGAGGGGGCCCACGTGAGCGCGTGGGACCCCGTCGCCGACGGACGGCTCGTCGACGGGGTGGAGGTCGCCGGCTCCGCGCTCGAGGCGCTCGACGGAGCCCACGCCGCCGTCGTCGTGACCGAGTGGCCCGAGCTTCGCGAGCTCGACTGGGCGGCTGCCGGCGCGCGAATGGCGGGCAAGGTGCTCGTCGACGGCCGTAACCTGCTCGATCCGGCGGAGATGCGAGCCCTCGGGTTCGCGTACGAGGGCATCGGCCGCCCTGCGGAATGACTTCCGAGCTCACCAGTGGCCATGCTCGCGCGTCAAGCACCGGCGGAGGCCGGCTTTCACCCCAGGACGTGCTGCGCACTTCCTGGGGGCCCCGAGAGCGATGCCGGCCGGGAGCCGGTTCAGGCGAGGGGCGCGCGTGAGCCTCCCGGCTGTGATCTTGGTGGGCGGTCAGGGCACCCGCCTGCGCCCGCTCACCGACCGCACCCGCAAGGACATGCTTGCCCTCGTCGACCGTCCGCTCCTGGCGTTCACCTTGGAGCACCTCGCTCGCCACGGCGTCGAGCGCGGGATCGTCTCCTGCGGCTACCTCCCCGACCAGATCCGCGCGACGTTCGACGACCGCTACGGCAGCATGCGCCTGGAGTACGCCGTGGAGGACGAGCCGCTCGGCACTGGCGGTGCGATCGGGTTCGCGGCACGCCGCCTCGAAGGGAGCTTCTTCGCGCTCAACGGCGACTCCCTGCGCGAGGCCGACCTTGGCGAGCTCGTCCGCTTCCACCGCTCGACCGGCGCGAAGGCGACGATCCTGCTCACTCCCGTCGCCGACCCGAGCCGCTACGGGCTCGTCCGCCTCGCGGCCGACGGGCGGGTGGAGAGCTTCCTCGAGAAGCCCCGTCCGGAGGAGATCGACACCGACCTCATCAACGCCGGCCTCTACGTCCTCGAGCCCGCGGCGCTCGAGCTCGTCCCGGAGGGGCGTTCGGTGTCGATCGAGCGCGAGGTGTTTCCCCGGCTCGCCGCCGAGGGCACGGTCTTCGGGGCCGCGCTTCCCGGCTACTGGCTCGACGTGGGGACCCCCGAGTCGTACCTGCAGGCCCACCGCGATGTCCTCGAGCGGTCGTTCGAGACCGAGGTCGGCGCCGCGCTCGGCCCAGACTTCACGCTCGTCGACCCGGCCGCGCAGGTGCACCCGCAAGCGCGCCTCGTCCCGCCCGTCTACATCGGCCCCGGCGCGACCGTCGACGCCCGCGCGCGGGCCGGCAGCCTCGCCGTCGTCGGCGCAGGCTCCCGGCTCGGCGAGGGCGTCGTGGTCGAGAACGCCGTCGTCGGAGCGCGGACCGTCGTCGGGGCCGGATCCGAGATCGTCGGCGCGATCGTCGGCGACGACGTGGAGCTCGGGCAGGACTGCGAGGTCCGGAACCTGTCCGTGGTCGGGCCCGGGGCGTCGCTCGGAGCGAACAACGAGCTCGACCACGGCCTCCGCATCGGCGCCGGCCAGAGGATCCCCGAGCAGGCGCTGCGCTTCTCGTGAGCGGTGACGCCGTAGGCGGCCGTCGCGTGACGCCCAGGCGCGTCGAGAAGCCCTGGGGCTGGGAGCTCGTCTGGGCGGAGACCGAGACGTACGTGGGCAAGCTGCTCTTCGTGCGCACGGGCGAATCCCTGAGCCTCCAGTACCACGAGGTGAAGGACGAGTCCTGGCTCGTGCAGGAGGGGCGGGCGCGGCTCGAGCTCGGCGACCCGGGCGGAGAGCTCGAGTCGCTGGAGATCAGGACGGGGGACGCGTTCCGGTTCCGCCCCCGCACCGTGCACCGCGTGACGGCGCTCGAAGACACGCTCATCATCGAGGTCTCGACGCCGCACCTCGACGACGTCGTTCGCCTCGAGGACCGCTACGGCCGCGAAGGGACGAGGGAGCCGTAGAGGTGGTGCGGGCGGCGGCTCTCGTCGCGCTCGCGGCCTGCCTCGCAGTCGTGCCCGCGGTGGCGAGCCCCGGGCACGACCGCTGGCTCGTCACGCTCGACGGCGTGCGAGGCGTGCGCCCGGGCCTGTCGGAGGCCGAGGTCGAGCGGCGCCTCGGCGTGACGCTCCATCCGGAGCGGTTCGGTTCCTGCACGATCGCGTTCTTCGGCTCGGGCACCGACAGGAGCCACGCGATCCTCTGGCGGGGGCGTCTCGGCTCGCTCTGGTTCGAGGGCGACGCGAGAACGGACCGTGGGATCCGGATCGGCTCGAGCTTCCGGCAGCTGCGTCGCACGTACCCGCGGTCGACGATTCGGAAGGACTACTACGTGCCGGCGGCCCGGAACGTCTTCGTCCGCAGGACGAGGGCGCCGCACTGGCGCCTCCGCTTCGACGTTTCCCCCGAAGGCCGCGTGACCCGGATCGCATTCGGGAACTGGACGGTCTTCCTCGTCGAGGGCTGCGCATAGCCACGGATAGACTCGGCTCGATTCCGACCGAAAGAGGGACCTGATGGCAGCGACGAAGAGATACGACGTGAAGGACCTGGCGCTGGCCGCGGAAGGAGCGCGGCGCATCGCCTGGGCCGACCGGCAGATGCCCGTGCTCCAGGCGATCCGCGAGCGTTTCGAGCGCGAGCAGCCGCTCGCCGGGCTGCGCGTGTCCGCGTGCCTCCACGTCACCACCGAGACCGCGAACCTCGCCCGGACCCTCAAGGCGGGCGGCGCCGACGTCGTGCTGTGCGCCTCCAACCCGCTCTCGACGCAGGACGACGTGGCGGCGGCGCTCGTCGAGGAGCACGAGATCGCGGTCTTCGCGATCAAGGGCGAGGACAACGACACCTACTACCGGCACATCGAGGCGGCGGTCGACCACCGGCCGCACCTGACGATGGACGACGGCGCAGACGTCATCGGCGTCCTCCACTCCCACCGGCGCGAGCAGCTCGGAGACGTCATCGCGGGGACGGAGGAGACGACGACCGGGGTGATCCGGCTCAAGGCGCTCGAGCGTGACGGGAAGCTCGGCTTTCCCGTGATCGCCGTGAACGAGGCCCAGACGAAGCACATGTTCGACAACCGCTACGGCACCGGCCAGTCGACCATCGACGGGATCATCCGGGCGACGAACGTCCTCCTGGCGGGCAAGCGCTTCGTGGTCGCGGGCTACGGCTGGACGGGTCGCGGCGTCGCGCTGCGGGCCCGGGGGATGGGGGCCCACGTGATCGTGACCGAGGTCGACCCGCTGCGTGCGCTCGAGGCCGCGATGGACGGCTACGAGGTGCTGCCGATGTCGAGGGCGGCGGAGGTCGGCGACGTCTTCTGCACGGCGACAGGAGACAAGAACGTCATCGCCCGCGAGCACCTGGGGCGGATGAAGGACGGAGCGATCCTCGCGAACACGGGGCACTTCAACGTCGAGATCGAGATCGGAGCCCTGCGCGACCTCGCTGTCGAGACCCGCCAGGCTCGGCAGTTCGTCGACGAGTTCACGCTCGCGGACGGCCGGCGGCTCTACCTGATCGGCGAGGGCCGGCTCGTCAACCTCGCGGCCGCGGAAGGGCACCCGGCGATCGTGATGGACATGTCCTTCGCGAACCAGGCGCTCTCGGCCGAGTGGGTGGTGGCGCACGGTGCGGGGCTCGAGCGGCGCGTGTACGACGTCCCCAAGGAGATCGACGACGAGATCGCCCGCCTGAAGCTCCAGACGATGGGCATCGAGATCGACCGCCTGACCGACGAGCAGGAGCGGTACCTGGCGTCGTGGGACGAAGGGACGTAGGGGTCAGGTCTTCCATGTTCCATAGGCCCGCCGCCGGCGCCGGCCGTCGGCAGCAACGCCTCGGTGGAACATGGAAGACCTGACCCCGTTCCGCATCGTCCGCCTCGAACGCGACGCCGTCGTCCTCCTCGACCAGCGGAGGCTGCCGGCGGAGGAGGCCGAGCTGCGCTGCTCGACGGCGGCGGAGGTGGCGGGGGCGATCCGTGACATGGCGATCCGGGGCGCTCCGGCGATCGGCATCGCGGCGGCGTACGGGTACGCGCTCGCGGCGCTGCGGGGTGACGACCTCGACGAGGCGTACCGCGAGCTCGCCTCCGCGCGCCCGACGGCGGTCAACCTCCGGTGGGCGCTCGAGGAGATGCGGGACGACCCGACGCCGGAGCGAGCCCGCGCGATCCACGCGCTCGAGGTGGGGCGCTGCGAGCGGATGGCCGCACACGCCGCCGAGCTCGTCTCGCCGGGCTCACGCGTCCTCACCCACTGCAACACGGGGGCGCTGGCGACCGCTGGCTACGGATCCGCGCTCGGCGGGATCCGGGTTGCGTGGGAGCGCGGTCTCGTGGAGCACGTGTGGGTGGACGAGACGCGTCCGCTCCTCCAGGGCGCGCGCCTGACGGCGTGGGAGCTCGAGACGCTCGGGATCCCGTTCTCGGTGATCGCCGACGGGGCGGCCGCCTCGCAGATGGCCGCCGGCGAGGTCGACTGCGTGATCACCGGCGCCGACCGCATCGCCGCGAACGGGGACACCGCGAACAAGGTCGGAACGTACTCGCTTGCCGTCGCCGCGGCGCACCACGGCATTCCGCTGTACGTCGTCGCGCCTACCTCCACGCTCGACCCCTCCGTCGCCAGCGGCGCGGGCATCCCGATCGAGGAGCGCGACCCTGCGGAGGTGTCCTCCCGCTTTCCCGCGCGAAACCCTGCCTTCGACGTCACCCCGGCCGAGCTGATCGCCGCGATCGTGACCGAGGAAGGCGTCCACCGGCCGCCCTACGTCGAGTCGCTCCCGCGGCCGCTCGCCCGAAGCCGATGATCCTGGACGAGCTGGATCCGGAGACGCGCGGGCTGCTCGAGCGGTTCGCCTTCGACGACACGCTGTTCGAGGCCCTGCGGGCGCGGGTGGCGAGGAGAGAGCTCTCGCCCGAGTCGAACGTCGTGCGCGGCGTGCTGGCGCCACCGGATCCGGACGAGCTCACGCCGCTGCCCGAACCCGGCGGCGCGCTCCACGAGGAGGCGCGCGAGGAGGGCCTGCGCGCGCTTCGGGCGGGGGAGGTCGCCCAGGTCGTGCTCGCCGGTGGCATGGCGACACGCTTCGGCGGCGTCGTCAAGGCCGTGCTCGAGGCGGTCGACGGCCGCAGCTTCCTCGACGCAAAGCTCGGAGCGACGCTCGACCTCGAGCAGGCGCTCGGCACGGCGGTCCCCGTCGTGCTGATGACGAGCTTCGCGACCGACGACGTCGTCAGGCGCCACGTCGCCGAACGGAGGCTCGGCCAGCCGATCTTCTGCCACCAGTCCGTCTCGCTGCGTCTGCGGCCGAGCGGCGAGCTGTTCGTCGACGACGAAGGCCGGCCCTCGCCGTATGCGCCGGGTCACGGCGACCTATTCGGGGCCCTCTCCCGCTCCGGGGCGCTCTCGAGGCTGCGGGAGAGCGGCGTACGGACGGTCACGGTCTCGAACGTGGACAACCTCGGCGCGCGGGTCGACCCCGTCGTGGTCGGAATGCACCTGCTCGCCGGCGCGCCGCTCACGACCGAGGTCGCTCCCAAGGAGGGGGACCTGGGCGGCGCTCCGGTCAAGGTGGACGGAGTCCTGCAGCTCCTCGAGGGCCCCCGCTTTCCGCCGGGCTTCGACCAGGGCCTCGTCCCGGTCTTCAACACGAACACCGCCCTCTTCGCCCTCGACGCCCTCGATCGCGAGTACGACCTGACGTGGCTCTACGTGGAGAAGGACGTTGGTGGCCGCGCGGCCGTGCAGCTCGAGCGCGTGTACCACGAGGTCACGCGATTCGTCCCCACCACGTACCTCGTCGTCCCGCGCCGTGGCCCGCGGGGACGGTTTCTCCCGATCAAGACGCCGGCGGACCTCGAGCGGGCGAGGGACGACCTGAGAGAGCTGCTCGTCGCTCCTCCGGTCTGATCCGCGATCGGTAGTAAGCCGCGCGTCCGAAGGCCGATCCGCGGATGGCAGTGGCCCTCCGGCGGCGGAGGATCCTCGCATGAGGAAGTGGATCGTGAGAGGGCTCGTCGCCCTCGCCGTTCTCTTCGGCCTGATCCAGCTCGTTCCCTACGGCCGTGACCACACGAACCCACCCGTCACGCGGGAGGTGAGGTGGGACTCGCCGCGCACGCGCGAGCTCGTCGTCGGGGCCTGCTACGACTGCCACAGCAACCTCACCGAGTGGCCCTGGTACAGCAACGTCGCCCCGCTGTCCTGGCTCGTCGAGTCCGACGTGAAGAAGGGTCGCGAGACCCTCGACTTCACGGAGTGGGACCGCCCGCAGAGCGAGGTGGAGGACGTCGCCGAGGTCGTGCGCGAGGGCGAGATGCCGCCCTGGCAGTACAAGCCGCTCCATCCGGCCGGGCGCCTGAGCTCGGCCGAGCGGGAGGAGCTCGTCCAGGGTCTCGAGCGAACGCTTGCCGCCGACCCGCCGATCGAAGGCCGGGAGGGCGGGCAGGACGACGACTGACCTCGGCCGCGCCTGCGCGCCGATTCGGCACTGAATCGGCGCGAAGGCGTGAGCTATGGGCACGTACCGTCGCGGGAGTGCGCCTGCTTGATGCGCTGCTGCCCGAGCGTTGCGCGGTCTGCTCCCTGCCCGGCGCCCCCCTTTGCGGGTCGTGCCGAGCCAGCCTCGTACGTCTCGTGCCGCCGCTCTGCGAGCGCTGCGGCTCGCCCGGGCCCTGGCCGGTGCGCCGCTGCGCGGAGTGCTCGGGGAGACGCCTCGCCTTCGCGAGAGCACGTTCCGCGATCGTCTACGACGCGCGTGCGCGCGCCTTCGTCCGCGTCTGGAAGGAGCACGGCCGGCGTTCCCTCGCGGAGGAGGCGGCCGCGCTCGTCGCACAGGCGATCCCGCGGGCTGCGGCCGACCTGCTCGTGCCCGTTCCGGGCGATCCAGAGCGGGCGTGGAGGCGCGGGCGCGTGGGTCCTGAGGACCTCGCCTCGCACCTCTCCCGGGCCTGGGGCGTTCCGACCGCGAGGCTGCTACGGCGGGAGCGCTCGCTTCCGAGGCAGCGCGGCCTCGGGCTCGCCGAGCGGCGCCGCAACGTGCGCGGGAGCGTCGTGGCGACCGAGCGCGCGCCGCCCGCCGTGTGCGTGATCGACGACGTGTACACGTCGGGTGCGACCGCTGACGCGTGCGCCTCCGCGCTCCGGTTGGCCGGCTCCCGCCACGTCGAGGTGGTGACTCTGGCGAGGGCCGTCCGCTAGGCTGGGCGCGAGTCCCGTTCCGTTGCCGACCCGGAAAGGAGCGTCCATGCGGCTCCAGGTGAAGGTCTTGCGTGACACCGTCCCCGAGCCGGTCAAGGCCTATGCCGAGAAGCGGCTGGCCAAGCTCGGCAAGCGGCTCCATCCGCAGACGCTCGTGGAGGTCACGCTCTCGCGCGAGCGGAACCCTTCGATCCGCGACGGCTACAGCGCGGAGGCCGTGGTCCACACGAAGGGCCCGAACATCGTCGCGCGCGTGTCGGCGCCCACGTACGAAGCCGCCGTCGACCAGCTCCTGGAGAAGCTCGAGCGCCAGATCGAGCGGCATCGCGACAAGAAGGTCCTGGAGCCGCGGCGGGCGGCGAGCAAGCAGGGCGCTCCGTCGGCCGAGGTCGCGCCGGTCTCCGAGGAGACCGAGGGGGCTCGAGGGGAGGAGGCGGCATAGGCCACATGCCTCTCGATCCCGGGCGCGGCTGGCTCGCGTCGGGCATCACCGGCCTCGCCCGCCAGCGCGAGTGGGACGCGGTCGCGACGGTGGAGGCCCCCGGAGAGCCGGGCGCCGAGGTCGAGTTCGTCGCGCTTCCGGACGGGCATCTCCTCGTAGAGGACGGGCCGGCAGGAGTCGACGTCGCACCGTTCGCGGCCGCGCTCGAGGGCGCCATCGAGGCTCCTTACCGCGCGGTTGCGCATCGTCGGCCCGAGCTCTGGGCCGTGGGGGCGGTGAGCATCGAGGCCGCCCGCCTCGATCCGGACCCGGGCGCGGACGAGCTCGAGCTCACGTGGGACGGCGACGTACTCGGCCTGACGGCGGACGGCGTCCCCGCAGACCCCACTCGCGCGTCCGCGCTCGAGGGACTCGCCGCCGCGCGCGAGAGCGGCGCCTACGCGGCGCAGGCGAACCGGCTCGAAGGGAATCTCTTCGAGATCCTGATCCTTCCCCTGTAGCCCGCGTTCGAGGCCGGGAAGCCGAGCCGCTACCCTTCCCTCGTGCCGACGCAGTCCCTCGGGAAGTTCGAGCGCGTCCTTCGCGTGGGCGAAGGGCGCCGACTCAAGCGCCTCCGCAACCAGGCGGCCCACATCGGCACGCTCGAGCCCGGGTTCGAGGCGCTCTCGGACGACGAGCTGCGAGGCAAGACGGCGGAGTTCAGGCAGCGCTTCGAGAACGGCGAGCCGCTCGAGGACCTCGTCTTCGAGGCCTACGCGGCGGTCCGCGAGGCGTTCAAGCGGACGATCGGCGTCCGTCTGTTCGACGTCCAGCTGATGGGCGGGATCGTGCTCCACGAAGGCGACATCGCCGAGATGAAGACGGGCGAGGGCAAGACGTTCGTCGCCGTCCAGCCGCTCTACCTGAACGCGCTGACGGGACGCGGCGTCCACCTCGTCACCGTCAACGACTACCTCGCCAAGCGCGACGCCGAGTGGACGCGTCCCGTGTACGAGCTCCTCGGCGCCACGGTCGGCTCCATCCAGAACCTCATGCCGTTCGCGCAGCGCCGCGAGGCGTACGCATGCGACGTCACCTACGGGACGAACTCCGAGTTCGGCTTCGACTACCTGCGCGACAACATGGCCGTCTCGCTCGACGGAGTCGTCCAGCGCAGCCACGCGTACGCGATCGTCGACGAGGTGGACTCGATCCTGATCGACGAGGCGCGGACGCCGCTCATCATCTCCGGCGAGCCCGAGACGGCCGCGTCCACGTACTACGCGTTCGCACGCGTCTCGAAGGAGCTCGTCGGCGTCCCGCGGGACACGAAGGCCGCAAAGGGGCTGGACGAGACCGAGCTCTCGGGCGCCGACTTCACGTTCGACGAGAAGTTCAAGACCGTCTCTCCCGCGCAGTCCGCGATCGACAAGATCGAGCGCGCTCTCGGGATCGACGAGCTCTACGACTCGAGGAACGTCCATCTCGTGAACCACCTGACCCAGGCGCTCAAGGCGCAGTCGCTCTACAAGCGCGACGTGGACTACGTCGTCTCCGACGGCGAGGTCAAGATCGTCGACGAGTTCACCGGCCGGATCATGGAGGGCCGCCGCTGGAGCGAGGGCCTGCACCAGGCGATCGAGGCGAAGGAGGGCGTCCGCATCCGCGAGGAGAACGTCACGCTCGCGACGATCACGCTCCAGAACTACTTCCGCCTGTACGAGAAGCTCGCCGGTATGACGGGGACGGCCAAGACCGAGGAGAAGGAGTTCGTCGAGATCTACAACCTGCACGTTGTCGAGATCCCCACGAACGAGCCGATCGCGCGCCTCGACGAGAACGACTTCATCTTCAAGACGAAGGACGCGAAGTTCTCGGCCGTCATCGACGACATCGTCGAGCGACACGAGGCGGGGCAGCCGGTCCTCGTCGGCACGATCGCGGTCGAGACCTCCGAGTACCTGTCCGAGCTCCTCAAGCGCCGCGGCATCCCGCACAACGTCCTGAACGCCAAGGAGCACGAGCGCGAGGGCGAGATCATCAAGGACGCGGGCCAGAACGGCGCGGTCACGATCGCGACCAACATGGCGGGCCGCGGCGTGGACATCAAGCTCGGCGACGGCGTGCTCGAGCTCGGCGGGCTCTACGTTCTCGGCACCGAGCGCCACGAGGCGCGCCGGATCGACAACCAGCTCCGCGGCCGCTCGGGCCGGCAGGGCGACCCCGGCGAGTCCCGGTTCTACCTCTCCGGCCAGGACGACCTCGTTCGGCTCTTCGCCGGCGACCGGATCTTCAACATCATGAACCGCTTCAAGATCCCGGACGACCAGCCCATGGAGGCGAAGATCCTCTCGAACCAGATCGAGAACGCCCAGAAGAAGGTCGAGGAGCAAAACTTCGTCGCGCGCAAGAACGTCCTCAAGTACGACGACGTCATGAACACGCAGCGCATGGTCATCTACGAGCAGCGGCGCCGGGTGCTCGAGGGGGAGGACCTGTCGGACGAGGTGCGCGAGTGGATCCGCGAGGTCGTCGAGGCCGGCGTCCGGCAATCCACGGACGCGGAGTTCGCCGAGGAGTGGGACCTGCAGGGCCTCGTCGCGCAGATGCAGTCGTTGTACGGGACCGACCTCTCCGTCGAGGAGCTGAGCGAGGAGGTCGACGTCGGAGACCGCGAGGCCCTGATCGAGGAGTTCGTCGACGACGCGCTCGAGACGTACGCGGAGCGCGAGCAGGCTCTCGGCCCGGAGCTCGCGCGTGAGGTCGAGCGGTACGTGATCCTGCAGATGGTCGACCAGCGCTGGCGCGAGCACCTGGAGGCGATGGACTACCTCCGCGAGGGCGTCCATCTGCGCGCGTTCGCCCAGAAGGACCCGCTCGTGGAGTACCGCGGCGAGGGGCACGCGATGTTCGAGGAGCTCGGGCAGACGATCCGCGAGGAGGTCGTGTTCACGCTCTTCCACGTGGCCGTCACCGTCGAGGAGCCGGCGCTCGAGCCGATGCAGGCGCCGAGCGGCGCGCTCTCCTACGAGCACGAGACCGCCGCGGGCGCGGATGCCATCGCCGCCGCCGGAGGCTCCGCGACGGCGCTCGCAGCACCCCCCTCACGCGCCACGTCCCCGCTCCCGGTCCAGCACCAGGCCGTCAACGAGCATCGCGACATCGGCCGCAACGACCCCTGCTGGTGCGGCAGCGGCAAGAAATTCAAGAAATGCCACGGGGCCTAGCGCGACCGGCCGCGCTCGGCTCCCGCCGGGCGGAGCCCGGCTCCGCCGAGCGCTGACGCCGCTGGCGGCAGGATGCGTCGGCCTCGGGCCTTGGTCGTACTACCTGTACTGCCCTGCGGCCCTCGGCCTCGCCTCCTTTGCCAGCGACGCCCCGGACGCGCCAGACCGAGCTCTGCGTGGAGCGCCCTTTGACGAAGAGTTGGGCCCTGCTGGCTCTGCTCACCGGTGGGCTCGCCGGGTTCGCGCTCCTCGCCGCCGGCTACGATCACGACCCGCTCGCTGTCCTCGACCGCGAGACGGCCGAATGTGTCGCAGCGAACCTGCCGACGGCGGTCGAGTGGGCGGCGCGGCCGTTCTCGTGGGTCGGGGGCTGGATCGGGCTGACCGCCCTCGGGATCGTCGCCGGCGTGCTCCTCGTCCGCGAGGGCGCTTGGCTGGACCTCGCGTTCTTTCTCGCAGCCTACGTCGGGTCGCAGCTCGCGGTCTCGTTGCTCAAGGACGTCTTCGACAGACCACGGCCCGCCGCCGGATCGGCGGTGCCACTTCCAGAGTCGTTCGCCTTCCCGAGCGGGCACGCAGCCGCCGGCGCCGCCAGCCTCGGCGCGCTCGCCGTGCTCCTCTCCGAGCGGCTCCCGCGCCGCCGCGCCCGCGTGTGGCTCTGGACGGGTGTCGTCGTGCTCGGGCTCGCGATCGGGCTCAGCAGGATCGCGCTCAATGTCCACTACGTCACGGACGTCCTCGCGGGCTGGTGCCTCGGGCTCGCCTGGCTCGCCGCCTGCCTC
>Ga0233416_10000258_pt1 | contig 16237 bp, 14 predicted proteins | sample Sediment_Towuti__2_FD_188638 | JGI IMG/M metagenome (GOLD analysis project Ga0233416, IMG submission 188638) | Sediment microbial communities from Lake Towuti, South Sulawesi, Indonesia - Sediment_Towuti_2014_0_MG | ecosystem: Environmental > Aquatic > Freshwater > Lake > Sediment | place... | reverse complement strand
AAGACCGTCGTGGAGATGAGGAAAGCGCTCGCAAAATCCACTCCGTCTCGCAGTTGACTGTGCCGTCCCTTCCTCCCGTCAAAACATGAAATTAATGCTCACGGTCCCCAAGTGGATATAGGCATGGTATGTCCCATCCACGGTGGGGCTGATGATGTTACCGGTAATCGTCCGTGACTCATAGAACCATTCTTGAAACGCCGCATCGACGCCAATCGCCTTCGGCCATAGCGCGGAGGTCCCTCCGCAAGGCACCAAGCCTAGAAATTTAGCCGGGCCTTTGCATACAAAGCCCGTCCCGATGGACAGCGTGTTGGCAGCTAAAGAAATCGTTGCTGGGTTGAACGTCTGATCAGGAACGGGATTCTCGGTCCTAGTGTATCCTGATCGGACTGCCACATCCCAATGGGGCAACCACGAGGGATTGAGCCATTTGTATTCGGTGCCGATCGCCACGACCGGAACCGTCTTCCACTGTTGAGGTTGCGGGATGACCTGGCCCGATGAAAGGTGGATATCGAGGTTACGATTCGATTTCCACCCGACATATTCCACGTCGAGTTCCACCTTCCATTCCCTTTCACTCGTACGAACCGGCCAAACTGCAATGGCGCCGGTATAGATCTGCGGAAGCACGAGATCGGTGGACGCATCGGCCTGCTTCGCCCCGTTGACCAAGAACGATCCATTCAATGGCAGCACCGCCTGGGTGCGATAAACCAGACCGATAGAGGCGATTGGTTTACCGTCATTATTCCTCAGGGGTGTATAGAGCAGGCTGACAGTTGCGCCTGCCCCTGTTCCATTGCCGTTGAACTCGAGAAAAGCCCCACTTAGGGGTGCGGTGCCCACTTGCTTCTGCTCGGCATGGCCCTGTCCAAGAAAACTTGCAAAGGTATAGATGTCCGCGCTCACTCCAATGGCCAATAGATCATTCACCTTATAGGCTACGGCCGGCTTGATAGCGATGAGCGGAAGTGCTGCAGAGGTGACGACGGTATTGAAAGGGCCATTCACGGGATAGCAGATGTTCAATCCGAATGGTGAGTTGAGACCGAGTCCAACCGTCACATCCGACAAGCGGCTCCATCCAAGAGATCCTAGATTCGCGCTCACGTAGGAATAGCTTGGTGGGGGATTCGCAATCGTTCCTCCAAAGTCTCCCCGACTGTCTATTCCGGTCGGGCTCGTGAACTTGACGGACCCCCCAACCAGGGTTGTTCCGGTGAGCACTTGAACCCCGGTCACTTGGCTCAGTCCGGCTGGGTTGTAATGGATTGCGGAGGGGTCGTCGGCCTGGGCGGCAAACGCATTCCCCTGCCCCGCCGCCGCCGCCGCCTGCGGCTGAAACCGCAGGGCCTGTGCATGTCCAAGTTGAGGGCAGAAGATGAAACACAGCACAAGAGCCAGGACCCACGATCGATCTCTCATGCCGTATTCCTACTGGTTGTCACCGCTTAGCCGGTTGTCCAAAACCAGGCTTTTCTCGCAGTAGCTGAGCGCCCGGAAATTCATCGCCTATATAGCCGACTCGTCCAGGAATTCGCTAGGGCTGAAATACCTTATCGCAAATTATCTTGACTTATGATAGCTTCTCGAAATTGAAATACTATAAGGAATGCGATACATGGCACACACCCAGAACAAACGTCCCTTCCCCAAAGCGCTCTTTACTCAGCTCACCAAAAAAGATTGCGAAAGTTTTATCGAGGTCCTGCACTTTGCGGCGCAATCTGAAAGCGTCGAAGATGTCAAGGATGTGCTCGCACGGTTTCAAAATCTGTTTCCGTTTACCCGGGTGATCGGGGGGGTTGCAAAAATCAGTCGGGCTGGCGCATTTGAGGGTTTTACCAATGTGCTTAATGTCAGCTATCCGGAAGAATGGATTCGCCTCTACTGGCAGAAGGGCTATTTTGAGGTCGATCCGGTCCTCCAAACAGCCCTACAGAAACCTGGGACTCAACATTGGGAGTCGACCTACAAAGCCTCAGGTTCAGACAAACAGCAAGAGTTTATCGTAGCGGCGAAGGAGTTTGGTCTAGGGGATGGCATCACCACGGGATCGTCAGATACTGCCTGTGGAGTCGGAACGTTTTGTTCCTTTGCCTCTGCTGAACCTGTGGATGCAAAACGATATATGCCGCTCATTGAATATTTCGGATACCACGTCCATCTGGCTCTCTTGCGCACCACGCCAAAGAACCCTCAAGCGGTTGCTCCCTGTGTCAGAGAACTCACGCTGCGTGAAATGACCATCCTCAATTGGGTCAGGCAGGGCAAGACGAATTGGGAGATCGCCAGAATCATGAACGTGACGGAACGGACCATTCGGTTTCATGTGGAAAGAATCTTCTCAAAGCTGGACGTCACCTCGCGATCCCATGCGGTGGCCACCGCCATCGAACATGGCCTCCCCAATGTGGTGTAATCACACGAGGCAGGAGGGGTGCCCCGGTATTCCATTAGGCCTCTGCGCCGATTAATCCCAATCTCTGGCCGTTCGAATAGGTAGAGGTTCTGCCGACAATCACCTCTCCCTGTAACGTCTCGATAGAGGAGATCCAGTTCAGCAGGCGCGGTTTTTTGGTTGCATTCTCTTCGTCAAATCGAACCATATCGTACAGTGCTGCGACAGAGCTGGCTCCAGCTGGAGGAAGCACCACCGGCTCTCCAATCATTTCACAAGGGAACCCGAGTGCTCGAAGTGTTCGAAAGAACCGGTGCTCAACCTCAAGATAGTAGTACCGAATATCGTTCACCACTGCCCATTGATAGACTCCTTTCAACAGTCCCAGCATAATCTTGGAGGAGAGCCCTCGGTCGCGTATTTCGGGATCAACTGCAAGCCTGGTAATCTCGGCGGTGTCCGAAGTTTTTCTGATTTGGTAGCCTGCTGGGAGCAAGGAGCCAAATTCCTTCTCGAGCATAAACAATCCGGATGAAGGAAGAAGTCGAGCTACCCCCACCACTACTCCATCATCCTGGAGCAGTCCGACAGTGGTGGCCCACAAATCGTACAGATCCACTTCTTCCCTATCGGTCGTTTCAGGAACCCACTTCAATGATTCAGCAAATACCTTATGCCGGAGTCGGTACGATTGAGTGAGTTGTTCCCCATGTAGGGTCTTCACGACGAACCCGTTTTCCCTAAATTCGATATCGTCCATTGGGCGCATCAGCCGTCTCCTTTCATAGGAACACATCAACTGCACACTATTTCCTCGCATATTGATTTTCATACTCTACGTAGTTCGTCACCTGGCGGAAACGCCAGGTGACGGGTGGGAAGCAGTCGCGTACCATGGCAATGTCCAGGTGGCAGGAACAGCCTACGTGACAACCTTCCTTGATGTGTTGTGCAGGCTGACCGGAGAGAGTGGTCCCTTTGATGAAAGATCGGCGAGGATTCCGGATTCTTGATGGGTTCCGGCAATCGTCAGGCAGGCCGGCGCAGCAGCCTTCGCCTCTCATTTATGGGATATCCTGCCCTGCCGACAGGCCCGCACCTTTCCTGCTACGCGAACAGGTTGGAAGCAGCCTTGCCTGTGCACTCGAGGCATCCGAGCAACGATTGAACGCCTTGCTTCATGATCGCAGTCGTATTGGGAGAGAACTGCACGATTCTGTACTGCAAGCGCTCTACGCGATTGCGGTGAGCCTGGCACAATCCCCTGAATCGTACAGGGATGTGCCAGCTGCGCTACCACGGTCCAACGGTCAGGCGACCGATCAGCTCAGCAAGCTCATCAAAGACATCCGACGCATGATCCTGAGTATAGAATCCGACAACATCGACCCCTTTCGACTGGTTTCCGAGTTGCAGGCTCTCGCCCAGATCTGTAAACGGGTGAGCGGGATACACATGCGTGTGGCGGTCGCTCCAGCGGCAGAGGAAATTCTCACCGGGCAAGAAGCACGTGAACTCGTCGCGATTGCCAGGGAGGCTCTGAGTAACGCTATTCGTCACGCCAGGGCCACCCGTATCGTGATTGCCCTTCGGCGCATTGGCTCACGGGTGGAACTGCGTATTTGTGACAATGGATTAGGTTTCACGGTGGAACGTGAACAGGCAAAAGGCCTGGGGTTCGCGCAGATGGAAGATCGGATTCGGAAGATCGGTGGCCGCCTGAAGATCCAGTCTACGATCGGTCGAGGCACCTGCATCACAGCTGATGTCTATCTTGAGCCGGTACTCGCGACGACATGAAACGCACAAGAACTCAACTGGTGCCAGCGTCGCCCTCGCTCTCTCCCAGCCGAGGAGGGCGCAGAAGCGGCAAGACCGGGTCGATTCGCGCCTTGAAGGCAGCCATCTATCGTGCGCCAGCCCTGGGCGAGGCTCGCAGGGCCGAGAAAGTTGCAGAAGAGGAACGGCGCAGAATTGCACGGGAGCTCCACGATGAGTTCGGACAAGCCTTGACCGGTTTGAAATTCGATCTGGCGTGGTTCAGCAACAAACTGTCGCAACGGTCTGCTCTAACCGGCAACAGCGATCTACCGAACAGGGTCCAGGCCATGTCAGGATCGATCGACGCTCTGCTGGATTCTCTTCGCATGACAGTAGCGGCCCTGCGCCCTCCGCTGCTGGATGATCTAGGACTCGTCCCGGCGTTGGAATCCCTCGCAACGACGTTTCAGCTTCGCACCGGCACGCGATGTCTGCTAGAGGTGGCCCCGGAGGTATCATCCATCAAGTTGCCCTCCGAAACGTCTACCGCGTTGTTTCGAATCGCACAGGAATTGTTGACCAATGCGATGCGTCATGCTGCCGCTTCGCTGGTACGAATACGCCTGTACCAGGATAAGGGCAGGGTGACACTGGAGGTGGGTGACAATGGAAAAGGCATCACCCGCGGGGGAATGACCAAATCCAATTCTTTCGGGCTCAAAGGAATACAGGAACGAGTCTCACTCCTGGGAGGCCACTTTCATATCACAGGAGCGCTCGGGGTCGGAACCACGGCCCGTGCCTCCGTACCGGCACGCCGCCCAAAGGCTCTGGCCGACGGGCCGGCTGTGGAGTACTCCATCCCATGATTGCTACGGAATCGGCAAGAATTCTTATCATCGACGATCACGAGGTCGTGCGTCGGGGTGTGAAGCAAATTCTCGAAGAACACTTCCTGTACGTTGAGGTTGGGGAAGCCAATACCGGTGCGAAGGGGATTGCCGCGGTCAGGCGGGAGCCCTGGGATCTGGTCATCGTGGATATCAGCCTTCCTGATCAGAGCGGGATGGACCTCCTGCGTGAAGTCCGCAACACAGCGCCTCAACTTCCTCTGATGGTCTTGAGTCTGCACTCCGAGGAGCAGTATGCCGTGTCTGCGCTCCGTGCCGGGGCGATGGCCTATCTGACCAAAAACACTGCGCCCGACGAGCTGGCCGGCGCAGTCAAGCAAGTGTTGAGCGGCAGGAAGTATCTCACTACCTCCCTTAGAGAGCGCATCGCCGGCAGTCTGAGCGAGAGTTCCACCGGTCCTGATTATCGCGCCTTGTCCAAACGAGAACGCGAAGTCCTTGTGTTGTTAGCCCGAGGCCAGTCTATTCGATACATCGCACAATCCCTCGCCCTCAGCACCAAGACCGTGAGCACCTATCGCGCCCGTCTCCTGGACAAGTTGCAACTCACGAGCACCACCGAACTGATTCGCTACGCCCTCGACCGTCAGTTGGTGGAATAGCCGAAAGGACGGATCCCTCCGCCGCCCTACGCATCTCCGATCACATGATCCGCCCGAGTGAGAATTGACAGGCCACTCCCTTGCCGACTAGGATAGCGCGCCGTGAGTCACTCCGACCATGTAGAACCCTCCACGACGAAGCACCCCCACGCTCCCATGAACCCCATCGAACACGCGTTTGAAACCGTCGTCTTCGCCAGCCGGTGGATTCAGGCCCCGCTCTACGGCGGCCTCATCGTGGCTGAGCTACTCTATGCCTACAAGTTTCTCGTCGAACTGTGGGAGATGATCCGGCATATCAATGAGCACCAAGAGACCGTCTTTATGCTGGGTGTCCTGGGTCTGATCGACGTCACGATGGTAGCGAATTTACTCACGATGGTGATCATCGGCGGCTACGCGACCTTCGTGAGCAAGTTGGATTTAGAGGGTCACGCGGACCGACCGGACTGGCTGACCCATATTGACCCTGGCACTATCAAGATTAAACTTGCAGCCTCGTTGATCGGCATTTCCAGCATTCATCTCCTGAAATCGTTCGTCAATATCGCGCACGAGGATATCGAACACGTCAAGTGGAAGATCTTTATCCACTTGACCTTCATCGGATCGGCTATCCTATTGGCTTGGACTGACAAGATCATGCAGAAAGACAGAAAGCACTGAGGCGTCCATGCGCTCGCTTCCGGTCCGCGGGGGAAGCGTATTCGGGACTCAGAACGAGACGCGAGCCGCCATGATTGAAATGGCCGCAGGGGTCATCGCTAAAAAACTCGTCGAACACGAAGGGTTCTGCTATTTTCAGGTCACCGCTCAGGGGCAAGGCTGAAGGTCGGACAGGCTCCTAGGACCAGGCTGGCACCATTGCGCCGCTCGAGTCTCGCCAGTGAGGCGTCCAGGCGAGAGTAACGAGCTTCACAGCGATGTTGGCATTGGTCGGCTTGAGCGAGACGGTTTCAAGTTTCTCGGTGAGGGGATCGGTCGCGGCTGCAAAGGCATCATTCTCCGCGTTGAACTGTGTTTCGAGGTCTGCCAGTTGCTGCTGAAGCGCCGCGACGTTCTCTTCGGCTTGGCCGACATCCGTCGACTCTTTCATGACTCGCCCCGCGCTGCGAATTGCGGTAGTGGCTCGACCGATATTCGCCGCGCTGATCGTTTTGCGGCCTAAGAATGCGCCGAGGATCGACGCACCGACTGAAATGGCTGCCTGCACTTGGCTGGAGCGCGCCTCATTCTGCTGCCGTGCCTTCATCTGCTCGGCGCGCCTGATGCGATCTTGAAGCGTCGTGATCTTCGTTGCGTATTTGTGTCGGAGCAACTCCGCTCCCTTGTCTCGCCGCTCACGACCAGATTGTTGGAGCCTCACGCGGAAATCCCGTTCCGATTCCCCAGGTTTTGACATGTCCTTCGTGCTCGGGCTCTTGAACACATCCACTTTCTGCGTCCGGAACAACCAACTGGACAAATCCTTGGTCCAACCTTCGTAGCTCTTGGCCTTGCTGGCGGCACTGGAAACGCCCCCAAATTGTGCGCCGTCGAGCGGCGCAGGCTCCAAGTCGGCCAGAGCCAAGCCCACTTCTACAGCTCGATCCCAATCGACCGTGACCGCACCATCTGTTAGAGGAGCCAGCACGGTCACATCCTGGGTTACATCGACGCCTGCCTTGCTGTCCGATACCCGCACCTGCGATGCACCAAGCAACATCGGTTGATAGATGAGCGTCCTCCCGCTCGGTTGCATGCCACGGATAGGAATGAACTGTTGTGGCACATCGGGCGGCAACATCGGACGTGAAGCGTAAAGCGTGAAGCGTGAGGCGACCGGAGAAGAAGCGGGCCCGTCCTCCCCCTCACGCCTTACGCCTGACGCCTTACCCTTCACGGGATCCATGAGTGTTTTGATCTGCGTGCGCGTGAGGGGGCCGCGGAGATACGAAAGCGTCCATCTCGTTTGAAACACCTCCGGCGCATCTTCATGCACGTTGTTGAGGAGAAAGACTCGATTGCCCAGGCCGGCCAGAGTCTGTTCCATTCCCTGTTTGTCGAACTTCTGCCACTGCTCGCAGCCGCTCCTTCAAGCCCTTCCAAGACTCGTGCCTTGTCCCGCTCGGTTTGCAGCCGTCCAATGAACCAGGTGCCGGTATTCGCCAATCCTTTGTAGTCCAGATCGACGGGATTCTGCGTCGCCAACACGACGCCCAGACCGAATGCGCGGGCTTGCTTCAGCAACGTCAGCAACGGTTGCTTGGACGGCGGATTGGCGACGGGAGGGAAATAGCCGAAAATTTCGTCCATGTAGAGGATGGCGCGGAGACTGGTCGTCCCAGACTGCGCCCGCACCCAGCCAAGCGTTTGACTCAGCAGCAAGGTGACAAAAAACATGCGCTCGGCATCGTTCAGATGCGCGATCGAGAAAATCGCGAGCCGGGGCTTGCCATCGGGTGAATAGAGCATCTGCCCGACATCGAGCGCTTCGCCTTCCAACCAGGCTGAAAATCCTGGTGCAGCTAATAAGTTGTTTAACTGCATCGCAAGGGTAAAGCGTTCCTTCGAGGGATAGAACGAATCCAGATCCAACACACCGATCTTCGTTACCGACGGCGTTTGGATTTGCTGGATCAAACTTGCCAGATCGAGGTCCTTCCCCGCCTTCCACGTCTGGTCCAGGATCGTCGAGAGCAGGATGTGCTCTCGGCTCTTGATCGGATCGGCTTCGACACCGATGAGACCCAACAGGCTGGTCACTGTCGTGCCAATCCGCTCACGGAGCATTTCGGCATCGTCAAGAATGGCTTCTGATGGCGCCGCAAAGGATTTGAGGATGGAGACGGGAATACCAGCATTGCTACCCGGTGTATAGACGACCACATCGGCCGCATCGCGGAGTTTCTGGACTCGCTGGCCGCTCTGGCCCCAATCTCCTAAGCCTTTCTTCCACATCTCGGCTTGCTGGGTCGCATAATCCGCCGGTGTGAGCCCCTTCTTACGCGCATCGTCCTGGTTCACCCAGGGGGCAAAGTCTTCCCCCCGCAGTTGGGGAAAGTTCAACATCAAATTGGCAAGATCCCCCTTGGGGTCGATGATCAGCGCCGGGACACCGTCGATCGCCGCTTCTTCGAGGAGTCCGATACAGAGGCCGGTTTTCCCACTTCCAGTCATCCCGACACAGACCGCATGGGTGACCAGATCTTTGGAGTCGTACAGCAACCAGCTTTGCTTCGCCTGCTTCGATGCCAAATCGTACGGCCGGCCAAGGTAAAAGACGCCGAGCTTTTCGAAATCTTCCGCCGAACCGTCACCAATGGGCGTCGCTGCAGTCTTCGCTCGCTCGTTAGTTTTCGATGACTCTTTCTTCGTCGTAGGCATCGGTCACCTCAATTCCAGATTCCCTCCACGCCCTCCTGCTACCAATCTTTGAAAATACCGAAAACCGCGCTGACTATCATGGTAAAGCCTGCCAGATCGTTCCATTTCAGTTCTTCCTTCAGGTATACAACCGAAAAGGCACAAAGCACGGCTAGGGTAATCACCTCTTGGCTCGTTTTCAATGGGCTCGTCGGGCATGTCGGATGCTCAAGGAAAACCGGGCTGCGGTGCATCTGGTCCGTCGTGCGCCATTCGCCTGTCGCCTTGCCCGGTTCCCTGGAGTGTGGTTCAGTGTCTGGATGCGGTCGTGGCGCCGATGCCGGTCTCCGACCTCACTTGTTGTGCCAGGAAGCCGCCACGGTCCTTCTCCGCCTGGCTGCTTCGGTCAAGGATCGAAAACAACCAAATGCCCACCACTCCGATGGTCATCGAGAACAGCGCCGGCGAGGTGTAGGGGAACCACGCGCTCCCTTTCGGATAGCCCAATGTGGCTTCCCACACGGACGGGGACAGGATCGTGAGCAACACCGACGAGATCAGACCGAGGAAACCGCCGATGACAGAGCCGCGGGTCGTGCAGTCTTTCAACAATACTGACATGAACAACACCGGGAAGTTGGCCGATGCCGCGATCGCAAACGCCAGGGACACCATGAACGCCACGTTGTGATTCTCGAACAGGATTCCCAGTAACACGGCCAGAACTCCCAGCGCCAGCGTGGTCACGCGCGAAATCCTCAACTCGGCAGCGCCGCCGGCCTTGCTACCCTTGATGGCCGTCGCGTACAGGTCGTGTGACACGGCTGACGCGCCAGACAGCGTGAGGCCGGCCACGACCGCCAGGATGGTGGCGAATGCCACGGCCGAAATGAAGCCGAGAAACACATTGCCACCCAACGCGTTGGCCAGATGCACCGCCGCCATGTTGCTCCCGCCCTTGAGTGCGCCATCGGCATCGAGGAACTCCGGGTTGGTCAGTACGAATGTGATGGCGCCGAAACCGATAATGAAGGTCAGCAGGTAGAAATAACCGATCCACCCCGTCGCCCACATGACCGACTTGCGCGCTTCCTTCGCGCTCGGTACCGTGAAGAAGCGCATCAGGATGTGTGGCAGGCCGGCCGTGCCGAACATCAGCGCCATGCCTAACGAGATCGCCGAGATCGGGTCCTTGACGAAGTTGCCTGGTCCCATGATCGACTGACCGGCAGCCTCCGCTTCCGCGGTCGTCTTGCCGGCGGCTGCGGCCAGGCCGGCTTTAATCTCGACCGCTTTGGCGAACATCGCCTCCAGGCTGAAGCCAAAATTCAGCAGCACCATGAAGGCCATGAAGGTTGCGCCTCCCAACAGCATGCAGGCCTTGATGATCTGCACCCAGGTGGTGGCCGTCATGCCGCCGAACAACACGTAGACCATCATCAGCGCGCCGACGATGACAACAGCCATCCAGTAGTCGAGACCGAAGAGGAGCTTAATCAACTGGCCCGCGCCAACCATCTGCGCGATCAGGTAGAAGGCCACCACCACCAGCGTGCCGGAAGCCGCGAAGATGCGGATGGGCGCCTGCTTAAACCGGAATGCGGCGACATCTGCGAAGGTGAACTTGCCGAGGTTGCGCAGGCGTTCGGCCATCAGGAATGTGAGCACCGGCCAACCGACCAAAAAACCGATCGAGTAGATCAGGCCGTCGTAGCCACTGGCCATCACTGCTGCCGAAATACCAAGGAACGATGCCGCAGACATGTAATCACCAGCAATCGCAAGACCGTTCTGGAAACCGGTAATGCCCCCACCAGCTGTATAAAACACAGCGGCTGACTTGGTTCGGGCCGCAGCCCATTTCGTGACCACCAGGGTGGACAATACGAACACACCGAACATGCCGATGGCGGTCCAATTGATCGCCTGTTTCTGCGCCTGCCCAACGTCAGGCCCCGCTGCGTATACGGATGCAGCCGTAACAGTCAGCGCAGCTACGGTCAGCAGGGCGCGAGCTGCGTGGTGATACCTGCGACGCAAACCGATCATTCCTGTAACTCTTTGGCCACAGCGTTGGACAAGGCGTCGAACTCACGGTTGGCGCGATGCACGTAATACACGGTGAGCACGACGGTGAACACAATGATGCCAAAGCCGATCGGAATGCCCAGGGTCATCACGCCTGCGCCAAGTTTCTGTGACAGAAAGCTCTTGTTGAACGCCACCAGCAAAATGAAGCCGTAGTAGGCGATCATCATCACCAGGGTCAGCCACCAGCCGAAACGAGTTCGCTTGGCTTTCAGCGCCTGATAGTTCGGATTGTTCGCAATTCGCGAGACCAACTCAGTATCCACATGGTCCTTTCTTTCTCTCAGCGGGGATGGACGGAAGGCAAATCTTCGCGATTGGCGCTGACCAGCCCGCCCGCCCGCTGCGGGGTCCCTACACCGGGCGGGGTGCGAGGACGGGCGGGCTGGTCAGCGACAGAACCAGCTTCCGCGTACACACGTCTCTCTCACCCAACCCCCGCTTCCCTCAACACTTGTCCCGTATACGACCGTTTCGATTTTGCAATCTCTTTTGGCGGCCCCTCTGCCACAATCTCGCCGCCACGATCCCCGCCTTCCGGGCCGAGATCGATGATCCAATCGGCATTTTTGATCATGTCGAGATTGTGTTCGATCACGGCCACCGTATTACCCGCCTCGACCAAGCGATCCAGCACATCGAGGAGCCGCTGCACGTCGGCGAAATGAAGCCCGGTCGTCGGCTCATCCAAAATGTACAGCGTGCGCCCGGTCGGACGTTTCGACAGTTCCCGAGAGAGTTTCACCCGTTGCGCCTCTCCCCCGGACAGGGTCGTGGCAGACTGGCCGAGTTTCACGTAATGGAGTCCGACATCGTGCAGAGTATCGAGCTTTCGCTTGATAAAGGGTATATGCTCGAAGAACTCTGCAGCATCGTCCACCGTCATGTTCAACACGTCGGCGATGCTCTTTCCTTTATGGTGAATTTCCATCGTCTCGCGGTTGTACCGTTGGCCCTTGCAGACCTCGCAGGTGACGTAGACATCCGGCAGGAAATGCATCTCGATCTTGATCAACCCATCGCCCTGACAGGCCTCGCAGCGGCCCCCCTTCACATTGAAACTGTAACGGCCTGGTTTGTACCCCCGCACGCGGGACTCAGGCAGATTGGAGTAGAGATCCCGGATGAAACTGAACAGGCCTGTATAGGTCGCCGGGTTCGAGCGCGGAGTCCGGCCGATCGGGGACTGGTCGATGTCAATCACTTTATCGAGCGCATCTGCGCCCAGCAGTTCTTTGCAGCCGTCGATTTTCGGTTTCTTGTGATAGAGCAACTGTGAGAGCGAATGGAACAGCACCTCTAGAACCAACGTGCTCTTTCCAGACCCGGACACGCCGGTCACACAGGTGAGAAGTCCGAGCGGAATCTTTGCGGTCATCCCCTTGAGATTGTGTTTCGTGGCTCCTACGACGGACAAGAATCCCTTGGCTTTACGCTGGCGCCGGGGTAGGCTGACCATCTGCGTGCCACGGAGGTACTGGCCTGTCAGCGAGTCGAGGTTCCCCATGACGTCAGTCGGTGTGCCTTGGGCAATGATCTGCCCCCCGTGTGTTCCAGCCCCGGGCCCCATATCCAGTAGATGGTCTGCCGCCATCATGGTTTCTGCATCATGCTCAACCACTACCACTGTGTTCCCCAGGTCCCGCAGCCGAAGCAGGGTCCGGAGCAGGCGCCGATTATCTCGCTGGTGCAGGCCGATAGAGGGTTCGTCGAGGATGTAGAGGACGCCCACGAGGCCGGACCCGATTTGAGTCGCGAGCCTGATGCGCTGGCCCTCCCCACCGGACAGGGTGGCGGCTGCCCGATCCAGGGTCAGATAATCCAGCCCGACGTTGACGAGAAACCCGAGCCGTTCGCGAATCTCTTTCAAAATCCGATGGGCAATGACCAGTTCACGCTCGGTGAATGTGAGCGAATTGAAGAAGTCGGCAGCGGCTCGGACAGAGAGATGCGTCACTTCCGAGATCGATTGAGAGGCAATCTTGATTGATAGACTTTCAGGCCTCAGTCTGGCTCCCTTGCAGACTTCGCAGGGCTCCAACAACGTGAAGTCTGCATCCTCCTCAGAGCCCGGCGTCATGGCATAACCAATGCCGTCGCAAGCGGGACAGGCCCCATGGGGGCTGTTGAACGAAAAGACGCGCGGCGTGATTTCCGGATAGCTGACGCCGCAGCGGATGCAGGCGAGCTTCTCGCTATAGAGGGACAGGTTGCCATTGTCGGTCAACACGCCGACCAGTCCACCGGCGAGTTTCAGGGAGGTCTCGACGGAATCGGCTAATCGCCGAGTCAGGGCATCTCCGGCCTTCATCACTAACCGATCAACGACAATCTCGATCGTGTGTTTCTTCTGTTTGTCGAGCGTAATCTCTTCGGCCAGATCGACGAGCTTGCCGTCGATGCGGGCTCGCACGTAGCCGGCACGGCGCATGTCGAGGAGGTCTTTTCGATACTCTCCCTTCCTGCTGCGGACAATCGGGGCCAACACCTGAAATTTGCTCCCTTCCGGTATGAGACCGATGGCGTCGACCATTTGCTGCACGGTCTGTGAGGTGATTTCCTCGCCGCACTGAAAGCAGGAGGGGCGTCCGACCCGGGCAAAGAGGAGACGGAGGTAGTCATAAATCTCTGTGACGGTGCCGACCGTGGACCTGGGGTTGTGGCTGGTGCTCTTTTGTTCGATGGAAATCGCGGGTGAGAGCCCTTCGATCGAGTCGACGTCCGGCTTGCCCATCTGCTCAAGGAATTGACGGGCATAGGCCGAGAGCGATTCGACATACCGCCGTTGCCCCTCGGCATAGATCGTGTCGAAGGCCAGCGACGACTTGCCCGACCCGCTCAAGCCGGTGATGACCACCAGCTTGTCGCGTGGAATCTCGACGTCGATGTTCTTGAGATTATGCTCCCGTGCCCCTTTGATGACGATCGAGTGCTGCATCAGGGGCGGGATTATAGCATGGGGACCAGGGCACCTTGACAAACGAGGAAAGCCGGTGCTACCACGCTTAGCATGGTACATGTGGATACACCGCCTGTTCAAAAGGGCACCGAGGCCCCAGCGACTCCGCTTGCTGTTTCGACTTGGTCCGGCAGGGCCCGTGAGGACGCCGTCCAGCGGATGTTCACCGCGATTGCCGGTGTCTACGATCTCAACAACACGCTCCTGAGTTTTGGTCTCCACTATCGGTGGAAAAAAATCACTGCTTCGTATGTGCCTGTAAGGACAGAAGGACGGGCGCTTGATGTCGGTTCCGGCACAGCCGATCTCGCGCTCCTTGTCGAACCGCGTATGGGGGCAAACGGGCGCGTCATTGCCTCCGACCTGAACCACGCGATGCTTGTTCAGGGGCTGAAGAAAGTGACCGGGCGGGGCTTGGGGCAGAGGATCACCTGTCTTGAGGCGAATGCCGAGCATCTGGGATTTCCCGATCGGACGTTTCATGCCGTGACCACGGGGTTTTGCATGAGGAATGTCGGCGATCTCAAGCAAGCGCTCTCAGACATCCACCGTATTTTGCAGCCGGAGGGACGTTTTGTGTGTCTGGAGTTTTCCCGACCGGTCTTCGGGTGGCTGCGGGCGTTATACGACTGGTACTCCTTCCGGCTTCTCCCCTGGATCGGCACGAAAGTGGCACATGACACGACCGGCGTCTACGAGTACCTTCCTGCCTCCATTCGAAATTTCCCGGACCAGGAACGATTGAAACAGATGCTCCTCGACGCAGGTTTTCGTCAGGTCACCTATCGCAACCTGTCCGGCGGGATCGTGGCGATCCATATCGCGACGAAATGAGGAATGCAGAATGATGAATGAGAAATTATTCCCCACCCGAGAATTCCACCTTCCTAATTCCGCATTCCCCATTATGTTATGAACTCCATCCTCTACATTTTCCTTCCCTGCAAGAAGGTCTACCCCATTGGGGTGACCTATCTCGCTGATTTTATTCATCGGCGCAAGCCGGATGTGCGGCAGCGTATCCTTGATCTGTCCCTCTATCCCGCTGCCCAACGGAGTAGCGCAGTTCGCGATGCTGCCACTGAATTCAAGCCGGACCTCGTCTGTTTCTCGTGGCGTGACATTCAGATCTTTTCTCCCCATGAGGGTGACTCCTCCCTGGAACATGCGTTTAACTTCTACTTTGCGAGCAATCCGCTCAAGCGGGTCGTGGCCTCGTTTGCGGGGCTGCAACAGCTGTACCGCTACTACAGTCATATCCGGGCGGCACTTTCCTATCCCTGGTTAATCGCCAAGGAGTTCCCGAAAGCGCAGATCATGATTGGCGGGGGTGCTTTTACTGCCTTTGCCGATCAGCTCATCGAGAAACTCCCGGAGGGCACCATCGGGATTCTAGGGGAAGGGGAAGATGCCATCCTCAAGGTTCTTGAAGGACAGTCGCTGGAGAAGGAGCGCTATATTATCCGTGAGGGAAAGACCATCCGGAAGGGCGAGCAGGGATCGCCAGCCCTGCTCGATGCACTCACGGTCGATCTGCCCTACTTGACCTCGATCTTCCCGCAGCACCGGGAATATCTTGGTGAGTCGATCGGGGTCCAGTCGAAACGAGGCTGTCCCTACGACTGCGCGTTCTGTCTCTATCCCTACATCGAAGGAAAGCGTGTCCGCTACCGACCGCCTTCCATGGTCGTCAAGGATATCTCGCAGCATTACCATCAATGGGGCGCCAGGCGATTCTGGTTTACGGATGCTCAGTTTATTACAGGGAAAGAGGCCTATCCCCAATGTATTGAAATTCTCGAACGGATTCTCGCCGAGAAGCTGGAAATTGAATGGTCAGGCTATATTCGAACCTCGCTCATTACCCCGGAGTTGGCAAAACTCATGGTCCGATCCGGGGTCGGTGACCTTGAAGTCGCTATTACATCGGGATCTCAAGCGGTGCTCAACGATCTTCACATGGGTTTCAAGCTTGAGCGGCTCTACGATGGTTGTCGTTATCTGGCCGAAGCAGGATTCAAGGGGAAGGTCATTTTGAATTACTCATTGAATAGCCCAAAAGAAACAGAGGAATCGCTGCTTCAAAGCGTAGAATCTTACAAGGTGGTTGCGTCAATCCTGGGTGAGGAGCGAGTCTTCCCGCTGATGTTCTTTTTGGGAATTC
>Ga0233416_10000257_pt1 | contig 16268 bp, 14 predicted proteins | sample Sediment_Towuti__2_FD_188638 | JGI IMG/M metagenome (GOLD analysis project Ga0233416, IMG submission 188638) | Sediment microbial communities from Lake Towuti, South Sulawesi, Indonesia - Sediment_Towuti_2014_0_MG | ecosystem: Environmental > Aquatic > Freshwater > Lake > Sediment | place... | reverse complement strand
GCGAGTCCGCGCCCGTTCGAGGATTTGCTCCAGCGTTTCCATGGCTTGCAGATGGCGGGTGTGCCGATGGCCGCAAGAGTCTATTCCCCGGCTGAAGCCCCGACTACCCTGCCGGGATCAGGGTCCCTGAGCCGCTTGCACAGACATAGTGCAGAATACGGCGCGACGCACCGCGCGGGTGCGCCCTCGTCTGTGACCGGCCCCCCACTGGCTTACGGCACAACGCTCTAGGGCGTTCCGGACGGATGGCACGGTTTTCGCACTGAGCCCAAGGCTCGTTTTTTCATTCAGACCTGGAGATAGGAGAACAACATGGCAATGACTGCCACCGACGTGATGAAGCTCCTGAAGGAAAAGGAGGTGAAGTTCATCGACCTGCGCTTCACCGACACCCGCGGCAAGGAGCAGCACGTCTCGGTCCCGGTGAAGTACTTCACCATGGACAAGTTCGAGAACGGCCACGCGTTCGACGGCTCGTCGATCGCCGGCTGGAAGGGAATCGAGGCCTCCGACATGCTGCTGATGCCCGACCCGGTCAGCGCGCGCCTCGACCCGTTCACCGATGAGACGGTGCTGAACATCAGCTGCGACGTGATCGAGCCGGTGGACATGAAGCCCTACGGCCGCGATCCGCGCTCGATCGCGAAGAAGGCCGAGGGGTACCTCAAATCGACCGGCCTCGGCGACACGGCGTACTTCGGCCCCGAGCCCGAGTTCTTCATCTTCGACTCGGTGACCTGGAACGTCGACATGTCGGGCTGCTTCGTGAAGATCAAGTCCGAGGAGGCGCCGTGGTCGGCGGGCGAGGACTACGAGGGCGGCAACGCGGCCCACCGCGCGCCGGTCAAGGGCGGGTACTTCCCGGTACCCCCGATCGACACGCTGCAGGACATCCGCAACGCGATCGTCCTCGCGCTCGAGCAACAGGGCGTCGAGTGCGAGGTCCACCACCACGAGGTCGCCGCCGCCGGCCAGGGCGAGATCGGCACGCGCTTCGCGCCGCTCGTCCAGCGCGCCGACTGGATGCAGATCCTGAAGTACACGATCTGGATGACCGCCGCCTCCTACGGCAAGACCGCGACCTTCATGCCGAAGCCGATCGTCGGCGACAACGGCTCGGGCATGCACTGCCACCAGTCGGTCTGGAAGGAGGGCAAGAACCTCTTCGCCGGGAACGGCTACGCGGGCCTTTCCGACTTCGCGCTGCACTACATCGGCGGGATCATCAAGCACGCCAAGGCGCTCAACGCGATCACCAACCCCGGGACCAACTCGTACAAGCGGCTGGTGCCGGGCTTCGAGGCACCGATCAACCTCGCGTACTCGGCGCGCAACCGGTCGGTCGCCTGCCGGATCCCGTACGTCTCGAGCGAGAAGGCGCGGCGCGTCGAGGTGCGCTTCCCCGATCCGACGATGAACCCGTATCTCGGGTTCGCGGCGATGCTGATGGCCGGGCTCGACGGAGTGCAGAACAAGATCAAGCCCGGCGATCCGCTCGACAAGGACATGTACCACCTGCCGCCGGAAGAGGCGAAGAAAGTGCCGAACGTGTGCGCCTCCCTCGAGCAGGCGCTCGAGTGCCTGGACAACGACCGGGAGTTCCTCACTCGCGGGGGCGTCTTCTCGAACGACGTGCTCGACGCCTACATGGCGCTCAAGATGGACGAGCTCACCCGCTTCCGCATGACGACGCACCCGATCGAGTTCGACATGTACTACGCGTCCTAGGCTGGCCCCGGACCCGGGGGGAAGACGGGGGCCGGCGCCCCCGTCTTTTTTTCCGCCCCCGGGACGGCCGGGGCCTTGCCGCGCCGCGGCGCGGTCCCCGGCCCCGGCCAGGCCGTGAAATAGGGCGGCTGAAATCTGGAAAGCGGTTTGTAATCAGGAGGCTCTTCCCATAGACTTCATTTCCTTCCTCGGTTCGGGTGGTGGCCATGGCATACGCGAAGGTCTGGGTGGCTTGCGTCGCGCTTGCGACGGCCTCCGGCGTTCACGCGCAAGGCACGGTCTGGAAGTGCGTCGAGACCGACGGCCGGGCCCACTACACCAACATCAAGAAGGAGACCGAGGGCAAGCAGTGCACCGTTGTGACGAAGGAGGTGTCGGTCGTCTCGGCGCCGCCGGCGGCGGTGCGCCCGGCCGCGGTGGACACGAAGTCGCCGCCGAACTTCCCGAAGGTGGACCGGGACACCCAGCGGAGCCGCGACGACGGGCGCCGGCGGATCCTCGAGGAGGAGCTCACCGCCGAGGAGAAGGGGCTCGCCGCAGCGAAGGCGAAGCTCGCCGAGCAGGAGAACACGCGGCACGCGGACGAGAAGAACTACCAGCGCGTGCTCGATCGCCTCAAGCCCTACCAGGACGCGGTGGAGCGCCACGAGCGCAACGTCGCGGCGCTGAAGAAAGAGCTCTCGAACCTGCGGTAGCGCTGCGGCCTTCCGGCCGCCTCGCGCGGAGCGCCGCGTGAGCCCTGCGGCGTTCTCCGGCCTCGACCTTCTCGGCAGCGCCGTCGTGGTGCTCGACGGCGCGCTGCGCGTCGTGCACGTCAACCCCGCCGCCGAGCACCTGCTGGAAGCCGGCGCGAGACATCTCGTCGGCCAGCGGTTTCCCGGCATGTTCGCCGGGGCGGTGGCGTTCGAAGCCAAGCTCCGGGACGCGATCGCGAAGAACTGGGGGTTCTGGGACCAGGCGCTGGAGCTCGTGCGGCTCGGCGCCCCGACGCTGCACCTCAACTGCCTCGCCACGCCGATCGAATCCGGTAGCGGCCGGCTCGTCCTCGAGCTGCGGTCGATCGACAAGCACCTGCGGGCCGAGCGCGAGGAGCGCGAGCTCAACCACGCGACGGCGAACCGCGAGCTCATCCGCAGCCTCGCGCACGAGATCAAGAACCCGCTGGGCGGCCTGCGCGGCTCGGCGCAGCTCCTCGAGCGGGAGCTCGACCGGGCGGACCTGCGCGAGTACACCCAGGTGATCATCAAGGAGGCCGACCGGCTGCAGCTCCTCATGGACCGGCTTCTCACGCCGCACCGGCCGCCGCACGTCGATCGCGTGAACGTCCACGAGGTCTGCGAACGGGTGCGGAGCCTGGTCCTGGCCGAGTTTCCGCAGGGCGTGCGGATCGTGCGCGACTACGACGCGAGCCTGCCGGAGGCCGAGGGCGACCGCGAGCAGCTGATCCAGGCGGTGCTCAACATCGCGCGCAACGCCGCGCAGGCCATCCTCGGGCCGGGCCGGCGGGCGAACGGGGTCCCGGGCGAGATCCAGCTCGTCACGCGCATCGCCCGCTCGGTCACCATCGCCCGGCGCCAGCACCGCCTGGCACTAGAATTGCAAGTGATTGATGACGGCCCCGGCATCCCGCACGAGCTGCGGGAGCGCGTGTTCCATCCGCTCGTCTCGGGACGGGAGGGGGGCTCCGGCCTCGGCCTCACGCTGGCGCAGACATACGTGCAGCACCACCACGGCCTGATCGAATACGAAAGCCGGCCCGGGCGGACGGTGTTCAACATCGTCCTGCCGCTCGGCCGCTCGAGACCGAAGCCATGAGACCTGTCTGGGTGATCGACGACGACCGCTCCATCCGCTGGGTGTTCGAGAAGGCGCTCGCGCGCGAGGGCATCCCGTACAAGACCTTCGGGCTCGCACAGGAGGCGCTCGCCGCGCTCGAACGCGACACCCCGCAGGTGCTGGTCTCGGATGTCCGCATGCCCGGCAGCTCCGGGCTCGAGCTCCTGCAGAGCGTTAAGGAGAAGCATCCCGAGCTGCCGGTGATCATCATGACCGCGTACTCCGACCTCGAGTCGGCGGTCGCGGCGTTCCAGGGCGGTGCGTACGAGTACCTGCCGAAGCCGTTCGACGTCGACCAGGCGGTCGAGCTGATCCGCCGCGCGCTCGACGAGAGCGCGCGCGAGGCGGGCGTAGAGGAGGCGACCGGGGTCTCGCCGGAGATCCTCGGCCAGGCGCCGGCGATGCAGGAGGTGTTCCGCGCGATCGGGCGGCTCTCGAGCTCGAACGCCACCGTGCTCATCACCGGCGAATCGGGCACCGGGAAGGAGCTGGTCGCCCGCGCGCTGCACCGGCACAGCCCGCGCGCCGCGCGGCCCTTCATCGCGATCAACACCGCCGCGATGCCGAAGGATCTCCTCGAGAGCGAGCTCTTCGGCCACGAGCGCGGCGCGTTCACCGGCGCGCAGGCGATGCGCCGCGGCCGCTTCGAGCAGGCCGAGGGCGGGACGCTCTTCCTCGACGAGATCGGCGACATGGCGCCCGATCTGCAGACACGCCTTCTCCGCGTGCTCTCCGACGGCCACTTCTACCGGGTCGGCGGCCACCAGCCGCTGCGCGCGAACGTGCGGGTGATCGCCGCGACCCATCATGACCTCGAAGCACGGGTGCGTGAGGGAACGTTCCGCGACGATCTCTACCATCGGCTGAACGTGATCCGGCTCCGGCTGCCGAGCCTGCGCGAGCGGCGCGAGGACATCCCGCTGCTCGCACGGCACTTCCTCGCCAAGAGCGCGCGGGACCTGGGCGTCGAGCCGAAGCGCCTCGCGGAGGGCGCGGTCAGCTATCTGGCCGCGCAGGACTGGGCCGGCAACGTGCGGCAGCTCGAGAACGTGTGCCACTGGCTGATGGTCATGGCGCCGGGCCAGACGGTCGAGGTGGGCGATCTGCCGCCCGAGCTGCGCGAGAACGGCGGGCCGACGGGGGAACCCGAATGGACGGCGGCGCTCGAGCGCTACGTCGAGAAGGCGCTGATCCGCGGCGAGTGCGGCCTCATGGACGCGCTCTCGCGCGAGTTCGAGAAGATCCTCATCGCGCGGGCGCTCGCGCACACCGGGGGCCGGCGCATCGAGGCGGCGATGCTGCTCGGCATCGGCCGCAACACGATCACGCGCAAGATCGCCGAGCTCCGGCTCGAGGAGAGCGACCGCTCCGACGAGGCCGCCTGAGGCCGGCGCCCCTCAGGCGCCCCAATTTCGCAATCCGGGAGATCATTGCAGCGCACCAAATTGGCGCTGCACTGCGGTAAACTGCTCAGGTTTCGCCCCGAGGAGCCCCCCTAGCATGACCGCCGTTTCAGCCCCCGCGGCCAAGTCCGCGAGCCTTCCCGCCGGGATCGAGATCACCGGCCCGATCACCTCCGAGCACGCCCAGATCCTCACGCCGCAGGCGCTCGCCTTCGTCGCGCTGCTCCATCGCCAGTTCGACGGCCGGCGGCAGGAGCTGCTCGCGCGGCGCCAGCTCAGGCAGCGCGACTTCGACGCGGGGAAGCTCCCCGACTTCCTGCCCGAGACGCGGACGATCCGCGAATCGGAGTGGCGGATCGCCGGCCAGCCGCAGGACCTGCTCGACCGCCGCGTCGAGATCACCGGGCCGACCGACCGCAAGATGGTGATCAACGCGCTCAACTCCGGGGCGTCCACCTTCATGGCGGACTTCGAGGACGCGAACTGCCCGACCTGGGCCAACATGCTCGAGGGGCAGATCAACCTGCGCGATGCGGTCCGCCGCACCATCACGCTGCAGCAGAACGGCACGGCGGAAGGGAAGGGGTCCCCCGCGTCCAAGCTCTACAAGCTCAACGACCGCACCGCCGTGCTGATCCCGCGCCCGCGCGGCTGGCATCTCGACGAGAAGCACGTGCGGATCGACGGCCGGCCGGTGGCGGGCGGGATCTTCGACTTCGCGCTGTATTTCTTCCACAACGCCAGGGAGCTGCTCGCGCGCGGCTCGGGCCCGTACGTCTATCTCCCGAAGATGGAGTCGCACCTCGAGGCGCGGCTGTGGAACGACATCTTCAAGGCCGCGCAGGACTCGCTGGGGATTCCCCAGGGCACGATCCGCGCGACGGCGCTCGTCGAGACCGTGCTCGCGGCGTTCGAGATGGACGAGATCCTGTGGGAGCTGAGGGACCATTCGTCCGGCCTCAACATCGGCCGCTGGGACTACATCTTCTCGTGCATCAAGAAGTTCCGGTCGAACCCCGACTTCTGCCTCGCCGACCGCGCGCAGGTCACGATGACCGCGCCGTTCATGCGCGCCTACGCCCTGCTGCTCGTGAAGACCTGCCACCGCCGCAACGCGCCGGCGATGGGCGGGATGGCGGCGCAGATCCCGATCAAGAACGACCCGGCGGCGAACGCGGCGGCGCTCGAGAAGGTCCGCCAGGACAAGCTGCGCGAGGTCACCGACGGCTGCGACGGCACCTGGGTCGCGCATCCCGCGCTGGTGCCGATCGCGAAGGCGGTCTTCGACGAGCACATGCCGGCGCCGAACCAGTACGGCCGGCAGCGGCCGGACGTGACCGTCGCGGCGAAAGACCTGCTCGCCTTCCAGCCCGAGAAGCCGATCACCGAGGCGGGCCTGCGCAACAACATCAGCGTCGGGATCCAGTACCTCGGCGCCTGGCTCGCCGGCAACGGCTGCGTGCCGGTGTTCAACCTGATGGAGGACGCCGCCACCGCCGAGATCTCGCGCTCGCAGATCTGGCAGTGGATCCGCTCGCGGAAGGGCGTGCTCGACGACGGCCGCAAGGTCACCGTCGAGCTCTTCCGGCAGCTCGCCAAGGAGGAGCTCCCGAAGGTGAAGGCCTACCTCGGGGAAGAAGGCTGGGCGGCCGGGAAGTACGAGGAGGGGGCCAGACTCTTCGACGCGATCACAACCGGCGAGTACGTCGAGTTCCTGACCTTGCCCGCGTACGCGAAAATCGACTGACGCACCCGACCGCCCCGCGAAAACGCCCGCGTCCCGCGGGCGTTTTTGCTTGGGGGCGCGGCAGCGGATAATTGCCGCCTTTCGCCCGGAGGGTCGATGAAGCTCTCGTACTTCGCCATGCCCGTGCACCCGCTCGAGCGCGACTGGGTGCAGACCCTCAAGGAGGACCGCGAGGCGGTGATCCTCGCCGATGCGCTCGGCTACGAGGAGGCGTTCATCGGCGAGCACCTCACCGACAAGGCCGAGACGATCACCAACAGCCTGCAGTTCCTCGCCACGCTCATCCCGGTGACGAGGCGCATCAAGCTCGGGACCGGTACGGCGAACCTCTCCCAGGCGCATCCGGTGCTCGTCGCCAACCACGTCGCGATGTTCGATCATCTCTGCGAGGGCCGGTTCGTGTTCGGGATCAGCGCCGGCGCGCTGCCGTCGGACGCGGAGGCGCTCGGGATCCTGGACGAGGACCGCAATCGCCTCTTCGTCGAGGCGATCGACGCGATCCTCGCGATCTGGGAGCGCGAGCCGCCGTACGACATCGACCTGCCCGGGAACCGCTTCAAGATCTCGACGCGCCGCACTTACTGGCCCGAGGTCGGCTCGGGGCGGATGCACAAGCCGTTCCAGAAGCCGCGGCCCGAAATCGTCGGCACCGTTGTCGCGCCGTTCTCGCCGGGCGTGATCGAGATGGGCAAGCGCGACTTCCACCCGCTCTCGGCGAACTTCCTGATGCCGAAGTGGGTGAAGACGCACTGGCAGAACTACACGGAAGGCAAGCGCCAGGCCGGCCAGGCGCCACGGGTCGCCGACTGGCGGATCGCGAAGACCGTGTTCGTCGCCGACGACGACAAGGTCGCCGCGGCGTACGGCCGTCACGCGCCCGGCAGCCCGTACCGCTTCTACTACCACCAGCTCCAGAGCAAGCTGACGAAGGTCAACCGGCACGTCGCGTTCAAGGAGCACAAGGACCAGCCGGATTCGGAGCTCACGCCCGACTTCGTCCTCGACCGGCTGGTGATCTGGGGCTCGGTCAACAAGGTGGTCGACGGGATCCTCGCGTTCCGCGAGACGGTGGGCGACTTCGGGACGCTCGTCTACGCGGGCCTCGACTGGGCCGATCCGCAGCTCGCGAAGCGCTCGATGGTGCTCATGGCCGAGCAGGTGATGCCGAGGGTCAACGAGGCGCTCAAGGCGAGCGCGTAGCCATGCCGATCACCGGCGCGGAAGCGTTTGTCCGCATGCTCCAGCTGCACGGGGTGAAGCACGTGTTCGGCCTGTGCGGCGACACGAGCCTGCCGCTCTACGACGCGCTGTACCGGCTCGACCACGGCATCCGGCACGTGCTCACGCGCGACGAGCGCTCGGCGGGGTACATGGCCGACGGCTACGCGCGCGTGTCGGGCCGTGTCGGAGTGTGCGAGGGACCGAGCGGCGGCGGCGCGACCTACATCCTGCCGGGCGTCGTCGAGGCGAACGAATCGTCGATCCCCGTGCTCTGCTTCACCTCCGACATCTCGGTGTCGGCGCGCGGCCGCTTCGCGCTGACCGAGCTCGACCAGCAGGCGCTCTTCCGCCCGCTCACCAAGTGGAACACGGTGCTGAACGCGGCCGCCGACATCCCGCGTGCGCTGCGCCGCGCATTCGAGGAAATGACGTGCGGACGTCCGGGCGCGGTCCATCTCGGGCTGCCGTACGACGTCCAGCGGCAGTCAGTCGACGACGCCGAGCTCTGGGCGGACGCAACGCTAGGGACCTACCCGGCGTGCCGCTCGGCCGCCGATCCCGCAGCGGTCAGCGAAGCGGCGGGCCGCCTCGCCGCGGCGCGGCAGCCCCTCTTCATCGTCGGTGGCGGGGTCGTGATCTCCGGCGCCGAGCGCGAGCTCGCCGCGTGCGCGGAGGCGCTCGGTGCGCCGGTCGCGACGACGATCAGCGGCAAGGGCGCGATCGGGGAGGATCATCCGCTCGCGGCGGGTGTTGTCGGCTCGAACGGCGGCACGCCGCCGACCCGGGCGGTGGTGGAAGCGGCGGACCTCGTCTGCTTCGTCGGCTGCCGCGCCGGCTCGGTCACGACCGAGCGCTGGCGATTCCCAGCGCCCGGCAAAGTCGACGTGATTCATCTGGATGCCGACCCGAACGTGATCGGCGCGAACTATCCGACGGCGATGGCGCTCGTCGGCGACGCGAAGCTCACGCTGGAGATGCTGCACGGCGCGCTTGAGGCGCTAAAGCCGGACGCCGCGCGCGGCTGGGGCCGCGAGGCGGCGGCCCGCGCGCGGCGCGAGAAGCTCGCGGCGTTCGAGCCGCTGGCACGCGCCGACGCAGCGCCGATCCGGCCCGAGCGGGTGGTCGCGGAGCTGAAGGCAGTGCTGCCCGAGGACGCGATCGTGGTCGCCGACCCCGGCACGCCCTGTCCGTACCTTTCCGCGTACTACCCGATCGCTCGCGCCGGCCGCCACTTCTTCTCCAACCGCGCGCACGGCGCGCTCGGCTATGCGATGGCGGCGGCGGTCGGCGCGCACTTCGGGCGGCCCGGCGCGAAGGTCGCGGCGGTCATGGGCGACGGCAGCTTCGGGATGACCGCCGGCGAGCTCGAGACGATCGTGCGGCTGCGCGCGCCGATCCTGATGGTCGTGATCTCGAACGCGGTGTACGGCTGGATCAAGGCCGGCCAGCGGGCCGGCTTCGGCGAGCGCTACTTCGCGGTGGATTTCAGCCCGACCGACCACGCCGCGGTGGCCGCGGCGTTCGGCGCGAAGAGCTGGCGCGTCGAGGATCCGCGCGAGCTACGGCGAGCGCTCGCCGCCGCTGCCGGCGCCGGCGAGCCGGCGCTCGTCGACGTCGTCTGCCAGCCGCTCCACGAAGCGCGCGCCCCGGTCTCCGAGTGGATCGCCTGAGAGGCGCAGACTCCAGACGCACAGCGCATCGAGCGTGCAGTAGAAGGCGGCGACCGCGACCGGCGGGTTCGTCGTCGCGAGCCCCAGCCACGGCGTGCGGGGCGCCCACCCCCAGACCCCGAGCGAGGTGCCGTAAAGCTCGACCCCGAGCGCGAGGCCGAACATCACGGCGAGCATCCCGCGGAGCCGCGGCTCGCGCCAGTAGAGCGCCGCGTAGATCGTGAAGAGGAGGACGCTGAACTCGTCGCCGAGGACGATGAAGCCCGCGAGCACGAGCACCGCGTAGCACGCCGTCAGCGCGTGCGCGACCGCTTCCGGAATCCGCGGCGCGAGGTGCCAGCCGATCAGGAAGAGGAGAACGTGGCCGGGCGGGACGAAGTGCGGAATGTTGCCGAGCCGGTACGTGTAGAGCCCCCACACGAGCGAACAGAAGAGCTCGGCGGCAGTGGCCCAGACCATGCACCAGAAGAGCATCGCTCGCAGGGTGCCCTCCGAGCGGCCGATGAGCGCGAACGCGACCGCCCAGGCGAGAAACGCGGCGCCGATCTGGCCCCACAGCGGTTCCAGCCAGTCGAGCGCGAGAGCGAGGAGCAGGGTCGCCGCGCAGAGCGCGATGACCGCCGCGGAGCCGCGGTCCGCGGCGCCGTGCGGCCCGGTCACGGCATGGTCCAGCCGTGGCCGCATTTCCGGCAGCGCACCCGGAGCCAGAGCGCCGGCGCACCGTCGCCGACCTGCGACGGGCCGTCGGTGCCGCCCGACTCCACGACCTCGAACCTCGCGTACGTGCCGCAGGCCTCGCAGGTCGAGCGGTCACCCAGCCGCTCGGCCGCGGACATGATCGCGCGGTAGCGCTGCCACGAGAACCAGCCCACCAGGCCGCCGCCGGCGATGAGCGCGAGCATCACGAACGGCTTCAAGCCGGGTGAGCGGAAGCTGAACTCCTCCAGGCCGGCGGCGACGAGGATCATGCAGAGGAAGCAGGTGACGAGATAGACGTGGCTCTCGATCAGCTGCCGCTCGTACCACTTCCTGAAGCCGAGCCTGCGGATGCCGGCCGCCGGCCCGGTCGCGTCGGAGAGCGTCTTGTCCATCCGCGCGCCTAGCCGAGCTCGGCGATCACCGGCGCGTGATCGGACGGACGCTCGAGCCCGCGCGGCCCGGTGTCGATCGTGCACCGTCGTGTCGCACCCGCGAGCGCGGACGAGACCAGGATGTGATCGATCCGGAGACCCATGTTGCGCTTGAAGGCGTTGAGCCGGTAATCCCACCAGGTGAAGGATTTCTCCGGCTGCTCGAACAGCCGGAACGCGTCCTTGAGGCCGACCTCGAGCAGCCGGCGGAACGCCGCGCGCTCCGGCTCGCTGCACAGCACCTGCCCGGCCCAGAGCCGCGGATCGTGCACGTCGCGGTCCTCGGGCGCGACGTTGTAGTCGCCGAGCACCGCGAGCTTCGGATGCCGCTCGAGCTCACCCTTGAGCCAGTCGGCGAACCGGCGCAGCCACTTCAGCTTGTACTCGTACTTCTCGCTGCCCACCGCCTGTCCGTTGGGTACGTACGCCGACACGATCCGGATGTCGCCGACGCGCGCCGCGAGGACGCGCTTCTGCGAATCGTCGAAGCCCGGAATGCCGTGCGCGACGTCGGCGAGCGGCGCGCGCGCGAGGATCGCTACGCCGTTGTACGCCTTCTGCCCGGAGAACGCGGACTCGTAGCCGGCCTCGTGGAGCGCCGCTGCCGGGTAGTGCTGGTCCTCGAGCTTCGTCTCCTGCAGGCAGACGACGTCAGGGCGGTGCCGTTCGAGCCAGTCGAGGAGTTGCGGGAGGCGGACCTTGAGGGAATTGACGTTCCACGTCGCGACGTTCATGCCGCGAGTGTACGGCAGCGCTCCGGGACGCGAACCGGGGACTCCGGTCGCGGATCGCGCTCGACCGCGCTACCGCGGCGCGTACGGGCCCTGTTTCGGTGCGTCGTCGGCCGGCTCGGGCGGCTGCGCCTTCGCGGCGGGCGCCCCGGGCTTGGGCGCCTGCTGCGCGGCGAGCGGCGGGCCGGACTTCGGATAGCCGGCCGCGTCGAGGGCGGTGTTCCAGGAGTCGGCGCTGTAGCCCGTCGTCACCTGCTTGCCGGCTACCATCACCGGCACTTCCTGCCCTCCGGAAACCTTCTTGAGCTCTTCCCGGCTCGCCTCGTCGGCGACCGCGATCTCGCGGAACGGGACCCCGCGGGACTGCAGGAGCTTCCGCGCGTCGTCGCAGATCTGCTTGCAGGTCTCGGCGGTGTAGATCGTGACCGGGGCGTTGCGGATCGCCTGCTGCGTGGCGAACGGCACCTGGCCCGACTGGACGACGCTGCCGCTCCCCGAGCGCTTCTCCACGCTCTTCGCGGCCGCCGGCGGGGGTGGCGTGTCCGAGTAGTGAACCTTGCCGTCCTTGTCGACCCAGCGATAGGTCTGGGCGGTGGCCGCCGCGGCGAACAGGACCGCGAGCGCGGCAGCGAGCAGCTTCGGCATGATCGTTCTCCCCGGTCCCGCAGCATGCATGACGCCGGCATCATAGCACCGCCGCCGGGGCGCCCCGGGCGCCGCCGCGGCCGGTGCGGCATAGTCCACAACGCGCGCCGGCGCTCAGGCCATCCCGCTGTGACGAAGTAGCGCGTCAACCGTCGGCTCGCGCCCGCGGAACGCCCGGAACGACTCGATCGCCGGGCGGCTGCCGCCGACCGCGAGCACCTCCTCGCGGAACCGCGCGCCGGTCGCCGGGTCGAGCACGCCGTTCTCCTCGAACAGGCTGTACGCGTCGGCGGAGAGCACTTCCGCCCACTTGTAGCTGTAGTAGCCCGCGCTGTAGCCGCCGGCGAAGATGTGCGCGAAGCTGTTCGGCGAACGGTTGTACGACGGGGGAAACGAGACCGCGACCCGCGCTCGCACCTCGTCGAGCAGCTCGAGCGGCGTGCGGCGGCCCGCCGGCTCGAAGTCGTGGTGCAGGTGCATGTCGAACAGCGCGAACTCGAGCTGGCGCACGGTCTGCATCCCGGACTGGAAGTTCTTCGCCGCGAGCATCTTGTCGAAGAGCGAGCGCGGCAGCGGCTGCCCGGTCTCGACGTGCGCGGTCATGTGCGCGAGGACCTCCCACTCCCAGCAGAAGTTCTCCATGAACTGGCTCGGCAACTCGACCGCGTCCCACTCGACGCCGTGGATCCCGGACACGCCGAGGTAGTCGACCTCGGTGAGCAGGTGGTGCAGCCCATGGCCGAACTCGTGGAACAGCGTGAGCACGTCGTCGTGCGTGAGCAGCGCCGGCCGGCCGCCGACCGGCGCGGAGAAGTTGCACACGAGGTAGGCGACCGGGGTCTGCACGCCGTCGCGGGTGCGCCGGCGCGCGATCGCCTCGTCCATCCACGCCCCGCCGCGCTTGGTCTCGCGCGCGTAGGGGTCGAGGTAGAACTGGCCGACCAGCGCCCCGCCCGCGTCGGTGATGCGGAAGAAGCGCACCGACGGATGCCAGGTCTCGGCGCGGTCCTCGGCGATGCGCACGCCGTAGATCGCCTCGACGAGGCGGAACATCCCCGCCAGCACCTGCGGCTCCGGGAAGTACTGTTTCACCTCCTGGTCGGAGAACGCGTAGCGCGCCTTGCGGAGCTTCTCCGACGCGAAAGCGGTGTCCCACGCCTCGACCGACCCGAGGCCGAGCTCCTGCGCCGCGAACTGAGTGAGCTCCCCCCAGTCGCGCTTCGCGTAGGGGAGCGCCTTCGCGGCGAGGTGCGCGAGGAAGTCCAGCACCTGCCGCGGCGACTCGGCCATCTTCGGCACGAGCGACACCTCGGCGTGGCTCGCGTAGCCGAGGAGCCGCGCCGCCTCGCGGCGCAGCTCGAGGATGCGGATGATCAGCGCCGTGTTGTCCCACGCGGCGAGCTCCTCCGTCGCCGGCGGGGCGGGCGGCGCCGTGCCGTTGACTTGCGCCTCGAAAGCGAGCTTCGCCGCGAACGCCGGCGCGAACTCCTCCGACGCACGCGTCACGTACCCGCGGTAGAGGATCTCGCGCAGCCCCCGGTGCCCGGCGTACTGCATCACCGGCACGAAGCACGGCGCGTGCAGCACGAGCTTCCAGCCGCGCCGGCCATCCCGCTCGGCGGCCGCGCGCGCCGGCTCCAGCACGTCGTCGGGGATCCCCGCGAGCACCGCACGATCCTCGACGAACACTGCGTACGCGTTGGTCGAGTCGAGCAGGTTCTCGGAGAACTTCGTCGAGAGCCGCGCGAGCTCGCTCTGGATCTCGGCATAGCGGCTCTTCGCGTCCGGCGCGAGCTCCGCCCCGGAGAGCCGGAAGTCGCGGAGCTCGTTCTCGACGATCCTGCGCTGCGCGGGCGCGAGCCGCGCGAACTCCGGCCCGGCCCGGAGCGCCTTGTGCTTCTCGAAGAGGCGCAGGTTCTGGCCGAGCTCGGTCCAGTACTGGACGACCTTCGGCTGGTTCGCCTTGTACGCTTCGCGCAGCTCCGGCGAATCGAGCACCGCGTGCAGGTGGCCGACGACGCTCCACGAGCGGCCGAGGCGCTCGTTCGCCTCCTCGAGCGGCTGTGAGAACTCGGCCCAGGTCGCGGGCGTCTCCGGCCGCTCGAGACGGGCGATGAGCGCCTGGTTCTCGGCGAGCAGCTGGTCGACCGCCGGGCCGATGTGCTCGGTCCGCGCCGCGCCGAAGCGCGGCAGGCCGGAGAGGTCGAGCAACGGGTTTGCACGCGCTCCCGGGTCGAGGCCGGCGCCGGCACCCGCCGCAGCGTCGGCGGTGCCGAGCTTGTCGAGGGGCTTCTCCGTCTTGAGCATGGGGTCTCCTGGTCGCGCGGCGTCGCGTCAGCGCGCCGCGATCGATTCGATGCAGGCGTCGGTGGTCGTCACCTTCGCATAGGGCGCCGCGAGGGCCGCCATGAACGCGGCGTGCACGTCGCCCGCCGGGAGCGCACGCCCGCCGAATTCGAGTGCCCGCGTCGCGCACGCGTCGGTGGCGACGGTGCACCTGAAGCCGTGATCGAACGCGGCGCGGGTCGTGGCATCGATGCACATGTGGCTCATCGCGCCCGCGATCACGAGGCCGTCGACGCCGGCCGCGCGCAGCTCCTCCTCGAGGCGGGTCCCGCGGAAACTGTTCGGGAAGTTTTTCTCCACGACCGGCTCGCCGGGGCGCGGGGCGACCGAAGGGTGATGGGCCGCGCCCGGGGTTCCGGGCAGGAAGAAGGTCGCGCCCGGCCGCACCGACAGGTGCCGCACGTGGAACGCCGGCAGCCCGCGGTCGCGGAACGCGGCGAGCAGCTTCGCCGCGTTCGCCGCGGCCGCGTCCATGCCCTCGAGCGCCATCGCGCCGCCCGGGAAGTAGTCGTTCTGGATGTCGACGAGCAGCAGCGCGGTCGTCATGCGGCGGGTCCTCTCAGCTCGGCGGCGCGGATCGTGTTGGCGAGCAGCATGGTGATGGTCATCGGCCCGACCCCGCCGGGCACCGGCGTGACGCGCGAGGCGACGCCGGCGAGGCTCGGGAAATCGCAGTCCCCGGTGAGCTTGCCGTCGGGCAAGCGGTTGATGCCGACGTCGATCACGACGGCCCCGGGCTTGACCATCGCCCCGGTCACTAGCTTGGGCTTGCCCACGGCGGCGACGAGGATATCGGCGCGGCTGGTGTGGCTCGCGAGGTCGCGCGTTTTCGAGTTGCAGAGGGTGACGGTGGCGCCCCGCTGCAAGAGGAGGAGCGCCAGGGGCTTCCCGACGATGTTGCTCGCGCCGACCACCACCGCGTGCTGCCCCCAGGGGTTGACTCCTTCCGCGTCCAGCATCGCCAAAACCCCTGCCGGGGTGCAGGGTACGAACCGCGGGTGGCCCGACGCGAGCAGGCCGACGTTCAGGGGGTGGAAGCCGTCCACGTCCTTCTCCGGCGCGACCGCGAGCAGCACGCGCTCGGCCGAGATGTGCTTCGGCAGCGGCAGCTGGACCAGGATCCCGTGGATCCTCGGATCCTCATTGAGGGCATGGAGCCGGGCGAGGAGGGCGGCCTCGGTCGTCGCCTCGGCGAGCGTGACGTGCTCCGAATGCAGCCCGAGCTCGCCGCACGCCCGGATCTTGTTCCGGACGTAGACCCGCGACGCGGGGTGGTCGCCCACCTCGATCGCGGCGAGCCCTGGGCGCACCCCGCGGGCCGCGAGCGCCTCGGCCCGCGTGCGGAGCTCGGCCAGCAGGCGCGCCGACAAAGCGGTGCCATCGATGACACGGGTCTCCACGGGGAATGCTCGGGAAGAAGGGGGGAAGCGCGACGATTCTAGCGCGGCTCCCCACCCCCATCCCGCGACGCCCGCCAAGCCTCTCCATTCCGTATTACGGTTTAACAAACCGGATTGAGAAAACGACAGCTCGGCCGCGCGGGCGGGAAATTGCCTCGCCAACAAGCGGCGTATTAAGCTTCCCCGGCAAGAAGAAAGCGCCTGCCGCGCGCAACCGCCCGCCGCTCGCCCATCCTGGAGGTTCCCAATGGCTGCCGTGCCCGATTTCCAAGCCGCCAACGACCCCGACGTCCTCGAGACCCAGGAGTGGATCGAGGCGCTCGAGGCGGTCATCGAGCGCGAAGGGGCCGAGCGCGCGCACTTCCTCCTCGAGAAGCTGATCGACGAGGCGCGCCGGTCAGGCGCCCACAT
>Ga0233416_10000256_pt1 | contig 16284 bp, 13 predicted proteins | sample Sediment_Towuti__2_FD_188638 | JGI IMG/M metagenome (GOLD analysis project Ga0233416, IMG submission 188638) | Sediment microbial communities from Lake Towuti, South Sulawesi, Indonesia - Sediment_Towuti_2014_0_MG | ecosystem: Environmental > Aquatic > Freshwater > Lake > Sediment | place... | reverse complement strand
ATGCGGCCATTAGGGAAACTCTGAACAAGTGCGTCCTGCCCTTGTTCAGGAACGCCCAGCCAAAAGCGCGGTTTTGACTGGGCTTACAAATCGCGCACTTACGTGCCCGATTTGGCGGCCCGTCCATGGGCCGCACGGATGCTCTGAATTGTTCAGAGCATCCTTAGTGACCGTTGCCGACCGGGTTCTCTCCGTGCGTATCGTCTCGCGGTGGTTGACGCGGAAGGGCTGCACTTGCTTCCCCTTCGGTTAGGGCAATACTGGCCTATGCTCGTGCGAGCAACGAATGGAATCTCATGGAGGGAAGGCGCATGTATGGAAGAACATTGGCTGTATCGCTGTTGCTGCTCGGCAATGGCGCCTGGGCGCAGGCCGACGAGGCGGCACCGACGGCGATGCCGGATGGCGTTGTCGTGGTCGGCGCTGCGGCGCCGTTTGTCGACAGCAATCTGGTGGCACGCAATATCATCGACGAGTGCGATCTGCCGCATAAGCAGATCGCCGATCTAAAGGGGGCGGTGCCTGATCTGGTGGTGGATGATGCGGTGGCATCGGGCGGACAGGGGCGGGTGTTGCGGGTGGAGATTGTCAATGCACTCTCCAGCGGCAATGCCTTTATTGGCCATCACAAGCAGGTGCAGATTCGCGGCCGTTTGCTGGAGAACGGCAATGAGATCGGTAGCTTCAGTGGAACGCGCGGGTCGATGGGAGGAGCCTTTGCCGGCTTCAAAGGCTCCTGCTCTGTGCTGCATCGCTGCACCGAGGCGCTGGCCGGCGATGTGGCCAAGTGGCTGAAGCAGCCGAGCATGAATGCACGCATCGGAGAATAACAGGGGATGAAATAAAAAAGCCGGCAATTGTCACCTTGCCGGCTTTTTTGCTCCCCTTGCGGGCTATGGTGGCGGAGCGGACGGGACTCGAACCCGCGACCTCCGGCGTGACAGGCCGGCATTCTAACCGACTGAACTACCGCTCCATGGTGGGTGAAACAGGGATCGAACCTGTGACCTACGGTTTGTAAGACCGTTGCTCTCCCGGCTGAGCTATTCACCCTTTCAACAAACGAGGCTTGCAGTGCAAGCCTCGTGTCTATGTCCGTCAGGGGTGAACCCCCTTGCGACGGGCGTTACTTTACAGCGTCCTTGAGGCCCTTGCCAGCCCTAAATTTCGGGGCCTTCGAGGCGTCAACGGCAATGGACTGGCCGGTGCGCGGATTGCGTGCGGTGCGGGCAGCGCGCTCGGCAACGGAGAATGTGCCAAAGCCAACCAGATTGACGGTCTCACCGTTCTTCAGTGCATCCACGATGCCGGAGATCATCGCTTCGACGGCGTCGCCAGAAGCGCTCTTGGTCAGCCCTGCAGTGGCAGCCACATGATTGATCAGATCAGCCTTGTTCATCACTCCTCCCGATTGATTCTTGTTCATCTGTTTCGAATTGCTGAATTCGGCCGCAACTATCGTGGTCACCCTTGCGCGCTGTCAACCGCTATTTGAGGCAGTTATTGATGTCTGGATCACATTCGGCGTCTGTTTTTCTGCCCGGGCAAGCCGGGCAGAAATCAGTTCAGTGCGCCACGGCGCCGCCGCTCTCCTGACGGATGTCGAGCAGCTCCAGCGCAAGCATCGGGTCCGACTGATCCATCCCCAGCGGCAGACGCACAAGGGCGTGCGCCAGCACCTCGTCCATGCTGCCGACCGAGTGAATGTTCAGCCCTTGGAGGATGTTGGCCGGTATCTCGCGCAGATCCTTGCGATTCTCCTCGGGGATGACCACGTCGGTCAGGCCGCCGCGATGCGCCGCCAGCAGCTTCTCCTTCAGACCGCCGATTGGCAGGGCCTTGCCGCGCAGGGTGATCTCGCCGGTCATGCACACCTGTCGGCGCACCGGTATACCAGTCAGCGCCGAAACGATCGAAGTGGCAATTGCCAGCCCCGCAGAGGGGCCGTCCTTGGGGATTGCCCCTTCCGGCACATGCACGTGCAGATCGACCTTCTGATGAAAGTCGTGCTTGAGCCCGAGTTGCGTAGCGCGCGAGCGCACATAGGTGAAGGCGGCTTGCGCCGACTCCTGCATCACCTCTCCGAGTTGGCCGGTGATGGTGAGCTTGCCCTTGCCGGGAAGCAGCGCGGTTTCGATCTGCAACAGCTCGCCTCCCACCTCGGTCCAAGCCAGACCTGTCACCATGCCGATCTGATCCTGCTCCTCGGCGATGCCGAAGCGGTAGGGGCGTACGCCCAGATAATCCTCAAGATCGCTGCCGGCAACATAGATCGGCTTATTGCCCGACTTTTGCACCAGTTTGCGTGCCGCCTTGCGGCAAATCTTGGCCAGCATCTGATCGAGTTTGCGCACTCCCGCTTCGCGCGTGTAGTGGCGCACGATGGTCGTGAGCACGTCATCGACCAGCTTCAGCGCGCCGTCGTCGAGACCGTGATTCTTCAGCTGCTTGGGCAGCAGATAGCGTTCGCCGATAGCCAGTTTCTCCGCCTCGGTGTAGCCGGAGAGGCGAATGATCTCCATGCGATCGAGCAGTGGGCCGGGGATATTCAGGCTGTTGGCAGTGGTAATGAACATCACCTCGGAGAGGTCGTAGTCCACCTCAAGGTAGTGGTCGTTGAAGGTATTGTTCTGCTCCGGGTCGAGCACCTCCAGCAGCGCCGAGGAGGGATCGCCACGGAAATCCTGTCCGAGCTTGTCGATCTCGTCGAGCAGGAGCAGAGGGTTTTTCACCCCCGCCTTCTTCATCGACTGGACAATCTTGCCCGGCATCGAGCCGATATAGGTGCGACGATGGCCACGAATCTCCGCTTCGTCGCGCACGCCGCCGAGGCTCATGCGCACGAACTTGCGGTTGGTGGCGCGCGCAATCGACTGCGCCAGCGAGGTTTTGCCGACGCCCGGCGGGCCGACCAGACAGAGGATTGGTCCCTTCATCTTGCGTACCAGCCGCAGCACGGCGAGATATTCGAGAATGCGCTCTTTCGCCTTTTCCAGACCGTAGTGATCGGAGTCGAGCACCGTCTCGGCAGCATCGATGTCGCCATTGATGCGCGAACGCTTCTTCCACGGCAGATCAAGGATCCAGTCGAGATAGTTGCGCACCACCGTCGCCTCGGCGCTCATTGCCGGCATCATTTTCAGTCGCTTCAGTTCGGTCTCGGCCTTGCTCTTGGCTTCATCGGAGAGCCCAAGCTCGCCGATTTTTTTGCCCATCGCCTCCAGTTCGCCCTGCGAATCCTCTTCGCCGAGCTCCTTCTGGATCGCTTTCATCTGTTCGGAGAGGTAGTACTCGCGCTGGCTCTTCTCCATCTGCCGCTTCACGCGCGAACGGATGCGCTTGTCGACGGCAAAGACCTCCATCTCCTCTTCCAACAACGCATAGATGCGCTCCAGCCGTTCGGAGATGGCGGCGATCTCCAGCAGCTCCTGCTTAATCTCCAGCTTCAGGTTCAGATGCGAGGCGATGGCGTCGGCCAGCTTCTCCGGCTCCTCGACGGCGGTGACCGAGGCGACCACCTCCGGTGGAGTTTTGCGGTTGAGCTTCACATAGCTCTCGAATTTGGCGAGCACCGAGCGCGCGAGCCCCTCCAGTTCGCGCCGGTTCTCCTGCACCTCCGGCAGCGGGCGGAAGCGGGCGCGCAGGCAGTCGCCGGTCAGCTCCATGCTTTCGATGGCCATTCGTGCACCGCCCTCGACCAGCACTTTCAGGGTGCCGTCGGGCAGGCGAAGCATCTGCAACACCGTGCCGATGGTGCCGACCGTATGCAGACCGGCCGGCGTCGGATCGTCGTCGGCGGGGTCGCGCTGCGCCACCAGCAGCAGCCGTTTGTCGCCGCGCATCACCTCTTCCAGTGCATTGACCGAACGTTCTCGACCGACAAACAGCGGTACGATCATCTGCGGGAAGACCACGATATCGCGCAAAGGCAATACCGGCATGGTGCCGGCGGCAGATTGCGACGGGTCGATCTCGGCAGCGGGAAAACGTGAACTCAAGGAAAACTCCTGGCGGGAAGAGTGGAGATTAAACTGCCGACTTGCGTGCGGCTTCCTGATTGCGGTGAACGAGCAGCGGCTTGCCGCCCCCATCGACCGCTTCGCGATTGATGATGCACTGTTCGACATCGCCCATCGACGGGACGTCATACATCACATCGAGCATTACCGATTCCATGATCGCACGCAGGCCGCGGGCGCCGGTCTTGCGCGCGATGGCGCGCTCGGCAATCGCCGCCAGAGCCTCGTCGGTGAAGGTGAGCTCGACGCCGTCGTAGTTGAGCAGCGCCTGATACTGTTTGACCAGCGCATTTTTCGGCTCGGTGAGGATGCGCAGGAACGCCTCCTTGTCGAGCTGGCCGAGGGTGGCCACGGCCGGCAGACGCCCGACCAGCTCGGGAATCAGGCCGAATTTGATCAGGTCGGCCGGCTCCACCTTGCCGAAGATCTCACCGATATCCTTCTCCTGCTCGCTGCTCACCGAGGCGCCGAAGCCGATGGAGCGGGGGGCGCCGCGCGCCTCAATCACCTTCTCCAGCCCGGCAAAGGCACCGCCGAGAATGAAGAGGATGTTGGTGGTATTCACCTGCATCATCTCCTGCTGCGGATGTTTGCGCCCGCCCTGCGGCGGCACCGAGGCGACGGTACCTTCGATCAGTTTCAGCAGCGCCTGCTGCACCCCTTCGCCGGAGACGTCGCGGGTGATCGAGGGGGAGTCGGACTTGCGCGACAGCTTGTCGATTTCGTCGATGTAGACGATGCCGCGCTGCGTCTTCTCGACATCGTAGTCGGCCGCCTGCAACAGCTTGACGATGATGTTCTCGACATCTTCGCCGACATAGCCCGCTTCGGTGAGGGTGGTGGCATCGGCCATGATGAAGGGAACGTCGAAGATGCGCGCCAAGGTTTGCGCCAGCAGCGTCTTGCCGCTGCCGGTGGGGCCGAGCAGCAGGACGTTGCTCTTGGAGATCTCCACCTCGCTGCTGGCGTTGTGTGCCAAGCGCTTGTAGTGGTTGTAGACCGCCACCGACAAGAGGCGCTTGGCCGACTCCTGCCCGATCACGTAGTCGTCGAGCTTGGCCTTGATTTCGGCCGGTTTGGGGATGCCTGCTTCGCGCTTCTGCTCCTTCTTCTCGCCCGAGAGCTCCTCGACGATGATCTCGTTGCACAGTTCGATGCATTCGTCGCAAATGAAGACGGTGGGGCCGGCGATCAGCTTTTTTACGTCGTGCTGGCTTTTGCCGCAGAAGGAGCAGTAGAGGGTAGAGTCGCCGTGCGATGTGGCCATGGCTTAACCTCCGCTGGCCGCAGTGGCCGGGCGACTAACAAGCACGCTATCGATGATGCCGTACTCCTTCGCCTCTTCGGCGGAGAGGAAGTAGTCGCGCTCGACATCCTCGCTCACTTTCTCCAGCGGCTGACCGGTATGGTCTGCCAGCATGGCATTGAGTTTCTCTTTCATTTTAAGGATTTCGCGCGCGTGAATGGCAATGTCGGTGGCCTGTCCCTGAAAGCCGCCCAGCGGCTGGTGGATCATCACGCGCGCATTGGGCAGCGCGAAGCGTTTGCCTTTAGCGCCGGAGGCGAGCAGATGCGCTCCCATGCTGGCCGCCTGACCCATGCAGAGGGTAGAAACATCGCAGCGGATGTACTGCATGGTGTCGTAGATGGCCATGCCTGCCGTGACCAGGCCGCCGGGGCTGTTGATATACATATAGATATCTTTGTCCGGCGACTCCGATTCGAGGAAGAGCAGCTGTGCCGTGACCAGATTGGCGGTGTTGTCGTCAATCGGGCCGGCAAGAAAGATGATCCGCTCCTTGAGCAAGCGGGAAAAGATATCGAAGGAGCGTTCGCCCCTGGCCGTCTGTTCGATAACGATCGGCACCAGATTCATCAGGACTCCTTGCGGGCTGGGACGATCCGCGCAGCCACTGTGGCTGCCGCCCGGCGAAGGGGGGGCGGGAGCAGCGCTCCACGCATGCCCCCCCTCTCATCAGCCCCGGTTATTGTTCGCGCTCGCTCTGCCACTCGGCAAGATTGATGGAGCGGCTTTCACGTTTTGCCTGGCCGAGGATATACGCGACGCAGGCCTGTTCAAGCAGACGCTCCTGCATCGCCTCGAACTGGTCGCGCTGGCCGCGCATCCACTTCTTGAACTCCTCGTGCTGTTCGGTCGGATAGTGCTGCGCCATGCGCTCCAGTTCGGCCTCGATCGTCTCTTCGGAGACGGTCAGCGAACCCTGATCGCGCACCGACTGCAACAGCACCGACAACTTCAGGCTGCGCTCGGCGCGTGCACGCACGCCATCCTGCAGCGAGGGCTCGTTGAACATGGTCATGTCCACCTGCATCCCCTGCTGCTTCATGTTCTGCGCCATGCGGCGCATCGCCGAATCCATCTCCTGACGCACCAGCCCCGCCGGCAGCGCCACAGAGTGGGCGGCAAGCAGCGCATCGAAGGCGGAGTTGCGGGTCGCCTCGTAGCTGGAGAGGCCCGCCTCCTGACCCAGACGCTTCTCGATGTCGGCGCGCAGGGCGGCGCCATCTTCGAAGCCGAGCATGGTGGCCAGCGCATCCTCGTTCTCGGCGGTGACCGGGCGTCCGACCGAGCGCACGCGGCATTCGAAGCGAGCCGCCTGACCGGCAAGATGTGCCGCCTGATACTGCTCGGGGAAGGTGACATTCAGGGTGCGCTGCTCATTGGCAGCGGCGCCGGTCAGCTGCTCTTCGAAGCCGGGGATAAAGCGACCTTCGCCGAGCACCAGCGGCACGTTTTCGCCCTTGCCGCCGTCGAACGGGGTGTCGCCGAGGAAGCCTTCGAAATCGATGTGCAGCTGGTCGCCCTTCTCGGCGGCGCGCCCCTCTTCGATCTCGTAGCGCACCTGGCTGCCCGAAAGGCGGTCGATCACTGCCTGCACATCGGATTCATCGACGCGCACGGTGGTCTCGGTGACGGCAAGGGTGTGCAGTTTGTCGGCCGCCACCACCGGCCAGGTGGTCACTTTCAGGGTGAATTCGAAACCGGCGCCGACGGCAACAGCCGGCAGGTCGATCTCCGGCTGGATCGCCGGGGTGAGGCCGGAGGCTTCCAGAGCCTCGAGATAGTGACGCTGCACCAGCTCGTTGATGGTGTCTTCGTGCGCCTGCGGGGCGAACTGCTTCTCGACCATGTTCTGCGGCATCTTGCCGGGGCGGAAGCCGGGCAGGCGCGCCTTGCTGGTGAGCTTCTTCAGCTGCACGGCATAGACATCGTCGTAGAGCGACTGCGGCAGACGCACATGGACCAGGTGCTCGTCGTTGCCCAGTGCCTTCACTTCCGTCTGCATCTCTTCATCCTCCAATCGGGCGGCCATCGCATGGGCCGCAGGGTGTCTGGTGCGAGAGGGGGGAGTCGAACCCCCATACCGTAAGGTGCTGGAACCTAAATCCAGTGCGTCTGCCAGTTTCGCCACTCTCGCATGGCGCGCCGGCCGGCGGCTGCCCTCCGGCGCCATAAAAAAAGAGGGGGCAAAGCCTTGGCCTTGCCCCCTCCGGGACTGGTGGGCCGTGTAGGATTCGAACCTACGACCCGCTGATTAAGAGTCAGCTGCTCTACCAACTGAGCTAACGGCCCGTCCACCAGAAACTTTATCGATCCCTTCGCGAAACTCCAGCCTTGCGGCAGTGGGGTGGACGATGGGACTCGAACCCACAACCACCGGTACCACAAACCGGGGCTCTACCATTGAGCTACGTCCACCATCGTACCGCCATCTGCCAGAGCCAAACTGGCGCGCCTGGCAGGAATCGAACCTGCAACCTACGGCTTAGAAGGCCGTTGCTCTATCCGGTTGAGCTACAGGCGCCCGTCCGAAAAGACTGCTGCAAGCCGACGGCTGGTCGGGGTTGCAGGATTTGAACCTGCGGCCCTCTGCTCCCAAAGCAGATGCGCTACCAGGCTGCGCTAAACCCCGCTTGCCAACCCCCGCCGAGCAAATCCCGCGAAGGCGGCGCACATTAGGTGCCGACCACCCCATCGTCAATGGGTTTGGTTGAGTCGGGCGTGTAACATGGCGTGGACGACGGCAGGGTGACTCATCTAGGCTCCGCCTCGTTTCGGGTGCCCCGCCGCCGCAAGGAATAGGGGTGAAACGGGAAGTTCGGTGCCGTCCGCCAAGGACCATGCCGACGCAGCCCCCGCTACTGTAGCTCCGACGAATCCGCTCCTTGCCACTGTGCCCTAGGCATGGGAAGGCCCGAGCGGAGGAGGATGAGGAGAAGCCAGGAGACCGGCCCGAAGCGATGGCGCAATGCGCCACACGGGCGGTGCTTCGGCGGGAAGCGGTTGCCGGCTTGCGGGCGTTCTCCCTCAATCCGACCTCCTCTCCTTTTGCAACGCCACCCGAACGACAACCAGCGCGGTGGGCGCGAAAAGGAATCAACCCATGCATCGACATATCAAACAGGCGGCCCTGCTGGCGGCACTGTGCATTCCGACATTGGCCACGGCGGCCGAGGCGATGGCGCCGATGGTGGTCACCGCCGGGCGCGTTGCCCAGAGCGAGGCGGCGGCCAGCTCCGATCTGACCGTCATCGATCGCGAGGAGATCGAGAGATCGCAAACGACCAATGTGGTCGATCTGCTGCGGCGGGTGGCTGGCGTGCAGGTGAACAACTCCGGCGGTCCGGGCAAGGCCAGCGCCGTCTATATGCGCGGTGCCAATTCCGGGCAAACCATGGTGCTGATCGACGGGGTGCGCGTCGCCTCCAGCACCGTCGGCAGCTTCGAATGGGCGCATCTTGCCACCGCCGACATCGAGCGCATCGAGATCGTGCGCGGCGCCAACTCCACCCTCTACGGCGGCGATGCCATGGGCGGCGTGATCCAGATCTTCACCCGCAAGGGGGGCAAAGAGCGGGGCTCGGGCAGCGTCGAGTATGGCAGCCGCTACAGGCAGTATCACACCAATGCCCAATTCGAAGCCGGCGCGCCCGACCAGCTGCGCTATGCCGTGACGATCGACGAGGAGAAGACGCGCGGCGTTTCGGCGGCGGCCAACGGTGTCGAGGCAGACGGTTACAAACGACGCACCTATAGCGGCCATCTCGCCATGCCGCTGGGTAGCAGCGAGGCAGAGATGGTATTGCGTCAGGTTGAAGGCAAGAGCGCCGTCGATGGCGGCTTCCCCTTTGGCGATGTGCTCAACTTCAACAACAGCACCAAACAGACGGTGGGCAGCCTGAAGGTGTCGGCGCCGATGAGCGACAGCTGGCTGAGCAGCGTACAGCTTGCCCGCTTCGACGAGAAACTTATCAGCAGCGATCCGGTCAATGCGGCCAACAATGCCTCCATCCGCAGCGTCAACGATCAGCTTACCTGGCAGAACGACCTCTACTTCGGCCCGGCTACCGCTTCGCTCGGCTACGACCTGCGCCGCGACCACGGCAGCAATCCGGGACAGCAGATCGACAAGAAGATCGACCAGAAGGCGCTGTTCGCACTGCTCGACTGGCAGGGCGACGGCTACGGTTTCAATGCCTCGGCGCGGCGCGATCGCCATCAGCTCTTCGGCTCGGCGCGCACCTGGCGTGTCGGCGCGCATCTGGAAGATGCCGGTCTGCGTCTGGCCGGCAACGTTGGCACCGGCTTCAAGGCCCCCTCGATCAACGATCTCTACTGGCCATTCACCGTCGGGCCGGCTGGTAATACGGCTGGCAATGCGGCCCTGAAGCCGGAGAAGAGCCGGGGCTGGGATGCGGCGCTCTCCTACCGGGTCGCGGCCGATCAATCGCTGGCCGAGCTGAAATTGGCCCGTTTCGGTCAGCGTTACGAAAACCTGATCGAGTGGGCGCCAACCACCCCCATCTTCTGGCAGCCGAGTAATGTCGGCCGCGCCGTGACCACCGGCTACGAGCTCTCGGTCCGAGTGCAGGTGGATGGTGCCTGGCTCTCGGCCAACTGGAATCGCCTCGACGGACGCAATGCGCTGAACGGCACCCAGCTCGCCCGTCGCGCCAAGGAGAGCGGCAGTCTGCTGCTCGGCTTCGCCGCGCAGGGAGCCAACCTTGAGTGGCAGACCAACATCGTCGGCCCGCGCTTCTCCGATCCCGGCAATGCGCTGCCGATGGTCGGTTACCACACCAGCGACCTGCGTCTGAGTCTGCCGATCGAAGGATCGATGCAGCTCACTGCTCGAATCGACAACCTCTACAACAAACGCTACGAGGAGACCAAAGGCTACGGCGTGCCCGGCCGCGCCTTCATCGTCGGCCTCAAGGGCGGGATGTAAGAGATGGAAAAGCGGGGAAGTAGGGCAGGTCGGACTCGTCGGACTTGTCCGACCGGTCTGACTGCCCTGCTTCTTCTTTTCGCCCTGCTCATCCCCTTGCCGGCCTCGGCGGCGCGCATTCTGGCCCTCGCGCCGCACGTCTGCGAAATGCTCTACGCCATCGGTGCCGGCGATCGGATCGTCGGCGCTGTGGACTACTGCGACTATCCGGCGGCGGCCAACAAGCTGCCGCGCATCGGCAGCTACGAGCGGATCAATGTCGAGGCGGCTCTGCGTCTGAAGCCCGATCTGGCGATTGTGATGAGTCGCAGCGTGATCGGCATCGGGCAGCTGGAGCGGGCCGGGGTGAAGGTGGTGGTTTCCAATCCGATCGGTTTTGCAGCGATTTTTGCCGACATTGAGCGGCTCGGCGTTCTGACCGGCCACAAAGTCGAAGCGGAGCGATTGATCGGGCAGCAGCAGGCGCGGCTGGCCGCTCTGCACCCCCAATCCGGCAGCGCCATCCCGGTCTATTACGAGGTGTGGCACGAACCGCTGCTCACCTGCGGCGGCGGCAGCTTCCTCAGCGAACTGATCCGTCTGGCCGGCGGCCGCAATGTGTTCTCCGATGTGAATCTGGAGACGGCGCGGGTCAGCGTCGAAGCGGTGGCGCGTGCGCGTCCGGCGGTGGTGGCGATTCCGGCCGAGAAGCGCGACATCGCGGCGCGACAGAAATTCTGGCGCCAGTGGCTGGGACCCAAGGTCCGCTTCGTCACCGTCAACCCCGACCTGCTGCACCGCCCCGGCCCCCGCCTGCTCGACGGGCTGGAGCAGTTGCAAAAGGCGCTGGCCAGCGGGAGAAACCAATGAACGGATTCACCTCAGAGGGCACAGAGAACAGGTATGGGGGCATCCAACCCTCAGATCGAATCGCAATAACCGTAGGAGCGGGCCACGCCCGCGATCTGCATCGGCAACGGAATCAATCGCGGGCACGGCCCGCTCCTGCGGCGCTCCCGGCGAACCCATTGTTGGGGTATGTCTGCGCATGAACGCCCTGATGCTGCAAGGGACCGCCTCCGGGGTGGGCAAGTCGGTGCTCACGGCCGGGCTTTGCCGGCTCTTGGCGCGGCGCGGCGTGCGCGTGGCCCCCTTCAAGCCGCAGAACATGAGCAACAATGCGGCGGTGACCATCGAGGGCGGCGAGATCGGCCGGGCGCAGGCGTTGCAGGCGCTGGCTTGCGGGCTGGAGCCCTCCGTGCACATGAATCCGCTGCTGATCAAGCCGGAGGCCGACTGCACGGCGCAACTGATCGTGCGCGGGCATCCGGTGGGCAGGCTGGAGGCGGCGCGCTTTCGCGAGGAGCGGCAGCGCTGGCTGGCGACCATTCTCGAATCGTTCGAGGAGCTGCGCCGGCAATACGATCTGGTGCTGACCGAGGGGGCGGGCAGCCCGGCCGAGCCCAATCTGCGCCGTGGGGATGTGGCCAACATGGGCTTTGCCGAGGCGGCCGATGTGCCGGTGTGGCTGATCGGCGACATCGATTGCGGCGGCGTTTTCGCCTCGCTCACCGGCACGCTGGAGATTCTCTCCCCCTCCGAGCAGGCGCGGGTGCAGGCGCTGCTGATCAACCGCTTTCGCGGCCATCGGCCATTGTTGTCCGACGGCCTCGACTGGCTCACGGCCAAAACCGGCAAGCCGGTGGCCGGCGTGATCCCGTGGCTGCCGCTCGATCTGCCCGAGGAGGATGCGCCCCTGCGTCATCAAGCCGGCCATCGCGGCGGCGGAATCGGTGAGTTGCAGGTGGCGGTGATCGGCTATCCGCGCATGAGCAACAGCGACGACATCGATCCCTTGGCCGCCGAGCCTTCGATCGGCGTGCGTTTCGTGCGCCGTCCCGATGAGTTGCAGCCGGCCGATCTGGCGATCCTGCCCGGCTCGAAAGCGGTGGCCGCCGATCTGGAGTGGCTGCGGGCGCAGGGGTTCGAAGCGACGTTGGCGCGCCATCTGCGCTATGGCGGCAAAATCCTCGGTATCTGCGGCGGCATGCAGATGCTGGGGCAGAGGATTATCGACGACGGTGTCGAGGGGGCGAGCTGCGCGGGCCTCGGCTGGCTGCCGCTGACCACTGCGATGCAACCGGAGAAAACCCTGAAACGGATCGATGCCACCGCCGCCTTCCCGGCGCCGCTGCGCGTCACCGGCTATGAAATCCATCACGGCGAATCGGATCGCGATCCCGCCCTCTTCCCCTTCGCCGCCCGCTCGGAAGATGGGCAGGTGTGGGGCAGTTATCTGCACGGCCTCTTCGAGCAGGGGCCATTCCGGCAGGCGTTTCTGGCGGCGCTCTGTTTTTCCGGTGGGACGGCTGTCGATCAGCGCCAGCGCACGCTGACCGCCCTCGATCTGTTGGCCGATACGCTGGAGCGCGAGCTCGATCCGGGGTTGCTGGCGCCGCTTTGCAAAGCCAATAGTCTGGGCACAGGGAAAGGAGGCGTACCATGAGCGATTCGGAACAGAACCCGATCGATTCAGGGGCAGCGACAACACTGCTTTTTCAGAATGTCGCCGAGATCGTCCGGCAGGCCCGCAGTCAGGTTCAGCAGTCGGTCAATCGGGCGATGGTGCAGTGCTATTGGCAGATTGGACGTCTGATCATCGAGCACGAACAGCAGGGAAACATCCGCGCGGCCTACGGTAAACAGCAGTTGCAGCACCTTGCCCAAGCGTTGACCAGCGAGTTCGGAAGGGGTTTCGACGAAAGAAATCTGCGCAATATGCGAGCGTTCTACCTCTGTTATCCAATTTGGCACGCAGTGCGTACCGAATTGAGCTGGACGCACTACCGCATCCTGCTGCGCCTGGAAAATGCCAAGGCCAGAGAGTGGTATATGAACGAGACGGTGGCGCAGAGCTGGAGCTCGCGCGCCCTCGAACGCCAGATCGACAAGCTCTACTACGAGCGTCTTCTCTCCAGCAACGACAGGGCTTCCGTTGCGGCCGAGGCCAGGGCGCTCATCGCCGAACAGGAGGCAGAGGCCGGACCGCTGCGCCCCAGGGATGTATTGCGCGACCCCTACCTCTTCGACTTCCTCAATCTGCCGTCGCAGCAACTTCTCGAATCCGATCTTGAGCATGGGTTGCTGGACAATCTGCAATCCTTCCTGCTGGAGCTGGGCAAGGGTTTTGCCTTTGTCGCCCGCCAGCAGCGCATGCGCACCGAGGATCAGGACTTCTACATCGATCTGGTCTTCTACAACTTCAAACTCAAATGTTTCCTGCTGATCGATCTGAAATTGGGAAAGCTGAGCCATCAGGATGTCGGGCAGATGGACAGCTATGTGCGTATCTACGACCGGGAGCGGCGAACGGACGGGGATAATCCGACCATCGGCCTGATCCTGTGCAGCCAGAAGAGCGAAGCGGTGGTGAAGTATTCGGTGCTGGCCGACAGCGCGCAGCTCTTCGCCGCCAAATATCTTCCGTACCTGCCCAGCGAAGCGGAGCTGAAACGCGAACTGGAGCAGGAACGGTTGCGGGTGCAGTCGCGCTTGCCGGGCAGTGCGGGCGAATGATGGCTTCGAGGCTCAGTTAATGCCCATCGCCCTGATCCTCGGCGGCGCCCGCTCCGGCAAGAGTCGGCGGGCGGAGGCGCTGGCGCTCGGCCACTGCGCCACCCCGGTCTATCTGGCCACCGCACCCGACATCGAGGGCGACGGCGAGTGGGCCGAGCGCATCGAGCGCCACCGGCTGGAACGTGGCGACCAGTGGGGCGTGGTCGAGGCGGAGCTCGATCTGGTGGCGGCTTTGCAGCGTCTCTCGGGCGGCACTGTCCTGATCGATTGCCTGACCCTCTGGCTCTCCAACCTGCTCTACCACGGCCGCGACCTTGAGGCGGAGTCGGCGCGGCTGCTCGCCTTTCTGCCCGAATTCGACGGCCACCTGATTCTGGTGGCCAACGAGGTGGGGATGGGGCTGGTACCGGAAACGCCGGAGGGGCGCGCCTTTCGCGATGCGCAGGGGCGGCTGAATCAGAGGCTGGCGGCGATGGCCGATCGGGTGGAGTTTGTCGCGGCCGGCCTGCCGCTGGTTCTCAAAGGAGCATGATTTGACCATTGTAGTAATCGACCGAGCCTGCGAACAGGCCGCCCTCCGCCATCAGGCGCAACTGACCAAGCCGGCCGGCGCGCTCGGGCGGCTGGAGGAGGTGGCGGTCTGGTTTGCCGCCCGGCAGGGCAAGGTGAATCCGGAGCGACTGCGGCCGCACATCGCCGTCTTCGCCGGCGACCACGGCGTCTGCGCCGAGGGGGTCTCGGCCTTTCCGAGCGTGGTGACCGGCGAGATGGTGAAGAACTTCAGCCGGGGTGGGGCGGCGATCAATGTGCTGGCGCGCCAGTGCGGCGCGAGCCTCTCGGTGATCGATGTCGGCGTGGCCAGCGAGCTGCCGGCGCTGCACGGTGTCGTTGCCGCCAAGGTGGCGGCCGGCACGAACAATCTGCTGACCGGGCCGGCAATGACGGTTGAGCAGTGCGCCGCCGCCATCGAAGTCGGCCGGCGTGCGGCGGCTGCGGCGATTGCCGATGGGGCCAACCTGTTGATCGCCGGCGACATGGGCATCGGCAACACCACCGCCAGCGCCTGCCTGATCTGCCGCTTCACCGAGGCAGCTCCTCGCAATGTGGTCGGGCGCGGCACCGGCATCGACGATGCGGCGCATCGGCGCAAGGTGGCGGTGGTGGCACAGGCGTTGGCGCGCATCGAGGGGTGCCCGGATGGCGAAGTGTTGGCCGAGGTGGGCGGGCTGGAGATTGCCGCCATGGCCGGCTTCTATCTGGAGGCGGCCGGGCAGGGGGTGCCGGCGGTGGTCGACGGCTTCATTGCTGCGGCTGCGGCACTGGCGGCAAAGCAGATCGAGCCGGCAGTTGCCGACTGGCTGCTCGCCAGCCACGTCTCGCAGGAGAACGGCCACGCCATTGCGCTGGCGTCGCTCGGCCTGTCGCCGATGATCGATCTCTGCATGCGCCTCGGCGAAGGGAGCGGTGCGGCGCTGATCGTGCCGCTGCTCAACTCGGCCATCGCCCTGCACAACGAGATGGCCACCTTCGCCAGCGCCGGGGTGAGCGAGAAGGGATGAAGATGAAAGCGATTGTTTCACCACAGAGGACACAGAGCACACAGAGGAAAGACAGGAAGGTTCAACTCTGTGACCTCTGTGTTCTCTGTGGTGCACCTCTTTCCGGCTTATGAAGCCGTTGATCGTCGATCTGTTGCGCCACGGCGAGGTGGTCGGGCCGGTGTCGATGGCGCGCGGTTGCGGCACCGATCTGGCGCTCACCGAATTTGGCTGGCAGCAGATGCGGGCGGTAGCGGCGGCGCTCACCGAATCGCCGCTCACCGCCATCGCCACCTCGCCGATGCAACGCAGCCGCCTCTTTGCCGAGGAGGTTGCGGCAGGGAGAAGCCTGCCGCTCGCCATATTGCCCGCGCTGCGCGAGATCGATTTCGGCCACTGGGAGGGGTGCGAGGCGCATCAGATTGCCGATCGGCCGCTGCTTGCCCGCTTTCTCTCCGATCCCGGCGAAGTGGCCATCCCCGGCGGCGAGAGCTTCGCCGGCTTTGCCGGGCGGGTGGTGGATGGCTGGCAGACGTGGCTTGAGGCCCACGCCGAGGGCCATCTTCTGTTGGTCAGCCACGGGGCGGTGATGCGGGTGTTGCTCTCGCATCTGCTCGGCATGCCGCACTCGCACTTCTGGCGCCTCGCGCTCCCCTACGCTTCATGGTGCCGCGTTTCGCTCATGGCCGGCGAACAGCCGCGCCTGCTCTTCCTGAATCGGGAGGCGTGATGCGGAAATACAGAAGAGCTCACCACGAAGAACACGAAGGGCACGAAGGAAAGAGAAACAGCGCTGCGCAGAATGACGAGGACTTTGTTTGGCTATGTCCTCGTTAAGTGTTGATATGGTCGGGGGCATATCCCGATCGTTGTTCTTGCTCCTTCTCCCGCTTGCGGGGGAAGGCGGGGATGGGGGGCTTT
>Ga0233416_10000255_pt1 | contig 16287 bp, 12 predicted proteins | sample Sediment_Towuti__2_FD_188638 | JGI IMG/M metagenome (GOLD analysis project Ga0233416, IMG submission 188638) | Sediment microbial communities from Lake Towuti, South Sulawesi, Indonesia - Sediment_Towuti_2014_0_MG | ecosystem: Environmental > Aquatic > Freshwater > Lake > Sediment | place... | reverse complement strand
GTGATCCCGCCGAGCCAGAAAGGGAAGCCGGCGCCGAGGAGGAGGCAGGTGTCGATGTCCGCGGCCTCGGCCACGACGCCGTCCTCGAGCACGTGCCGGGCCTCGTCGGCGAGCGCCTCGAGCACGGCCTCGTGGAGCTCGTCCACCGTGCGTGGCGCGTGCTCGACGACCACCTGCTCGCCGCCCTCGGCGAGGCTCTCGAGCGTGGCGGAGAGCGGGAAGCGGTCGGGCCAGACGTCGTGAAGCGTGTGGCGCACATGGTTCGCCACCTTCGGTCCGACGAGCTGCAGGAGCACCGATGGCGCCATCGGGAGGCCGAGCCGGAGGACCGCCTCGTCGGTCTCCTCGACGGTGTTGCCGTGGTCGAGCGCCTGCGTGAGCACCGAGCCCTGGCGGGCGAGCAGCCGGTTCACGACGAACGCCGGCGCGTCGCGGACGAGCACGCCGCGCTTCCGCAGCTTCTCGGTCACGGCCCATGCCGTCGCGAGCGTCACGTCGTCGGTCTGGGGCGTGCGGACGAGCTCGACGAGCGGGAGGATCGCCACCGGGTTGAAGAAGTGCATCCCGACCACGCGCTCCGGATGCACGAGGTCGGCGCCCATCTCGGTGACCGAGAGCGAGGACGTGTTCGTCGCGAGGACGCACTTCTCGGAGACCACGCGCTCGAGCTCCGCGAAGACCTCCTTCTTCACGGCTACCTCCTCGAACACGGCCTCGAGCACGAGGTCGCAGCCTGCGAAGACATCCCACGAGGTGCCGCCCGAGGCGAGCGAGCGGAGGAAGCGTGCCTTCCCCTCCCCGAGCCGGCCCTTGCGGACGAGCTCGTCGAGCTCGTCGTCGATCCACGAGAGCGCGCCGTCGACGATCTCCTGCTCGAGGTCGCGGAGGACGACCGGCGCCTCGAGCCGGCGGAGAAACAGCAGCGCGAGCTGGCGCGCCATCAGCCCCGCGCCGACGATCCCGACCTTCTGCACGCGCCGCAGCTTCGCGTCCGGCCTCCCGACCCCGCGTTTCGCCCGCCGCTCGACGAGGTTGAAGGCGTAGACGGATGCCTGCGCCTGTGGGCCGGGGAGGAGCTCGGCCAGCGCCTCCTCCTCCGCCTGGCAGCCGTCCTCGAGCGACCAGCTCGCGGCGCCCTCGATCAGGTCGAGCGCGCGGTACGGCGCGGGCGCGGCGCCGTGCACCTGCCCGTCGAGCCGCGAGCGGGCCTTGCGGCACACCTCGGCCGCGTCGGCGAGATCTGCCTGCTCGCGCGGAAAACGCTGCTCCGCGATCGCCTCGAGCAGCCAGGCGATCGACTCGTCGAGGAACTCGACCGGGTGGAGAAGCGCATCGGCGAACCCCGTCTCGAAGGCCTGCGGGCCGGTGAGCATGCGGTTCTGGCGGAGCGGGTTCTCGACGACGAATTTCACGGCTTCCTGGGCGCCGACGAGGCGCGGAACGAGCTGGGTCCCGCCCCACCCGGGGATGAGCCCGAGGAAGACCTCGGGGCAGGCGAAGTGGCGGACCGAGGTCGAGATCGTGCGGAAGTCGCAGTGGAGCGCGATCTCGACGCCACCGCCGAGCGCGGCGCCGTTGATCGCGGCCAGCGTGGGGCACGGGAGCGAGCGGATCCGGCCGAAGAGCTCGTGCCCGGCCTGCCCGCCGAGCCGGGCGCGCTCGGGCGTGATCTCGCCGAACTCGTCGATGTCCGCGCCGACCGCGAAGACGAACGGCTTCCCGGTCAGCACGAGCCCGCTCCAGGTCTCGGCCTCGATCCGGTCGAGAGCCTTCTGGAGCGAGCGCAGCGCCGCCTCACCGAAGGTGTTCGGCTTCTGCCAGTCCTTGCCGTTGTCCATGGTCACGAGGGCGAGCGGGCCCGCCGTCGTCTCGAGGCGCTGGAGCTTGAACAGGGTCGGGCTAGCGGCCATTGCGCTGGAGGTTCTCCCAGACGATCGCAGCGCCCATGCCGAGACCGATGCAGAGCGCGGTCAGGCCGTAGCGGACCTCGCTGCGGTCTCGGAGTCCACGGGCGAGCTGCGCCATCAGCCGTACGCCGGTCGCGGCGAGCGGGTGGCCGCAGGCGATCGCGCCCCCGTACGGGTTGAGGCGCGGGTCGGCGGGCGCGACTCCCACGCCGTCGCACCACGTCAGCACCTGCACCGCGAAGGGCTCGTTCAGCTCGAAGAGGCCGACGTCGTCGAGGGAGATCCCCGCCTGCGCGAGCGCCCTGTTCGTCGCCGGAACGGGGCCGAGCCCCATCAGCTCCGGCTCGACTCCCGCATAGGCGAAGGAGACGAGCCGCATCTTCGGCTCGAGCCCGAGCTCCTCGGCTGCCTCCGCCGAGGCGAGGAGGGCGGCGGTGGCGCCGTCGGTCAGCCCGGCCGAGTTCCCGGCCGTCACCCGGCCGCCGGCGCGAAACGGCGTGCGGAGCGCGGCGAGGGCTTCCATGGACGTGTCGGGGCGCAGGAACTCGTCCCGCGCGGCGAGCTTCCAGCCCTCGTCCGTGAAGACGGACATCGGGACGACGAGCTCGCTCATCACGCCCTCGTCCCACGCCTGCCCGGCCTTCCGCTGCGAGGCGACCGCGTACGCGTCGGCGGCCTCCTTCGTGAGGTGCGGGAAGGCGTCGTGCAGGTTCTCGGCGGTCTGGCCCATCACCGCGGCCGACTCGTCGACGATTCGCTCGGCCACGAAGCGCGGGTTGAAGTCGACGTCGGCGCCCATCGGGTGGTGGCCCATGTGCTCGACGCCGCCAACGAGGACGACGTCCGCCGCGCCCATCGCGATCTCGCCGGCGCCGGCCGTGGTCGCCGTGAGTGCGCCCGCGCACATGCGGTCGACCGCGAAGCCCGGGACGGACGTCGGCAGCCCGGCGAGGAGCGCCACGTCGCGGCCGAGCGTCAGGCCCTGATCGCCGACCTGCGCCGTGGCGGCGAGGACGACGTCGTCGATCCTCTCCGGCGGGAGCTGCGGGTTCCGGCGAAGCAGCTCGCGCACGACCTTGACGGCCATGTCGTCCGCACGGGTCTTCCAGAAGAGCCCGCCCTCGCCGGCCCTCCCGAAGGCGGTGCGGACGCCGTCGACGTACACCACTTCACGGAGCTCGCGCGCCATGGGTCGAGACGATACTTCCGAGAGCGATGACGGACTGGGACGAACGCGCGGCTCACGCGATCGAGCGCTACGAAGACGGGCTGACGCGCCTGCTCGAGGAGCGGGACGCGCGGCAGCGGCAGCTCACGAGGACGGGCAACGCCGCCTGGGCGGCCGGCGTTTCCTTCCTCATGCTCGGGCGCCGTGACGAGGCTCACGAGTGGCTCCTCCGTGCGGCGGAGCGATACCGGGAAAGCTGGCCGTACGCGCCTCCGGGGAGCTGGGGAAGGCCGATCGGGGCGATGAAGTCGCGACTCGTCGCGGGAGATCTCGAAGGCGCCCAGGACGACGCGCGCTGGGCGCTCGAGGCGGGCGCCGCGGGGTCGGAGAGCGCCATCGGCCGCTATGCGGCCGCGCTCGCCGAGCTGACGCTGGGAGAGGATACGAGCGCGTCCGAGCTGGCCGGGCCTCTGCGCGAGGTCGAGAGCTTCCCGCCCGGTGTCATCGACGCCCTCGTCGCCCTCGCCGCGCGGGACGGTGTCGCGTACGACGCGGCGATCCGCGAGCTCCTCACGGACTTTGAGGCGCGGGAGGCGTTTCTCGAGGACACGCCCGTTGCGGACACCGTGATCGCGCTCCAGGCGCTGGCGGAGCCTCGCGGCCTGGTGGTCGAGCTGCACTCGTTCGTGCTTCCGGCGTAGGGCATGCCGATCGATCACGTCGAGCTGCCCTCGCCGATCTCGAGGCGAGTCGCGCCTTCGACGTCGCGGCGCTCGGGCCGTTCGGCCAGCTACTCCTCGCCCGCGGCGAGCTCGCGCGACCGCACCATCGCAGCCTGGATCGCGTTCAGGAACGCGGCTCGCACGCCCGCGGACTCGAGCTCGCGGATGGCGGCAATCGTGGTCCCGCCCGGGGAGGTGACCATCTCCCGCAGCTCGACCGGGTGCATGTGTTCGTCGCGGAGCTGCTTGGCGGTCCCGAGCATCGTCTGCACGACGAGCTGCGTCGAGATCTCGCGCGAGAGCCCGAGCAGGATCCCGGCCTCGATCATCGCCTCCGCGAGGAGCGCGAAGTAGGCCGGGCCCGATCCCGAGACGGCAGTGATCGCATCCATCGCCCGCTCCGGGACGCGCACGACGCCGCCCAGGTGCGAGAGCGCCTCCTCGGCGATGTCCAGGTGCTCCTCCCCCGCATGCGCCCCAGCGCAGAGCCCGGCGATCCCCTCGTGGACCGTGGCCGGGGTGTTCGGCATCGCACGGACGACCGGGACGCTGCTCGCGAGCCTGCTCTCGATCTGCGAGGTCGGGATCGCGGCCGCGATGCTGAGGACCGTCTGCTCGGGGGAGACGAGGCCGCCGATCTCACCGAGCAGAGCTTCGATGTCCTGCGGCTTGACCGCGATCACGACGAGCGCGGCCCCGGCGACCGCCTCCGGGTTCGAGAGCGTGGCTGACACGCCGTAGCGCTCCTCGAGCTCGACGACCCGCTCCTCCCGCCGGGCCGTCGCCGCGATCTCGTCGGGCCTCCTCCAGTCAGACGAGAGCAGCCCAGAGATCAGCGCCTCGCCGATCCGCCCTGTGCCGAGAATCGCGATCTTCCGCTCGTCGACCATGCTCGGAGTCTAGGCGGGAGGCCCGTCGCGCGGGCCTCCCACCCGTTCCCTCACGGCGTCACGGCGTTGTCGAGGGGCGGCGTCGAGCCGGGCTGAAGCGCCCACTCGCCGACGACCTTCCCGTTTTCGAGCTGGTAGACGGCCACGACCGTCCCTTCCTCACCAGAGCTGGTGCTGTAGCGGAGGAACGTCGTCGCGAAGTCACCTTCGACCGTGACGGGTGCGACGCGCTCGAGCTTGAAGCCCGCGGCCGCGGCGCTTGGCACCATGCCGGTGATCTCCTTCACTCCGGAGAGCGTGTCGCCGAAAGGCTCCACGTAGACCGCGTCGCTCGCGTACAGGCTCTTGAGCGCATTGGCGTCGCCGTTCGACCAGGCGGCGGTCACGTCGTCGATCAGCGCCGTCGTGTCGTCGGGCCCCTGGTACTGATCCACGATGATCCACGTACCGAGCGCGACGAGCGCCACTGCCAGCGCAATGACCGCGACCAGCCAGTAGTTGACGTGCCGCCGGTGCGCATGGACTTCGGGGGCATACGTCGTCATGGGAATCACCCCCTTCCTACGGTTGAGCGTGACGGCGCCGGCGGGCGCATCCATCGGTGTATCCGCCTACCGGAGTTGCGGCTTTCAGGCAGCCGTGGACGCTCGTCTGGCGAGGCGCGCGCGGTCGAGGCTCGCTCCCGGGACCAGGCCGCGCTTCAGCCCTGCGAGCAGGAAGACGCTCGCGAGCCCTTGCCACTCGCCGTAGGGCTCGAGGAGCTCGGCCGTCTCCTCCGGATCGGGCCAGCGGCCCCGGAGCGAGGCGAGCAGCTTGACGAGCCCGAGGTCGCCGACGAGCCCGACGTCGTAGCGGCCGAGACCTTGCAGCGCGATCACGCCGACGGTCCACGCGCCGACACCCCGCTCGCGGAGGAGCCGGGCCACGACGGTGTCGGGCGGTTCCTCGCGCAGGCGCTCGAGATCGAGGTTCCTCGCGAGACGGGCCAGGGTCGCCGCCCGGCTCGCCGCGAGCCCGCAGCCGGTGAGCGCGGCCGCGGAGAGCGAGGCAAGCGCCTCACGAGTCGGAGGGTCCTCGCCGCAGGCTCGGACGACGGAGCGCTCGAGCTCGAGCGCCTTTCCCGCCTGGACGAGCTGGCCGCACACGGCCCTGAGGGCGGCGTGCGCGACGGTGGCCTTCCTGCGCGGGCGGAGGCCGCGCAGGGTGCGAGCGGACGGGGCGAGGAGCGGATCCCGCGCGAAGAGCCGGTGGAACTCGCTCGTGTCGTCGTCGAGCGCGAGCATGAACCGGGCGCGCTCGACGCTCGGCTCGTCGGACGCACGGACGAGCACGCGCCCGCCCGGGAGCTGCGAGGCCGCCGCCCACGTGTTCCCTGGCAGCCGGACCTTCCAGGTCTTGTCTCGTGCGGTCAGCCGGAGCGAGTACGGACCGCGCGGCCGGATCGTCGCCTCGATCACGACGCCACCCTACTGGTAGTCGGGGGACCCGGACGTGTCCCGAACGGCCATGCGCTGCCTACCGCCCCACCGTCCACCACGGACTGGTCCAGGGTCTGACCCCAGCTTCGGCCCCGATCCCGATACTTACCGCGTGCGACTCGCGGACGCCGTCTCGCTGCGCTCACGCCGGCGGAAGCTCGGGCTCTTCCTCGACGAGCTTCAGCCCACCGCGGAGACCACCGTGCTCGACGTCGGCGCGGACGAGCTCGGCTTCGGCGAGGGCGACGGCTGCGGCACGCTGAACTTCTTCGAGGAGCTCTATCCGTGGCCGGAGCGGATCACGGCGCTCGGGCTCCACGACGGGACGGGCTTCCGCCGGCGCTACCCGCGAACTCGCTACGTCCGGGGGGACGCGTGCGACCTCCCGTTCGAGGACGGGTCGTTCGACGTCGTCTTCTCGAACGCGGTGATCGAGCACGTCGGCGACAGCGAGCGGCAGCGCCGCTTCGTCTCCGAGGCGCTCCGGGTCGGCCGCCGCGCCTTCATCACCACGCCGAACCGGCGCTTCCCGATCGAGGTGCACACGCGGCTCCCGCTCGTGCACTGGCTCCCGGACCGCGTCTCGCACGCCGTGTACCGCGGTCTGGGGAAGGGCTTTGCGACCGAGGTCCGCCTCCTCTCGCGCCGGTCCTTCGAATCCCTCTTCCCCGGTCGCGTCCGGATCGTCAACCTCGGGCTGACGCTGGTGGCGATCGTTGACTAGGGCCGAGCGCTTCACCGCCTTCGCGCTCGCCGCGCTGGTCGTGGGGCTCGCGCTGCACAACGTCGTCATGGCAGGCCTCTGGGAGATTGGCGTGCGCGGCACGGCTCTCGACGCGTTCGCCGCCTGGAAGGAAGCGCTGCTTCTCGCCGCGCTTGCCGTCGTCGCGTGGAACGTGCGGAGCCGGCCCGTGGTCACCGCCGCCGACGTGCTGGCAGTCGCCTACGCGGTCGTGATCGTCGTGTACGCGCTGCTGCCTCGTGACTGGCTCGAGGGCGACGCGACCACACGCGGAGAGCTGCTCGCCCTCCGTCATCACCTGCTCCCGGTGGCGGCGTACGGGCTCGGACGGCTCGTCGGGGAGGTCTGGGGCCAGCGCGTGCGCCTCGGCACGCTCGTCGCGCTCACCGCCGCCGGGGTGGCCGTCGTCGGGCTGCTCGACCTCGGGCTCATCTCGCTCCAGGCCTGGCGCGACTCGGGCGCTCCCGGCTGGTACCGGGAGCAGCTCGGGCTCGACTACGAGGGACTCTCGGGGCTGCCCGAGAACTGGGTCTTCAACACCGGCGACGAGGAGAACCCGATCCGGCGGCTCGTGTCGACCTTCCTCTCGCCGCTGGCGAGCGCCTACCTCTTCGTCGTCGCTCTGATCTACGTCGCGAGCCGCCCCTTCCGCTGGTGGTGGGGGTTGCTCGCCTTGCTGCTCTACGCGGGGCTCCTCTACACGCACACGCGCGCCGCGCTCGCCGCGCTCGCGCTCGGGCTCGCGGTGCTCGCGGTCGCGCAGCGGAGGGCCGCGCCCGCCGCGCTCGCGCTCGCGTCGGTCGTGGTGGCCGCTGTGTTCCTCGTCGCCTACCCGTCGATCGGACCCTCCACGAGCTACACGCAAGAGGAGCTCGAGTGGCTGCGCCAGAACGCGGCTCGGAACCCGGGGGAGAGCTCTGACCCGTTTGCGGCGGACGAGTCGTCGGCTTCCAGTCACTGGCGGAACCTTCGCGACGGGCTCCGCGTGGTCTGGGAGCATCCCCAGGGCTTTGGGCTCGGGAACGCGGGCGTGGTCGCCAAGCGGACCGGCGTCGAGATCAAGGGCGGGGAGTCCACGTACGTCGAGCTCGGAGTCGACGCCGGCGTCGCGGGCCTCGTCGCCTTCGTTCTCTGGAGCCTCGCGCTCCTGCGCGCGCTCTGGCAGCGCGAGGCCTGGCTCGCTGCTGCGTTCGCGTCGGTCCTCTTCCTCGGCCTCCAGACCGACGTGATCGGCGTCCACTGGATCGCGGTCGCGGTCTGGGCCGCGGTCGGACTGGCGGTCACGCCTCCGCGACGTGAAGCCCTGGAGACGGAAGCGGCGGCGCGCTAGCGACGAAGCCGTTCGACGACGTCGAGCTCGAGCCGTGCGTGGACGCCGGCGACCCGATTCACCACCTGCGTCACGCGCAGGTCGACGACGACGCTCGCGAGCGCGAGCGCCTCCTTCCGATCGACGTCGAGCTCGCGCTCCATCAGGTCGAGCATCGCGTTCAGCGCGTGCACCATCGCCTCGTCCAGATCCTCGTCGAAGCCCAGCGTGAGCCAGGCGGAGGGCGTCCTCGCGATTGGCGTGGCGAGGGAGAGGTCGTCGCGGACCGAGAGCGTCAGCCGGACGCGCTCGAGCGGGCACTCGATCGCCATCTGGCCGACCTCCCCGTCGCCCTGCGCGGCATGACCGTCGCCCGCGGAGAGCAGGGCGCCCTCGACGGCGACGGGCAGGAAGAGCGTCGATCCTTCGACCAGCTCCTTGCAGTCGATGTTGCCGCCGGTCGGTCTGGGCGGGATCGTCGAGTGGACGCCCGGCTCGGCTGGTGGAAGCCCGATCACGCCGAGGAACGGCCGGAGCTCGACCTCACGCCCTTTCTGGTCCCGAGCGACTCCGCGGTGCGTGTCGAGCGTCCACTCGAGGAGGCACCCTTCCAGGTCGGGGAGTCGCAATCGCTCGTTGAGCGTGCTCTCCCAGCCGCCTGCGGCCCACGTCCAGCCCCAGTCGCCCGCCCGGATCTCGTCGACTCGGACCTCGAGAACGGACCCGGTACGCGCTCCTCGGACCTCCACGGGGCCGACGAGAGCGTGTCCCTGGTCGCGCTCGGGATCCTGCGGCTCGAGCTGCCACCGCTCTCCCGCCTCCGGAGGAGGCGGCCCGCGCCCCCAGCCGGCGTCGAGCGTCGGGAACGAGATCGTGTCCCCGGAGTCGATCGTCAAGATCGGCTCGAGCTCGCGCGAGAAGTGCCCGTGGACGGTGCGCTGCTCGAGCGCGATCTCGTGCGTCGCCACGAAGGAGACCGGCCCGGGCCGCTCAGTTCCCGCAGGGTGCGACGTTGCGCCAGTTGAGCACGGTGTCGTTCACCGCCCGCGTACCGTTGGCGCCGTAGCTGAGCGTCAGCTGCCTGTTCGCGAGCTCCTCGCACGCGGCGCCCTTCTCGACGAAGTCCCAGGAGCCGAGCGCGTACTTGTACTCGATCTGCGTCCCCTCCCTGCCGGTGAGGGTGATGCGCCAGTGGGTCGCGTCGACGCGCGTAAGCCCGACGCCCGCGGGATCCCACTGCGGCAGCTGGCCGTCGAGCCGGTCGAGCGTGCCGGCGATGTACACGCTGCGGCCGGTCCCGTCGGTCGAGGCCGGAACGGTGACGGTGAAGGCGAGCGTCACCGTGCGCAGCTCGGCCTTCGCCTGCACCTCGGCAGAGTTCGCGGAGCGGTTGAAGGACAGGTCGACCGAGCGGACGACGTAGTAGTAGGTCGCCCCCGCCTCGACGTCCATGTCCGTGTACGACGCCGCGGTCGTGAGCGCGAGCGGCGCGTACGGACCGCCCGCCGTGGAGGAGCGCCTGACCTCGTAGCCGTACAGCGTCGGGTCGCCCGTGACGGCGTCCCATGCGAGCGAGATCCCCTCCGGAGACGCGCTCACCACGTGGAGGCCCGTCGGCACGGCCGGCGGGGTGGTGTCCCCGCTCGAGACGACGGTCAGCGCGCCGGCCTGAGCAGGGCTGTAGCCGTTCGGGCTCCCGTCGAGATCGGCGTAGACCCAGTCACGTCCGTTCGTCGTCGAGTAGCGGTAGGCGTAGTCGTACGTGCCGACGGCTTCGGGAAGGAGGCTGGCGACGAACTCGTCGTTGTTGCCCGCGTCGACGTTGAACGAGGCGTCGACCCACGTCCACGCAGAGTTCCCCGCCGGGCTCGACCCGTCGGGGCCGAAGCCGAGCTGGGCTGTCAGGCCGGGCGTGGGCCCTGGCTTGCTCGTCTCGCCGTCGATCCAGACCTGCCCGTACACGTTTCCGGTCCGGTTCGTGGCGCTGATCGTGTGCGTGAGGGTCGGAGGCCACTGCAGGTTCGACCAGCCGACGACGAGGTGCGGCACCGCCGCGACCTCGTTCGACGAAGCGCTCTCGTTCCCGACGCCGTCGAGCGCGCGGACGACGTAGTAGTACGTGCGGCCGTTCTGGAGGCCCGTGTCGGTGAAGGACGTCGCGGTCAGCGACGAGCCGCTCACCTTCACGTAGCCCCCACCCGAGAGAGGGCTGCGGTAGACGGCGTAGCCGGTCGCCCCGTCCACGGCGTTCCAGGTGAGGGAGACCGAGTGGCTCCCCTCGCTCGCCGCGAGCCCCGTGGGCGCGGCCGGCGGCGTGAGATCGGCTCCCTGCGTGATCAGCACCACCCCGGAGCGAGGCCCGAGCGTCACGGCGAGCTTCCCGCCCGCGACCGCGGTCCCACCCGCGACCGTTCCGACCGAGAACGCGGCGGCGAGAGCAGTCCCGTCGGGCAGGAAGCCCGCCACGGGGATCTCGAGTGTCTGCTCCGCGCCCGAGCGGTTGAGCGCGACCACGGCGGCCTGGTCGCCCGCCTTCCGACCGTAGGCGAGAGCTCCGGCCGCGTCGTCCGCGAGGAGGAAGCGGATGCTCCCGTCGCGGAGAGCCGGCGTCGCACGCCGGAGCGCGGCGAGCCCCTGGTAGTGCGTGCGGAGCGCGAGATCGGGCGTCCCGCCCAGGTCCGCCCACGGCATCGTCCGCCGATCGTCGGGGTCGTCGTCGCCGGTCAGCCCGACCTCGTCGCCGTAGTAGACGGTCGGGGCGCCGGGGACGGTGAACTGCAGGAGCGAGGCGAGCCGGACGCGCTGCTTCCCCTCCGCGACGTTCCCGGCGTTCAGCTCGCGGCCCGCGCGCGTCTCCGCTCCGGGCGTGAGCGCCCAGAGCAGCCGCTCGGTGTCGTGGCTGTCGAGCAGGTTCATCAACGAGTAGTACGCGGCGTCCGGGTAGTCCTCCCGGATGGAGGCCAGCCGCGCCACGACCTCCGACGGCTTGAGAGGACGGCCGCTGTCCGCGAATCCCTTCGAGTCGAACGACGCATGCGGAGTCAGCAGGCCGATGAGGGCATCGCGGAGCCGGTAGTTCATCGTCGTGTCGAGCCGGTCGCCGCGAAGCATCCGCAGCAGCGCCGTGTCCTTCTGCCACGTCTCGCTGATGGTGAGCGCGTCCGGGTCGATGCCCTTGACCACCGTGCGGAAGGTCTCCCAGTAGCCGTCGGGGAAGGACGGGTCGCCCGAGACGTCGAGCCGCCAGCCCGAGGCTCCCTGCTCGAGCCAGAGCCGCGCGATGGCGTCGGGAGCGGTGAGGAAGTACGACTGGACCGCCGGGTTCGTCTTCTCGAGGACGGGGATCGTGTCGAAGCCGAACCATCCGTTGTAGTCACCCGCGCCGCACGGAACGTTCGTCGTCGTGAAGTCGAACCAGCTGCGCCAGGGCGACGAGAGCGACTCGCACGCGCCGAGGCTCGAGTAGTGGTGGTAGCGGTCGAAGAACGGGCTGTCCGAGGACATGTGGTTGAAGACGCCGTCGACGATCACCCTGATGCCGCGCTCGTCCGCGTGCTTGACGAGGTTCTCCCAGTCCTTGAGCGTCCCGAAGTACGGGTCGATCCGGGTGTAGCTCTGGGTGTCGTAGCCGTGGTTCGACCCGCCGTCGAAGACCGGGTTGAAGTAGATCGCGGTGACGCCCAGCGCCTGCAGGTAGTCGAGGTACTGGTCGACCCCCTTCAGGTCGCCTCCCATGTAGTCGCGCCCGCGCGGGCCCTCGATCGTGGGGCTCCAGTCGGGTGGGGTCGAGTCGAACCGCCAGGGGCAGCTCGTCGGCGCGTTGGCGTAGTTACGACAGTAGCCCTCGGGCAGCGTTCCCCACGGCAGCTTCAGCACCGGGTCGTCGTAGCGGACGTCTCCCGTGCTCGGGTCGTTGTCCTTGCGGCCGTTGCGAAAGCGGTCCGGGAAGATCTGGTAGATGAACGCGTCGCGCGCCCACGCCGGCGCCGTGAACCCGGGCTGGTACACGGTCAGGGCATAGCTCCGGTCGACGGCGTCGTCGCTCATGCTGCCGAGCCCGCCGTCGAGCGCGGCGGTGTTATCCGCGTAGTAGTCGGTGTCGGAGCCGTCGGTGACGACGAACCGGTACCAGAGGTTGTTGGGCGCACCGTTCGGGAGCGTCACCTCCCAGAAGTCGCACGTCCCGCTGGTCAGATCGGCCTGGTAGCAGTCCACGTCCCCGGCCGCGAGGCTCATCGGGAGGAGCTGCTGGGCATTCGCCTCGACGTCGAAGAGGCGGAGCTTCACGTCGGTGACGTCGTTGTGGAACGTGCGCAGCCTCAGCTTCACGGGAGTGCCCGCCGGCACGGCTCCGCCCGGGGTCCGGTAGAGCGGATCGCGCGAGTCGTGGCGCACGCCGTCCCACCAGACGTCGTTGTCCGGCGAGGGGCCTCCGCTCGTCGCCTGGATCGTGAGGACGTGGGTCACAGGGTTGTAGGTGAAGGTCACCGTCTGACCGGACGCGACCGTGAAGGGGATGTTCGGCCCGTTGGGAGTGCCCCCGGAGCCGTAGTTCTCGTCCCAGCTCTCGTCGATCGTCACCTTCGCCTCGTACGAGCCGGCGGGGATTCCGGTGGTCGCGAACGAGTACGTTCCGTCGCCGTCGGGGTCCTGGAGCCAGGAGCGCAGGCAGTCGGGCTGCCAGTCGCCGGGGCATCCGAGCTCCGACTGGAAGCTGCCGGGCACGGTCGCGATCACCTTCGTCTCGTTGTCCGCGATCCAGTGCGTTCCGTGGTCGTAGTAGAACTTCACGGGCGTTCCCGAGGCGAGCGCGAGGGCGATGTTCGGGCCGTTCTGCGTCGCGTTCGCGCCGTAGTTCTCCGTCCAACTGTCGTTCAAGGCGGCCTTGTACTCCCAGCTTCCCGCCGGCACGTTGAAGACGCCCTGCCACACGGTGTCGGCGCCGTCGTAGGCGAGGTGGGTCGCTGCGCAGTCGGGCTGCCAGTCGCCCGGGCAGCCGAGCTCGCTCTGCAGGCTCCCCGCGACGGTGACCGACGCCGGCGCGGGGGTGTGCGACGCCGAGGCGGACGAGGCGGTGACGAGGAGGAGTACGGCGGCGACTGCGGTGAGTACTCTCGACCCCTTCATGCTTGCTTCTCCCCGTTGGCGGCTACCGGCCTACGCTAGTGCATCGAGTCGCCGTTGTGAAGTGAGTACTCTGGCTGCGTGTCGGCCCCGTCGCTCGATCCGCATGTCGACATCGGCCACGTCCACCTGAAGGTGGCGGACATCGATCGTGCGCTCCGTTTCTGGCGTGACGTGCTCGGGTTCGAGGAGCAGGCACGGTACGGCCACCAGGCGGTGTTCCTGTCGGCGGGCGGCTATCACCACCACATCGGGCTCAACACCTGGGAGTCGCTGGGCGGGACGCCGCCGCCGCCCGGGCACACGGGCCTCTACCACGCCGCCGTGCGCTTTCCCGACCGGAGGACGCTCGCGGAGGCCGTGAAGCGGGTGCTCGAGGCCGGAGTTCCCCTCGACGGCGCGTCCGACCACGGCGTCAGCGAGGCGATCTACCTCCGCGACCCGGACGGCAACGGCGTCGAGCTCTACCGCGACCGCGCGCGCGAGGAGTGGCCGACAAACCCGGACGGCTCTCTCGGGATGTTCACCCGCCCGCTCGACCTTCGCGGGCTCCTCGCCGAGGCCGAATAGATCGGGTCGTCCGCCTCGCCGGGCGTTGCGGGTGCTACCGTGACGGGGTTCAACCAGAGCGAGTCCGGTTCGCGCGTTGCACTTTCGCTGGGCGCCTTCCTTACTTGTTCGTGAGCGTGTGTGAGGGAGGTGTTTCCATGGCAACCGGGACCGTGAAGTGGTTCAACGATTCGAAGGGATACGGGTTCATCACGCCTGACGAGGGCTCGAAGGATCTCTTCGTGCACTTCAGCAACATCGCCGGCGACGGCTTCAAGACGCTCGCCGAGGGCGCGCGCGTCGAGTACGACCCGCGCGAGGGTCAGAAGGGCCCCGAGGCGACGAACGTCGTCGCCGTCGGCTGAGCTCCGAGACCGATCTCGAGACCGTGGCCGCCCGTGGCGGCCATGGTCTCTCCCTCCAACGAGGGACACGCAGCAGGCCGCCCACCGCGTGCGCTATACCTCGGACATGAGCACGTCCAAGCCCGTCGAGCAGATCGACCGGGTCGTGATCCGTTTCGCCGGCGACTCCGGGGACGGGATGCAGCTCACGGGCGACCGCTTCACGAGCGAGACAGCCGTCTTCGGGAACGACCTGGTCACGCTTCCCGACTTCCCGGCCGAGATCCGGGCTCCGGCTGGGTCCCTGCCCGGTGTCTCCGGCTTTCAGGTCCACTTCGCCGACCACGACATCCTCACGCCGGGCGACCAGCCGAACGTCCTCGTCGCCATGAACCCGGCCGCGCTCAAGGTCAACCTCGCCGACCTCCCGAAGGGCGGCACGATCATCGTCAACACCGACGCCTTCAACGACCGCAACCTGCAGAAGGCGGGGTACGAGTCGAACCCGCTCGAGGACGGGTCGCTCTCCGACTATCACGTGCACGCGGTCGCGCTCTCGTCGATGACGGTCGAGGCGCTCAAGGAGATCGAGGGGATCACCTCGCGCGAGGCGGAGCGCTCGAAGAACTTCTTCGCCCTCGGTCTCATGTCCTGGCTCTACCACCGGCCCACCGAGGGGACGCTCACGTTCATCGAGTCGAAGTTCGCGAAGCGCCCGGAGATCGTCGAGGCGAACACGAAGGCGTTCAGGGCGGGATGGAACTACGGCGAGACATCCGAGGACTTCGCGGTCTCGTACGAGGTCGCGCCGGCGCAGCTTCGGCCGGGGACGTACCGGCAGATCTCGGGCAACACCGCGCTCTCGTACGGGCTGATCGCCGCGAGCAGGCTTTCCGGGTTGCCGCTCTTCCTCGGCGCCTACCCGATCACGCCGGCCTCGGGCGTCCTCGAGGAGCTCGCCGGCCTGAAGCACTTCGGCGTCCGCACGTTCCAGGCGGAGGACGAGATCGCCGCGGCGGGGGCCGCGCTCGGCGCCGCCTTCGGGGGCGCCTTGGGCGTGTGCACGTCCGCGGGGCCGGGAGTCGTTCTCAAGTCGGAGACCGTGGGGCTCGCGGCGGCGCTCGAGCTCCCGCTCCTCATCGTCGACATCCAGCGGGCGGGCCCCTCGACGGGGATGCCGACGAAGCCGGAGCAGGCCGACCTGCTGATGGTCATGTTCGGGCGGAACTCCGAGTCTCCGGTGCCGGTGGTCGCCGCGGCGACCCCGTCCGACTGCTTCGCCGCGGCGATCGAGGCCGCGCGTATCGCGATCAAGTACCGGACGCCCGTCTTCCTCCTCTCGGACGCCTACCTCGCGAACGGCTCGGAGCCATGGCTGATCCCGGAGGTCGCGTCGCTTCCCGACATCTCGACCGAGTTCGCGACCGGGCCGAACGCCGACGGGAGCTTCCTGCCCTACAAGCGCGATCCCGAGACGCTCGCCCGCCCGTGGGCGATCCCGGGCACCCCCGGGCTGGAGCACCGCATCGGCGGCCTCGAGAAGGAGCACGAGACGGGCAACGTCTCGTACGACCCCGAGAACCACGACCTGATGGTGCGGCTGCGGGCGGCGAAGATCGCAGGCATCGCGGCAGACATCCCGGAGCTCGAGGTCGACGATCCCGACGGCGCGGACACGCTCGTGCTCGGGTGGGGCTCAACGTACGGCGCCATCGGAGCCGCCGCGCGGCGCGTGCGCGCTACGGGGCGCAAGGTGGCCGTCGCCCACCTCCGCTACCTCAACCCGCTCCCGCGCAACACGGGCGAGATCGTGCGCGCCTACGAGAAGGTACTCGTCCCGGAGATCAACCTGGGGCAGCTGCGGATGCTTCTGCGCGCGGAGTACCTCGTCGACGCGGCCGGCTACAACAAGGTTCGCGGGCGCCCGTTCCGGGCGGCGGAGCTCGCGGAGGCGATCATGGCGCTGGTGGACTCGTGAGCGAAGGCAACGGGAACCTCGTGCAGCTGGCGTCCCGTCACATCTGGGGCGGCGCTCGCAAGGGAGGCGAGCGCGA
>Ga0233416_10000254_pt1 | contig 16291 bp, 14 predicted proteins | sample Sediment_Towuti__2_FD_188638 | JGI IMG/M metagenome (GOLD analysis project Ga0233416, IMG submission 188638) | Sediment microbial communities from Lake Towuti, South Sulawesi, Indonesia - Sediment_Towuti_2014_0_MG | ecosystem: Environmental > Aquatic > Freshwater > Lake > Sediment | place... | reverse complement strand
AGCTTCGACGACAACCTGGCGTGGGTGGGTGAGGCGGACTGGATCATCGAAGCTGTCGCGGAGAACCTCGAGATCAAGCGGCGGCTCTTCGAGCGCGTCGAGCAGCACCGCAAGGCTGGCACGCTGGTCACCACCAACACCTCTGGGCTGCCGATTCATCTGGTGGCCGAAGGACGCTCGGATGATTTTCAACAGCACTGGGCGGGGACGCACTTCTTCAACCCGCCGCGCTACATGAAGCTGGTGGAGCTGATCCCCGGCCCGAAGACGCGCCCGGAAGTACTGGCTGCGCTGGGCGACTTTTGCGACCGGCAACTGGGCAAAGGAGTAGTGGTCGCCAAGGACACGCCCAACTTCATCGCCAACCGCATCGGCACGTTTTCCATGCTGAACGTGCTGCGCTTGATGCGCGAAATGGACTTGAGCATTGAAGAGATTGACGCGTGCACCGGCCCGGCCGTGGGCTGGCCGAAATCGGCGACGTTTCGCACGGCCGATATTGTGGGACTCGATGTGCTGGTGCACGTGGTCGGCAACATCTATGAGAGCGTGCCGAATGATGAGTCGCGCGAAATGTACCGCGTGCCCGCGTTGATCGAAGACATGCTCAAGCGCGGCTGGCTCGGGGAAAAAACCGGCGGGGGCTTCTACAAGCGCACGGGCAAAGGCGAAGAAAAGCAAATCCTGGCGCTCGACTGGAAGACGATGGAATACCGCCCACGACAAAAAGTGCGCTTTGCCTCGATTGACACGGGCAAGACGATTGATGACACGCGCGAGCGACTCCGCGCGCTGCTCGGCGCGGGCGACAAAGCATCGAAGTTTCTGGCCACCTCGATTTCCGGCATGTGCCTGTACGCCGCGCGACGCATCCCGGAAATTGCCAACACCATCGTAGACGTGGACCGGGCCATGCGCTGGGGTTTTGCCTGGGAGCTGGGCCCGTTTCAGTTGTGGGACGCCATCGGGGTTGAGATGCTGGCCAAGCGGCTCGAGCAGGAGGGAAATGTGCTGCCGCCGCTGGTTACCGGGCTGCTGTCGTCCGGCCGAAAGACCTTTTATCAGCACAATCGCGGCGAGACCACCTTTTTCGACCTGAGCGCAGGTGCGGAGAAGCCGGTCGTGGACCCGCCCGGCGTCATTTATCTGAAGCCGCTGAAAGAGCGCTCCAAGAAGATTGAGGGCAATGCCGGCGCCAGCCTGATTGACTTGGGCGACGGCGTGGTCTGCTGTGAATTCCACGCCAAGATGAACGCCATCGGCGGCGACCTTGTGGCTATGCTGCACGCCGGGGTCAAGCGCCTGCGGACGGACTTTGAGGCCATGGTGGTGGCCAACCAGGCGACGAATTTTTCTGTTGGCGCGAACCTGATGTTGCTGCTGGTGGCGGCGCAGGAGCAGGAGTGGGAAGAAATCCACCTGGCCGTGCGGCAGTTCCAAAACGTCAATCTCGCGTTGAAGTACGCGCCCAAGCCGGTGGTGGTCGCGCCGCAGGGCATGGCGCTGGGCGGCGGCTGCGAAATCATCCTGCACGCGGCACAGGTGCACGCGGCAGCGGAGTCCTACATTGGCCTGGTCGAAACCGGCGTCGGGCTGATTCCTGCCGGCGGCGGCACGAAGGAAATGCTCATCCGCGCCAACGAACGCGCGGCCGGGGGCGAAGACCTCGACCTGTTCCACGCGCTCAAGCCGGTATTTGAGAACACGGCCATGGCCAAAGTGGCCACGAGCGCCGAAGAAGCGCGCACGTTCGGCTTCCTGCGCCCCGCCGACCGCGTCTCGATGAACCGCGACCGTCTGGTGGCCGATGCCAAGGCCACGGCGCTCTCGCTGGCGCGCGCCGGCTGGCGTCCGGCGGCGGCAAGTCCTGCGGAGGGGGCCGCGACAACTCAGATTCGCGTGCTGGGTGAGCAGTTTCTTGCCGGGGCCAAGCTCGCCATTCACATGATGCTGCGCGGCGAGTTCATCTCCGAATATGACGCTCACGTGGGCCGCAAGTTGGCACACATCCTAGCCGGCGGGCCGCTCTCGGCTCCGCAGATGGTCAACGAGCAATACGTGCTCGACCTCGAACGAGAAGCCTTCGTCAGCCTCTGCGGCGAGCGCAAAACCCAGGAACGCATCGCCCACACCCTCAAAACCGGCAAACCGCTGCGCAACTGAGATTACTTGGCTTGCCCGGGCTCTGATCGTATCTCGAACCGGTCGCAATCAATGAGCCCGGCCCATGCTCCAACCGTGCGACGCAAGGCGTCAATGCCCCCGTTGGGCGAAGTTCTCTCTATAACGAGAGTCACTTCGTCGCCTTCCTTCAACGAGAGTTTCCCAAGGGGCTTCAGGACCCCGGTGGAAAAGCGCGCCCGGATCGTAGTGCCCATCGCAGAGATCTCTCAGGACAGAGTAGCGAATCCCGCCGCGTAGTTCAATGAAGTTTGCCAATTCATTTGCGACATGCTGAAGACCGGCAAGCCCTGCGGAATTAAGCAGGGATATTCCCTGGAAGTAGTGCTTTCTCCTGAACATAACCTGAATTAGACGGGCGCAGCAAGCAGCGCCCCTACAACCGGTTACGGGCGCGATTCTTGGCGCTTATTCGGGAACACCTCACCAAAGCAGATGGTTGATAACTGACCGCTGACAACAAGCATCTGAAAACGTAGAATTGGGCGCGAGGTGAAACATGCGGGAAGCGGTGATTGTCAGTGCGGTGCGGACGGCGGTGGGGAAAGCGTACAAGGGAGCGCTGCGGGCGACGCGTCCCGACGATTTGGCAGCGGTGGCAATAGGAGACGCGGTGGCGCGCGTGACCGGCCTTGAGGCCAAAGAAATCGAGGACGTCATCCTCGGCTGCGCGATGCCGGAAGCCGAGCAGGGCATGAACGTTGCGCGGATTGCCGCCTTGCGCGCCGGCCTGCCGGTGGAAAGCTCGGCCATGACGATCAACCGTTTCTGTTCCTCCGGACTACAGGCGATTGCCATGGCCGCCGAACGCATACTGCTGGGCTACGCCGAGGTGATTGTGGCAGGCGGGACCGAGTCCATGTCCATGGTGCCGATGGGCGGTAACAAAATCTCGCCCAATCCCTGGCTGATGGACCACTATCCGGACTCTTATCTTGGCATGGGCCTGACCGCGGAGAATCTCGCGCGCAAGTACGGCATCACGCGCGAACAGGCCGATGAGTTCTCCTATCAGAGCCACCAGAAGGCGCTGGCGGCCATTGCCGCGGGTAGATTCGAGGACGAAGTGGTGCCGGTGGAGGTGAGCGTCACCTCAGTGGAAAACGGCAACGGCATTCGCGCAAAGGCCAAAACAGTCAAGATGACCTTCGACACCGACGAAGGCCCGCGCGCCGACACTTCGCTGGAGGCGCTGGCGAAGCTGAAGCCGGCCTTTCATGCCCGCGGGGTGACGACGGCGGGAAACAGCTCGCAGATGTCCGACGGCGCTGCGGCAGCCGTGGTGATGAGCGCCGAACGTGCTTGCGCCATTGGCGCACGGCCGATGGCGCGCTTCCTTGCCTTCGCCACAGCCGGCTGCCTGCCGGAGGAAATGGGTGTCGGCCCGGTGTTCGCGATTCCCAAGGCGCTGAAGCTGGCCGGCCTGAAACTCGACCAGATGGAGGTGATCGAGTTGAACGAGGCGTTTGCCGTGCAGTCGCTTTCGGTCATCAAGCTGGCGGGGCTCGATCCTGCGCGGGTCAATCCCAACGGCGGGGCGATTGCGCTGGGCCATCCGCTGGGCTGCACGGGCGCAAAACTAACGGCAACAATTCTCCGCGAACTCGACCGCCGCAAGGCGCGCTACGGCATGGTGACGATGTGCGTGGGCGGGGGAATGGGCGCCGCAGGGATCTTCGAGCGCGTCGCGTAGGTGCTGGTGCGGAGCGTGGGCGTTCCATGACGTTGTGAAGTCACTTACCGCTGCCGGATCTACGGGTGAGCTTGAAGACGGTGACGGATGGCTTGCCGTTTTCGACGCCGTTCCACGCGTGCACTGTCTATACAGGAGAGGTGAAGCAGATTCCTCTGCCCCTGGCTTCCTGCGGCCGTCACTCGCCCTCAGGCCAGGTTGATTGCGTCGGAGGGGTATTCCCGCTAAGATAGCTTGCCTGCAGGACCTGCAAGACGTTCGCTCGCCGGGTACGGGAATGCCAGCAGCACGTGCATGGTATTTTGCCTACGGTAGCAACATGAGCCGAGCGCAGATGCGCTCGCGCGCCGGGACGATATTCTCCGAACAACCGGCGCGCCTGGAGAACTACGAACTGGTGTTCAACAAGATGGCGCGGGGAGGCACGGCTACGGCGAACATCCGGCCGGCGGCCGGCAAGGTGGTGTGCGGCGTGCTGTATCAGATTCCCGAGTCTTCATTGCGCGCTTTGGACCGGTTTGAGAGCGCTCCCGAACACTATCGGCGGATCGAGGTCACGGTTACGGATTCGGCAGGGAACAAGCTTCCGGCTCAGGCTTACATTGCCACCAAGGTAGAACCGGGCCTGCGCCCGGCGTCGCATTACCTGAGAACAATTCTTGAGGGAGCCGGCGAACATGGCCTGCCGGAGGAGTATATTGGAGCTGTAAAAGCGGCTGCGGGGAGTCCCTGACGCGGTGCTTTCAAGAATCGAAACGTTGAACCTCAAGAGGTTGCACGCCATTGCAAGCAGATCCGGCTGAAGAGGAAGGGAGTCTCCATGGCTACCACAGCGACACCCAGCATATCCCGCAAGGGAGGAAGCTTTTTGATCGAGGCATGCCGCCCCGAAGAGGTTTTCACGCCCGCTGATTTTTCGGACGATCAAAAACTGATTGGCCAGACTGCGGACGAGTTTGTGACCAAGGAAGTCGTCCCGCTAGCCGAGGAGCTGGAGCACAAGAAAGAGGGTTTGATGCCGCAGCTCATTCGCAAGGCGGGGGAGCTTGGCCTGCTGGGGGGCGGTATTCCCGAGCAGTATGGGGGATCGGGACTGGACAAGATCTCCAGCACCTTGCTCGCGGAGAAGCTCTCGAGCTACGCCTCGTTTTCAGTGACCCATGGGGGCCACGCCGGAATCGGCACCATCCCGATCGTCTATTTCGGCACCGAGGAGCAGAAGAAGAAATACCTGCCCAAGATCGCCACCGGCGAGCTGATTTCGTGTTACTGCCTGTCCGAGCCGCAGGCGGGTTCCGATGCGCAGAACGCGCTGGCGCGGGCCGTCCTCTCGCCGGATGGGAAGCACTGGGTGTTGAACGGCCAGAAAATGTGGATTACGAACGGCGGATTTGCCGATGTCTTCATCGTGTTCGCCAAGGTGGACGGCGAGAGATTCTCCTGTTTCATCGTTGAGCGGGGATATCCGGGCTTTTCCGTTGGCGGGGAAGAGAAGAAGCTCGGGATCAAGGGCAGCTCGACGGTGCCAATCTTTTTTGAAAACTGCCAGGTGCCGAAGGAAAACCTGCTGTTTGAGATCGGCGGCGGGTTCAAGGTGGCGGTCAACACGTTGAACGTCGGGCGCTTCAACCTGGGCGCCTACTGTCTGGGCGGGGCCAAGAAGGTGTTGGAGGTTTCCGCCAAGTACGCTCGAGAGCGAATTGCGTTCGGCAGACCCATCGGTCAGTTCGGTCTAATCCGCGAAAAGCTGGCGGAGATGGCCATCCGCATTTATGCCCTGGAGTCCATGATTTACCGTTCGGCGGGGATGATTGACGCGGCCATGAGCGCAGCGGGCGCTGCCGAGGACAAGACCCAGCAGTTGATGAAGGTGCTGGAGGAGTACGCCATCGAAAGCTCGATCAGCAAGGTGTACGGCAGTGAGATGCTGGATTTCGTGGTGGATGAAGCGGTGCAGATTTACGGCGGCTATGGCTACCACGAGGATTATCCCGTGGCGCGCGCGTATCGAGACAGCCGGATCAACCGCATTTTTGAAGGGACGAATGAAATCAACCGCCTGCTCATCGTGGATATGCTCATGAAGCGGGCCCTGAAGGGAGTTCTGCCGCTGATTCCGGCGGCCATGAAACTGATGGATGAAGTGCTCGCGGGTCCGAGCATGGAAGAAGCGCCGGAGGGGCCGTTTGCAGAGGAAGAGCGGGTGGTAGCCGGAGCGAAGAAGACTCTGCTGCTGGCCGCGGGCGCAGCTATGCAGAAGTTCCGCGAGAAGCTGGCCGAGGAGCAGGAGATTGTCGGGGGGCTGGCGAACATCGTGATGGAGGTTTACAGCATGGAGTCGGCGCTGCGTCGCGTGCAGAAGACTGCCGGCGCGCGAGGAAATGCCGGCCCGCAGGCAGATGCGGTCCGCGCGCTGGTGTACGATTCGGCCGACCGGCTGGAAAAGCAGGCGCGGACCGTCCTGGCTGCCGTTGCCGAAGGGGATACGCTGCGCACGCAACTGGCGGTACTGAAGCGTTTCAGCAAACGCGAACCCGTAGATACAGTTGCCTTGCGCCGCCGCGTAGCCGACGCTGTTCAGGCAGGCGACCGCTACCCGTTTGAGGGGCGCTGAATCCGAGTGAAGCAGCGAGCTTTTTCCATTGACTGGATCCGGCCGCTGGCGACTCCCTACTTACGCGGCTATCGAGCAGTGGCCGGGCGCAGCGGGTCGCTGCGCGGCTACTGGTTCTTCTCACCGCGAAGGGCAACGCTTGAAAAATTGGGCTTTTTCGTCGGCTATTTGATGGACAGCCGAGAACTGGCCTACCTCAATGCTGAGCCTCCGGAATGTTTGGTGTTCGTGTGTGTCGAGCCGCCGGGCGGGGATTTGCATCGCAGGCTCGTCAGCCAGCCCGAGAGCCTGCTGCGCAAGACGTTTGACTACATCCGCTGGCTCACCCACCGCCCGCCTCGGTTCGTGTTGAATCCAGACGAGGGGGCGGTGATGTTGCGGCATCAATCCATGCGCGGGTGGCCGCCGGGGAAGCGCAAGCACTATTCAGGCAATTTCTTTATTGAGACACTCGCCTGGCTGGTGCGCAGCGGCCTGGTCAAGCGGCTGCTGACGGAGCCGGTGGCGGCGTCGAGCGGGGTGGGAAAGGTTACGAAAGGGGCGAAAAAGCCCGGTAAAACGGCGGTGAACAATAGGCGTACGCGCACAAAATCGGGCGTTTCGCGGAAGGCTGGCCCTGGCTAGAGTTGCAATGGGAGGGACCATTGAAATCCAGCCGATTCCTTACCGGTTCGCTGAGTGTGCTTATCCTACTGCTGCTGGCCGCGAACATTTATCAGAACCATGTGATTCGCAAACAAAGCGCTGAGCTGCGGATGTTTGTGGAACATTGCAAGAGCTTCAAGTAGCTGAAAGACGGTTCATAGTAACGGAAAGGGATTCTCTTTCACCGCTGATCGACAGTTCTTCCCATTCTGTAAGTCTTTGAAGACAGGCAGGATGCGCCGGCTTCGAGTCTGATTCGGCTGGCGCTTGGGTTGCATCTAACTGGGTGCACCCAGGAGAGCATAAGAATGTCCACCCGGCCCCCCAGGTCAGAGGCTTCGCCTGCAAAAAGCTCTGCTTCGGACTCCGCTCGGCCCGAAGCCGCTTCGCGGCGTGACAAGGCGCGGAAGTGGATGTGGGCCTTGCTCGCAGCCTTCCTGGCGGCGCAAATGTATTTCGTCCGGGAGCTGCTGGCGGCGCTGGTGCTGTTTACCATCGGCTTCGCCACGCTGAGCGGCATCGCCCTCGGGGTTTACGGCTTGAGGAAATTCGGAGCGAAAATCTGGGAGCGGATTCGCGCGGGCTGCGTGTGGGTCTTGGCCAAAGCCGAGGAACTCAGTAAAAAGCTGCTCCGCCGTCCACGTTCAGAGCCTGTCCAGTAATCGCGCTGGCCTGGTCGGAGACCAGGAACAGCGCTGCGGCTGCGATCTCGTCGGCCGTTTGGCTGCGCCCCATCAGGATTCCCTCGAGAAAGCCGGCGAGCTGTTCTTCGCTGCTCACCCCCAAGCGCTCGGCGAGAGCCCGGCCGAGGTCTTTGGACATCCGGGTTTCCGTCACCGGGCCTGGACAGATGGCGTTGACGCGAACGCCACGGCGGGCGCCTTCCGCAGCAGCAACGCGAGTCAGGCCCAACAGACCAGCCTTGGCCGCGGCATAAGGCGAGCCCCAACAAAACGCGGACTTGGCGGAGAGACTGGAGATGTTGAGAATCACGCCGGAGCCGCGGCTGTACATCTCCGGAAGAACGAGGCGTGTGAGCAGAAAAGGGCCACGCAAATGCACGGCGATAGTCTGATCCCACTCCGCCGGCTGAATCTCCTCGACAGGCTTCACCGGGCCGTAGTCGCCGGCGTTGTTCACCAGGATGTGCACAGCGCCGAACTTCTCTCGAGCCACTGCGACCATCCGCCGGCAATCCTCTTCACGAGAGACATCACCAGCAACCGCGACTGCCTGACCGCCCGCGGCAATGATTTCAGCGGCAACGGCCTCGAGGGCGCGGATGGTGCGCGAGGCGACTACGATTCTGGCCCCTTCTGCGGCAAAGCGCCGGGCGATGGCGCGGCCGATGCCGCGGCTTCCCCCTGTCACCAAAGCCACTTTTGCGTCGAGCAACATTCTCGTCGTTCCGAGCCTTTCGCAGGGGCAGGAAGAATACCATCGGCCGCGTTGTGGCAAAAGACGCGTGGCAAGAGGGCCTCGGCCTTTGGTATGATGACTTGATTTGAAGGGTGGAGATGAACGACCAACAGCTTCCCAACGCTGAGACCAAGAGCCTGTTACGCGTTCGCCCGCGGGGGTTCTGCGCCGGTGTGGTGCGCGCCGTAGACATCGTGGAGCTGACCCTAGAAGCCTATGGCCCACCGGTGTACGTCCACCATGAAATTGTGCACAACCGCTATGTGGTGGATCAGTTGCGGAAACGGGGGGCGATTTTCGTGGAAGCCGTGGACGAAGTGCCCTCGGGGTCGGTGCTGGTGTTCAGCGCCCACGGGGTTCCGCCGACGGTGCGCGAGGAAGCCCGTTCGCGCAGTTTGAGGGTGATTGACGCGACCTGTCCGCTGGTGACGAAAGTTCATCTGGAGGCGCTTCGGTTTGCGCGCGAGGGGCGGACGATCATCCTGATTGGCCACGTGGACCATCAGGAGATCATCGGCACCTCGGGAGAGGCGCCGGATCGCACGGTGATTGTGGACAGCGTAGAGGCGGTGGACCGCTTGGAAGTGAGTGACCCGGAGAAACTTGCCTTCTTGACGCAAACGACTTTGAGCTTCTATGACACGCAGGAGATTGTCGCCCGTTTGCGGCAACGTTTTCCGAAGATTCTCGGGCCGGCTTCGGCAGACATTTGTTACGCCACGCAGAACCGTCAGGAAGCCGTCGAACACATGGCTCGGGACGTGGACTTGATTTTGGTCGTGGGGTCGGAGAACAGCTCGAACTCGAATCGGCTGGTGGAGGTTGCCGAGCGTTCCGGGGTGCGAGCGCGGCTGATTGACAATGCCGGCGAGATCCAGCCGGAGTGGCTGCAAGGCGTACGACGAGTCGGGCTGACGGCCGGAGCCTCTGCGCCCGAGATTCTGGTTCGGCAGGTGAGCGAACGATTGGCTGGATTGGGTTTCACCGACCAGCGAGACCTGGACTTGATCCGCGAAGATGTGCACTTCACCCTGCCGCCGGAGCTGGCGCAGATTGCTTCTGCCGCCAGACGCAGTTAGAGGGCTCGCGGCGCCGGGTTCCCGGTGCTCGGGCGAGCCCGAAGCGAACACAGGAGGGCAGCGACTTGGCGGTCAAAATCATCCGTCAGCCGAAGAAGATTGCCCTGATTGGAGCGCCGACCAGCGCCGCCGCAATGGCCGCAGGGCATGAGCGCGCTCCTGCAGCCCTGCGAGAAGCCGGCCTGGTACCACGCCTACAGGAAGCCGGTTATGAGGTGGCAGACCTGGGCGACTCGAGGGCCCACGTCTTCCAGCCCGATGAGGATCATCCCCGTGCCCGCAATCTGGCCGCTGTGCTGAGCGCCTTGAACGACCTGCGCCCGCGCGTGGAACAGGCGGTGAAGTCGGGCGCGCTTCCTGTGGTGATTGGCGGGGATTGCGCGATTGCTCTGGCGACCATTTCGGCGGTGCACCGTTACTACCGCAACGTGAGCCTCGTCTGGATGGATCGGGATGCGGACATGAATATCCCGGCGACGACACCTTCGGGCTGCATTGATGGCATGGTGGTTTCGCACATCATTGGCCGGGGCGCGCCGGAGCTGGTGCGATTCTGGGGGGAACCGCCGCTGGTCCGAGAGCCGGATGTGGCGCTGTTTGGCCTGGAACGCCTGGACCCACCGGAGGACGCGGCGCTGGCTCGCTCGCCGATGCGGCGCTACATGGCGGCCGATGTGCTGCGCCTCGGTGCAGCGGCATCCGCAAACGCAGCGCTCGAAAGAGTGCATGTGGCCAGCCACGAGTTTGTGCTGCACTTTGACGTGGACGTGATCTCGTCGGAGGATTTTCAGGCCACCAATTACGCGGCGGCGGGCGGCCTGCGGGTCAGCGATGTGCGTGAAGCCCTGGAAGTGTTTCTCCAGCAGAAGAACTTGGCCGCAGTGGAAGTGACGGTCTATAACCCGGCGCTCGACCCGGACGGCAGCGGCGCCAAGTTGTTGATCGAGCTGCTGGCCGCGGCCTTCACAAAACGCCTCGAAGTGCTCGCTGCGACGGAAGCAATGGCTGCTGCGCCCGCCGTCTCTGCGGCGCCAGCGGCGAGCGCTCCCGAGCCAGAAGCAGCCTCCTCAGCGGCTGCCGCCGCGGCGAACTCGAGCGCGCCGGCGAGCCCGTCCGCGGCTGAACCGGCAGCACACGATTCTGGACCTCCGCAATCAGAAGAACCTCTTGAGTCTCCACAGTTGGCAACGACGGATCCCTCCTCGGAACCGGACACACCTTCCTTTTGACGAGCGCGTTCCCTCTCCAGGGCGTCTGAGCCCAGGTTTGATTTGCTAAAAGCTTGTTGAAAAACCCGTTAGGTTGTCATCCAGAGCGAAGCGAGGGATCTGCTTCGCTTCAAGAAGCCAAGGAAAATGCAGATTCCTCACCGCCTTCGGCGGTTCGGAATGACAGCCTTCAGCGTTTTCCAATAAGCTGCTAACGCTTCGATGCTTCGAGCAGCTCGGCGAGGAAGTGCTTCCAGAGTGGCGCGAGGGTGTGCGAACCGTGGCCGCGGGTCTGCTCGCTGGTAGGCAGCAGGACAAAACGTCCGTGTTTGACGCGCTTGATTTCGCGCTCGGCAATGGCGAGCTCGGGCGGGTTGATGAGGTCGTCGGCCGAGTTGATGAACATTACGTGAGCCGCGATTTTCTCCAAGGACGGCGCGGGGTTGTAGTTCCGCGAGGCGTCGAATTGATAGAGCATGTCGTTGGCGTCGGTGGAACGCAGGCGCTGAGCCAGCCAGTCATCCAGGAATTTGTCCGCGGCATCGCGAGTGGGCGAGGTTTTCTGCATTTGCAGGGGACTGCTGCTCATCATCAGCAGGACAAAGAGCGCGGGGCGAAGGCCGGGCGGCTGCTCGCCGTAGAAGCCGGCGTTCCACACGGAGTCGTTGCGGATGGAGTCGAGGGCCATCTTGCGCATCATGCGGTTGCGGCCGGCGATTTCCACGGGCAGGCAAGCCAAGGGCATGAGCGCGTCCATGAATTCGGGGAAGGTTTCGCCCCAGACCCACGAGTGCATGCAGCCCATGGAGGTGCCGAGAATGAGTCGGAGGTGGTTTATGCCGAGGCCGTCGGTGAGGAGGCGGTGCTGCAAGGCGACCATGTCGTCGTAATCGTAGTGAGGGAAGCGGGTGCGCAGGCCATCGCTCGGCTTCGACGAGCGGCCGTGGCCGATATTGTCAGGCAAGATGATGAAGTAGCGCGAGGCATCCAGCAGTTGCCCCGGACCAAACAGCTCGCCGGCAAACTCCTGCCGGAGGAACTGGCGGCCACTGCCGCCGGTGCCGTGCAGGATGAGCACGGCGTTGTTCACGCGGCCGGTTGCGTCACGCTGGGGCGAACCGAGCGTTGCGTAATGCAGGCGTAACTCCGCCAGTGTCTCGCCCGAGCGAAACACGAAGTCTCGCACCAAGAAATCACCCTCTTTGGGCACAGGCCAGCTCTGCGCCGTGGCAGCCGAAGCCAGAACCATGACGACGGCGGCAGCGGCAAGCAAGGTGATGCATCGTGGAGTCATCCTTCTGGTGATTGATCGCTTCGGTTGCATTGCCTGATTCCTCTCTCGTAACTCTCCAGAGGTCGCCGACGATCTCTACTTCAAAAGGACTGCTGCGGGGGGAGACCCGGCAAGCCGGTGATGCGGATGCCGGCATGATGCGCTTTGTATTTGGTGTTGAGTGTGATCAAGAGGGCGGTCAGTTGCTCGACAATGCGTGCATTTTCGAGGTTGCCGCCGTCCAGCGCTCGGACACCGGGGATCTTTTCTGCCAGGCCAGCGGCTGTTTGCCGAGCTTGCGGATCATCGCTGCACACGATGACGTCACAATCTACGCGAGCCTCGCTGTGAAGAAGCTCAGCCGAGAGGTTCTGGAATGCGGCGACGACACTGACCCCTGCGGGGACAATCTCCGCGGCCTGCTCGGCGGCGGAGCCCTGCCAGAGATGGACGACGCGTGTGGCACGACCACCGAGACTGGTGGCTAGCGGCACGGTCGTATCAATCAAGATGGTTCCCGGCCGGAAGGAGGGGTTGAGCTGTTTGAGCAAGGCTGCATGGCCGGTCAACGGGACTGTCAACACGACCAAGTCTGTTGCGGCCACGGCCTCTGCGTTTCCAACGCCGCGAGCCCGCTTTTCTCCCAAAACTTCTTTGTTGATTGCCGCCGCTGCTGCACGCGCACGCTCGGCATCGCGCGAGCCGATGATGACATTCTCTCCCGCGCGTGCCCAACGCAGCGCCAAGCCCTTTCCGGTGGGTCCCGTGCCGCCCACGACGGCAATCAAGCGACTCATCGGGACACCATGGCGTTTTCAAAGCGTTCTGCCGGCACGTCCTCCGGGAGTCGCAACTGGGTGTACAGCGTATTGCGCTCGGCAGGAATACGGCCTAACTCGCGAATGCGCTGCTGGAATTCCTCCGGGCTCAAGTATTGGCCCGCTGTGGCACCGGCTAGGCGCGAAATATTTTCTTCCATCAGCGTCCCGCCGTAATCGTTTGCGCCAGCTTGCAGGCAAAGCTGGGATACTTCGCGCCCGAGCTTGACCCAGGAGACCTGAATATTGTGAATCGAACCGGCCAAAAGGACGCGGGCCAAGGCATGAATCTTCAAATGCTCCTCCAAGGTGGGGCCGGCGCGAGCCAAGCCTTGATGGAAGAGCAAGGTATTCTGGTGAACGAATCCGAGAGGAACAAACTCCGTGAACCCGCCGGTTTCGCCTTGAATTTGCCGAAACAGCAGAAGTTGATTTACCCAGTCCGCAGGCGTCTCGCGGTGGCCGTACATCAGGGTGCAGGTGGAGCGAATGCCGCAGCGGTGGGCTGTGCGGATGACGTCAATCCACTGCTGTGTGGAAAGTTTGTTCCGCGATAGAACTGCGCGCACGTGGTCGTCCAGGATTTCCGCTGCGGTGCCGGGCAGCGTGCCTAGCCCTTCCTCTTTCAGCATGCAGAGATAGTCTTCCAGGCGCATGCCGGTCAGTTCGACGCCGTAGACGATTTCCATCGGCGAGAAGGCATGGGTATGAATGTGAGGAACAGCCTGCTTCACGGCGCGCAAAATATCCCGATAGAAGAACGCGGGCAGGCCTTTGGGCAAGCCACCTTGGATGCAAACTTCCGTTGCGCCGCGTTCGGCAGCCTCAACTGCTTTACGCGCGACTTCGTCGAGCGAGAGAAAGTAGGCGTCCGCTTGCTCCGGGCCGCGGCTGAAGGCGCAAAACTTGCAACCGATAAAACAGATATTCGTGAAATTGATGTTGCGGTTGACGACGTAAGTGACAACGTCGCCCGCCAGCGCACGACGCAAGTGATTTGCCGCGACCAGGAGGCCGAGGAGATCGTCGTCGCGCACCTCGGCCAGGAGGAGGCACTGTTCGCGGGTGAGTGCACCACCGTCAAGCGTCTCGAGAACGGTTTCGAGCGCGGCGCGGACGTCATTGGAAACTCGGCGCGCGACTTCCGGCCATTCGAGCCGGCTGAATTCAGCGGGATCGGCAAGCAGCGCGAATTGTCGGATGCCAGTCATTTCAACGAAACAAGTCCAGCCGCTTCTGGCGCAGCAGATCGCGGGCGCGGCCGCGGCCAGGCGCAAAGGGAAATCCGCGAATGATACACACCGGCGAACGGGACAGTTTAGGGCAGGCCAGCCCGGCCATGGATGCCAATTCGTCGGCGACGGCTTCCCGCGTCACCCGCAGCTTGTAGCCATAGGGATCGCGGCGGCCGCGAAAGTCGCGGAACACCTTCAAGCCGGCGACTCCGATGGCCGTTTCGCACAGACCCTCGCGCCAGGGCCGCCCGAAACTATCGGAGATGATCACCGGGATGGGAATGCCCAACTTGCGGCGAAGCGTCCGGTGCAAGGCGGCAGCAGAGCGATCGGGGTTTTTCGGCAGCAAGACAGCGCTTCGGCCGCCATCCACGTTGGAAAGGTCCACTCCGCTGTTGGCACAGACCAGGCCGTGGCGCGTTTCGGTGATGAGAACTCCCCGGCGCTGGCGCACGATGCGGCGACTCTCAGCCAGGGCCAGCTCGACCACGCGAGGATCGTGGCCATAACGCCGCGCCCGGCGGCGGGCGGCGACCGAGGGTTTCACCTTCGCCAGCGGAACGATTCGCCCCTCCGACTTGGATACGATCTTGTGCGTCACCACCAAGAGATCACCGCGCCGCAGGCGAAGGCGCTGTTTGCGCAGGGCACTGAGAAGCCTGTCGGCTAAAGAGTCGCCGGGTCGGATTTCTCCGAAACTGCGAACCGGAATGGCTGCGAGAGCCCGCACGGCTCACCGGCAATGCCCCAACGCGAGCCGCTCACTCACGTTCCAGCCGTGCAGCAATCTTTGCGCGCGAGTTCGCGCATCACGCTCCAGCAACGCGACGAGGTCCGCAGGCCGGTCCACGTCGAGCGCGATGCCCGCGAGCTGGAGCGGAACACAGAGCCGGCCGGTTGCCTCGGCGGCAGCCATGTGCGGAAGCAAGCTGTCGTCGCCAAACTGCAAAGGAAAGAGAGCAGCCGGGCGGCGAAGCGCTGCGTTGGTGCCACGGCCATCGGCGGCAGGAACCAGAACGCTGCCCTCGTTCGGTGAAGCAGTCAGAATCCTTTGCACCTCGTCCGCTCGAAGCAGAGGGATATCAGCCGGCAGCACGAGAGTCCAGTCGACTCCTATGGCGGTACAGTGACGGGTGGCCATTGCAATCGCATGCGTCTCGCCGCGGTTCACCTCATCACGGAACACTTCAAACTCGAATCTGCGAGCCAGCGCGAGGGCCCAGGGATCACCCGTCACAACCAAGACGGAAGGACGCGCCGGCAGGGCGGCCAAGGCATCCAGCACATCTTCGAACATGGCTGCGGCCAAAGCGGCGCGCTGGTGCGCGTCGAGCACTCCCGCCAGGCGCTGCTTGGCCTCGCCGAGATTTTTGAATGGAACGAGAATCATGCCCGGCCCGCAGATCATGTGCGCACGCTGACTCCGCGCAATTCGGAGACCGCCCGGAGCGCGGCGGAAGCAAGAGCAATCTTGTCGGCGGCTGTGGTCATCAAGGTTTGCGCAAGACAAGCGCGAATGCCAAGGCGCTCGACGCCTGCGGCCGCCGCGGCGTCGCGCTCGTCCACGATCAGCGCGTCCACAAAATCCTCGTAGACGCGGGCCATTCCTTCGATCGAAGCGGGCAATCCGGTCGCCTGCATCAGTCGGGCGGCGGGACCCGACACCGCAGCGCCCGCGACAATAGGAGTGACGGCCACGACGAGCGCGCGGGTTTGCTGGAGCGCCTCACGAAGACCGGGCACGGCGAGGATCGGGCCAATGCTGGTTACCGGGTTGCTCGGGGCAATGAGAATCGTTTGAGCAGCGAGAATCACTTCGACCACTCGTGGCGCAGGAACAGCTTGAGCGGCGCCGTCGAATCGTACTGCCTGCACCGGAACCTGAAAGCGCTCGCGCACGAAGTACTCCTGAAAGGACAGCTCGCCCATGGGAGTCAGGATGCGGGTTTCGACGCGGTCGTTGGTCATCGGCAAGATGCAAGGGCCAACGCCGAGCCTGCGGGCAATCTGCTCAGTGGCCTGCGCCAAGGTCTTGCCCCGGGCGAGCAGCTCGGTGCGGAAGAGGTGGGTGGCAAGGTCGCGATCGCCCAACTGAAACCAGGAGGGTGCGCCGAGGCGACGCATGG
>Ga0233416_10000253_pt1 | contig 16383 bp, 15 predicted proteins | sample Sediment_Towuti__2_FD_188638 | JGI IMG/M metagenome (GOLD analysis project Ga0233416, IMG submission 188638) | Sediment microbial communities from Lake Towuti, South Sulawesi, Indonesia - Sediment_Towuti_2014_0_MG | ecosystem: Environmental > Aquatic > Freshwater > Lake > Sediment | place... | reverse complement strand
CACCCGGCCGAGTTCCTGTGCGCGCTCCTGAACGCGCAGCCGATGGGCTTCTACCCGCCCGCGACGCTCGTGCGCGACGCGCAGCGGCGCGGAGTGGTCGTGCTCCCGGCCGACGTCAACCTGAGCGAAGCGAGATGCACCGTGGAGGGGTCAGGTCTTCCATGTTCCACCGACGCCGGAGCGGAACATGGAAGACCTGACCCCTGTGCCGTGCGCATCGGACTCTCGTACGTCGCCTCGGTAGGGAAGGAGGACGCGGAGGCGCTCGCCGCCGAGCGCGAGGCGAACGGCGCGTTCGCGGGCGTCGCCGACCTCGCCCGCCGCTCGCGGCTCTCCCGCGACGGCCTCGATGCGCTCGTCAAAGGGGGCGCCTGCGACTCGTTCGGCCGCCCGCGGCGACAGCTCCTCTGGGAGCTCGGCCTCGCCTTCCGCGAGCAGTCGGTGCCCGGGACCGGGGGCGAGGCGAAGCAACTCCCGCTCTCGCTCGAGCCGACCGTCGAGACCCCTGCGCTCCGCGACCTCACGCGCTGGGAGCGGATGCTCGCCGACTACCGGCACACGGGGATGTCGGTGGGAACGCATCCGCTCGCCCTCCTCCGGCCGCACCTGCCGCCGGGGACGCTCTCGAGCGCGGAGCTTCGCGAGCAGCGCCACGGCAGGCGCGTCGCCGTCGCGGGGATGACGGTCGCCCGCCAGCGGCCCTCGACGGCGAAGGGGATCGTCTTCATGCTCCTCGAGGACGAGCATGGTCAGGTGAACCTGATCGTCCCGCCGGACGTCTACGAGCGCCACCGCGCGATCGTGCGTGCCGACCCGCTGGTGCTCGCGCGCGGCCGCTACGAGCGCATCGGCGAGAATCGGAACGTCCTCGTCTCGATGCTCGAGTCCCTCGGCCCGTTGGCGCGCCGCGTCGCCGAGAGCGACGCCGTGTGGGAATCGCTCCCGCGCCCGCACTCCTTCGGGCGGCGCTAACCCTCCTTCAGTCGCGGCTTCGAGAGCGTGAAGGCGGTCTCCACGAGGCCGATGTGGGTGAACGCCTGCGGGAAGTTGCCCACGAGCCGCCCGCGCTCCGGGTCGTACTCCTCGGACACGAGGCCGAGGTCGTTCCGGAGCGAGAGGAGCCGCTCGTACAGCTCGACGGCCTCGTCGTGGCGGCCCTGCTGGGCGCGCGCCGCGGCGAGCCAGAAGGAGCACGGCAGGAAGACGCCTTCGCCCGGAGGCAGGCCGTCCACCTCGACGTTCTCGTCATCCGCCCGGTACCGCTCCACGAGCCCGTCGCGCATGAGCTCTGCCTCGATCGCGCGGACGGTGCCAACGACTCGCTCGTCCGAGGCGGGGAGGAAGCCGACGAGCGGGATCAGGAGCAGGCTCGCGTCCAGGCGGTCGGAGCCGTAGGACTGGACGAACGAGCCGCGGTCCGCGTCGTAGCCCTCGCGCAGGACCTCGGCCCGCAGCGCCGCCCGAGCCGCGCGCCAGCGGTCGACGGGCCCCGTGCGGCCGAGGCGTTCCACGATCTTGATCCCGCGGTCGAACGCCACCCAGGCCATCACCTTGGAGTGGGTGAAGTGCCGGCGCGGGCCGCGTACCTCCCAGATGCCCTCGTCCGGCTCCCGCCAGCCGGACTCGAGCCACTGGAGCAGCCTGCGGACGATCCTCCACGCATCGTCGGACGGGGGCAGCCCCTGCCTGCGGGCTCGGTAGAGCGCCTCGACCACCTCGCCGTACACGTCGAGCTGGCGCTGGTCGTGAGCCCCGTTCCCGATCCGCACGGGCCGCGACCCCTCGTACCCGGAGAGCCACGTGAGCTCGAGCTCGGTCAGCCGGCGCTCACCGGCGACGCCGTACATGATCTGGAGGTCGTCGGGCGACCCGGCGACCGCGCGCAGCAGCCAGTCGCGCCAGCCGCCCGCTTCCTCCACGTATCCGGCGCGGACGAGCGCGAGCAGCGTAAGCGTCGCGTCGCGGAGCCAGCAGTAGCGGTAGTCCCAGTTGCGGACGCCTCCGAGCGCCTCCGGGAGCGAGGTCGTCGGGGCGGCCACGATCCCGCCCGTCGGCGCGTACGCAAGCGCCTTCAGCGTGAGAAGCGAGCGCATGACCGCCTCGCGCCACTCACCTTCGTAGGTGCAGCGGGAGGCCCACTCCTCCCAGAAGGACAAGGTGTCCCGGAGCGCGCGGTCCGCGTCGATGACCTCCGGAAGCCCCGCGTGCGACGGGAACCAGGTGAGGACGAAGGGCACGCGCTCGCCCTCCGAGACGGTGAAGCTCGCGTACGTGCGGAGGTCGCGACCCTCGAGCTCCACCGGCGTGCGAAGCGCGAGCGCGTCGGGACCGGCGACCGCGACGAGCGTCCCCGAGAGATTCCGCACCCACGGGACGAGCGCTCCGTAGTCGAAGCGGACGACGAGCTCCATGCGCATCTCCACACGTCCGCCGACGCCCTCCACGATCCGGACGACCTCGGGCGTCGTCTCGCGCGGCGGCATGAAGTCGACGAGCCGCACGGCGCCGGAGGCTGTCTCGAGCTCCGTCTCGAGGACGAGCGTGTCGCCGCGGTAGCGCCGACCCGTGCTCCGGAACGTGCCGGCAGGCTGGATCGTCCAGTGCCCGTTCTCGCTCTCTCCGAGCAGCGCCGCGAAGACCGCTCCGGAGTCGAAGCGCGGAAGGCACAGCCAGTCCAGCGCGCCGTCGCGGGAGACGAGCGCGGCAGCCTGCATGTCGCCCACGAGCCCGTAATCTTCGATCTGCGCCATCAGAACTCGTCCTCGAGGAAGGCGGCGTAACGCCGGAAGCGCTTCGCGGCCGTGCGGTCGAACTCCGCACGGTACTCGCGAGCGGTCGCCTCGTCGAGGGCTGCGGCATACGTCTCGCGCAGGTCGTAGAGACGCTCTCCGATCGCGTCGACGACGAGCTGGTAGTCGCCGTAGAGTTCCTCCGTGTCGGCCGGTTCGGCCCTCGTCCAGGCGGCGTCGGCCTCGTCCGCCTCGGCGAGCAGCTCCGCCTCGTCCTCCGCGAAGAGCTCGAGCTGCCGCTCGACGAGCTTGCGGAAGCGCCGCCTGCCGAGCATCACGCGAGCTCGCGGTAGACGTCCAGGTGCGCGGCGGCCGACGCATCCCAGGTCAGCTCCTCGCGTGCTCTCGCTGCGCCGCGGCGGGCCGCTGCGAGGGCGTCCTCGTCGTGGAGGAGCCCGTCGAGCGCAGCCGCGAGCGCCGCTACGTTGCCGGGCGCCACGACGGCGCCCGCGCCGAACCGGCCTACGACCTCGCCCAGGCCGCCGATGTCGTACACGACCGCCGGCACACCCGCTCCGAGCACCTGCAGGAGCGCGCCGGAGACGTCGATCTCGGCGCGGTAGGGGAACACGGCCACGGTCGCCTCGGACAGCGCGCGCTCCAGCTCCTCGTGCGGGAGGTACCCGAGGCGCCACTCCGCTCGCTCGCCGGCACTGCGCCGTAGCCCCTCGAGAGGGACGCGCGGATCGCCGACCACGAGCAGTCTTGCGCCGTCGACTCGCAGGACGGCGTCGACGGCGTCGTCGGTCCCCTTGTACGGCCGGATGAGGCCGAGCGCGAGCACCGTGCGCCCGTCGTCCCGGCGCGGGATCTCCGCACGGAACACGGGATGCGGGATCACCCGGATCTTCTCCTCCGCCACCCCGAAGCCCGCCAGCGCCGCTCGTCCGCGCTCCGAGTGCACGACGACGCGGCCGAACCGCGAGAAGAGGGCGCGCCAGAGGTGGGTCTTGCGCGCCGTGCGCCGCGGAATGATGTCGTGCGCCGTGAACACGAGCGGCGCCCGCGAGCGGAGGAGCCAGCGATCCGCCTCGGGCACGAGCCACTGGACGTGGAGGACATCGGGCCGGAGCGCCGCGAGCCGAGCCATCCCGAACGGGTGCTCCACCGCCTTCACGGCCAGCCGAAACCGCGACGACCCCATCCGGGAGGACACGGGATAGAACCACTCCCGGGACCGGTAGCCGTCCGGCTGCAGCACCTCGCCGAACCGGAAGCGGGAGGTCACGAGCTCGACATCGGCGCCCGCGCGGGCGAGTGCGGCCGCGAGAGAGCGGTCGTAGGGCGGCGTGTACGCAGGCGGGTCGGCGAGGACGACGCGCACGGCCCCGAACGTTACGGCCTCGGGAGTCGCCGCCCGGTGGTAGAGACTCCAGATTGATGCTCGTCCGGAGCTGGAACCTGTTCCACGGGAACGCCGATCCGCCGCGCCGGCGCGGCTATCTCCGAGAGATGCTCGCGCTTGCGACCGCCGACCGGCCCGACGTCCTCTGCCTGCAGGAGCTGCCCGTGTGGGCGCTCAGGCGGCTGGAAGCCTGGACGGGCCTCACGGCGTTCACGGCGGTCGCGCGGCCGCCGCTCTGGCCCGGCCCGATCTCGACGTGGGTCACACGCGCCCACCAGGGGCTCCTCCGGTCGGCGCTGGCCGGGCAGGCGAACGCGATCCTCGTCGGGGCGGAGCACGCAGCCGAGGACCTCGGGCACGAGCGGATCGCCGATCACAGGCGCGAGCGCCGGGTCGTCCAGGCGGTACGCGTCGCCGCCCGCCTCGTCGTCGCGAACCTCCACGCATCGAAGGAGCGCGAGGGCCGCGAGGTCGTCCTGGCGGAGATCGAGCGGGCGCGCGCATTCGCGGAGGCGCTCGCCGCAGCAGGCGAGCCGGTCGTGCTCGCCGGCGACTTCAACCTCCAGGCTCTAGCGCTTCCGGGATACTCGGCTCCGGGCCCTGGAATCGACCACGTGCTGGTGAAGGGCGCGCCTGCGGCCGGAGTGCTCGTTTGGCCGCGCGAGCGACGGCTGCACGAGGGTGTCGTGCTCTCCGACCACGCGCCGGTCGAGGTGGTGGTCGGATGACGTTCGAGCAGGCGCGCGCACAGTTCCCGGTGCTCGAGCGGTACGCCTACCTGCAGGCTGGGAGCGTCGGCCCGCTCGCACGCGGGACCGTCGACGCGATGCGGGACGCCGAGGAGCGCAGCCTGCGGCAGGGACGGGGAAGCGTGGCGCAGTTCGAGCGGATACTCGCCGACCGGGTTGAGCTGCGGGCCGAGGTCGCAGCCCTCGTCGGCGTCGAATCTGCGCAGGTCGCCCTCACCGACTCGACGACGGACGGCTGCAACATCGTGCTCGCCGGGCTCGACCTCGGCGCCGAGGACGAGGTCGTCACCACGACCGACGAGCACTTCGGCCTGCTCGGCCCCCTGCACGTGTCCGGGGCCAAGGTCGTCGTCGTGCCGCCCGATACCGACGCGATCGTCGCAGCGGTCACCTCCAGGACGCGGCTCGTCGCGCTCTCGCACGTGCTCTGGACGACTGGGCAGATCTTGCCCGTGCACGAGCTCCGCGATCGTCTCGGGATCCCGATGCTCGTCGACGGCGCGCAGTCGGTGGGCGCGATCCCCGTCGACGCCCGCGGGCTCGACTACTACACCGTCTCCGGCCAGAAGTGGCTCTGCGGGCCCGAGGGCACGGGAGCCCTCGTCGTGGCGGAGCCCGAGGCTCTCCGCATCGCCCGGCCCAGCTACCTGTCGCAGCAGCGCTACGAGCTCGACGGGGCGTTCGTTCCGCGCGACGGAGCCGCCCGCTTCGATCCGAGCCTGATCCCGAGCGCGCTCGTCGCGGGTCTCCGCGCCGCGCTGGCCGCGCAGCCGGAGTGGGGGTTCGAGCTGGCGTCCGGGGCGGCGGAGCGCTGCCGGGAGCTGCTCACCGCCGCGGGGCACGAGGTCGTCATGCCTGCGGAGCGCGCGACGCTCGTCTCGTGGCGCGTGCCCGCGGAGGGGTCCGCGGCCGTGGTGGCCCGGCTCCTGGAGGCGGGAGTGATCGTGCGCGACCTGCCCGGACGCGGCCTCGTCCGCGCCTCCGTCGGCTGGTGGACGAGCGACGACGACCTCGACCGCCTCGTCTCGGCTCTCGACTCCACGGCATGATTCCGGCACCGTGGGTGGCCAAGCTCTCTCCGTTTCGTCCCGCGAGGCGCTCGAGGTGCGGGAGACGCCGTTCGGCTCGGTCGGCGTTCTCCACTCCGGGAGCGACCTCCACGCGTGGTGGATCTGGAAGCAGGGCGAGGACGTCGATCCCGAATGGACGGCGTTCACCCGCGAGGACTTCCTCTACGTCGTTCGCGGGGCGCTCAGGCTCGAGCTGCGGGACGGCGACGCCGTCGTGCTCGATTCCGGGGATGTCTTCGTGATCCCCGCGGGGCAGGCGTTCCGCGGCTACCGCTGGCCGCGCGACTCGGACGAGCCGTGCGTCTTCGTTGCCGTGTCCGCGGCAGACGTCGAGACCGTCAAGATTCCGGAGGGCTAGCCATGTGCTTCGAACTCGACTCCTCGCCGCCGGTTGCGCCTCTGTCCGGCGCCGCCGTCTCGCACGACGACCTCGTGCTCGAGGTCGCAGACGGCAATCGCTTCGCCGCCTTCCTCGCGACTCCGGAGGAGCCAGCCCGTGCGGGCGTCGTCATCCTCCCCGACGTGCGCGGGCTCTACCGCTTCTACGAGGAGCTCGCGCTTCGATTCGCCGAGCGCGGGTACGCGGCGCTCGCGATCGACTACTTCGGCCGTACCGCAGGCGTCGGCAAGCGCGCCGACGACTTCGAGTACATGCCGCACGTCGAGCGGACGACGCAGGAGGGCATCCAGGCGGACACGGCCGCAGGGGTCGCCCGTCTTCGCGACGCCGGCTGCAGTTCCGTCTTCACGGTCGGCTTCTGCTTCGGCGGCCGGAACTCGTGGCTCGCGGCCGCATCCGGGCACGGCCTCGCGGGGGCGGTCGGGTTCTACGGGCGCCCGGGGCCGGGGCGGGACGGCTCACCGGGGCCGGCGCAGCGGGCCGCCGAGATAGCCGCCCCCGTCCTCGCCCTCCAGGGAGGGGCCGACCCGGCCATCCCGCAGTCCGACGTAGACGCCTTCGAGGAGGCGCTCCGCGCGGCCGGCGTCGAGCACGAGGTCGTCGTCTATCCGGGCGCGCCGCACAGCTTCTTCGACCGCAAGCAGGCCGAGTTCGCAGCCGAGTCCGAGGATGCCTGGAACCGTGTCCTCGCGTTCATCGACAAGAACGCTTAGCTCTGCGCAAGCCGGGAATCCGCCGAGCGGATTCCCGGTCGCGCCAACATCCCTGAAGGCGCCCGCTTCGCGAGCGCGTACGTTCTCTGCGCAAGCCGGGAATCCGCCGAGCGGATTCCCGGTCGCGCCAAGATCCTTGAAGGCGCCCGCTTCGCGGGCGCGGGAGTGGTGTCTCACTCAGCAGCGGCGTCGGCTGCGGTGCGGAGGCCGAGCTCCTTCGCGATCGGCTGCAGGGCGGCGACGACGTTCGCGATGTGCTCGTCGAGCGAGAGGCCGAGGAGCTCCGCCCCGGCGTAGACTTCGTCACGGTGGACACCAGCCGCGAACGACGGCTGCTTGAGCTTCTTCTTCACGGACTTCGGCTCGAGCCCGTCCAAGCCGGTCGGCCGCACGAGCCCACATGCGTGGACGAACCCCGAGAGCTCGTCGCACGCGAAGAGGGCTTTCTTGAGCAGCGTGTCCCGCGGCATGGCGAGGTGCTCGGCATGCGAGAGGACGGCTTCGACCAGCTCCTCCGGATAGCCCTCCTCGCGGAGGATGGCCGCTCCGTCCTGCGGATGCTTGTCGAGCGTGGGGTGGATCTCGTAGTCGAAGTCGTGGAGAAGTGCGGTCGAGCGCCAGAACTCCTCGTCCTCGCCGTAGAGCCGCGCGTAGTAGCCGACGGAGGCCTCGACCGCAAGCGCGTGCCTGAGGAGCGCCTCGCTCTTCGTGTAGCGCGTCAGGGTCTCCCATGCTCGCTCGCGCATCGGCTGCACGGCGGAGTACGATAGCCGTGCCGTTGGAATCGCAAACGAGGGAGCTTGTGGTTGCGCCGTACGGGACGTGGTCGTCGCCGATCAGCGCGGACCTGGTGGCGCGCGCGGGCACGCGGCTGACCGCCCCGCTTCTCGTCGGCGGGACCGCGTGGTGGCTCGAGGGGCGTCCCGTCGAGGCGGGGCGGATCGTCGTCATGCAGACGCCGCCCGGAGGTGAGCCCGAGGACGTCACGCCGGTTGGCTTCAACGTGCGCACGATGGTGCACGAGTACGGCGGCGGCGCCTACTGGGTACACGGGGACGTCCTCCTCTTCTCCAACTTCGAAGATCAGCGGCTCTATCGCCAGGACCCCGGTGCGGCGCCCGTCGCGATCACGCCGGACACCGGCGGGCGGCACCGGTACGCCGACGGGCGCGTGACCGCCGACGGCGCTCTGTGGATCGGGGTCCGCGAGCGCCACGAGGGGAGCGGGCTGCCGGACGAGGTCGTCAACGAGCTCGTCGCGATCTCGACCGACGGGTCCGGCGAGCCCCTCGTCATCGCCGGGGGGCGGGACTTCTATGCCGCGCCTCGCCTCTCTCCCGACGGAACGAGGCTCTGCTTTCTCGCCTGGAACCTGCCGTGGATGCCGTGGGACGGTTGCGAGCTCTTCAGCGCGAAGCTCCGGCCGGACGGTTCCCTGGAGGAGGTCGAGCACGTCGCCGGCCGTGACGGCACGGAGTCGATCTGGCAGCCCGAGTGGAGCCCGGCAGGAGACCTCGTGTTCGTGAGCGACCGCAGCGGCTGGTGGAACCTCGAGCGCGTCCGCAAGGGCGTGCGGGAGCCCCTTCACGTCACCGAGGCCGAGTTCGGGTACCCGGCGTGGACGCTCGGCTCGCCCTCGTACGCGTTCCTCGGGGACGGGAGGATCGTGTGCGGATACGACGACGACGGCCGCACGCGGTTCGGGCTGCTCGATCCGGACAGCCGCGAGCTCGAAGCCCTCGATCTCCCTTATGACGCCTGGAGGACGCCGTTTCTCGCCGCCGAGGGCTCGACGGCGCTGCTCGTGGCGGGCTCGGCGGTGCTGCCGACCCAGGTCGCGAGGCTCGACGTCGCGACCGGCACGCTCGAGGTGCTCCGCGAGAGCAGCCAGGTGGACGTCGACCCGGTCTGGTACTCCGTTCCGGAGCCGGTCGAGTTCCCGACCGAGGGCGGCCTCACCGCGCACGCGCTCTACTACCCGCCGGCGAGCCCGCGCCACATCGCGCCCGAGGATGAGCGCCCGCCGCTGATCGTGATGAGCCACGGCGGCCCGACGGGGAGCGCCTCGCCCGTCTTCGGCCTGGACAAGCAGTTCTGGACGAGCCGCGGCTTCGCCGTGGTGGACGTCAACTACGGCGGCTCGACGGGGTACGGCCGTGCGTACCGGGAGCGGCTCAACGGCCAGTGGGGGGTCGTCGACCTCCAGGACTGCGTCAACGCGGCGCACTACCTCGTGGATCGCGGCGATGCAGACCCGGAGCGGCTGCTGATCACGGGCGGCAGCGCAGGCGGCTACACGACGATCTGCGCGCTGACCTTCACCGACGAGTTCGCGGCCGGGGCGTCGTACTTCGGCCTCGCCGACCTCGAGCAGTTCGGCCAGGGCGACACGCACAAGTTCGAGCTGCGCTACGAGCACACGCTCGTCGGCCCCTACCCGGAGCAGGCCGATCTCTACCGCGAGCGGAGCCCGATCCACTTCGTCGACCGGATCTCGACCCCGATGCTCGTGCTCCAAGGCGCCGACGACAAGATCGTGCCCCCGTCCCACGCGGAGGTGATCGTCGAGGCCCTTCGGGAGAACGGGATCGCGCACGCGTACCTCCTCTTCGAGGGTGAGGGGCACGGCTTCCGGAAGGCCGAGAACATCGTCGCCGCGCTCGAGGCCGAGCTCTCGTTCTACGCCCAGATCCTGGGGTTCGAGCCCGGCGACCCGCTTCCGAAGCTCGAGCTCGATTACCTCACGGCCTGACCCAGCCGAGCCGGGAGAGGATCGAATCGTGCCGAGTACCATTGCCCGCGCCATGCAGTCGTTCGTGATCGAGGGGGGGCGCCCGCTGAGCGGCGTCGTGCGCGCGTCCGGAAACAAGAACGGCGCGCTCCCGATCCTCGCTGCCTGCGTCCTCGCCTCGGACGGGGTGCGTCTGTCGAACGTCCCGCGCATCCGGGACGTGGAGACGATGGTCGAGCTCCTCGCGGATCTCGGCGCCGACATCGAGTGGGAGGGGCCGAACGAGGTCCGCGTGTATGCGGGGGACCTCGGCAAGACCGACCTCGATCCCGATCTCTCGCGCGAGATCCGCGCCTCGTTCCTGCTCGCCGGCCCGCTGCTCTCCCGCTTCGGCCGGGTCACCGTGCCGCCGCCGGGCGGCGACGTCATCGGCCGCCGCCGCCTCGACACACACGTCCACGCGTTCGCGGCGCTCGGCGCCGAGTTCTCGATCGACGGCGTCTACGAGCTCAGCTCGAACGGCTTGCGAGGAACCCGCGTCCACCTCGACGAGGCCTCGGTCATGGGAACCGAGAACGCGCTCATGGCGGCCGTCCTCGCCGAGGGCGAGACCGTGCTCGCGAACGCCGCCTGCGAGCCCCACATCCAGGATCTCTGCCGCTTCCTCGTCTCGCTCGGCGCCGAGATCGAGGGCATCGGCTCGAACGTCCTCCGCATCGGCGGCGTCGAACGGCTCCGCGGAGGCGAGTACGAGATCGGGCCCGACCACATCGAGGTCGCGAGCTTCGTCGGACTCGCGGCGGCGACCGGGGGAGAGGTCGTCGTCGAGCACGTCGAGCCGAACGACCTCGTCTCGATCGTCCCGGCGTTCCGCAAACTCGGGATCGAGATGCAGGTGGGAGAACGGTCCGTCCGGCTTCCGGCCGGCCAGCGCCTCGCGATCGAGGACGATCTCGGCGGCCAGATTCCGAAGATCGACAGCGGCGTCTGGCCGGCCTTCCCGGCCGACCTCACCTCGATCGCGGTGGCCGTGGCGACGCAGGCGCACGGCACGATCCTCATCTTCGAGAAGATGTTCGAGAACCGCCTCGTCTTCGTCGACAAGCTCGTCTCCATGGGGGCCCGCATCATCCTCTGCGATCCCCACCGCGTGGTCGTGACCGGGCCGGCGAGGCTCTACGGGGAGCGGCTCGAGAGCCCGGACATCCGCGCCGGCATGGCGATGCTCATCGCCGCGCTGTGCGCCGAGGGCACGTCCACCATCGGGAACATCCGCCAGATCGACCGTGGCTACGAGCGGATCGACGAGCGGCTCCGCGCGCTCGGCGCGTCGATCGAGCGGGCCGACCTGTGAGCTCGGGCGCAGCTCAGATCGCTCTCGAGGGCACGGGCGCGAGCGAGGCGGCGACCGGCGTCGCGGTGCTCGACCACCTGCTCGCCGAGCTCGCCCGAGCCGGACGCTTCGACCTCCGGCTGGAGATCGCGCCCGACGAGCCGGAGGCCGAGGTGAGCGCGGCGGGGGCTGCACTCGGCAGCGCCGTCGCAGAGCTCGTGACCTCGCCTGGCGCGCTGGGGCGGGGAGTTGGGGTCGCGCCCTCCGACGAGGCGCTCGCGATGGTCGTGGTCGAGGCCTCTGAGAAGGCGCTCGTGGTCTCGAACGCGGATCTCACGTCATCGCGGGCGGGCGGTCTCCGGACCGATCTCGCCGCGGCGTTCCTCGACGGGCTGGCCGAGGCCGCCGGGCTGACCATCCACGTCCGGCTCATCGAGGGCGAGGACTCGGAGCACGTCCTGCAGGCGATGTTCAAGGCGCTCGGCGCAGCGCTCGCGGACGCCTGCCGGGAGCACTGAAGAGAAGGGAGGCGAACGTGGCAGGAAAGGAAGTCATCAGGACCGACCGGGCGCCCGGGCCGTTCCAGGGCGCCCCGTACAACCAGGCGATCAGGCTCGGCGACCTCGTCTTCGTCGCCGGCCAGCTCGGCGTGAGCCTCGAGACCGGGGAGCTCGTCGGGCCGGGGATCGAGGAGCAGACCGACCAGGCACTGCGCAACCTCGGCGCGATCCTGGAGGCTGCCGGGAGCAGCCTCGACAAGCTCCTGAAGACGACCATCTTCCTTGTCGACCTCGCCGACTTCCCCAAGATGAACGAGGTGTACGCGCGGCACGTCGGCGACCGTCCACCCGCTCGGTCGACGATCGGCACCGCCCAGCTCCCGGCTGGCGCCCGCGTGGAGATCGAGGCGATCGCGCACGTCTGAAGGCACGTGGGGCCCGCGCGCGCTCGCCGACACGTCGTGGAGGAGGGCATACGCGGCCGCGAAGCGGACGCCTTCAGGGATCTTCCGCGCGCCGGGAACCGGCATGGCCGGTTCCTGGCTTGCGCGAGAAACGTATGCGGCCGCGAAGCGGACGCCTTCAGGGATCTTCCGCGCGCCGGGAACCGGCATGGCCGGTTCCTGGCTTGCGCGAGAAACGTATGCGGCCGCGAAGCGGACGCCTTCAGGGATCTTCCGCGCGCCGGGAACCGGCATGGCCGGTTCCTGGCTTGCGCGAAAATGAGCCCATGCGTGCGGAAGAGGTCATCGCCACCCACGGGAACACCGACTTCGACGCGTTCGCGGCGATGCTCGCCGCCCGCCGCCTCTATCCGGGCGCCGTCGTGACCGTGGGCTCTCTCAACCGTAACGTCCGCGACTTCTTTCGCCTGCATGCGGAGGAGCTCGAGCCGATCGCCGAGGCGGCCGATCTCGAGCTCGACGCGATTCGCCGGCTGGTCGTCGTCGAAGCCACGACCGCGTCCCGGCTCGGCGAGCTCGAGAGCGTCGCGCTCGATCCGAATGTCGAGAAGGTGCTCTTCGACCACCATGCGGACGCCAGGCTGCCCGAGTGGGTGATCCCCGAGTCGGCGGTCGTCTCGCGCGACGGGGCGCTCACGACGACGCTCGTCGGGATCCTCGCCGAGCGGGAGGTGCTGCCGACCCCGCTCGAGGCCACGGCCTTCGCGCTCGGGATCCACGAGGACACCGGATCGCTGACGTATCCCTCCACCACGCAGCGAGACGTCGACGCGCTCGCCTGGTGCGTCCGCCACGGGGCGCGGCAGGACCTCATCGGGGAGTACCTGTACACGCCGCTCACGGACTCCGAGCGCGACCTGCTGCAGCACCTGCTTGCCGTCCTCGAGCCGGTGGACGCGGGCGGGGACGAGATCCTGATCGCCGCTCTCCGCTGGCACGAGTACGTCGAGGGCGTCTCGAACCTGGCCCACAAGGTCGTCGATCTGACTGACGCCCGCGCGCTCGTCGTCCTCGTCGAAATGGACGGGCGCGTGTTCTGCGTCACGCGGAGCAGGAGCGACCGGATCGATGCCGCCGAGCTCGCGGCGGCGCTCGGCGGGGGCGGCCACACACAGGCGGCCTCGGCGATCTCGCGGATGCCGCTCGAGGACGCACGGGAGACGATCCTCGCCGCGCTCGCCCGCGCGCAGCGGGAGCCGCGCCGCGCGCGCGACGTGATGTCGACTCCTCCGCGCGTCGTGCGACCCGAGGAGACCGTCCGGGACGCCATGATCCTCTGCCGCCGTCACAAGCAGAGCGGCGTGTTCGTTGCCGAGGACGGCCGCGTCGTGGGCTCGGCCCGGCGAGAGGATCTGGACAAGGCGATCAGCCACGGTCTGGCGCACGCCCCGGTGCGCGGGATCATGAGCGGGCACGTGGTCTCGGCGACCGAGGACTCGACGCTGCCGGAGCTCCAGTCCCTCGTCACCCGCGCCGAGGACGGGCGCGTGGCGGTGCTGCGAGACCGCGTGATCGTCGGCGTCGTGACCCGCGCTGACCTCCTGCGCGCGCTCGAGGGCGTCGAGCCCCGGCCTCGCGAAGTTGCCGAGAGCCTCGCCGAGGAGCTTCGCGGCCTCGAGCCGCTCCGGCCGCTCTTCGACGCCGTAGCCGCGCTCGGCGAGCGGGCGGGCGGCGTCTATCTCGTGGGGGGGACGATCCGGGACATCCTCCTCGGCGAGCAGAGCTTCGACGTGGACATCGCCGTCGAGGGCGACGCCATCGCGTTCGCACGGGCTCTCGCCGGCACGCTCGGGGGACGCGTCACCCCGCACGATAAGTTCGGCACCGCCGTCGTGCTGTACGGAGACCGGAACGGCGAGCGGATCGACCTCGTCACGACCCGCACCGAGTTCTACGACTCGCCCGGAGCTCTCCCGACCGTCGAGCGCGCCGGACTCCGGGAGGACCTCTACAGGCGCGACTTCACGATCAACGCCATGGCGGCGTCGCTCGCCGCGGACGACTTCGGCCGGCTCGTAGACCCCTTCCACGGCCGGGCCGACCTCGAGGCGCGGGTTCTCCGCGTTCTCCACAACCTGTCGTTCATCGACGATCCGACCAGGATCTTCCGCGCAATCCGGTACGAGGCGCGCTACGGGTTCCGTCTGGACGACCACTCGACGCGGCTCGCGCGTGGCTGCATCGAGATGGGGCTCGTCGGAGACCTCTCGTCCGCTCGGCTCCGGGACGAGCTCGTCGCGCTGCTCGAGGACCCGGGGGCGACGGGCGGGATCCTGCGGCTCGGCGAGCTCGGCGCCGACCACGCGATCCATCCGCACCTGCAGGCCGACGAGGATGCGGCTTCCGTCTTCGGGAGGGCGCTCGCGATCCGGGACGAGCTCGGCGTCGAGGCGCCCGAGTGGCGGCTCGGGCTCGAGGTGCTCGGGCGTGGCCTCGCATCGGAGGAGGCGTTCGACTGGCTCGAGCGGCTGAAGGTGCGCCGCCGTGACGTCGCCGCGATCGTGGGCGCGATCACCGTGGCGCCTCGGATCGCCGAGCGGCTGCGCGCCGAGCGGCTCGACCCCGCGCAGGTCGTCGCCCTCGCGGATCCCTACGCGCCCGACGCGCCCCTGCTCGCGCTCGCGTCCGACGAGCTCCCTCAGCTCCGGGAGTACTTCACGAGGCTTCGCGACGTCCGTCTCGAGATCGACGGCGGCGACCTCGCCACGCTCGGGCTGACCGAGTCGCCCCGCGTCGGGGAGGTGCTCGCCGAGCTCCGCCGGCGGAAGCTCAACGGCGAGCTGGACGGGCGCGAGTCCGAGCTCGCCGCGGCGCGCGAGCTGCTGGGCCCGGCGGAGCGGTGACGATCGCGCCCGCCGAGGTCGTCGCGGAGCGCTATCGGGCGCTCCGGGAGGACGTCGGGCCAGGCGTCACGGTCGTGGTCGCCACGAAGTACGTGTTGCCCCGGGAGATGTCCGTCCTCGTCGAGGCGGGGATCGAAGTCGTGGGGGAGAACCGGGCGCAAGACCTTCTAGCGAAACACGTGACCTTCGGGAGCGTGTTTCGCTGGCACTTCATCGGCCACCTGCAGTCGAACAAGGTCAAGGTCGTGAACCGGCTCTGCGAGCTCGTGCACTCGCTCTCCTCGGATTCCGCGGCGCAGCGGCTGGAGATTCCCGCTCTGCTCGAGGTGAACCTCTCCGGCGAGGAGTCGAAGTCGGGCGTCGCCCCGGCCGAGATCGCGGGTTTCGTCGAGCGCTATCCCGTCATCCGCGGGCTGATGACGATGCCGCCGCTCACCGACGACCCGGAGACGTCGCGTCCCTACTTTCGCCGCCTCCGCGAGCTCGCCGAGGCGCACGGCCTCCCGGAGCTCAGCATGGGAACCTCCCAGGACTACCGGGTCGCGGTCGAGGAGGGCGCCACCCTCGTCCGCGTCGGGGAGGCGCTGTTCCGAGCGGGGTAGAATCGGCTCGTCATGGGCTTCTCGGACCTCTGGAACCGCACGCTCGTCTACTTCGGCATCGCCGAAGACGAAGACTGGGACGAGGACGGCTACGTCACGAACGAGCAGCTCGAGGAGAGCTACCGGAAGCATGGCCGCCACAACGTCCGCCGCCTCCCGAGCGCGCCCGAGGCGGACGAGTGGGAGCCCGAGGAAGCCGCGCGCTCGCGCAGCCGGTCGACCCGTCTGCGCAGCGTCGATGCCGGCCCGCCAGCGAAGGTGCACCTCGTCATCCCGCGCAGCTTCAACGACGCCCAGCAGATCGCGGATCGCTTCAAGGCGGAGATGCCGGTCATCGTGAACCTCCAGGGGGCCGAGACGGACCTCTCGAAGCGGCTCATCGACTTCGCGAGCGGCCTGACCTATGCGCTCGACGGGAGCATGCAGCGGGTCGCGGACAAGGTCTTCCTGCTCACACCGCGCAACGTCGAGCTCTCAGCGGAGGAGCGCGCGCGGGCGCTCGAGCGGGGCGGCTTCTTCAACCAGGCGTAGCCGCGCGCTCCCGCGGTCGCGAAGCGGACGCCTTCACGGATCTTCCGCGCGCCGGGAATCGGCTCGGCCGATTCCCGCCTTGCGCAGGAGACGTACGCGGGCGCGAAGCGGACGCCTTCAGGGATCTTCCGCGCGGTCGGGATCCGCTCCTGCGGATCCCGGCCTTGCGCAGAGGCGCACGCGGGCGCGAAGCGGACGCCTTCAGGGATCTTCCGCGCGGTCGGGATCCGCTCCTGCGGATCCCGGCCTTGCGCAGAGGCGCACGCGGGCGCGAAGCGGACGCCTTCAGGGATCTTCCGCGCGGTCGGGATCT
>Ga0233416_10000252_pt1 | contig 16406 bp, 13 predicted proteins | sample Sediment_Towuti__2_FD_188638 | JGI IMG/M metagenome (GOLD analysis project Ga0233416, IMG submission 188638) | Sediment microbial communities from Lake Towuti, South Sulawesi, Indonesia - Sediment_Towuti_2014_0_MG | ecosystem: Environmental > Aquatic > Freshwater > Lake > Sediment | place... | reverse complement strand
GTCTGGAGCTGCCCAAGCAGGGACGCTTGCCGGTCAACCCCTCGGGCGGCCTGCTGGCCTGCGGGCATCCGGTCGGCGCCACGGGCCTGATGCAGGCCGTCTTCGCCTTCTGGCAGTTGCAAGGAAGCATCAGCAAACACCTGGGGAACGATACCCTGCAGGTGAAGAACGCGAAGCGCGGCCTGATCCATAGTCACGCCGGCACGGGGACGTATATCACCGTTTCAATCCTTGAGGCGGTGTAGCTCTGAATTTTGAATGGTGAATCGTGAATGTTGAATTCGAAGAGGCCTTGAACGATCACCGAGAGTTAATTCAACATTTAAAATTGAAAATTCAAAATTAAGGGTGGTTGGCTATGGCAACCGAAAAAGGCACGGTCATATATGGCGTGGACCCGCTCATTATCCACGACCATTACGAAATCGATTACCGCCATAGCCTGGCGGAAGATTCGCCCTTCTTCATTGGGCTGAGCAAAGGGAAGCTGCTGGGGTCACGCTGCACGGCCTGCCACTACACCTTCGCCACCCCCCGGTCCCATTGCATGGAGTGCGGCGCGCCGACTGCCTGGCACGAGCTGCCGTTGACCGGCCGCGTGCATACCTACACCATCTGCCATTACGGCGGTGAAGCGTTTCTAAAGGAAACCCCCTTCACGCTAATCCTCGTCGAGTTCGATGGTGCCGACACCCTGTTCCTGTCCCGGCTGAAGGGTGCGGAGCCGGGAGCGGTGCGGATCGGACTCCCGGTCGTGGCCCGCTTCACCAAGACCCCTTCCTTCAAAGTGACCGATGTCTGGTTCGAGCCGGCATGACCACGCGCCAGGGCCGAGAGCATCCCGCTTCTCTGGCCGCCCTGGTCGCGGCCGGTGATGTCCGGGCCGTCTCCCGTCTGATCACGCTGCTGGAGAACCGTGAGCCGGTCGGCATCGCGGCGCTGAAACAGCTCCGGCCGCCCCGCCAGCCTGCGACCGTGATCGGGATCACAGGCTATCCGGGAGCCGGCAAGAGCACGCTGATCGACCAACTCGTCACGGTCTACCGCAGACAAGGCAGCAAGGTCGGGATTGTGGCGGTGGACACCTCCAGCCCCCTGACGGGGGGAGCGATCCTCGGCGACCGGATCCGGATGCAGGATCATTCCTCCGATGCGGGGGTCTTCATCCGCAGCATGGCCACGCGTGGTCAGCAGGGTGGGCTGGCGCGCGCTACTTCGGAGGCCGTGCGGGTCCTGGAGGCGGCCGGCTTCAACCTGATTCTGGTCGAGACCGTCGGCGTGGGACAGGCCGAGGTGGACATCGCCCGTGTCGCCCAGACCGTCGTGGTGGTCGTCGTGCCGGGGCTGGGCGATGAGGTGCAGGCGATGAAGGCGGGCCTCCTCGAGGTGGCGCACATCGCGGCGGTCAACAAAGCCGATCATCCAGGCGCAGAGGACACGATCCGGGACTTGCAGGAATGCGTGCCCCGGGTGATCAGGACGGTGGCGGTGAAGGGCGAAGGAATTGAGGAGCTCGTCGAGGCCATCGCCGAGCACCGCCGGAGTCTTGCCCGGAAGGAAGCGGGGCGGCCAGGCTAAGGAGTACCCGTTGCTCCGGGAATGCAACGGGTCTAGGCTCGCGCACCGCGCACACAAGGAGAACGAGCTGGTGGTTGGTCTCCCTTCTGTGCTCGCGGAGCGCGCACCAAGATTGATCAGATTTTAAGATTGTGGGCGGTGCTCGCTCGACGCGCGCAGTTGAAGGCAGACCGAACCGCCGCTCGAAGAGGAACAATGAAGAGGGCGGTGCCGGGGACCCGTTGCTCTTGAGTTGCAACGGGTCGGTGACGCGCGCAATAGGGGATCAGCCTGGCCACCCCTTCATGAGTCCCCCTCAGGACGACAACCCAACCCTTCGCGCCCCATTCCAGCCTCGGCTCGGTCGTGGTCCTGCGAGCTAGGTTCTTAGGAAGGTGCGGGCGATCTGGCGGATCCGCGGGTCGGCGTCTTCGGCAAGGGGTGCCAGGACGTCGGCCACGCGAGCATGAGGGATTTGCTTGAGGGCAAGGGCAGCGGCGGCGCGAACGTCATCATCCCATTTGGGGCGGCGTGAGAAGAATCCTCGTGGCGCCAGGATCCTGGCGAGCGGTCCGAAGCTGGTTGGGTCCGAGATCTGACCGAGAGCCTGGCAGCAGGCCACGGCCCGGTCTGTGTCGTCGGTGGGATCCAACAAGGAGACGAGCCGTTCGGCCGCTCCCGGCGGCTTGAGCTTTGCCAGGCCTTTGATCGCGCCGATCGCCAATCCGGTTTCCGAGTGACCGGCGTACTCCAGCAGCAGCTCCCCCACCTCTTTGTCGTTGAGGCGCTCGGCCAGACGGAAAGCGGCCTTGCGGACCTGCGGGTTCTTGTCACGCAGGGTGAAGACCAACTCGGTCTTCAAAGCACGGGTCACGGTATCGATGACCTCCAGAATCCTCACGCGTTCCTCGGCGCTGATCTCCAGCACCAGCTCCCGCTTCAGGGTCTTGGCAGCCATCGGTCCCTGATCCCCCAGAAGGCCCGCGGCGATCTGGCGCACCCTGAATTCATCCTCTTGCTTGATGAGATCAATGAGCACGGGCATGGTCGTCAGGCCCAGGCTGCCGAGGGCTTGGGTCGCATTCTGTTGCCTGGTCGCGTCGCCGGATTTGAGGTCCTCCACGAGGAGCTTCTGCACCGCCGGCTCCAACGTTTTCTCCAGGATTCTGGCCAGCGCTTGGGCGCGTGGGTCATTGGCCTCTTCGAGCTTTCGGTGGCGACTATGGAGCTGCGAGAGCAGGCGGCACGCAAGCTGATAGTCCGAGAACTGGATCAGGCTGGAGGCCATGCGGTACACCATGGACGCCAGCTCCTCGAGCATCTTGGGGTCCCGCTCGTCTGTGAACGCCTGCAGGAGCGGCTCCGCCATGACCTTGGTGAGGTCTCCCTGGAACCCCGAGGGGACACTCTTGAGCACGTTCTTCCAGGCCGCCAAAACCTTGTCCCGGAGGAGGGGATCGCGCCCCTGGAAACCCTTGAACATCCGTTCGAGCATCGGCTCGATCAGCTTCGCCCGACCCTGTAGCAGAAATCCGTTTACCCGTCCGGGCATCATCTCCAGCAACAGATCAAACGGCTCCTTGGCCACCTGCTCGGGCCACACGGCTTCGGAGACTGCCCCCTGGCTCCCGTCGGCAACGTCGATGGTCGCGGTGTCCGCCGTCTCCTCCCTGCCTGTGCTTTCCCACTTGACGGATTCCTTCTTCGTCCCGGCCACGCCGACCTCGTAGAGCCGTTCGTCGAAGAGAATGCCGGAGACGGCCTGTTCCTTGGCCAGGCCTTTCCAGAATTCGCGACTGAACCCGGAGGCGGGGGCCTCGCGGAGCGCCCCGATAAAGGTCTCGAGCTCGAAGTACGAGACGTGCTCCAGAAATGTCAGGCTATGGAGCTCGACGGACTCGAGAAACTCCAGGAACCCTTCGGCCAAGGCTTTGAAATCCGCGGGGTCCACTCGTTCACCATCCACCAGCAGCGCCTTACTCGCCCGGGCCAGCGTGAGGACCGGCCGCCTGGTGAGCAGCTTGCGCAACCCTTCCTGGAGCTGCTCGACCGACGTCGCGGTGGTCTTGCTGTTGATGGGGTAGAGCTTGATGTTCCTGACGGCGCCGAGGAGACACCGGATGATGTCTTGAATCTGGGCAAGGTCTCCCCGTTCCACCTTCTGTTCGAGCGCCTGCAATTGGTGGGGGATCCCCCGGCGCCGGGTCCGTTCGGTGTACCGGACCTGCTTCAAATTCACGTGGACCAGGCCGCGTTCGGCGGAAAAGCGCTCCCAGTAGCGCTGGTCGATCGCTTCAGGTCTTGCGAACCCGAAGGCTTCGATCAGGAGCTTCAACTCCTGTTCGGCCAAGCCCCGATGAAACGCGAGGCCCTGCAGCTCGAGTCGACTCAAAGAGTCAATAAACGCATCGGCCACGAACCGAAACTCGCTGACATCGACCTTCTGACCATTCACCAACAAGACCCGTTTGGCGTGGCTGAAGGTCAGCCGGTCGTTCCGGCTGAGCACCTGCGTGATGGCGCCCATCGCCTGGAGAATCGCGCTGGACACGGCTTTGCTCTCCGCGGGATAGAGCCTGACGTTGCGAACTGCGGTTTGCAGCGAGCGGATGACGCCGGGAATCAGCGGAAGACTGGCCGGATCGAGCGGGACGTCCTCGGGTTGAGCCTCGAACTGTTCCCCCGAATAGGAGACAGCCTCTTGAACGTTGAAGACCTTCCTGTTGGAGACCGACTGCAGCTCCTCGTAGGTTCTGGCCTTCTCCTGATTGGCCGAGCGCTTGAAGTGATACGCCAGAGGGGCGGCTGACGGCAGCACGCCCTTCTGGAAGAGGGCCTCCTCGTAGGCCCCGATGCCTTCGTGCAGGGCCTGCCGTTGCTCCTGCCCGAGGCCGCCGTAGGCGATGTCGAGCACGCTCTTGCTGAGAAACCGGATCGTCTCATCATTGAGCTCGAAGTCCGACCGGAGCAGCCCCAGCGCCGCAGCCCGATCGACGAACTCCACCACCTTGGCTTCCATTTTCTTTGAGCTACCGGTGAGCAGGCTCAGGGAGACGTCCTCACCGAACGTCGAAGCCTGGGCCAGGAGCTGCCGTCCCTCTTCATCAAGGGTGGCGATCTGCTGGTTGACGATCTCTTCCAGGGATCGCGGCAGGTCGCTTCCCTCCAATGGCTGGATCACCCACTGCCGGCCGGCCAGGGAAATCTTCTGATCCATGACGAGCTTGCGCAGGATTTCGCTGAGGAACAGCGGGTTGCCCTGCGTGACGTGCGCCAGATGCGTCTCGAAATTCGCCGGCAGATCCACCTGCGGGAACAGCCCGCGGAGGTGGCTGGCGATGTCGGCGGGTGATAACGGCTTCAACGTGATCTTCTTGATGCCCAGTTCTTCCTGCTGGCCCGCGAGGAATCGTTCCAGAGGACTCATCTGGTCTTTGGCCCTGTCCGGAACCGTTTCGGGCGCCGAGCCGCAGATGAAGACGGGGATCTCCCGGCGCAGGATCAAGACCCGCAGCAGCATGAGCGTGGCTTCATCGGCGTGGTGGAGATCGTCCAGGAGCAGGATCAACGGACGGAACGCGACCAGTTTGGGAATGAGGAACACCAGCGTGTTGAAAAGCCCCTCGCGCTGGGTCGCGTCATCCTCATCGAGCCGAACGTCCTGCAGTTCCTCCAGTTGCGGCAGGACATGGCTCAGGTACGCGATCTGTGTCGGGCTCAGGGCCTCGAAGACCGCGGCGCCCTTGTCCGATCGACGGTTCAGGAGCGAGAGCAGAATGTTGGCCGCCAGATAATACGGACGAAACGCCTCTTGTTGCACACCGTTGGCCTCGACCACCTCGACCTCGCCCTGGACAAGAGTATGGCGGATGGCCTCCAGGAACGTGGTCTTCCCCATTCCGTCGCCCCCCTCGACGATCAGGAACTGGCTCTGGCGTTGACCAAACTTCTTGAGCGCTTCGGCGACCTGCACCAGTTCCAACCCTCGGCCGACGCTGTGGACCTCTTCGAGCAGGTGGAGGGCCGCCCTGTCGGACACTGCCTGGAGCTCGAGCTCCGCCGCGTTCGCCAGCCGGTCACGTCCTGATTTCTTGGCGTGGTAGAGCGCCGTATCCGCCTTCTGGATCAAGCCCTTGGCGTCCCGGGCATCCTCGGGCGCCGAGGCCACGCCGATGCTGAGGGTCAGGTGGACCACGGCTTTTTCGTCCTCCAGGTTGAGGGATTCCTCGTGGATCCGCTGGTGGAGTCGCGTGGCCATCTCCAGGGCCGCGGTTCGAGGGGCGCGGGGCATGAGGATCATGAACTCATCACCGGCGAAGCGGATGGGCAGGCCCTCCTCTCCGGCCACCTCCGTGAGCAGGCGAGCCACCAGCATCAACGCTTGATCACCGCACTGATGGCCGTAGGTATCGTTGATCGACTTGAAGTAGTCCACATCGATCATGAGCAGCGACACGGAGTGGCCGTTCAGCGCATCCCAGGAGACTTTGGTCTCGAAGTAGCTGAGGAGGAAGCGACGGTTGGCGATTCCGGTCAGCTCGTCTTCAAAGACCAGGCGAGACGGGTCCTTGCCGACCTGTTTCAGAGAGGTGATGAGTTCTTCGTACTTCATCCCGCCCGCCCAACAGCTCTGCCCGCCTCACCATCGCGCGGTGCCCGACCTGCTTCACTGTGGCTAGAAGCCGAGAAAGCCCGCGATGGTGCGTGGAAGCGACAGTCTGCGCAGCTTGGATTGAACTACTGTGTTTACTGTAGTAATCGAGGCAGGATTTGGCAAATTTTATTTGATTTTTAGCCACTTGCGAACAGCTCTTAGCCATCAGCTCTCAACCGTTGGCTGATTGCTGACGGCTGACTGCTTCGTTGCTACAAAGTCGGGGTTCGCGCGTCACTCCTGTGTTACACTGCTTGCGACGGAGGTGGCCGTTTCGTGATCGCCGATCGCCTGGCCGAGTACAGTCGGTCGCTGTCCTATTCGCAACTTCCCGCCGCGGCTGTTCATGAGGTCAAGCGCCGGATCCTGGACAGCCTCGGGTGCGCCTTCGGCGCCTGGTCGGCCGAGCCCTGCCGGATCGCCCGCCGCCTCGCAGGATCCGTGAAGAGCGCCGGCGGCGCGACGCTCTGGGGAACAGGGCAGAAAACCCTCCCGGACCTGGCCGCCTTCGCCAACGGCGCGCTGGTCCGCTACCTGGACTTCAACGACACCTACCTGTCGCAGGAGCCGGCGCATCCTTCGGACAACATTGCGGCGGTCCTGGCCGTGGCGGAGGCGACCCGTGCGTCCGGCAAGCAAGCCATCGAGGCGATCGTCCTCGCCTACGAGATGCAGTGCCGGCTGTGCGACGCCGCGGCCCTGCGGCCGCGAGGGTGGGACCACGTGACATACGGACCCTTCTCGTCCGCGCTCGGGGTCGCCAAAATTCTCAAGCTGTCGCAGGCGCAGACGGTCCAGGCGCTCAACCTCGCCGGTGTGGCCAATGTCGCGCTGCGGCAGACGCGCGTGGGAGACCTCTCCATGTGGAAGGCCTGCGCCTTCGCGAACGCGACGCGGAACGGCGTGTTCGCCGCCACCCTCGCCCGGGAGGGCATGACCGGCCCGGCTCCGATCTTCGAGGGCGAGAAGGGCTTCATGAAGCTGGTCTCGGGGCCGCTCGAGCTGGCGGCATTCGCCGGCGAGGGCGGGGCTCGGCGAGCCGAGCATCCGTTCAAGATCCTCGACACCTACATCAAGCACTACCCGGTGGAATACCACGCCCAGACCGCGGTCGAGGCGGCGCTGCATGTCCGCGAGCAGGTGCTGAAGGCGGAAGGGCCCCGATCCCTCGCCGGAATCACGGAGGTGGAGATCGGCAGCTATCACGTGGCGATCGAGATCATCGGACGGGAGGAGGCGAAGTGGCATCCCCGCACGAGGGAGACCGCCGACCACAGCTTCCCCTACTGCGTCACCGCCGCGTTGATGGACGGGACGGTGACCGTGCGGTCGTTCGATAAGAAGCGCCTCGAGGATCCGGCACTGCACGCCCTGATGCAAAAGGTCCGCGTCGTCGAGCAACCGGACTTCAAGGACTGGTACCCGCAGGCCCTGCCCACGCGGGTCACGGTCCGGACGGCGGCCGGCAAGGAATACGTGCGGCAGGTCGACTTTCCTCTCGGCCACCCCCGGAATCCCATGTCCGATCGCGAGGTGGAGGAAAAATTCCGCGGCCTCGCGCAAGGGAAGCTGGACCGCGCCAGAGCGGGGCGGGTGATCGACCTCGTGTGGAAGCTGGACACCCTGAAACACGTCGGTGACTTGATGCCGCTCCTGAAAGTTGCGAGGCGTGACGGGTGACGCAGGGGACTGGCTCCGGCAAAGCCGGTGCCTGTCCCCGTAATGGGTGACAGGTGACGCGTGACGGGTAACAAGCCACAGAGCAAGTCGCGACGCTTGCGGGAATTGATCGCTCGCCATCTCGTCGTGATGCCGGGAGCGTTCAACGCGCTGACAGCGATCCAGATCGAGGCCGCGGGGTTCTCGGCGGTCTATGTCTCCGGCGCCGGGCTTTCGGCGGCTCGAGGGCTCCCCGACATCGGGCTCCTCTCAATGACGGAAGTCGCGGCTGATGCGGGGGCGATCGCGAACGCGGTCTCCATCCCGGCGCTCGTCGATGCGGACACCGGCTTTGGACCGCCCCTCGCCGTCATGCGGGCGGTCAGAGAGTTCGAGCAACGGGGGCTGGCCGGGATCCAATTGGAGGATCAGGAGAACCCCAAGAAGTGCGGGCATCTTCCGGGAAAGCGCCTGGTGCCCGCCGCCGAGATGGCCCAGAAGCTCGCGGCCGCCGTCGAGGCCAGGCGGGACCCGGATTTCGTGATCGTGGCGCGCACTGACGCGCGGGCTGTGGAAGGCCTCGAGGCCTCTGTCCGGCGGGCGCGGGCGTACGTCCGCGCGGGCGCCGACGCAGTGTTCCCGGAGGCCCTGGAGTCGGCCAAGGAGTTCCAAGCCTTCGCGAAAGGACTCTCGAAGGAGGGCGTCAAAGTGCCGCTCGTGGCCAACATGACCGAATTCGGCAAGACCCCCTACCTGACCGTGCGAGAGTTCGAGGACCTGGGCTACCGCATCGTCCTGTTCCCGGTCACGGCCCTCCGGGTCTCGACCAAAGCGGTCGAGAGCCTGCTCGCCGAACTGAAGGCTGTCGGGAGCCAGCGCGGCTTGTTGAGCACGATGCACACCCGGCAGCAGCTCTACGACCTGCTCGGATACTCAGAGTACGAGAAACGGGACAAGGACCTCCATGAGCGCCACGGGCGGAAAGACCAAGAGTAAACGAGCGACAGGCCCTCCGCGGCAGGGTGAGCGGGCGGGCGCACCCTACAGCCCGGGGCTGGAGGGGGTGATCGCGGGGGAGACGGCGCTCTGCCAGATCGACGAGGGTGAGTCCGGCCTGCGGTATCGCGGCTACGCCATCGGCGACCTGGCCGGACGGGCCACGTTCGAGGAGGTCGCCTATCTCCTGCTGCTCGGCAAGCTCCCGACGCGGAAGGAACTGGACGACTTCTCGGCGCAACTGCGCCGGCAATGGGTCCTTCCCGGGCCGGTCGAAGCGTTTCTCGGCGTGGTGCCGCCCGACGCCCATCCCATGGACATTCTGCGGACCGGCGTGTCGCTGCTGGGCATGACCGATCCCGACGCCGCCGACCATTCGCACGCGGGCAATGTCCGGAAGGCCATCCGTCTGCTGGCCCAGATCCCCGCCATCGTCGCGACGTCGTACCGCCTCGCCCATGCCAAGCGGCAGGTCCAGCCGAGCGCGACGCTCGGCTTCGCCGAGAACTTACTCTACCTGCTCACGGACCGGCATGGAGACGAGACGGCCAGGGCCATGGCCCGCGTGCTGGAGGTCTCGCTGATCCTCTATGCCGAGCATGAGTTCAACGCATCGACCTTTGCCGCACGGGTCGCCGCCTCCACGCTCACCGACCTCCATGCCGCGATCACGTCCGCCATCGCCGCGCTCAAGGGCCCGCTCCACGGAGGGGCCAACGAAGCGGTGGCGGCCATGCTGCTGGAGATCAAGAGCCGGGACCGGGCCGAGCCGTGGGTGCGGGAAGCGCTGGCGTCGAAACGTCGGGTGATGGGGTTCGGGCATCGGGTGCTCAGGAAAGGGGATGCCCGTTCTCTGATCATTCAGCGCCAGGCGGAGGGCCTGAGCCGTGCCTGCCGGGACACTCGCTGGTACGAGATCGCGAGCATCGTGGATCGCGTGATGCAGGAAGAGAAAGACCTCCATCCCAACCTGGACTTCTATACCGCTGTCGCCTACCTCCTGATGGGCATTCCCCAGGACCTCTACACGCCCCTCTTCGTCTGCTCGCGTATCACAGGCTGGTGCGCCCATGTGATCGAGCAGCAGGACCACAACCGGCTGATCCGGCCGCGGTCGCTGTACACCGGGCCGCCGCCGCAACCCTATGTCCCCCTCGACCAACGGACCTGATCTTTGGCATCCCACGCCGGACTACGTCCAGCGGAGCCGGCTCCACCGCTTCATGCAGCGGCATCGGATCGCCGGCTATCCCGCGCTCTACGACCGCTCGATCGGCGACATGGAGTGGTTCTGGAAGGCCGCACTCGACGAGATGGGGATCGAGTGGGCGTCCCCGTTCACCCGGGTGCTGGACCTGAGCAACGGGATTGAGTGGCCTCGCTGGTTCCCGGGCGGCCGTCTGAACCTGGTACACAACTGCGTCGACAAGCACCGCAGCGGCCCGCGGGCCGATCACCCGGCGATCCGCTGGGAGGGCGAGGACGGCGCGCAGCGGTCGCTGACCTACCGGCAACTCCATACCGAGGTCTGCCGCGCCGCGGCCGTCCTCCGGCGATTGGGGGTGCGCCGGGGAGACCGCGTGGCGGTCTTTCTCCCCATGCTCCCCGAGGTCGCCATCGTCACGCTGGCCTGCTCCAAGCTCGGCGCGATCTATACGCCGATTTTCTCGGGCTTCGGGGCGGAGGCGGTGGCCACGCGGGTGCAGGACAGTGAAGCGACGCTGCTCGTGACCGCCGACGGCTTCACCCGGCGCGGCGCGCTGGTGAAGATGAAGCAGGTCGCGGATGAAGCGGCAGCGCGCTGCCCGACGGTCAAGAATCTGCTGGTCGTGCGGCGGGCCGGCTGCCCCGTTCCTTTCCAAGCCGGCCGGGATGTGTGGTGGCATGAGGCCATGCCGGGCTCAATCGAAGGGCCTGCCCTGAGGGAAATCGAAGGGCCGCAGACGGAGGTGATGGCCGCCGATGACCCCTTCATGATCATCTACACGTCAGGCACCACCGGGCGTCCCAAGGGGACGGTGCACGTGCACAGCGGGTTTCCCATCAAGGCGGCGCAAGACCTGGCGTTTCATTTCGACCTTCAGCCCGAGGACACGCTCTTCTGGTTCACCGATATGGGCTGGATGATGGGGCCATGGGAGATCATGGGAGCCTTCACGTTGGGCGCGACCTGCCTGCTCTACGAGGGCGTGCCGGACTGGCCGCACCCGGGACGGCTCTGGGAAGTGGTGGCCCGCCACCGCGCGACCATCCTGGGACTCTCTCCGACCGCGATCCGAGCCCTCATGCGCCACGGCGAGGAACCGGTGCGCCAGCATGATCTGAGCTCGCTGCGCGTGCTCGGCTCCACCGGGGAGCCGTGGACCCCGGATGCGTACCTCTGGTACTTCCGGCAGGTGGGCCGAGGGCGCTGTCCGATCATCAATTATTCCGGCGGGACCGAGGTGTCGGGTGGGATCGTGGGGGGCACGGTCCTGCATCCCTGTAAGCCCTGCGCGTTCACGGGCCCCTGCCTCGGGATGGCCGCGGAGATCTTCGATGCCGAGGGGCGACCGGTCCGGGAGAAAGTCGGAGAGCTCGTGGTCACGAAACCCTGGCCGGGGATGACGCACGGATTCTGGCGTGACCCGCAACGCTATCTGGAGACCTACTGGTCCCGGTGGCCCCGGGTCTGGGTCCACGGCGACTGGGCTTCGACGGATGCCGAGGGATTCTGGTACATCCTGGGCCGCTCAGACGATACGATCAAGGTGGCGGGCAAGCGGCTCGGACCGGCCGAAGTCGAAGCGATCCTGACGGGCCATCCGGCGGTGAGCGAGGCGGCCGCGATCGGCGTGCCTGATCCGATCAAAGGGGAAGCCCTCGTCTGCTTCGTGGTCCTTCGTCACGGGTGGGCGCCAAGCGAGGCTCTGTCCGGCGAGCTGGCGGCCCTGGTCGTCGAGCAGCTCGGCAAGCCCCTCCGGCCCGCGGCCCTCCACGTGGTGCTGGAGCTCCCCAAGACGCGCAACGCCAAGATTCTCCGCCGGGTGATCCGGGCCGTGTTCCTGGGGCAGGACCCCGGCGATCTCTCCAGTCTCGAAAACCCCCAGGCCGTCACAGCCATCACGCAGCTCCGCTAATCCTGGCCTAACCTCGGTCATAGTTGACAAGCAGGATGAACAGATGCGAAGCTAACGTCCTTCTTTCGTCTGCACCTATGAAGACTGGTCTGTTCACACCATGCCGGCTCGTCGGTCTCTGGGCGATGGTTCTGTGCCTCGGCACCACCGCCTGTGAAGACCGCCGGGCGGACAAGGCCTACCTCCGCGGCGACTATTCGAAGGCCGCGGAGGAATTACAGTTCCTGGCCGAACAGGGCGAACCCAGGGCCCAGTACGACCTCGCCTTGCTGTACGACACAGGTCGGGGCGTGCCGCAGAGCAACGAAAAAGCGCTCCAGTGGTACCAGAAGGCCGCGGAGCAAGGGGAGCCCAGAGCTCAGTACAATCTCGGGCTGATGTACGCCAATGGTCAGGGAGTGCAGCAGGACTACGGCCGAGCCTACTTCTGGATCACCCTCTCGGCGGCGCAGGAGAACCAGCACGCGAAAGAGGCCAAAGCTTTCCTCGACCAGAGGATGACCCCGGAGCAGATGGCCAGAGCCAATGAATTTATTCACGAGTATGAGCAGTCAAGGAGGCTACTGGACACCCCCTGCCAACTGTGTCCAATGGTCAAGGGCACGACGACGGCGCCCTGAACCGACTCGCTTTCCCCTCGTGACCGCCGGGTAGGCGCCAAGACCCCGCTGCTACAGCCTGCTTCAACCCCCTTGTTTATGGCGACCGAAGTGGGGTATTGTTCTCTCCCCATCTCTAGCACAGGGAGCCTCATGCGGAACCGAGTGACCACGCGCTTGACCCGAGGACTGTTTTTGAACCGCGACATCGAGCGGCTGCGACAACAGCTCGCTCAGTTTCAGTCATTCCTCTCCAGACGGAATACCGCCCATTCACTCGAGGAGTTTGACGCGGCCACGGAACGGCTGATCGGCCGGGTGTTCGGAGAGACGTCTGAATTGCTGGAGGCGTACGAGTATGCGAAGCTCGGCGAGGCCGCGAGCCTGGGGAATCTGCCGGAAGAGGCCCAGGAGAGCGGGGCCCGGAACGTTGACCGCGAGAGCCTGCACCAGCGCAAGCGCATCCTGGAAAGCTGCATCTCCGAGCTCGAATCCCTCCAGAATGCCAAGGGTGCGACCGGCGCACGCGTGGCCGATTACATGTCGGACGATATCCGCAGCGTCCATCTGGGCGCCTCCCTGAAGGACGCGGGCCGGCTGCTGCAGAAATGGAAGGTTGGCTCCCTGCTCGTGGATGACGGGCTCCGGTACATCGGGATCATCACCGATACGGATCTGAGCCGGAAAGGCGTGGCACGAGGGCTCGATCCGACGGCCACGACAGTCAAGGCCTGCATGAACAAGCCGATCATCAGCATCGAGGACAGCGAGCCTCTTCCGGCCGCCGTCTCCCTGATGAAGGAAAAAACCATCCGCCACCTGGCGGTCACTCAAGACGGGACGATCATCGGTGTGCTGTCGGTCGCGGACATCCTGCGATACTATTCCGACCTGGTGCCGACTTTGCGGGACCTGGCAGGATTACCTGCGGAAGGAGGAGACGCGGGAGGCGGCGAGTAGGTTGCACCCGGAGGTGCGCTATGGGGCCGACCAAAGTGATCGTGAAAGGCAATACCATCCATGACGCGAAGACGGGCAAGTTGATCAAAGAAGGGTTCACCAACCGGGGAGAGCTGGAGCGGTACGCCGTGCACCATTACATCGTCTTGCCCGTGATCGATAAGGCCGGCAGGCCCTGGGAACTCGACGGACAGCCGATCTACTGCCTCCATGGCACGAGGTACGAGTCGCTGGAGGATGACCCACTGCACTTGACGCGTTGCCCGGACTGTGGGGGGATGGGTATTCGGGCGGATGAGCTGGCGGTGGAATCAGATTGTATCCGTTGCACTCAGTGCGACCACGAGTTCGATGCCAGGCTGGAGATGATGGAGACCTAGCCCCTTGGATCAGTTCAAGCTGATGTGCCGAAGCAGATCCTCGCCCGCGCCCGTCGGGTGCAGAAACTTGAACCCCTCCGCCTCCCGATAATCCAGCGTGACCCCGTCCATGCGAGCCGCGCTGCGAGCCTCGACCGCCACGGTCAGCCCGTCGCAGTCCTGGACCTCGTCATCAGGCTGAGCCGTCGCTTCAAGCGTGATCCCCAACCCGAGACGTGTTTCATCCACATCGTGGAGCGTCAGGCGCACGACAGGGTCGTCGGGATGCTGCGCGACCAGTTTCTTTAACTGCCGAACGGCGGCTGGCGTGACGGTAATCATGGTTCTTCTCCGGGTCGAATCATGATTTCGAAGCCAGCCCGAGGATGATCTTCCACTCCATCGGACGGACGGGCTGCACCGACAGCCGCGACCCCCGTCGCAGAAGTTCCATCCGCGTCAAGCCGGGCGCCTGCTTCAACCGATCCAAGGGAATCGGACGGGCAAACTTGCGCACCAGACGGATATCCACCATGTCCCACGTCGGCTTGGCCGGGTTGCTCTTGGGATCGAAGTGATGGTCACGGCGATCGAAGGCCGTCGGGTCCGGATAGGCCTCCCGCACGACTTCTGCGACCCCCACCACGGCCGGCGGATCGGCGCTGCTGTGGTGGAGCAGGAGCTGGTCGCCCCGTCTCATCGCGCGCATGTAATTGCGCGCCTGGTAATTGCGCACCCCGTCCCAACACGTCGTCCGGCCGGGGCTGCGCTGTAAGTCGTCGATCGAGAAGGCGCTGGGCTCCGTCTTCATCAGCCAGTATTGCGGCGTCCGAGTCATCAGTAACCTCTTTCGTCGCGAGCAGAGCGTGCGTTCGTACCGGCCTTTACTTGTTCCACCGACAAGGCCGATGATATCCTCCCCCACACGGACGGGCTTGCGCAACGGTCAGAAATTCGCCGTCCGTCTCAACCAACCTCAGAGGAGTCACGATGGAACCCTCTCCTTTCTTATTTGGTCTGTACAAGCTCGTCAAGTTCGCGGTGTACCCCGTGACCTGGGTCTTCGTGCTTCTGGCGATCGTGGCCGTTCTCACGGCCCTGCCGGGCTCGCCGCGACGGTCTTGGTGGTTGCGCTACCTTTCGGCAGGGACGTTGCTCCTCCTGTTCGTCCTTGCCAACCCGCTCGTCGCCCGCACGGTGTTGGGGCTGATCGAGGGCCGATATCCTCCTTTCGATGGATCCGCGACCAAGCGGTTCGACGCCATCGTGGTGCTGGGCGGCGGCGCCGTCGGGAAAGGCACCCTTCGACCGTCGGACCAACTGCTCCCCCTCAGTCTGGAACGGACGATCTGCGGGGCTGATCTGTTTGCGCAGGGCCTTGCGCCGCGAGTGGTCCTGACCGGCGGCGACGCGACTGTCTTCGGACCCGGTCCGATCGAGGCGGTTGAGATGAAGCGACTGGCCCTCCGGCTCGGCGTGCCGGAGGTCGCAATCGTTCTGGAAGACCGGTCCCGCACCACATACGAGAACGCCGTCGGGGTGAAACGGATCCTGGGCGACGCCTCGATCCTCTTGGTCACGTCAGCCAGCCACATGTCCCGGGCCATGGGCCTGTTCCGTAAGCAAGGCCTCGAGACAACCGCGTTCCCCTGCGGCTACTTGGCCAAGGACCGGCCCTTGAGGGGTGGCCTGGACCCGTTCGATCTCGTTCCTGAGGTGGACGCCTTGCGCAGAACCACCGTCGCCATCTCGGAGATCGTGGGGATCGTGGTCTACTGGGCGATCGGGAAGCTCTGATAACTAGCAGGCTATAGGCTATTGGCAATAGGCTATAGGTAAGATCGTTTTCCTATCGCCCATAGCCCATCACCTATTGCCTTCCCCGTTTACGATCCGATACACCGTCCCCCCATGCCCGACGACGTAGAGCTCACCGTCCTGATCCTCACCAAAGGATGAGATTTTCAGGCCGGTTGAAAGCAGCACCCGGGGGGTGTCGATCACCCCGGAGGCGCCCTGCGCCCCGGCGCTGAGCCCGAATACCTCGCCGCTGCAATAGTCGCCGTACACGTAGGTGCCCACGAGACCCGGATTGCGGGTCCCTCGGTAGACGTATCCGCCGGTGATCGAGCAGCGCGGCCGCTGATTCCGGTACTCGGCGACGGGCGGCGCGAGTCCGGTCATCAGGCAGCCCGCGGACGGGGAAAAACAATGGTTGCCTTCCATGATCCGCCACCCGTAGTTCGCGCCAAGCCGCACCACATCAATTTCCTCCCAGTCATCCTGCCCGACGTCGGCGGCCCAGAGCTCGCCGGTCTTGCGATCAAACGAAAAGCGCCAGGGGTTTCGCAACCCGTACGCGAAGATCTCCGGCCTCCCGCCGCCGGTGGCAAACGGATTGTCCGCCGGGATGGCGTAGGGGGTTCCGCGGTTCACGTCGATCCGCAGGATCTTTCCGAGCAGCTCCTCGCGGTTCTGGGCTCGATTCCCCGGATCGCCGCCC
>Ga0233416_10000250_pt1 | contig 16471 bp, 13 predicted proteins | sample Sediment_Towuti__2_FD_188638 | JGI IMG/M metagenome (GOLD analysis project Ga0233416, IMG submission 188638) | Sediment microbial communities from Lake Towuti, South Sulawesi, Indonesia - Sediment_Towuti_2014_0_MG | ecosystem: Environmental > Aquatic > Freshwater > Lake > Sediment | place... | reverse complement strand
GGTCACCTGAAATGGCCTCATCGAACGGGAATCGTCGGGAGGTCCGGCCGTCCATCGCGGAGGGAATGAAGGAGCCGCAAGAGCCCGCTCGCGAGATCAGACGGAACTTTTTGAGGACTCGATCTCAGTGGCGGTGATCAAGCTGGAGAGGTAGTCCGACACAAAGGTCAACGCCTCTTCCCGACCGTCGGCCCGCCGGCCTTTCTCGCGGCGTTGGACCGAGAGCTCATGATCCAGGTCCGACTTGACGTCGCTCAGCACGCGTTGAAGCGACGAGGGCGTCAGGTTGGCATCCATGTCCTCCAGCTCCTGGCACCGGTCGAGCACCCAGTTGAGGCCCTCGATTTTGCCCGCGTAGTGCTCCTGGTCGGCCGCGTCAAGCCTCGCCATCGTGGTGGCGAAGGTCTGCGCTTCGTACACCAGATTGTAGAAACTCGTGACCGCTCGCTGCAACGTTGGGTTCATCCATCTCCTCTGGCAAACAGAAAGGTCAACCCATTATACATGAGTACGAGCCGGTCACAAGCTGTTTTTTCTATGCTTCAGGTGAAGAGCAAGTCGTGGAACTCAGACATGAACCCGTAGTAGAGCGGGGCGAAGTCCCTCAAGCTCTGCGGGCCGGTCTCTTTGAGACGTTTGAAGAAGAAGACCTGGTGGCGGGGATCGAGTTGCTCGAGCAGTTGACCCAAGCGGGCCATCGAGTAACTACCGGCCGGGACGCTCAAGACATAGTGCACCAGCCGCTCGATGAACTGTTCGGCCACGTACTCGCTGGAGATCAGCCCCGCCGGCAGCTCGCCGGTGGTCAACAACTCGTGGAAGGGGACTGCTTGGGCGGCAAACGGGACCGGCGCGCGGGGCGGCGTGCTCATCGATTCCTCCGGACGGAAGCCGGGGGGTCGGGCCGGGCCTCACTCTACCCAAGGCCCGGCGGAGTCGTCAAGCTCGCCGGGGCGGCCCCACCAGGAGACGATTCAGCGGTTACAGATCGGGTGCCATTTTTGAATCAGATCAGTCTCCTCAGCGCTCCGCTCTGCCGCTTTGGCAGAGCTCTTGTGAGCGTGGACGTGGGTCGCTCCGAACAACTTGGCGCATGACATTTTGGGATGGGCATCAAATCGCTCACTGAGATCGGCAGTCTGTCCGATGTAGAGCGGCGTGTAGGTATCTTGTTTCGTCTCCCTTGTGAAAATGTAGTTTCCTGGTTCTGCTTTGAAGGAAAATTCGTTAATCGAATACACCCAGTAGTGGTAGACTTTCCCGGAAGCCCCTTCCCATTCAACCACGATGTTTTCTGGCATTGCGGACTCCTGGTTCAGCGCGGGGATGGGGACCCGTCGCTTTCTTGACAGGCACAGGACCGCTCAGTAGAATCGGTTCGGTCTTGCCGGGAGCGGGAATAGCTCAGGGGTAGAGCATCGCCTTGCCAAGGCGAGGGTCGCGGGTTCAAATCCCGTTTCCCGCTCCATACCAACCTTCGGTTGATTCTTTGGCGCGACAGAAGCACTCGGCTCATTCGCCAGGGGGCAGTGGCGCGCCAGTTGTACCCACAGGCAATCACGTTGTGTGCCGAAACAAGGTGTCGCTTCGCGACAAGGATCATCTCCGCCATACCACACTTCGTGTGATCCGTCGCCTTCCATCACCTCGCCGCGGAGAGTTATTTTGCCACAAAACCTTTCCTCCGACCCGACATTCGCCTGACCGCCCGGAGCCCCGCGAGCATGCCGTTTGCCCGGTGCAGGTCCTCGGATGAGAGCAGCGCCTCTCCAAACCGGACCCGGCAATAGAGCTGGGTCAGCGGCTCGACGAAGGGATTGGCATCGGGCCAGACCCGGTTGACCAACCGGGCGAATTCCAGGGGCGCCGCGCCGGCCGCCCTGGTCACGCCGCGCGAGTCGAGGAGGCGCAGCATCCGGCCATATAATCGCACTGCGGCGGCCTGGTCGGGAGTTTGGTGCATGAGGCGCCGCCGCCAGCCCCAAAGTTTCCCCCCAAACCGCACGATGGCGACCAGCGCAGCCACCCCCAGACATCCAGCCGCGATCACCGCGCCCAAGAGCCAATCGGAGGCCCCCAGCAGTTCGGCGAGGCGTGCGCGGCCGGCTGCCGCCCAACGAGAAGCGGTGGTCACCAGCCTGATGACCTGCAACCTTACGGTGCCGCTGCGCTCCCGGACGTCCTGGGCGATCGCCATCTGGTCGCGGAAGCTATAGAGGATCACGAGACGATCCCACTTGAGGCGGACCGAGTCCACGACGCTCCCGAGCCTCGACCACAGCGGGGTCGAACCGGCGGGCGGCACGCTGGGGGTCGGGTCGAAAGTCATCCATCCGGAGCGCGGGAAAAACACCTCCACCCAGGCATGGGCATCCCGTTGGCGGACCGTATAGTACTGGCCGAACTCGTTCCACTCTCCGCGAAGAAAACCGGTGGCCAGGCGGGCCGGAATCCCCAGGATCCGGAGCATGACCACCATCGCCGTCGCATAGTGCTCGCAGTAGCCGGTCTTGCGCGTGAACAAAAAATCATCGATCGGGCTCTCTGAAACGGCCGTCCCCACATCGAGGCTGTATCGGTAGGTCTCCCGAAGGTGCCGTTCGACGGCTGCGGCCATCTCATAGGGAGTCTTGGCCTGTCGCACGACCTCCCGGGCTAGGCTCACGACCGGCTGGCTGACCGGCGGCAGTTGCAGAAACTGCTTGCGCACGTGGGCCGGGTAGGCGAACGCTGCCCCTGTCCGTTCCTGTTCGTGCAGACGAGTCGGCGTGGAGTAGACGCTGTACTGAAACCGCGCGTTGGGGTGATACGGCATATAGAGGTCACCCATCCCGTCCGCCAACACGAACAAGAAAAAGCCTTTGATCGACTCCACGAAGGGTAGGCCGAACAGAACAGTCGTATCGAGGGCCTCGACGAGAATCTCCTGGCGGAGGCCGGCACGTCCCAGTGCCGAGGCGTCCTGGGCAGTCACGCGGATGAGTCCTCCCTGGGACTGCCCCAGCACCCGGCGACGGGCCAGGCTGTTGGTCCAGGAACGCCCGTCGTACATGTTGTACGCGGCTCCCCGAAAATACAGGCCCTCCTCGAGGGGGCCGTTGTGGTCGGGAAACTCGACCCGCATGACGACCGTCTCATCCAGCTTGATGGCGCCGATAATCCCCAAGTCCACCTTTTCAGAGAAGCCCGATGTCCGGACGAGCTCGCCCCGGCCTTTTTGGAAGAACCCGGCTCCGATGCGCGGGATGATGAAGAAGATGGTCAGCGTCAGGCCGAATGCCGCCATGGCCACCGCGTTCGTGCTCCAGAAGAACCGCCCGGTGATGGGTCCCGGTGCGCGTGCCGGGTCTACCGGTCCGCGTGCCGCCTGCAAGACTGCGCCTGATTCCTCGGCTTCGCTCCGCAGGTGGTAGAGCAACAAGGTCCAGATCGCGGCCAGCAGGTAGGCCACGAAGACCGCGCCATACCAGAGCTCGACCGTCAGCGCCGCCGCGGCCAGCACCATCAACAGGCTGATAGCGTACAGGTGCATGAAATCCTTGCGCTGCTTGAGGGTCAGGAGCTTGTTGACCATCAAGAGGACAAGGAAATGGACGCCCGCCTCCAAAAGATCCTGAGAGATCCACATGAAATCCGCGCCAAACCCGATCAGGGCCGAGACCATGATGGCATTCCAGGCTCCGGGCGAGAGTCTGAAGATGAGCCAGTCCGCCCCCCACCCCGCTGCTTGCGCGAAGCTCAGCCCCAGGGCCGCGGTGCCGAGCCCGACCAGCCCGATCGGCAGCTCACCGGTCATGATCATGCCGGTGAACCCCGCCGCCGCCAACAGAATGGAGCTGATTCGAAATGCCCGCTCGAGCTTCATTCAAAATCACCGGCTCGGAACACGCGGCTGACGCTGCGGCCCAAGGGCGCCAGCCGGGGATCGGCCCAGGGCAGGACCAATATGCTCAACTCACCGACGGCCTCCTGCTCCCCCAGTCTGAGCAGCCGCTCCGGCACCGGCGCGGCCTGCGGGGCCGGATGGCAAAGGGCAAGCGCGCGGAAAATCCTGTAGAGGTGCGCCATCCCTGTCCCGTGTGGAATCTCCTGGGCTCCGATGACGGCGCGAATCGCGTACCCTCGCTCGTGGAAAAACGACGCCAGCGAGGCGGTCAGGACCAGCGCCTGCTCAAAGATGCGATCCCCGGCCGAAGGCGGCTCTTCGCGGTCTTCTCGAGTTTCCGGCTCCGCGGCGGGGAGCGCAATGGTGACATGCCGCTGGTCTTCAGCCTCGGTCTCTCGGACAATCAGCCGGGCCTGCCGCGCCGACGTTTTCCAGTGGATGGTTCGCGAATCGTCGCCGGGCTGGTACCAGCGGAGGTTGTACAGGCTCGACCCTTGCCCCCGCCGCGGAGTGGCCGTGTCATGTCCCAGCGCCGTGAGCTCCTGCACGAGCACCTCCGGCAGCGGCTTGATTTCGGGGTAGACCACGAGGTCGGTCTCGAGCGGGAATGTGGCCGCCTTCAGGAACAGGCCGAAGGGAAAGGGGGTCACCAACTTGATCCCCTCGATCCGGTACCGACCCCGTCGCGTGATCAGCAGCGGGTAGGAACGGAGCGTCGCGGCTCGCGGCGCCAGGTGAAGGAGGTGGATGCCTCGATCCAGGGCGACCCCGGCCACCACGTCCATCACCCGAAGCGAAAACGTCGGCAACCGCGTCTTCCGGTTGGTGATGGAGACGGCGGCAGTGGTCGGGCAGTTGGCGAACACGTGCTCCGGGACCCGTCTCCGGATCCGGAGCTGCTTCAGGCATTGCTCCGACAGGATCCCCGACATGACGATGAGGCTGAGCATCATCGCCAGGAGCAGGTAGAGGAGGTTATTGCCCGTGTTGATGGCCGCGATGCCCACCGCGAAGGTGAGGAGGACGAATCGCGTGCCTTCGGAGGTCAAGCTGAGAGACCGGTAGCGGTAGAGCCGTCTCAGGAAGTCAACGAGGCGTTTCAACATGGGGAGTGCTGAATTCCGCACTCAGCACCCTTGTCACAGGGGGACCGGCACGGACTCCACGATGTCCTGGATCACCTGCTCGGCCTCCTCGAAGCGAGGCCCGCGAGCGCCTTGGGTCGCGCTGAGCATGACCCGGTGCGACAGGACAACGGGAGCCAGGTCTTTCAGGTCATCGGGGAGGCAATAGTCGCGGTCTCGCACCAGGGCGAGCGCCTTCGCCGCCTTGTGCAGCGCCATGGCGCCGCGCGGGCTGACTCCGAGGGCGAGCAGGTCGCTCCGGCGGGTCTCGGACACGATGGCCAGCAGATAGTCCATCAGACTGTCGTCGAGCCGGACCTTCTCCACCTCGTTCTGGAGGTCGAGGACCTCCTGAACCGAGACCACCGGCTGCAGCTCCTCGGCGGGATGGAGCGACGTTTGTCGGTCCAGGACTTTCTTCTCCTCCGCGGGATCGGGGTACCCGATCCGGATCCGCATCAGGAATCGGTCGAGTTGCGACTCCGGCAACGGAAAGGTGCCGTGATATTCCACCGGGTTCTGGGTGGCGATCACCATGAATGGCTGGGGGAGGATGCGGGTCTGGCTGTCCACCGACACCTGCGCATCGTTCATCGCCTCCAGCAGGCAGCTCTGAGTCTTGGGGGTGGTCCGGTTGATCTCATCCGCCAGCACGACGTTGGAAAAGATCGGCCCGGGCATGAACTCGAAGGCCTGCGTCTGCTGATTGAAGATCGAAACCCCGAGGATATCGGAGGGGAGCAGGTCGCTGGTGAACTGGATGCGCTTGAACGAGCAATCCAGGGAGCGGGCCAAGCTGTGGGCCAGGGTCGTCTTCCCCACCCCCGGCACATCCTCGATCAACAGATGCCCGCGGGCTAACAGCGAGACAACCGTCAATTCGATCGCCTGAGCTTTCCCCTTGATAACCCGTTCAATATTGGCCTGAATCGCCTGGATCTTCTTCGTTCCGTTCATAGTTGGCAAACCGGGATTGGTGGCCTCGGTATGGCGGTCTGGGTGCCAGGAAAGTCTAGCAGACGGCCCGCGGAGCGTCAATTTAAGCCGATCCGGGCGCATTCTGAGATTGCACGGGGTCGACCCACAATCCATCGGCGACGGCCTCACTCGTGAACGTTCGCAGCAGGCTGCGGGCCGAAATCGCTTCCCTCCGGCACTAGACACAGAAACCAGGGCGGGTTCTCTTCAGTCATGTCCTTGAAGAGGCGAGCGGTCTGGCTGGATGGCATGCCCGGGAAGACCGCTCCCCGCCGGACCTCTACGTACCGAAAGCGGTAGTGGGAGGGCTGGCCGGGAGCGGCACCCAGCACGCGGGGGATGGCGTGCCGGAGATCGGCCACTTCCGAAAGCACCAGAGAGCCCCCGACCGGCAGCGCGACCAACCGGGCATGGACCGTCCCGAACAGGTCCGCAATCATCGAGGGCGTGAAGATCATATCCTGGGGCCGGACCCGCGCGTCCTCAAGCAGTTGGGACAGGATCTCCCAGAAGACTTCCGAATCCACCGCCGAGAGGACGGCCAACTGCCCACGCCGGGCAAGCAGGTCCAACAGCGCCAGCGGTCCACGGACCTCGAATTTCCAGGGAGGAAACAGGAGGGCGCGTCCGGCATGCCGCACCTCCAGGGCCTCCTCGCCCTCGACCCGGACCGTCCGAAATTCTCCTTTGGTCTTACGGAGGTGCGCGTCGATGATCGATCGTGACACCCGCGTGGGTTCGTAGGCGAAGGTGGGCGTCGCAGGGGCATGGCAGGTGACGATCGTGTAGACGGGGCGCAGACCCTCGACCGTCTCCAGCTTGAACATGTCCTGACCGCCCCAGAACTTGAAGCGGAGACTCGGGAATGGGTAGTGCCGGAGCCTCTCCAGCCGGTCCTGATCGGCGTGGAGACGGCCGCCCAGGGTCGACCCCGGCCGAAGCCGGTCGACACAGTGCAGCGTGAGGTTCTTGTCCCGTTCATGGAGGGGGGGCAAATACCTCTCCGCCAACTCAGCCGCGAACGAGAGGTCGCCGGCGCCCAGGTCCAGCAGCGAGGCTGCCTCCGTCTCCAACAGCAGATCGAAGGGATTGTCCCGGCCGCGGATAAACTGCTCGATCTGAGCGGGGGTGTGGGTGGACTCCGATGCGAGGGGTGGCGGGTCAAGACTCATGGGGCGGGGCACCGCTCAAGACCGCGCGATACATCCCTTGCCACAGGCCATGCCATTTCTCCATGGCCAGGAGCGCGACGCGACGAACCTGCTCCCGCTGCTCATCCAGGTCCGCATAGCCGGCGACCGCGGTCCGCAGCCAGTCGCCATGGCGCAGCTCCTCGACCAGATGGGTCTCGAAAAACCGGATGTCGTCGCGGGAGAGATCGGGGAATGTCAGCAGGCCGTTGTAGAGATAGCGGTACGTCAGGCCGGCCGTCGTCTCGATACCATAGGACGCCCCGAGCGCCGAGGGCAGATCACCGCGCAGAAAGATCTCCCCGACCGTATCGATGTAGTCCTGCGCCTCGGAACAGAGCCGTTCCTGAGCGAGCGTGCGGCGATCGATGCCCAGGCGGTCGACCAACCGCAATATCTGGGCGGCATGGACATCCTCCTCGACCCCTTGGCCGTATTCCGAAAAGAGCACCCGCATCAGTTCCAGCCCGATCGCCTCCTCCTTGTCGGAGAGGTTGTAGAGCAGGCCGATCAGGATCTTTCGAAAACGGATGCCGAACGTGTACCACTGGCGGATGAACCGCCTCAGTTGCTCCCGGGTCACGCCCCGTTGAAACGCCTCAAAAAATTGGTTGGTGTGGACCGGGTGCGCCTGCAGCTCACGGTCCAACGCGTCGAGAAACTGCGAGCTGGAGAGTCTGGTCGAGCTGCCTGGCATCGGGTGTCTGAGGGTTGGCTTGCCGCACTCTGAACGATTATGCGCAGGATAGCCCCTACCTCTTTGCCCCGTCAAGATCGCGGACTTGCTGCGAGGCGGAGGCTGTGTTAGGTACACAGCATGGCGCACCGCTGCCCGTGGACCACCCCCGGACGAAAGATGCCATCCCACGCGTGCTTGCCTGCCGTGGGCGCGCTGGTGAGCCTCCTGCTGGTCGCTCCGTCTTCCGTCCTCCCGGCCGATGGCCAGGCTCCGCAGGTCGAGAGTCTTGCTCCTCCAACCTTCCAGGAGGGACAGACCATCGAGGTCAAGAACGGCCGTCCGATTTCCTTCGATCAGTGGATCGCCGACCTGGCCGCGCGGGACGTCATCTATCTGGGGGAGGAGCACCGGAATCGCTCGCACGTCGAAGCCGCGCTCAAGATCCTTCAGGCCTTGCTGGCACGAGGCCGGCTGCCGGTCCTGGGCCTCGAGATGTTCGCCTGGGACGGGCAGCCAGGCCTTAATCGCTATCTTTCGGACCGAAGCACGGCTCGGGATGAGTTCCTCCTGGAGGCCCGCTGGGACCAGAACTGGGGCGGGGCCTACGAGGACTACGAACCGCTGATCAGCTTTGCCCGGGACCGGAATATCCCGGTGCTCGCTCTCAACCCGCCCAGAGCAATGGTGCGCCGGGTCGCCTCGCAGGGGCTGGCGCTGGCCCTCGCCGATCCCGACATGAGTCGATGGGGGATGCGCGACGAACCCCGCTCAGACGACCCCGCCTATCAGGAGATCATTCTCAAGCAACTCCGTCTGTGCCATGCCGGGCTGTCGGAGGACGCCTATCAACGCATGTACGAGGCCTCCGTCTTTCGCGACGAAGGGATGGCCAAGACCATCGCCGATCACCTCCGCCGGATGCAGGACCACGCGGGGACACAGGCGGGTCCGATCGTCAGCTATACCGGCGGGGGCCACATCCAGTACCAGTTGCCTGTTCCCAACCGGGTTCTGCGCAAGAGGGCCGCTGCGGTCCGCCAGGCCACCGTGTACCTCACTGCGTACGAGCCAGGCCGAGCGGAGGAGATCCGACAGCTCGTCCGCGATTCGATCGCCGACTACCTGTGGCTCACGCCCCTCGGCGCCCACGGCTCCCCCCGACGCTGTCGATAAATCAGGCAATAGGCGATCGCTGCGCCGCGTTTTTACGGGGCCCTGACTGCCCGCGGAAGAATTTTGACACCGTCTTTACAGGCCGGATGTTAGAGTCTTCGGCGCAAGGAGGAGAAGATGACCGATCTTCTGTATCTGGGCGTCGTCGCGTTGTTCTTCCTCGCCTCCATGTGGCTCGTGAACTTCCTGGAAGATTTATAAGCGAGGCGATGATGAACGTGCTGTACCTGCTCGGCGGAATTTTGTCGCTCGGGCTCCTGATCTACCTGCTCCTCGCCCTCCTCAAACCGGAGCGGTTCTGATGTCTCCGAACGGCTTGCTCCAGATCGGTCTCTATTTCGCCGTCCTGTTGGCGTTGGTGAAGCCGCTCGGGTGGTACATGGCCCGCGTGTACGAGGGCAAGCCGTTTGGTCTCGATCACGCGCTGGGTCCGGTGGAGCGGGGCATCTACCGGGTATGCGGCGTCCGGGCGAACGAGGAGATGGACTGGAAGACCTACGCGATCGCGGTACTGGTGTTCAACTTCGCCGGCTTGCTCGCGCTGTATCTTCTCCAGCGAAGTCAGGGTTTTCTCCCGTTCAACCCGCAGGGGCTCGGCCCCGTTGCGCCGGATTTGGGCTTCAATACCGCGGTCAGCTTCGCCACCAACACCAATTGGCAGGCCTATGGAGGGGAGACGACGCTCAGCTACCTGACCCAATTGCTCGGGCTCACGGTGCAGAACTTCGTGTCCGCCGCCACTGGCATGGCGATCCTGGTGGCATTGATCAGGGGATTCGCGCGGAGGAGCGCCCAGACCATCGGGAACTTCTGGGTCGATCTGGTTCGCAGCACGCTGTATATCCTCCTGCCACTTTCACTCTTTCTGTCTCTCATCCTCGTGTCGCAGGGGGTGGTCCAGACTTTTCGCCCGTACCAGCCCGCGACCTTTCTGCAGCCGGTCAGGTATACGAACCCTGCAACCGGGGCCAACGAGCAGTCGACCGAGCAACTCCTTGCTGTGGGGCCGGCCGCGTCCCAGATCGCCATCAAGCAACTGGGCACGAACGGCGGTGGATTCTTCAACGTCAACTCCGCCCATCCCTTCGAGAACCCAACGCCGCTCTCAAACTTGCTGGAGGTGTTGGCCATCCTGCTCATCCCGGCGGCCCTGTGCTACACGTTCGGCACGATGGTCGGACAGACGCGCCAGGGATGGGCCTTGCTGGTGACGATGACGATTCTGCTGGCGTCGTTCCTCAGCATCGCCATGGTGGCGGAACAGAGAGGCAATCCGGCCTTGACCTCGATGGGGATTGATCAGACCGCGGGCGCCGGGCAGGCCGGTGGAAACATGGAGGGCAAGGAGACCCGGTTCGGCATCGCAAACTCCGCCCTCTGGGCTTCCGCCACGACGGCCGCCTCCAACGGCTCGGTCAATTCGATGCATGACTCTTACACGCCGTTGGGAGGGCTCGTGCCGCTCTTCCTCATGCAGTTCGGCGAGGTGGTGTTCGGCGGCGTCGGGTCCGGTCTCTACGGTATGCTGGTTTTCGCCATCGTCGCGGTCTTCATCGCCGGGCTGATGGTCGGCCGGACACCGGAGTATCTCGGGAAGAAGATCGAGCCCTATGAGATGAAGATGGCATCCCTCCTCGTCCTGATCATGCCGATCGTGGTCCTGGGCTTCACGGCTGTCGCGTCGGTCACGAGCCTCGGCACGTCCTCGGTCCTCAACCCGGGGCCGCACGGGTTCAGCGAGATCCTGTACGCCTACACGTCTCAGGGCAACAACAACGGCAGCGCCTTCGCGGGCCTCAACGTCAATACGCCCTTCTACAACCTCACCGGCGGCGTCGCCATGCTGATCTCGCGCTTCTGGCTGGCGATCCCTACTCTGGCCCTGGCCGGCTCGCTGGCGCGAAAAAAGCTCGTGCCGTCAGGACCAGGCACGCTGCCGACGCACACACCACTGTTCGTGACGCTGCTCATCGGGACCGTGGTGCTCGTGGGAGCCTTGACCTTCGTGCCCGCGCTGGCGTTGGGGCCGATTGTGGAGCATCTCTTGATGGTGAACCATTGATTTGATCTGGAGTGAAGGCTATGGCGACTAAGACGACAGCGCAATCCTTGTTCGAGCCGTCAATCGTGCGGCAGGCGATCTGGGATGCATTCCGAAAGCTCGATCCACGGCATCAGATCAAGAATCCGGTCATGTTCGTGGTCGCGGTCGGGAGCGTGGTCACCACTCTCCTGTTCGCCCAAGCGCTGTTTGGGAGAGGCGAGGCGCCGGCCTGGTTCATTCTGAACGTGTCGCTCTGGCTGTGGTTCACCGTCCTGTTTGCCAACTTCGCGGAGGCCATGGCGGAAGGCCGTGGCAAGGCCCAGGCCGACGCTCTCCGTCGGGCGCGCCGCGATCTCAACGCCAAACGACTCAGCAGGCCTCAACCTGGCCTGTCCTATGTCTCGCTTCCCGCGGCTCTCGGCCGACCCGGCGAAGCCTATACCACAGTTCCGGCCAGCCGGTTGAAGAAGGACGACATGGTGCTGGTCGAGGCGGGTGACTTCATCCCTGGAGACGGCGAGGTCATCCAGGGCATCGCGTCGGTGGATGAAAGCGCCATCACCGGCGAGAGCGCCCCCGTCATTCGAGAGAGCGGCGGTGATCGAAGCGCTGTCACCGGTGGGACGAAGGTGCTGTCGGATTGGCTCGTCGTGCGGATCACCGCCAGTCCCGGCGAGACCTTCCTCGACCGTATGATCGCGATGGTCGAGGGCGCGGAACGGCAGAAGACTCCGAATGAGATTGCCCTGAACATTCTCCTAGCCGCGCTGACGATCATTTTTCTCCTCGCCACTGTTACACTCCTTCCATTTTCAATCTATAGCGTACATGCGATGGGGCAGGGAACGCCGGTGACGGTCACCGTGCTCGTGGCCCTGCTGGTGTGTCTCATTCCGACGACGATTGGCGCGCTCCTCTCCGCGATCGGCATCGCCGGCATGGACCGGATGGTGCAAGCGAACGTGATCGCAACCTCAGGGAAAGCGGTGGAGGCAGCCGGCGACGTGGACGTCCTGCTGCTGGATAAGACCGGCACGATCACCCTGGGGAACCGCCAGGCCATGTGGTTTGCGCCTGCCGATGGTGTCTCCGTGAAGGAGTTGGCGGATACCGCCCAACTGGCCTCACTGGCTGACGAGACTCCCGAAGGGAGAAGCATCGTGGTCCTGGCCAAGACACGCCATGGCTTGCGCGGGCGAGACATCCACGAGTTGAAGGCGACCTTCCTCCCGTTTACGGCACAGAGCCGCATGAGCGGGGTAGACATGGAAGGGCGGCAGATCCGCAAGGGGGCGGCAGAGGCGGTCATGGCCTATGTGGTCGAGCGCGGCGGGAAGTTTCCTGACAGAGTGCAAGCGGAGGTGGACGCCATTAGCATGCGGGGAGCCACGCCCCTCGTCGTGGCGGAAGGGCCGAAGGTCCTGGGCGTCATCGAGTTGAAGGATGTCGTGAAGGGGGGGATCAAGGAACGATTTGGGGAGTTGCGCCGGATGGGGATCAAGACGGTGATGATCACCGGCGACAATCCCAAGACGGCCGCGGCCGTCGCCGCGGAAGCGGGAGTGGACGATTTCCTCGCCGAAGCGACGCCGGAAGCCAAGCTCAAGCTGATCCGCGAACTGCAGGGCGGCGGGCGCCTGGTCGCCATGACCGGCGACGGGACGAACGACGCGCCGGCCCTCGCGCAAGCGGACGTCGCCGTGGCCATGAACACCGGCACGCAGGCGGCCAAGGAGGCGGGGAACCTCGTGGACCTGGATTCCAACCCGACCAAGCTGATTGAGATCGTGGAGATCGGCAAACAGTTGCTGATGACGCGCGGCGCGCTCACCACCTTCAGTATCGCGAACGATGTCGCCAAGTATTTCGCGATCATCCCGGCCGCCTTCGCCAGCACGTATCCCGTGCTGGGCGCGTTGAACATCATGAGGCTGGCCACGCCCGAAAGCGCCGTACTCTCAGCCGTCATCTTCAACGCCTTGATCATCATCGCGTTGATTCCGCTCGCGCTCCGAGGTATCCGGTACCGGCCTCTCGGAGCCGGACCGCTGCTCCGCCTGCACCTGTTGGTGTATGGGGTGGGGGGCATCCTGGCGCCATTCGTGGGGATCAAACTCATCGACCTGCTGCTCGTGGCCTTAGGACTGACATGAGGAGACTGCGATGACACGCCAACTCCGACCGGCTCTCGTGACCCTGCTGAGTCTGACGATCCTTACCGGCCTGCTGTATCCGTTGGCGGTGACGGGGATCGCTCAACTCCTGTTCCCGCAGCAAGCCAACGGCAGCCTGATCGTCCGTGACGGACGGGTGGTCGGCTCGTCATTGATCGGCCAGCCGTTCGACGATCCCAAATATTTCTGGACCCGTCCCTCGGCCACCGCCCCCTTCCCGTACAACGCGGCCGCATCGGGCGGCTCGAACTTGGGGCCCACGAACCCCGCCCTGATCAAGGCCGTACAGGACCGTCTCGCCGCGCTGAAGGCCGCCGACCCCGGCAACGCCCTGCCCGTACCCGTGGATCTGGTCACCGCCTCGGGCAGCGGGCTCGATCCCCACATCAGCCCGGCCGCTGCAGAGTATCAGGTTCGCCGCGTGGCTCGGGCGCGCGGGTTCGACGAGGCGACCGTGCGGCGCCTGGTGAACCAGCACACGGACCCGCGTCAATTCGGCGTCCTCGGCGAGGCCAGGGTGACGGTGCTGGAGCTCAACCTGGCCCTCGATGCCGCACGGCCCTCGCACTGAGCCACCGCGCCGTATCGCCGGTTCGAGGCCGACCAGCGGTCTCTCACGCGGCGGGGTTCATTGACGCGCTTCCGTCACTCTTCTACAATCGCTTCGTCAAGGCACAGTGTTGATTTTCGTCTCCTGAGGAGCTCGATGACGGACACACGGCCGGATCCGGATGCATTGCTCAAACGAGTGCAGGCGGAAGAGGCGAAACAGGGCCGCGGCAAGCTCAAGGTGTTCTTCGGCGCAACCGCCGGGGTCGGGAAGACCTACGCGATGCTGGAGGCCGCCCACGAACAGCGCGAGGACGGCGTTGACGTGGTTGTGGGCGTGGTCGAGACCCACGGGCGAGCGGAAACCGAAGCCCTCTTGAAGGGCTTGGAGGTCCTGCCCCCCCGCGTGATCGAGCACCGGGGCGTGCAACTGCACGAGTTCGACCTCGATGCCGCGCTCGGGCGCCGTCCCGCACTCATCCTCATGGACGAATGGGCCCACACGAACGCTCCGGGCTCCCGCCACCCGAAGCGATGGCAGGATGTCCAGGAATTGCTGAATGCGGGCATCAACGTCTACACCACCATCAACGTGCAGCATCTCGAGAGCCTCACCGATATCGTGGCGCAGATCACCGGCATCCGCGTGAGCGAGACTGTGCCGGATTCGGTGCTGGAGCAGGCTGACGACGTCGAATTGATCGATCTGCCCCCCGATGACCTCATTCAACGGCTCAAGGATGGCAAAGTCTATCTGCCGCAACAGGCGCAGCACGCGATCCGGAATTTCTTCCGCAAGGGCAACCTGATCGCCTTGCGCGAGATGGCCTTGCGCCGGACCGCCGAGCGGGTGGACCAACAGATGGAGGTCTACCGCCGCGATCACGCCGTGGTCCGGACCTGGCCCGCGGCGGAGACCATCATGGTGTGCGTCAACATCAAGCCGCGGGGCGCCAGGCTGGTGAGAGCCGCCCGGAGGATGGCGGCCGACTTGCACGCCAAATGGATTGCCGTCTATGTCCAGACCTCGCGGCACCTCGGGTTGCCCGAGACCGAACGCGACCGGGTCTTCCAGACCTTGCGGCTGGCGGAGCAGTTGGGAGCCGAAACGCTGACCCTGAGCGGCGAGAACGTGGCGCAAGAGATTCTCACCTATGCCCGCACGCGCAACGTCACCAAGATCATCGTGGGAAAACCGGTGCGCGCCCGTTGGAAGGAGTGGATCTTTGGGTCGGTGGTCGCAGACCTCGTGCGCCGGAGTGGGGAGATCGACATCTATGTGATCACGGGGGAAGCCGGGGAGGGACGCCCCCTGGCCGCCCAAGCCTTCCGGCGGACCAGCAACTGGTGGTCATACGGGCTGGGAGTATGCGTCGTCGCTGCCTCCACGGCCGTGGCCTGGCTCATGTTCCCCCATTTTGGTGTGGCGAACCTCGTGATGGTGTACCTGATCGGCGTCGTCGTGGTCGCGAGCCGGTTCGGTACGGGGCCGTCCATCTTGGCGTCCATCCTGAGCGTGGCTGCGTTCGACTTCTTCTTCGTGCCTCCGTACCTATCCCTCGCGGTCTCAGACATCCAGTACGTCCTGACGTTTGTCGTCATGCTGGTTGTCGCCTTGGTCATCAGCGGACTCACTGTTCGGATCAAGCGACAGGCTGAGTCGTCTCACCAGCGCGAACGAAGGACGGCCGTGTTGTACGCGATGAGCCGCGATCTCGCCACCCGCCGGAAAATCGCCGACCTGGCCGCGGTTGCCTCGCAGCACCTCCGCGACGCGCTCGACAGCCAAGTTGCAGTATTCCTGCCCGACCCGTCAGGCCGGCTGGCGCTCCAGCATATTGAGGAGCTGTTCTTCGAATTCGATCCGAAGGAGTCCGGGGTGGTCCAATGGGTCTATGAGCACAGCCAGCGGGCCGGGTTGGGCACCGACACGCTGCCCGGGGCCGGAGCGCTCTACTGGCCATTGGCCGGCACGCAAGGGGCCATCGGGGTCCTCGCGATCCGCCCCTCGCAACCGGGCCGCCTTTTCGATCCGGAGCAGCTCCATCTGCTCGAGACGCTGGCCAATCAGATGGCGCTCGCCATCGAACGCGCCCGGTTAGCCAAAGAATCCCACCAGGCGCAGGTGCAGGCCGAGACCGAGCGCCTGCGCAATGCGATCCTCAGCTCGGTGTCGCATGATCTACGCACACCCCTGGCCACGATTACGGGGGCCGCCAGCAGCCTTCTGGATTCACCGACACCCACCGAGTCCGCTTCGCGCCGCGAGCTGATTCAGGCCATACACAACGAAGCCAATCGCTTGGACAGGCTGGTCAGGAATCTGCTCGATATGACGAGGTTGGAGGCCGGGGCCGTTCAGGTGCGCAAGGAATTTCATCCAGTCGAAGAAGTGGTCGGGGCGGCCCTGACCCGTCTCGGAAGCCGGCTGCAGGGTCATCGCATCAAGACCGGGTTTCCCTCCGACCTGCCGCTCGTGCTGCTCGATGGCGTGTTGATCGAACAGGTGCTCATCAACCTGCTGGAGAACGCGATCAAGTACGCGCCACCCGGCAGCGTGATCGAGCTCTCAGCGACTGCATCGGAAAAGGAAATCCTCGTCGAGATCGCCGACCGGGGGCCTGGGCTTCAGCCGGGCGACGTCGAGCGGGTCTTCGACAAGTTCTACCGGGCG
>Ga0233416_10000249_pt1 | contig 16560 bp, 15 predicted proteins | sample Sediment_Towuti__2_FD_188638 | JGI IMG/M metagenome (GOLD analysis project Ga0233416, IMG submission 188638) | Sediment microbial communities from Lake Towuti, South Sulawesi, Indonesia - Sediment_Towuti_2014_0_MG | ecosystem: Environmental > Aquatic > Freshwater > Lake > Sediment | place... | reverse complement strand
CAACAGCCGGATCAAGGAGCTGATTCACCGCCATCGCGGACTGAACGACGAGCAAAAACGGGTGTTGGTGGCCTTGTTCCTCGGACAGAATCAGAGGCAAAAACCTCCACGAAATGTCACTTAACTCAAGGAAAGAGAACGGATTGCATCAACTTTCGAAGGCACCCGTCGGGTGGCGCAGAAAACCCTCGGATGTTTCTTCCACTTCGTGGGCTCTGTGGTGAGCTCAACTGCCGCTTTTAGGATCAAGAATCGTCACACCCATCGCCCCGCATGACAAGCCGCTGCGCTCGACTATCGATCGGGCGTCGCCACCTCGGCGTTTTTCTGCGCAATCGCCGCTGCCAGCAGCAGCCCGACGAGAATCATCAGCGGCTCCATAATGCGCACGATAATGAATGAGTTGGCCCCTACCGCATGCACGAGCAGCCCACCGTATCCGCAGAGCGTACCCAATGCAGCGCCACGCAACCACGGATCGACCAGATCGTCGAAGGCACTGCGCAGGATTGTCCAGATACGATGCAGCAGCCAGAAGAACAGCAGCAATCCGAGCACGCCGGTCTCGGCCAGAACACGCGGATACTGCGCATCCATGAAGGGGCCGCCGGTGACGCCATGCCCGAAAAGCGGATGGTTGGGAAATTCGTTGATCGCCACATTCTGCCACGAACGCAACCGTTCGGTGGTCGAGGTGTCGATACGCACCTCACCCAACTGCAACTGCCCCGCCTCTTCGGCCTGGGTGAAGGTGTAGAGAACCCGGTTGACCACGTTCTGCGGCAGAATGAAGGGAACCAGCGCCATTCCGGCAAGGGTGACCAGCAGGAGGGTGCGTTTTCTATCGGCATACCAGACCAGCAATCCGAAAGAGACAATCAGCGCCAAATAGGAGCTGCGCGATTCGGTGAAGGCCAGCGGCACCAGAACAATCGCCATCAGCGCCTGCAAGATCAGCCGCGCGCGCCCCTTCTCGCTGTGCAGCAGCAGCCCCATGCAGAGGGAGAACATCAGCACCAGATAGCCGCCAAAGGTGTTGGGCTCGCCCTGTTCGCCTTCGAACGGGGCCGAGACGCGCTCACCCGACGGGATCTGACCGATACCGATCAGCGAGGCGATCAGACAGGTGAAGAGGATCACCGCCAGATAGCGACGCACACTGGCGCCATCGTGCGTCTGATTGACTACGACATAGAACAGGACGAAATACTCCAGATATTTGATCACAAAGAAGAGTCCCATCGTCCCGACACGACCGGCAAACATGCCGATCAGAGTGGCAATCAAGGTGGCCACCCAATACCAGGCGATGGGACCATTCAGCGGCGTGCTGCGAATCAGCCCCAACTCCTTGTTCAGCGCCATGCGAAAGAGCCAGGAGATGGAGATGATGGTGAGCAGCATATCGTCCAGACGCAGCGTGACGCCGCGCGACTGGGTCACCGTCGCCTTGCCCATCGCAATCTCGGCTGCGGTGGGGCCGCCAAAGACGATCTCGGGCGACAGCAGGGTGGAGAGGATCAACAGATAGAGGGAGAGTTCGATACTGGTAAAGGCGATCACCGCCACCATCAATCCGCCAAGCATGAAGACGAAGGGGCGAATATTCACGCCAGCGGTAAACAGGTTGACAGCCAGCAGCAGCATCGCCACCAGCAGCATGGTCAACAGGATGGCCGGAGGAAAAGGCAGGCGGATGGTGCTGCGCGAACTCAGGTCAGATCCCGGGCGGGGAGCCGTCGCTCATCCAGAGGTTGATACCCCTTGTTGTAGGGCTCCTGAAAGCGATCGCTGCATGCGCGACTCCAGACCAGCACCGCAGCCAGCAAAAACAGCGCCGAAACGAGAACAATCCCTCTCTTCAGCCTGCGACGACGAATGAGCATGCGGTCCAGATCGCGTTGCATGCCGAATCTCCCTATTTTCTTCCGCCCCGTCCAAGGAGGCGTTTGCGGAAATCGTTGGCCAACTTTCTGACCTTCTCGCTCAGGGTAAGATTCTCGCGACTATGTTCGCCATAGGCATAGTTGTAGTAACGATCCATCTTGTATTTGGCATAGTCAGGGGAGATATCGCCACGCACACCGTTGAGCACTACGCCGAAGACGCGCCCGCCCACCCCTTCGATGTTGCTCTTGACCCGCTTGAGGGCGCCGCGCACCACTGCGCCGATGTGGTAGACCAGAAGGACACCGTCCACCTTGCCGGCAATCACCGTCACGTCGGTCGTGTGCAACAATGGCGGCGTATCGAGCACCACCAAGTCGTACTCCTGCCGCACCTCGTCCAGCAGTTTCTGCATCAGTGGCGTCGCCAGCAGATCGGGCGGATTAACCTCAACCCGACCGCAGGTGAGCACATCGAGCTGATCGAGTCCCGGCGTCAGCAACGCCTGATCGATCCCCATCTCGCCCAGCATCACATCGGAGTAGTGGCGAACTGCGCGTCGCCACTCGATCTGATCGAGCAACACCTCGGCCAGACCGGGGGCGCGCTCCAGACCGAAGATATGGTGTTGCATCGGTTTGCGCATATCGGCATCGATCAGAAGTATCCTGCCGCCCTGCTGCGCCAGCACCACTGCCAAATTGGCGGCAATGGTGCTCTTGCCCTCCTTGATGGTGGCGGAGGAGACAATCACCACCCGATGTCCGCCTCCCTGCGAGAAGAGCAGATTGGTGCGCAGCGTTCGATAGGCTTCCGAAATGGTCGACGGCGGCGAGAAGTGGGTGATCAATCGCATCTGCCGTTCCAGCTCGTGGCCGGCCGTGGCCAACCCCTCGACTCCGGAGAAGAGTTCGGCCGCTTCGTCATGCGACAGATGCGGCACGAATCCAACCACCGGCACACTGAGGAAGCTCTCCACCTCCTCGATGGTGCCGACCGAGGTGTCCATCGCTTCCAGAATCAGCGCGATGATCAGCCCGAGCACAAAACCGAGAATGAAACCGGCCAGCGCCGTCTGCGCGGTGCGCACCGGATTGATGCGCACATACGAGGCGAAGGCGGGGCGCACCAGAGAGACCTCCTGCACCTTCTCCGCCTCCTTGATCAGCACCTCCTGATACTTCTTCTCCAGAAGATCGTAGAGCTCCTCGTTGATTCGCACCGTGCGCCCCATGCGCGACAACTCCAGCGCCTGATCGGGCAACCCCTCGTAACGCTGGGTCGTCTCGGCGACGTTTTGTTGCAAATCGGCAATGCGTCGTTGGGTCAGGCGAAGTTGTTTCTCCAGCTCGCCCACCATGCTGAGCAGGATTTCGTTGCCCTGCTCGCGAATCTCCACCATCTGGGGATGGGAATCGGTGTAGAGCGAGGCCAGTTCGGTATGTTTGAGGGCCAGATCGACCAGCCGCCTGTTCAGGGTATCGAAATAGTCGCTTACCGAACCGCTGGTCGAAATACCCTGATAATTCCATGTGTTGCGCCGCAAGGTCTCGCGCAATTGCGACAGGGTGAAGGCCAGTATGTTTTGCCGGGAGAGGGACTGGCGATATTCCTGTTCGAAGTCGGCCACCAGTCTGGCCACCGCCTCCGAATCCTTGCCGAAGGTGGACATGTTGTGCTTCTGGCGGTAGTCGCGCATCGACTCTTCCGCCGCCTTGAGCCGCTCGCCCACCACCACCAGCTGTTGCTGGATGAAACGCTTGGCATCGAAGACCCGACGGTTCTTCTCTTCGATATTGAAGATTCGGAACTCTTCGGCCACTGCCTGCGCCAAATCGCGGGCGAAGGCGGGGTCGGACCAGGTGGCGGTGATGGCGATCAGTTCGCTGCTGCCCTCTTGTCCGGCGGCGATCGCTTCGCGCAGCCCCATCACCTGCGACTGATAGTCCTGATTGGCGCGAATCTCTTCGGCAGAGAGCTCTCCGGGCACCAGCCCCAGTCGCTGCGCCACCCGCTCCATCAAAGCATAGGATTGAATCAGCTCCAGATAGGTGCTCATGTTGTTGGCCTGCGCCAGGGAGCCGTCGGTCAGCGAGTAGGCAACTTCCACCACACTGTCCACCTTGACCACCGCCGTGGAGTTATAGGTTGGCGGGGGCTGGTTGAACCAGGTGAAGAGCCAGCTGAATCCGCCCAGGGCAAAGGCACAGAAGAGGATGATCAGTCGGCGACGAACGACGATCTGCCAGTACTCCTCCAGATTCAGCTCATAGCCGCCCACTCCGGTGGAGAGGTTCATTTGAGAACCCGGATCAATTGGCGAATGGTCAGCACCTGCTGGTAGGTGGTGATCGGCGAGAGCAGCAGATTGATCGACGGCATGATGTCGGAAATAACCGCATTCCAGTTGGCGATCGGCCGGTTGGGAATGATGATCACATCGTGGTCGGCAAGGGCAACATTCTGGGTCAGATCGCCTTTCTGCAGAAAGCGATCGAATGCGACGCCGACGATCTGCGGGCTATCCCGATCGGCTCGCACGATACGAATCTCCGGGAAATAGGCATCCTTGGTAAATCCGCCGCTGCGCGATACGGCATCCAGAAGCGAAATTTCGCCATTGAACTCGACAATACCCGGCTGATTGACCTGCCCGAGCACGTAGATCTTGCGCTGCGATTGCGACAGCGAGGGGACAAAAACGGTATCGCCATCGTCGAGCACGGCATTCTGGGTCAGATCGCCCTGCCGGATGGCGCGATCGAGATTGAGCACATAGGTGCTCTTGCCGCGAATCAGCTGTACCCGGCTCAGATCGGCATCGCGGCTGGGGCCGCCGACGCGGGAGAGGAACTCGACCACCGTCTCGCGTCCGAAGAGATAGTAGGAGACTGAACCCGACTCCTGACGGGTAGGTTGCACCTCTCCGAAAACACTCACCTTCTTGCTCAGTGGTCGCACGAGCGAGACATCGACACGCGGCTTGCGCTCATACTGGGCCAGAATGGCAGTAATCGCCTGATCGGCTTCGCGCGCCGTAAGCCCATCGACCTTGATCGCCTCCTGATAGGGCAACGAGATGGTGCCGTCGCTCTGCACCGCGACCCGGTTTTCCAGTCGGGTCGCCCCCTGCCACAGTACGATCATCAACTCGTCGCCAACGCCGATGCGGTACTCGGGACGCCCCTCTACCATGCGAAAAGCGCGATTCTGCTCGATGCGATAGAGATCGAAGGGCTGCACCTCCTGCTCGGCAAGAGCCGCCGTGACCAGCTGCTGCGAAGTTGCCCGATCCGCCCACAATTCAACGCCGCCATCCAGACGCACCGCCGCCACCCCACGGGCAACCGTTCCGGCCACCGGCGCCAGCGCAATCTCCCCGTACAAACCGAAATCGGGCAACAATCCATTTTTACGCTGCATCGAGCCGCCCGAGTTGATCCAGAGAGCAAGACCATGCCCATCGGTGGAGGCGGCAACCAGATCGGCATAGGGATCGCCATTGAGATCGCCAAAGGCAACCGCACCCCAACTTCCCTGCTCGACCAGATGTTGACCGGTCCAGCCTTGCTCCGAACTGCGCCACAGCATCAGACCAAGGCGATACATGCCGGCAACGATCTCCGGACGACCGTCGCCATTGAGATCGGCAGCCGCCACACTCTCCACATCGCCGTCGGCTGCCAGGAATTCGGAGCGCCAACGACCGCTTCCATCCCCAAACCAAAGCTGCACGCCGCCCACCGGGTGCCAATCGCCTCCGGACGCACCGGAACCAAGTCCGCCTCGTCGGGCTGCAAGAAGATCGAGATGGCCATCTCCGTCCAGATCGGTCACGCCGACATCGACCGCCACCCCGCCCATCAGCGGACCGAGACCGGCCACCCAACCACCGTGCCCATCGTTCATCCAGACATAGACTCCGCCCAACTCGCCGGAGTCGGTGCGCACCGCAACCACGTCCAGCCATCCGTCTTCGTTAAGATCGGCCAGTTTGATGGCGCGATATTTTCCGTTCTCTGCCGGAGAGGAGTGAAGCTTCCACTCACCTCCGGGCGCGGGAACCTGCCAGATCTGAATGCCCTTCTGTCCCGATTCGCTGGCCACCACCACATCCGGAATACCGTTGCGATCGATATCGCCCACTGCGATGGCGCGCGGCTCCATCGCGGTCGGCGCGCCGGCTTGCTGGCGCCACCCCCCCTTGCCATCGGCCCACTCGACAAAGAACCCGCTGGCGGGAGAACGGGCCCCGACCAGCAGATCGGCAAAGCCGTCGCCGTTCAGATCGCCGCAATAGAGCGACTGAGAAGGCAACGTCTGCTGCGGCCCCACATTTCGATAACTGTAACTGTTCGATTTTGCCGTGGAGGAGGATAAAGCCATGGTCGGTTCGGGAACCACCGAGCGGCAGCTGGCAAGCAACAGCAGCAGCACGACTATGGTCGAACGACGAAAAACAATAACTCCATCCATACAGATCATGTAGCCAATAAAACCATATTACCCTTATTTTGTAAACAATTATACAAACAAGCGGATAAATCCGATCAAAACGATGCGTGACTCGGCACATCAAAAAGAGCCATGATTGCCGTCGAATGCACCCACACGTCGCTATTCCGCCCTGTGCCTCCTCGCACACACCGCCGGGTATCGCGCCATGAGCGGGCGGGAGAATTGTGCCCCGGACCTGGCACGGATCGTGGCGGCATTCGCCTGCGAACGGCAAACGGCGCATGGGTTGGCGCCGCTGGCTCGCTGGTTCGGGAAGGGGGAGGCGAGCTTCGAAGAGAGTCTTGCGCAACTCGTCTGGCAGCGCTGTGCCTACGGGCTCGCGCACCGTCTGACCGACGAGAAACTCCCCTTTCTGCCACTCAAAGGGTGGGATGTGTCGTTGCGCCTCTACCCCGATCCGGCGCTGCGCCCGATGTCCGACCTGGATCTGTGGATTGCGCCCGAACAGCTTCCGAGATTGGCGACCATTATGGCCGAGCTCGGCTATCGATTGCACAAGCGCGGCGGCTACGACAACACATGGCGCCATGGGCGCCACGGCTGCACTGTCGAGACGCACTTCGCCCTGCATGAGCCGGGCCGGGCCGGTTTCGCGCCGGGAGCAATGTGGGAGCGAGCCGAAGCGTGGTCGTGGCAGGGGCTCGCACTGCGCCGGTTGCGCGCCGACGATCTGTGGGTCTATCTGGCATGGCACTTCGCCAAACATCGGCCGTGGCAGCGGCGGCTACTCTGGCTTGTCGATCTGCATCTGCTCTCCGATCGGCTCGATTGGCCGCAGGCGGAGGAAGCTGCCCGCCGCTGGAGGGTACTGCGCGCCGCCGAAGTGGCGCTGTGGGAGCTGCATCGCCTCGGCCTTGCCACACCGGCCGCTGCTCCACCGGGAAGGTTGTCGCCGCTCTTTCGCACCCCCATCGATGCAGTGGGGATGCGCGGCCGGCTTCTCCCCCGCCTCTACAGCCTCTGGCTGGTGGAGGGGTGGCGCCAGCGAGGGAGATATCTGTGGACACGCCACTGATTCGCCTCAGCGAGGTGCGCAAGAGCTATCGCCCCTTTGCCTTTCCGAAAAATCTCTTCCATGTGCCGCCGGTGGAGCGCCCCTTGCCGGTGCTGGCCGGCATCGATCTGGAGCTGCGTGCGGGAGAAATGCTCACCCTCGGCGGCGAGAACGGTTGCGGCAAAACCACCCTGTTGCGGCTGGTAGCCGGCCTGATCGAACCCGATGGCGGCCGAAGGGAGGTCGCGGGCGGAATTTCGCTCTTCGATCCGGCCCTCTTTCATTTCGAACCTCGCCTGACCCTGCGCCAGAACCTCGACCTCTACGCCGCCCTCGCCGGTCTCTCCGCCAGAGAGGGGGGGCGACGACAGGAGCTTCTGGCCGAGCGCTTGCAGATCGATCTTCTCGAACGCCGGGTTGGCACGCTTAGCAGCGGCATGCTGCGGCTGGCCCATCTGCTGCTGCTGCTGCTGCCGCCCGATCGCGGCTGCCTGCTGCTCGATGAGCCCTTCGTCTCGCTGGCGAGCGAACGGGTGACCCGTCTGGCGGCGATTCTGGACGAGGAGCGCAACGCCGGACGCATCGTCGTCATTGCCAGCCATCTTCCTCCCCCCGCGCCACTGGCGCCCCATCCCCTGCGCACGCTGCGGCAGGGGATGCTGAGATGAACAGTTGGCACCTGCTGCGGGCCATCGTGCTGCTGCGCAGCCGCACGGCGCTCACCTATCGCCTCGATCTCCCCGGATCGGCAATCGCCATTCTCATCTCCTGCCTGATGTTCTACGGCATCGACCGAATCGGCTTCGCCCCCTCCTCATCTTTGCCCGGCGACTACTTCGCCTTCGTTCTGGTCGGGCTGGCGACCAACGGCCTTCTGCTCGGATTGCTGCATCAAAGCGCCATGGCGGCAAGCCAAGCCGAACAGGAGGGCGTTCTTGCCTTTCTCTGGCTCTCGGGGCGCCCGACCCTGCCGCACTATCTGCTGCTTTCGCTGCTGCCGGCCGCTGCCCTGCGTATCGGCGAACTTCTGCTCTTTGCCTTGATCGGCGCCCTCTTCGGCGCCCGGCTGCCGCTGGCCGACTGGCCGACGGCGGGAGTGGTTCTGCTGCTGTCGCTGTGGATGTTCGCCGCTTTCGGCCTGATCTCGGCGGCGGCGCAGCTGTGGCTCAAACGCCACAACCCCCTGCAAACGCTGCTCTTCGGCGGCGTGGCAGCCGTTCTGGCCGGAACCTATTTCCCGGTGGCGGTGCTGCCCGAATCGCTTCAGCTCATCTCCCGTCTGCTGCCCATCACCTACACGCTGGAGGGGCTGCGGGCGGCGCTGCTGACGGGGGGCGACTGGCACGATCCGTCTGTACGGCTGGCACTTGCGGCCATTGCCGCCGCCGCCCTGCTCTTCAGCCTCTGCGGCCTATGGCTGCTGCGGCTGGCGGAGGAGCGGGTGCGCCGGGAGGGGTCGCTGCGCCTCTTCGATTGATGCGGATACGCCTGTGCCGACTGGAATACGATCGACGATCTGCGCAATTCGCCAACTCGCCAGATAGCGCGGCTGCAAAATCGGAGCCGAGCCATTGCCGTCGATGGCCCAGAGTCGGCCTCGATGCTCGAACTCCACCCAGGCGTGACCGGCGTCGGCCCGGGCACCGATGCAGAGCCAGGCGGGAATGCCGTGGCGCCGCAGGCAATCGGCCAGCAGCACGGCGCGCCCCTTGCAGTCCAGGCCATGGCTGAAACGCGCCTCCAGCGGCGTGAGCCAGGGCAGATCGAGGCGGAAGAGTGCCCGGCGACAGAGGCGCAGATTGAGCGCCAGCGCCGGACGCAGGGCGCCATCGGGATGCATCGGCCGGCGAGCGAGCAACTGCCTTACCAGCGAAAAGCGCGATTGTGCCAGCGCCGGACGCACCCCCTGCCGCGCCATCGCGCCGACTCGCTGCCCGAGATGCAGCAGACGCAGCAGCGGCAGGGCAAAGATCCGGCGCAGGCGCCGACAGCGTGCACAGTCCATGCACTCAGCTCTGCACGGCAAACTGTATTTTGGTGCAGCCCGGTTTGATCCGGCAGCAGGGGGTATTGGCGCTATAAACCCCGCCCGGCTGAGTACATCTCGAGGCCTGATTGCCGGGATTTACATTGCAGTCGGAGATATCCACCCAGGTCAGGGTGGGCTTCTCCCAGTTCGGTTTGGACTCATGCATGGCTACGCCTCCTCATTGCTTCCGATCGGAATCGTGACTCTTCCCCGGTGGCGAAACAACGCCACCCCCTCGCGCCGGGCGAGCAGCGGACAGGCGGGATCCACCGGCCTCTGCGCCAGCGTCGCCTGCGCCGGACAGCCGCCCCGACATTCGTCGAGCCAGCGACACTCCCGGCAGGCGGCCGGAAGATTCTGCGGCGGGCGATAGATCTCGCGCAGCCGTCGCCAGGCGGCAATGAATCCGCGCTGCCGGGCATTGTTCTCCTTGCCCCAGATCCAGACGGAGTTGCAGGGGATCAGATTGCCGGAGGGAAAGAGAACGGCCGAAACCGGATCGCGCTCCCCCAGGGTGCAGGGCGAGGGGTGGGCCACCCCGCGTGCCCGGCGCATCGTCTCCTGCGACAACGAGTGGCTGGAAAAGGAGAGTGTGGGTTCGCTGTAATCCGCCAACGCCTCTTCCAGCCAGAGCAGCTCGTTCAGAGCCGGGCGCAACCGCCACATGTTGGCGGCCGCCCGACCGGAGTTGCCCACTTCGGCGACCTTGATGCGGCCGACCCCCAGCGCGAAGAGCTGCCGACAGAGCTCGGGGATGGAGCGCACATTGTCGGCGGTGACGGTGAGCTTGGCCTGCATGGGCAATCCCGCCTGCCGCAGATGGGCAATGCCGCGCAGGATATGTTTGCGGCTGTGGCGCCCCCCCATGATCCGGTCGTTCAGCGCATCGTCGGCGGCGGCAATGCTGATCTGCGCCTCGTTGAGTCCGGCTGCCCGGAGCGATTCGGCCAACTCGGCATCGAGCAGGGTGGCATTGGTGGTTAGATAGGTCTGTACGCCACCCCGGTGCAGGCAGGCCACCAACTGCGGCAACTGCGGCAGCAGCAGCGGCTCGCCACCGGTCAGCACCACGCGCAACACCCCGGAGCGCCCCAGATCCTCGGCCAGAGCGAGCTGCTCTTCGGCATTCAACTCCTCGGCAAGCACCGCCGGGTGCGGCCCCGATTCGACCATGCAGAAGTTGCAGCCGAGATTGCAGCGGTTGGTGAGCATCCAGGTCACCTCCACCGGCGCGGAGAGCTGCGTCTCGCGCACCACCTTCACGGGGACGGCTCCAGCGGCAGCAACAGCCGCCGTTCCACCAGATCTTCCATGAGCTCGCAGAGATCGCTGCGAATCTGTGCGGCAGCCGCATCGCCGAACGATTCGACCATCGCCGCGACCACCCCTTCGAGGGTGATAACGGGCATCTGCCGCATGGCCGCCCACAGTGCGGGGCCGCTGCCGTCGAGATAGTAGATCTCGCCCGTGTCGGCATCGTAGAGCAGCACCCGCCCCTCGGCCCGACGCGAGCTGACCCACTCCGGCAACAGATAGGAACCTTTGGAGATCGAATCGTCCATCAAAGCATCAACTCCTCGAATCGTTGCGCCAGAAGCTCGGGCGCTCCTCCCAGCCGGTAGCGCAGACGGGCAACCGGCACCCGCTCAAGCAGCCGGTTCAGCGCCGGCGGAATCTGGCGATTGTATCGCAGCGCCGCCGCCCGCGCACGCTCCTCCCCCTCTTCGGCCAATCCCAATCGCTCGCGCTGCACCAGCGGCAGCAGGCGAAAGGCAGCCTCTTCCGGCGTCGGATCGCTCCGCTCCACGACCGGAAAATCCCCCCGTTGCAGGAGAACGATGGCATCGACATGCGCCGGATCGGCATAATACCCGGCGGAGGCGCCATTCCAGCGCCACCCCCGCTCGCCAAAGAAACCGCAGAAGGGCGTGCACGCGCTGCGCAAACCCAGCCAGTCGGCGCTGGCCGCATCCATGCGCAACAGTCGCGGCAACGGGTGGGCAATGCCCCCGGCCAGCAGCGCATCCTCGTCGCTCAAATAACGCCAGCCGTGGTTGCAGAGCAGGGCGGTCAGCGTGCTCTTGCCCGCCCCCGATTCGCCCGCCAGCAGCAGGGTTCGCCCCGCCTTGTGCACTACGGCGGCATGCAGATGGAGGGCCTCGCCGCGCAGATTCATCAGACGACAGCGGATCAGAAGCGCGGCGGCGGTGATGGCGGTCAGAACCAGCTCATCCTCGCTGTGCAGGCCAAAGAGGCGGAAGGTGGCCTCCGGCCGATCCGGGTCGATGGCGTGCTCGAAGCGACAGTAGTCGGGGGGAAGTACGCCAACCTCCGGTTGACAGGCAAGAGTCAGAATCATGGCCGGGGCGGCATGGGGCAGCGGCCGCAGCAACCCGCCCGCCTCGCGCCCGATCGAAGCGGTCAAATCGCAGTTGCTGCGCAGCAAAAATCCGCCCAAACCGCCCCAATCGAGGTGCAGCTCGCAAGGCGCATCGACCCGGGCAGGCGGTCTCCCATGGATGGCTGCCGATGAATCGTGCGGCTCGGACATAGACCTCCCCGGTGCTGTCGGAATGGATGCGGCGTGCGGCTACAAACTGGCGCTCCGGGAGATGGAGGGCAAGTCGAAGGGAGAGACGCGCCGCTCCCCCTCCGGCATTTCAACTTGACGACCGGGATTATCTCGCCAGCCTGTATCGCTCACACCATGGTGTGAAACCATGTTTCGGGAGCGCCGCAGCATGCAAGAGCACCCTGAATCCGATCCTCTCACCGGGCCGTTGTCGCCAGCGGTGGGCTCCCCATGTATCTGAACCACTGGAAGCTGCGCTACTTCCCCTTCGATGGCGTCTCCGCTCCCGAATTTTACTACCCTTCCAGCGGCCATCGCACCATCGAGGAGGATCTGCGCGATGCGCTCCACCGCCGGAAGGGGGCGATCATGCTCACCGGGGAGATCGGCTGCGGAAAATCGACCCTCAGCCAACGGCTTCTGCTTGCGCTCTCCCCCGATCGTTTCGACATCGCCCTGATCACCTACCCCAGCCTCTCGCCGCTGGAGATGCTGCGCGAAATATCGAGCCAACTGGAACTGGAGCTGTCCGCAGCGGCGACGACGGACAAAAACCTGCTGTTGCAAACCATCCAGAAACATCTGGCCGACAATGCAGTACGCGATCGTCACACCATCGTCTGCATCGACGAAGCGCAAAGCATCGGTTCGCTGGCCACCTTCGAGGAGCTGCGCATGCTGCTCAATTTTCAGCTCGGCAACCGTTTCCTGATGTCGCTGCTGTTGATCGGACAGCCGGAGTTGCGCCAGACCGTCGCCCAGCTGCCGCAACTGCAACAGCGTTTGGCCTTGCAGCTGCATCTGGGCGCGCTGGATCTCAACAATACAGTCGCCTACCTGCTCCATCGCCTGCGTATGGCGGGCTGCGAAAAGCCGATCATGACCCGACAGGCCGCCGAGGCGATTCACCGGCTCACCGGCGGCACCCCACGTCGCATCAACCACCTTTTCGACCACTGTCTGCTGCACGGGATGCGCAAGGGAACCACCTTGGTCGATTCGATGCTGGTGAGCGAAACTTTCCAGCGTTATCCTTGTTGACGTATGCCCAAGTACATCGACCTGCTGCGCGGCCATCAGTCACCCTCGGAGCCCGCCAATTCTGCCCCGGTCGAGGAGCCGATGCTCTTTGCCGATGAACCCGAGCAAATGCAGACCGCTCTGGCGACAAGCGAAGAGCTCCTGCCCGACGAACACAGCACGCTGCAACGCCTACCTGGAATGTCCCCCGGCTACAGCGACACCTCGGCTTGGCTTTATCTCTGCACGCAACATCTGCTCACCCTGTTTCAAGCGGCGACCGCCAACCGCCCGGCAACCATCGAAATGCTGACCCAACAGCTGCGCCTGCAAATTGCGAAACTGCATCTACAGCAGGAGGCGCAGAACGATCTGGAGCTGGAGGTTGCCAAACAGCTCAAAACCATCCGCGCCATCGATAGCGAACTGGGAGACCTGATCGAAAAATCGATCATGATGATGCTCTACTCCTTCATGATCGGCCTGCGGCTGCGCTGGAGCGAAGAGGAGCTGCTCTACTATGCTCTCGCCGGCATGCTGCACCATATCGGCATGGCGCAAGTGGCGCCGGAGATTCGCCACAAACGCGAACAGCTGAACGATCAGGAGCGCGGCCAGATCATGCATGCGCCGGCGCGAGCCGAATCCTATCTGCGCCTGTGCGGTGTCAACGACATGCGCATTCTTGCCGCCGTCACCCAGTCCGGCGAACGCTTCGACGGCAGCGGTGCCAAGGGGCTGATCGGGTTGGATATTGCGCCCAGTGCCCGACTGGTCGGGTTGCTGGCCACTTTTCAGGCGATGATCCATTTCCGTCCCTACCGCAAACGGCTGATGCCGCGCGATGCCATCCGCGACATTGTCGGACACCACAAAACGCAGTTCGACCCACACCTGCTCAAGGCATTGATCGAAGCGGTGTCGCTCTACCCGGTCGGCACCTTCGTGCAGCTCAATACCGGCGATATCGGACAGGTGATTCGGGTGCATCCGCGTCTTCCGCTGCGTCCGACTGTATTTCTTGCCTTCGATCGCAATGGCCAAGCCATCAATCCGCGCGAAGTCAATCTGACCGCCCAACCCAATCTGATGGTTCAGGCCTGCATGTACGAGGAGGAGGTCGAAGCGATTCGCCACCCTTCCGGCAAACAGGCATCCGCAAACCAGCAGTAACGAACAGGCGGAACGGGCGAATTATGGGCAACGGAGAGGAGCGTCAGTCAGCGGAACAGCAGGCGGTTCTCTACGAGCAGCTCTGCCGCCTCTACCCGCGCAAGGAGAAGTACCTGAAACGGTGGGCCGAGGCGCTGCTTCTGCTGGGGCGGGAGATCGAAGCCGACGGCGTCCTTTTGCGCCTGCAACGCATCTACGGCGATCAGGGGAATCGTCTGGCGCTCGACGAACTCAAGCAGTTACGCCATCGCCTGTATGCCGAAGCAAAAGCTCGCAGCCACCGGCAGCCACCGATCTTTCAGCACGCCACTCATGGACTGATTGCCGCACTCTTCTCCGGACATCGCAAAATCCACCTGCAAGAGGGAGAGCATCTTTTTCGTCAGGGAGAGACGGGCAAGGCAATATATCTGGTTGTCGAGGGCGAACTGGCGGTCTTTCTGCCCAAAATGGCGCACAGCGGCAAACCCTACCTGATCAATTTGCTTGGCGAAGGCGAACTCGTCGGCGAAATGGCGCTTCTGTTCGATGTCCCACGCACTGCCGATGTGGTGGCGAACAAGGAGTCGGTGGTGCTGCGCTTCGATCAGTGCGAGCTGTTGCAGGAGTTGGCGAACAATCCCGAAATCGAGAAGCAAGTTCGCCGCGAAGCCACCATCCGGCAATATCTGCTGTGGCTGATTCAGTCGCCGGTATTTGCCCAGGTTCCACTTGAGTTATTGCGCCATTTGGCGACGCAATGCGAGGAGCAGTCGTTTCAGCCTTTGCAGAATCTTGCTGTCAGCGGCATGCCGATCAGCCATATCGGTTTGCTGGCAACCGGACATGCCAAAGCCTTTTTTGACGATTACCGTGGCAACAGCCACATTCATCGCGCCCTCCATCCCGGCGCCCTGATCGGAGCATTGGCGCTGATGCCGGAGAGCGACATCGAAAGCAGAGTGCACATCTCCGATATCGTCGCGACCGAAGGGGGCATGCTCCTGACGATTCCCCTGTCGATCATGCGCCAGTTGATGCTTTCCTATCCACCCATACTCCATACCCTGCTGATGCAGGCGGAACGGGGCTTCAGCGAAACGATCAACTCCGTCTCTTTACAGACGTAACCGGAGCGCCCCTCGCGCAGGGCTTAGCCCGCTGCATCCCCACCCACGCACCGCCCGGACTACTGCGAACCCCCCATACCGCCGCTCTGTTGCAGTCGGAATCCCTGCAGCATCGTCAGATTCTGTTGTGCCAGAGTGAAATCGGGCAGAACACGCAATGCGCGCTGAAAAGCATCCTCTGCGGCAGCAAAATCGCCCGACATCATATATGCGGCACCCAGCATGTTCAGCGCCGGAGCATTGTAGGGGCTGATGTTTTCGAACTGACGCATCACCTCGATGCAACGCCCATATTGCCCGCCGGCATAAGCCATTTGCCCGACACCGAAAACTGCCCGGAAATTATAGGGGTCGAGATCGTAGGCCTGCCGATACTCCTCCATGGCAACTGCCGGTTGATAACCAGCCACCATCGCCTGCCCGACATGCCACTCCGATGCGATCCAGCGTAGCGGCCAGAAAATCACGACCAGAGTAACAAAGGCGGCGAGGAATGCTGGCTTAGCACCCAAGCGAACCGTGCGTTGCCACAATGTTCGGACGGAGGCTCCCTCTCCCAGAGCAGCCCACCAGACGGCTCCGAACAGAGCGAAAACAAACATCGAGGCAGGATTGAAAAAGACGTGGTTGAACATTGAATCGAATATCGCCGCAGTAACCGCCAGCAGACCCATCGCCAGAAAGCCGTTCCACTGCCGCCACATCGACAGCAGCAATCGTCCCCAGAAAAGCAGCAACAATGTCATGAAGGCGAACACGGCCGGCAAGCCGTTTTCGGTGGCGATCTGAAGGAGCACATTGTGCGGATTGGTGGTGAATGTGGTAGCACTGCTCAGATGATCGCGAAATTCGGGGTAGCGATTGCTGAATGCCGGGTAGACGAAGGGGAAATTGCCGGTGCCCTGTCCGAGAAGGGGGGCGTCGAGCGTCATGGCGGTGGCCGAGGCATACATCGGCGCCCGATCGGTGCCGATCAGCGGTCGCACCCCGCGCCAGAATGCCGCCATCGGGGGCTGTTCTCCGGCCAACATTTCGGCAGCCCCCTCCTGATTCTTTCCCAAAGCAGTGCTCGCCGTTTGGATTGTGCCGGAGATGCGCGCCAGATCGCGGAAGTGGTAGGGCAACAACTGATAGCTCACTACAGCAAACAACAATGCTGAAACGACCCACATCGATGCCGGCCAATGGTTGCGCCAGCCCGCCTTGATCTGGCTGACATCATGGGGAAGATGACGCAATACCGGCAGCAACAGAATCA